>ERZ825137.200-NODE-200-length-85237-cov-8.077493_pt1 | contig 85237 bp, 77 predicted proteins | sample MGYA00519873_ERZ825137 | MGnify/ENA primary metagenome ERZ825137 (study PRJEB31778, sample SAMEA3449190) | human gut metagenome | biome: human gut; feature: human-associated habitat; material: faeces | place: United Kingdom | collected 2010/2012 ...
TCCCTCTTCGAGGGAGCTGGCACGGCGCAGCCGTGACTGAAGGAGTCAGGCAGCCACGAGCCCGCTATCGGTATTTGCGCAAAATTTCGAATTTGCTCATTTCCTGATTACACGTAAATTTGATAAGCAAGCCTTGCATGAATTGCCTCTCTTTCTTCGTCTATTCATTATCTTACATTCATTCATTTATGCGGGAAGTCCGGAAACCTCGGGTTTCCGGTGGGGCTTGGGGCAAATTCCCAACGTTCCCAACGTACCCCGCCTCTCGGAGGACATCTATGAAAATCGGTTTGACCGGTTCCATCGCCTGCGGAAAAAGCACCGTCAGCCAGTATCTCAGGCAAAAGGGTTGTTTCATCGTCGATGCGGATGCGATTTCCCGCGCGCTGACCGCCGACGGCGGCGCGGCGCTGCCCGAAATCCGCCGGGCGTTCGGCGACGACGTGTTTTCCGGCGCGTCGCTCGACCGCGCAAAGCTCGGCCAGCTCGTCTTTGCCGACGCGCAGAAGCGCGAAACGCTCAACGCCATTCTCCACCCGATGATCCTTTCGGAAATCAGGCGTCAGCTCGACCGCCTCGACGCGCCGGGGCAAATCGTCGTCGGCGACGTTCCGCTGCTGTTCGAGTGCGGAATGGAATCCATGTTCGATACCGTCTGGGTCGTCCGCGCGGCGCGGGAAACGCAGATTCAGCGCCTTTTCGAGCGCGACGGGCTGAGCCGCGAGCAGGCCGAGCGCCGCATTGATTCGCAGATGCCGCCGGATGAAAAGATCCGCCGCGCAAACGCCGTCATTGATACCGACGGTTCCATCGAGCAGACGCGCCGACAGGTGGATGCGCTGCTGGAGGCCGCCATTTCCGACGCGCCGGTTCGGCGCAGACGGCCGCCGCAGCCCTCTCGTCTTTCCGACGACGCTTTGCCGGAAAGGCCGCCCGTCCCGCGGCGCGCCGTCCGCACCCTGACGATTGAAACGGAGGAAGAAGCGCCCCGCCGCCATGGCCGCGCGCGCTCCCCGTTTGACGGCCTGCCGTCGCCGGTTCGCTTTTTCGCGCTGGCGCTGGCGGTGATTCTGCTCGTCACGGGCGCGGTTTCCGTCACGAAGACCTATCTCGCCAAGCAGGAGGAACGCCGCAGACTCGAAGCCGAGGCCGCCGAGCGCGCGCAGCATCCGCTCTATTACGGCGATCTCATCACGCTGTACGCCGCCGAGCAGAGCCTCGACCCGGCGCTCGTCTCCGCCGTCATCCTCTGCGAATCGAGCTTCGATCCGCGGGCCGAAAGCCGGCTGGGCGCGCGCGGACTGATGCAGCTCATGCCCGATACCGCCGAATGGGTCGCCCACAAGTACAAGGAGGACGGCGCGGGCTACTCGTTCGACAAGCTCTACGACCCGGAAACCAACATCCGCTACGGCACGTGGTATCTGGGGTATCTCTCCCGCCGGTTTGACGGCGACGCGACCAAGATCGTCTGCGCCTATCACGCCGGTCAGGGCAACGTGGACAGCTGGCTGAAAAACCCGCAATACAGCGCCGACGGCGTGACGCTGGACGTCATCCCCACGCAGGATACGGCGACGTATGCCTCCCGCGTGCTGCGCGCCCGCGACGTTTACCGCAAATACTATTTCCCCGTGGAAACCCCCGAACCGACCGAATCATAAGGAGCTTTGTTCATGCGCATTTCCCGTTTTGCCGCGCTGCTGCTGGCCTGCGCGCTGCTGGTTCTTCCCGCCGCCGGTCTGGCCGCGTCCACGTCCCTCTCCGTCGCCATCGTGGCGGACGATCACCTCGCCCTTCGCCCGCTGGAATTGAACCATCGCGACGTGGTGAGCCTGCTGAATCTGGTCTACGAGGGGCTGTTTGAGATCGACGACAATTATCAGCCCCAGCCCAAGCTGGCCTATGCGTACAGCTTTTCCAACGACGGCCGCAAGGTGCAGGTCACGCTCCGCGACGACATCTCCTTCCACAACGGCCAGACGCTCACCAGCGCGGACGTGGTGGCGACGCTGGATTACATGCTCGAGCTGGCCGGTTTCGACGAGAATCTCGATTCCGAGGTACCCGTTGCCGACCGCGGCCTGTATTACTCGACCTTCTATTCCATCAAGTCGTGGGAGGCGACGGATGATCAAACCATCGTCTTCACCCTGCGTCGCGCCAGCTACGGCTCGCTCTACGCGCTGACCTTCCCGATTCTCCCGGCCTCGCAGATCGCCGCCGACATGCCCGCCGGTACCGGGCCGTATAAATACGACGGCTATGAGCAGGGCAGCGCCATCTGGCTGACCGCCAACGACGGATGGTGGAACCGTCCGCCGCAGGTGCGCTATGTCCGCGCCAGCATCTATGACACCGCCGAGCAGGCGCTCAACGCCTTTGATACGCAGAGCGTCGATATCGCCATGACGCGCTCCATCAACGCCTCGCGTTACAGCGGTTCGCTCAATACCTTCTCCATCACCGCGCGCACCCGGCAGCTCGAGGTGCTGCTCGTCAACCGCGCGTATAAGGATTTCAAGAGCGACGACAACGGACAGAATCTCCTGCGGCAGGCGATTTCCTACGCCATCAACCGCAGCGAGCTGATCTCCTCCGCGTATCAAAACATGGCGACCGTCGCCTATACCCCGATTCCTTCCGGCACATGGCTCTCCAACGAATCGACCATCCGCGACATTTACGACCCTCTGATGGCCGCGTCCCTGCTGGACAGCGCGGGCTACAAGCTCGCCGACGACGGCAACCGCTACAAGGACGGCAAGAAGATGGAATCCCTGCGCCTGCTCGTCTACGACGAGCCCGGTTCCACCGCGCGCACCAACGCCGCCAACAAGATCGTCGATCAGCTTGCCGCCGTCGGCATCCCGGCTTACGTCGCCACGTGGTCGCGCGAAAGCGTGCAGACCAAGCTCGTCAGCGGCGACTATTCCATCGCCATGTGCGGCTTCAATTTCGACGTGTCCCCCGACCCCGGCTTCACACTGACCTCCACCGCGAGCTGTAACTACACGCGCTATCGCTCCAACGACATGAACGACCTCATCACCCAGCTGCGCAAAAGCTACACCGCCGACAGCTATAAAAACGCGATGAGCCTCATTCAGGATCAATTCGAGCAGGATCAGCCGTATATCTGCCTGTATTGGCGCTCGGCGGTGCTGCTCTCCCGCGAAACGTTCACCGATGTACGCGACGTGCGCGAGCTGGAAATGCTCAGGGGCATTGAGAATTACGGGAATTAACAACACATAAAAACGGACGTGTGGTGCACGTCCGCAACGATCATCCGATTGATTTTGCAGATAAACGCTGTAAATCAATCGGATGTTTTTTATATGTCCTTATTCCTCCGAGTTATAAAATGCCTCTAAAACATATGTTTTCACCGGCGTTATGTACAACTCATACTTGATGACAAGCCTGACCAACTCATTTCCGTCAATCAAAGTAATGGGAGAACCTTCCCTTGCTGCCTGTCTTGCAGAATTTGTAAATCTGCCATTCGTAATAAACACACCGTAATCGGCCTTGTTCTTATTCATCGCGCCTAAAAACTGATTGATTTCAGGTTCTGTTACGGGCGCAGCGTTATAACGCTTGCATTGAATAACGACTCGTGTTGTGCGGAAATCATTGGTATCCGTGTGATACCCATAACCGTCAATTCCACCATCATTACTGATTTGGACACCTTTTTCCGTAAATTCAACACCCATGCGATTTAACAACGCTCTCGAAAAAGCCTCAAACTTTTTGGGTGTCATTTTTGCAATAGCCGAAAGCAGCTTCTCTTTAAAATCATCCTCCATTTTTTCTTCTTCATGCATTTCTTCCTCATTATCTGAAAAATCCGTATCCTTATTCTTTCTATTGTTTTGTTTCAACTGTTCCCAATGCTTTTTTGATTCCTCCATGATCTCTTTTTCGACGTCCAGACTATCCACATCAAGATATAAGCCTTTTTCGGTTAGTGTAACAGGTGAAGTATCTGTATACGTCAACAATCCGACGAAAAACAAATCTTTAATCGCAAAATTAAACTTAAAATTAAATTCCTTATAGGTATTTCCCGTTTTCTTGGATCTCTTTTCAATCTCTGCAAATTCTGCGATCTGATCGTCCAAATCCGCGATCCGTGCCTTGATTTCAGAACGTTCCAACTGTCCGCCGGCCTCTTGCAATACCTTCAAGATCGGCTTAATCAAATACGCAATCTTACCTTCAGAGGATAATTGTTTTATATTCACCATTGTTGCCTCCACTCATATCCGGGCTATCTGGTCTATCGCATACAGCGGCAGATTGACAAGCCATTCCTCTTTTTTATAGTCCGCCATAGAGGTTCGAACACAAATCTCGGGAGAAAATCTTTCCCGATAGGTTTTCAGGCTCTTGGCTCTCAGATTGACTTCCGCCTTGACCTCCACGGGAATGATCCGCTCGCCCGTGTCGACAACAAAATCAACCTCACAGGAGCCTCGGTCGTTGGTGTAATAATAAACGTCCAAATCCTCGACGGTTTTAAACTGCTGGCAAACATACTGCTCTGTAAGCGCTCCTTTAAATTCGGCAAAAAGTTCGTTGCCATCAAGCAATGTACGCGGACGAAGACCGGCCATACAGCCCAGAAGCCCCACGTCCACCACAAACAGCTTAAACGCCTTTAAATCCTCGTAGGCTCGCAGGGGAAGCCCCGCCGCATTGACGCGGCTGATCTTGTGCACAAGACCGCAATCGCTGAGCCACATCATGGCCGTTTCATATTCCTTCGCGCGAGCACCCTCGCGAACAAGGCCGTAGATAAACTTTTTGTTTTCCTTGGCCAACTGCGAAGGGATGCTGTTCCACAGCATTCGCAGTCTCGGAACGATTTCGTTCGGGGCATGTTTGGAAAAATCCTGTTCGTAAGCCGCAAGAATCCGCTTTTGAATTTCACGAACCTCGTTAAAATCCTTATCTTCCGCGAAACGCTGCACGGCTTCCGGCATGCCGCCGACAAAATAATAATGTTTCAAAGCGTCGATATACGTTTGCTTAAAGCTGGTTATCATGGGGAAATCCCGTTGATCCAGCAGCTTGGCAAAGCGCTCCTTATCGGTCGCCATCAAAAATTCCTTGAAGGACAACGGATGGAGCTTTAGAAAATCCACCTTGCCGACTGGGAAGGACGTGCCTTCATGCAGGGCGATGCCGAGCAGAGAACCCGCGCAGACAATGTGATACTGCGGCGCGTTTTCGCAAAAATATTTGAGCGAGGCCAGCGCTCTGGGCACCTCCTGCACCTCGTCGAAGATCAGCAGGGATTGATCGGGATCAATCTTTCTTCCCGCGTACAGTTCCAGCCCCATCATCAGGCGCTCCGCATCCAGATCGGAAGCAAACAGCTCCGCCATTCTAGAATTGGAATCGAAATTGATATATACGGTATCCGCATATGCCTGTCTGCCAAATTCCTTCATCAGCCATGTCTTGCCAACCTGACGCGCGCCTTCGATAATCAAAGGCTTGCGGTGCTTGCTTTGCTTCCATCGGAACAGCGTTTCAATGGCCGTTCGATACATACCCGACACCTCCGTTATCATGCTTCGCTCTTAGCATAACACAGAATCACAAAAATTACAACGGACTTTGCGCATTATATCTCATTTTTTACGCCGAATAAATGAAATACCGCCGCATTTTTCATCGTAACAATCGCAAATCCCAAAACGCACGGCCGCCGTCCAAAAGAAAAAGCAGCACAGCCAAACGGGCTGCGCCGCCTTCAATGTATCGTTTACGCGCGCTCCTCGATCTGCTTACAGAGCTTGCCGAGGAACTCGTCGAGCGTCATGGTCACGGTCTCGTCGGTGTCGCGGTCGCGGACGGAGACGGTATTCGTCTCCACTTCCTTCGCGCCGATAATCAGCATGTACGGCACACGATCCACCTGACGCGCCTCGCGGATCTTGTAGCCGATCTTCTCGTTGCGGGTATCCAGTTCGCAGCGGATCATCTTCTCGCGCAGCGCCTCGTAGACTTCCTTCGCGTAATCCATGCTCTTGTCGGAAACCGGCAGAACCTTCACCTGCGTCGGCGCGAGCCACGTCGGGAACTTGCCCGCGAAATGCTCGGTCAGGATGCCGATGAAACGCTCGATAGAGCCGAAGCAGACGCGATGGATCATAATCGGGCGCTGACGGCTGCCGTCCTCGGCGATGTATTCCAGACCGAAGTTGAGCGGCATCTGGAAGTCGAGCTGAATCGTGCCGCACTGCCAGGTGCGTCCCAGGCTGTCGCGCAGGTGGAAGTCGATCTTCGGGCCGTAGAACGCGCCGTCGCCTTCGTTGACGATATACGGCATGTTGAGCTTCTCCAGCGCCTTAATCAGGCCGTTGGTCGCCGCCTCCCAATCCTCGTCGCTGCCCATGCTGTTCTCCGGGCGGGTGGAAAGCTCGACGAAGTAATCAAAGCCGAACTTGCTGTACACCTGATTGATGAGGCCGACCACGCCGATGATCTCGTCGGTGATCTGGTCGGGGCGCATGAAGATATGCGCGTCGTCCTGCGTGAAGCAGCGCACACGGAACAGGCCGTGCAGCGCGCCCTTCAGCTCGTGGCGATGGACAAGACCCAGCTCGCCCACGCGCAGCGGCAGCTCGCGATAGGAATGCGGCTGGCTGCGGTAGACCATCACGCCGCCCGGGCAGTTCATCGGCTTGATGCAGTAATCCTCGCCGTCGATCTTGGTGGCGTACATGTTGTCCTTGTAATGATCCCAGTGGCCGCTCGTCTCCCACAGGTGGCGGTTCATAATCAGCGGCGTGGAAACCTCGACGTAGTTCGCCTTGTAGTGGATGTCGCGCCAGTAATCAATCAGCGCGTTCTTGAGCGCCATGCCCTTGGGCAGGAAGAACGGGAAGCCCGGGCCCTCGTCGCAGAGCATGAACAGGTTCATTTCCTTGCCGATGCGGCGATGGTCGCGGCGGGCGGCCTCCTCCATCAGCTTGTTGTATTCCTCCAGCTCCTCGCGGGTGCGGAACGCCGTGCCGCCGATGCGGGTGAGCATGATGTTGTTCTTGTCATTCTTCCAGTATGCGCCGGAAAGCTGGGTCAGCTTAAACGCCTTGAGCGCCTTGGTGTAGGTCAGGTGCGGGCCAACGCACATGTCGATGTATTCGCCCTGCTGGTAGAAGCTGAGCACCGCATCCTCCGGCAGATCGCCGATGTGCTCGACCTTGTAGATTTCGCCGCGCTCCTCCATCAGCTTGACTGCGTCCTCGCGGCTGAGCACGAACGGCTTGATCGGCAGGTTTTCCTTGACGATCTTCGCCATCTCCGCCTCAATCGCGGGCAGATCCTCGTCGGAGAGCTTCTTGTCGCCCAGATCGACGTCGTAATAGAAGCCCTTCTCGGTCGCCGGGCCGTAAGCGAAACGCGCCTCCGGATACAGGCGCTTCACCGCCTGCGCGAGAATGTGCGCAGCCGTGTGGCGGATGACGTGCAGCTCCTCGTCTTCCGGGCACTCGGCAACATGGCCGTCGTTGTAAATAACCTTCATAATGATCTTCTCCTCTTCTTTGAAATTTGAATCGGTTGGGACGAATCAAAAAACGCCCGTCCCTCGCGTTTTGCTGAGGGACGAGCGATCAAAATCTAGCCCGTGGTTCCACCCTGATTGGTTCTCTTTGGCGCTGTATCGCGCGCCGCGCGGCTTAATCAAAAGGTGGTTTTCGCCCCGCGCCCGCCGACGCGCTTCCAGCCGACGGCGCGTCTCTCTTGAGGCTCTGCGATAGGGTTACTCTTCTTTCTCATCTCAAGTGAGCACAGTATAAACCACACGGCGGGAAAAGTCAAGACGGAAAATGATTATTCCTGCCTGCTCAACTGGGTATGATACAGTGCGGCGTATGCGCCGCCCGCCTTGAGCAGGCGCTCGTGCGTGCCCTGCTCGACGATCTTGCCGTGGTCGATGACCAGAATCACGTCGGCCTGACGGATCGTCGAAAGCCTGTGCGCGATGACGAACGAGGTCGTGCCCTGCATCAGCGTGTGCGTCGCCTTTTGAATCAGCATTTCGGTTTCCGTGTCCACGGAGCTGGTCGCCTCGTCGAGCACAAAAATCTTCGGCCGGGCGATCACCGCGCGGGCGAAGGAAATGAGCTGCTTTTCGCCGGTGGAGAGCTTGTCGCCGCATTCGCCGACGTCCGTATCGTAGCCCTGTTCGAGCTTCGCCGCGACTCGATCCGCGCTGACCGCTCTGGCCGCCGCGTAAACCTCCTCGTCCGTCGCCTCCGGCCGGCCGTAGCGGATATTCTCGCGAATCGTGCCGGAGAACAGGTGCGGCGATTGGAGCACATAGCCGACGTGGCTGTGCAGCCAGAGCTGGCTGCGCTCGCGTGCGTCGCGCCCGTCGATCAGCACCCGTCCGCCCGTCGGCTCAAAGAAGCGGCAGACGAGGTTGACCAGCGTGCTTTTGCCCGCGCCCGTCTCGCCGACGATGGCGACCGTGCTCCCCGCAGGCACATGCAGCGAAAAGTGCGTCAGCACCTCCTCGCCGCCGTCCGGATAGGTGAAGGATACGTCGTCAAAGTCGATTTCGCCGCGCATCTCCTCCCAGTTTTCCCGCTTGGGGTGGAAGCAGTCGCCGTATTTCGCCTCGACCTCGGGGCTGTCCTGCACGGTCGGCTTTTCGTCGATCAGCCCGACCACGCGCTCCACATTCGCCTGAAGCGAAATCATCTGGGAGATGCGCGCCGCCTGCTGTCTGAAGGTCTGGAACAGGCTCAGCGCATACGTCATAAACGCGCTGAGCACGCCGAGGCTCAGCCTGCCGGAGAGCGCCATCCGGCCGCCGCGCAGCAGCGTTGCGCTGGCCGCCAGCGTGCCGCAGAGCACGATCAGCGGCACGTAAATCGCGCGCATCCGTCCGTGTAGAATCCCGGCCTTCGCCGCCTGCGCGGTCGTCTGCTCGAATTCGTCGGTCAGGCGGCCTTCCAGCGCCAGCGTCTTGCTGGTCTTCGCGCCCATAATGCCCTCGTTGTAGCTGCTGGTGATTTTGGAATGCTGCGCGCGCACGTCGCGGTTGAGCGCAATCAGCTTTTTCTGGAAATACACCGTCAGCGCGGTCACAATCGGCGCAATGACGATAATCGTCATCGCCAGACCGGGCGAGAGCGAAAGCATCACGCCCAGCACGCCGAGGATATATGCGAAGCCCCAGAGGATATCCGGAAAGACCCACGCGATGCAGGTGGCGATGCGGTCGGTGTCGCTCATCACGCGCGAAAGCGTGTGCCCCGCGCTGGTCACGTTGTAATAATCGAGGCTCAACTTTTGCAGGTTGACGAAGCAGGCCTCCTTCATGTCGCGCCCGGACAGCATTTCAAGCCCCATGCAGGCCTTGAAATACACCAGCAGCATCGCGATTTCAAACAGACATACGCCAATGTACTTGACGGCATAGCCGCCGAACCCCGCCGTCGTCCCCGTCAGAATGAATTGATCGACGACCCGGCTTTGCAGCAGCGGGATGTAAAAATCCGCGACGGCGAGCAGCAGATTGCTGCCGATGGCCAGCGCCAGCCGGAGCCGATGCTGGCAGACGCACCGCCAGAGCCGCTTCCACGGCGCAAGCGAGAAAGCCGCGCGCTTTTCTTCCGTTCGGCTCATTCGGCTTCCTCCTCTCCCTCGGCGGATTGCATCCGCGCCGTCCGCGCGAACAGGCCGCCCTGCGCCAGGAGCGCCTCCGGTGCGCCCTGCTCGACGATGCGCCCGTCCCTGAGCACGATGATCTGGTCGGCCTGCATCAGCGTTGCGACGCGGTGCGCGATCAAAATCATCGTCGAGCCGCCCGCCGCCTCGCGCAGCCTGCCGCGGATGGCCTCGTCGGTCTTCGCGTCCACGGCGGAGAGCGCGTCGTCAAACACCATGATCGGCGCGTGCTCCAGCAGCGTCCGCGCGATGGCGGTTCGCTGCTTTTGTCCGCCGGAGAGCGTCACGCCGCGCTCGCCAACCACCGTTTCATATCCGGCCTGAAAGCTGCCGATGGCGTCGTGCAGGCAGGCTTCCCGCGCCGCCTGCTCGATTTCATCCCGGCTGACGTTTTCGCGGGTGATGGCGATATTCTGCGCGACCGTTCTGGAAAACAGAAACGGCTCCTGCAGCACGACGCCCACGCCGCGCCGCAGCTCGCTCGGGTTCATGTCCCTTACGTCCACGCCGCCGATGGTGATTCTGCCCTCGCCGGGGTCGTAAAGCCGCGCCAGCAGCAGCGCAATCGTGCTCTTTCCGCTGCCCGTTTCGCCGAACACGCCGAGCGTCGAGCCGCCCTTGACGGTGAAGCTCACGTCGTCGAGCACCTTCTTCTGCGCATAAGCGAAGCTCACGTGCTCAAAGCGGATATCGCCGGAGAGGTTCGCCGCCGCCGGCGCTTCGGGGCCTTTCTCCGGCTCCGCGCCCAGGATATAGAGCAGGCGGTCGATGGAAACGCCCGCCTTGCTCATCTCCGACAGCGTGCGCCCCAGCGCGCGGACGGGCCACGTCAGTTGGCGCGTGTAGCTGACGAACGCCAGGTAGGTGCCCAGCGTGATTTCGCCCTTCACGCAGAGCTGCACGCCGATGGCGATCACGCCGAAGACCTGCGCCATGCTCATCACGTCGCCCAACGACCAGAACACCGTCATCATGTCGCCGAGCTTCATCCAGATATTGGCGTAATTGTTGTTCTTCCGCTGAAATTTTTCCAGCTCGTCGCGTTCGCGGCCAAAGGCGCGCACCACGCGCACGCCGGTGATGTTCTCCTGCACCGTGCTGGAGAGCTCGCCCTCCGCCTCGTCCGCCTTCTGATAGCCCTTCGAAATGCGCTTGTAGAAGACCAGCGAATAGCCGACGATCACCGGGATGAACGCGAACACGAACAGCGAGATTTTGACGTTCATCGCAAACATGGCGATCATGTAAACCGCAATCAGGAACGTCGTGCTCAGCAGCTCGACCATCTGCTCGGCGATAAAATTGCGGACAACCTCCACGTCGGATGTGCAGCGCTGGATGATGTCGCCGGTCGGGTTTTGCACATGCCAGCTATACGGCAGCCGCTGAATGTGGCCGTATAGCGCGTCGCGCAGCGATTTCACAAACCGCTCCGACCCCTTGGGCAGGTTGGAATCCTGCACAAAGCCCGCGCCGAATTCCAGCAGCGCGACCGTCGCCGCGGCCGCCGCGCACCAGACGAGGATTCGCCCGGCGGGCGCATCCAGCAGAAACGCCGGAAGCCCGTCCGTCTCCCCCAGCAGCGCGTGATCGACGGTAAAACGAATGATCTGTGTAAAAAGCGTTCGCAGCAGCGTGGCCGCCAGTGACGCGCCGATGCCCAGCGCAAACGCGGAGGCTGCCGGCCTCAGATGGTGCGCCAGCAGCCCCGCCTTTTTGCGAAAGCTCTCCCTTTTTTGCTTTCCTTCCATATTTCTCCTTTGAACCCCTTCCGTCGCGCCGCAGGCGGACGGAAAGCGTTTTTCAGCGCGCGACCCCTTCCGGCGAAACCGCCGCATACACCAGCGGCGGCGTCGCGGGTTTCTCGCTCGTCAGCCTGACGGCCTGCTGCATGCGGGCAATCGCGCCCTCCGCCAGCTCCATCCGGTTCAGGTGCAGCGTCGCCAGCGCATCGCCCCGCTTCACAAAATCGCCGATGCGCACATCCATCACCAGCCCGACCGCCGGGTCGATCGCGTCCGTCTTCTGCTTGCGGCCCGCGCCGAGATCCTGCGCGCAGTAACCGATGGCCGTCGTATCCATATCCGCAACGTAGCCGTCGTGCGGCGCGGGCACGGGCACGAGGTACTTGGCCTGCGGCAGGCGCGTCACGTCGTCGCAAACGCCCGCGTCGCCGCCCTGCGCCGCGATCATTTCCTTCAGCTTTTCAAGCCCCGCGCCGCTCTCCAGCGCCCGCTTCATTCGCGCCTTGCCGTCTTCCACATTCTCGGCGATCCCCGCCGCGACGAGCATCCGGCTGCCCAGCTCCAGCGACACGGCCAGCAGGTCGCCGCCCGCGCGCCCGGCGAGGATGTCGATGGCCTCCTTGACCTCCAGCGCGTTGCCCACGTGCGTGCCCAGCGGCTGCTCCATGCCCGTCACCAACGCGAGGATCGGCTTGCCCGCCTGCGCGCCGATATCGACCATGGCCTTCGCCAGCGCGATGGAATCCTCCAGCGTGTGCATCAGCGCGCCGCTGCCGGTCTTCACATCCAGCACGATTGCGCCCGCGCCGCTCGCCAGCTTCTTGGATACGATGCTCGAGGCGATCAGCGGGATGCAGTCCACCGTGCCGGTCACGTCGCGCAGCGCGTAAAGCGCCTTATCCGCCGGGCAGAGGTCGTGCGTCTGGCCGATGACCGCGCAGCCGATTTCCTGCACCTGCTGCACAAAGCGCGCCTCCGTCTCCTCCACCGAGCAGCCGGGGATGCTCTCCAGCTTATCCAGCGTGCCGCCCGTATGCCCGAGGCCGCGGCCGGAAATCTTCGCGACCTTCGCGCCGCAGGCCGCTGCCAGCGGCACGAGCACCAGCGTCGTCGTGTCGCCCACGCCGCCGGTGGAATGTTTATCCACGCAAACGCCGTCGATGGCGGACAGATCGACCACGCCGCCGGAATGCATCATTTCCATCGTCAGGCAGGTCGTCTCCTGCGCGTTCATGCCCCGCCAGCAAATCGCCATCAGCAGCGCCGAAAGCTGGTAATCCGGGATGGTTCCCGCCGCCGCGCCCTGCGCGAAAAAGCGAATTTCCTCCGCGCTGAGCGCTTCTCCCGCTTTCTTTTTGAGAATGATATCCACCATGTTCATATCCGTTCCTCCTTTGGTTCGGTTGATTGAACGATCTGAAGGGCGCAGAGCGCCGCGCGCCACGCCTCCCGCTTTTTTTCATAGGCCATGGTATACGCCGGGCTCGTGCTGGGCAGCCGGATGACCTGCCGCGCCCCCGCCCAGCCGGATTGGATAAACAGCTTGTGCGCCGCCGCGCCGTTGCAGAGCACCGCCCGAATGTCCGGGCACTTCGCGTACAGCCTGCCGAAGTCGTTGTACACCACGCCGCGCATGTTGCTGTCCAGACTGCCCTCGCGCTCGCAAACGGCCGCCGCGTCCCACAAGGCCAGATGATGCGCGCGGATCAGCGCCTTTTTCCGCTCGTAATCCCGGCTGGGCGCTTCCCCGAAAATATCGAACAGAATCGGCCAGAATGCGTTTCTCGGGTGCGCGTAATACTGCGCGTCTTCGAGCGATTTGACGCTGGGCATCGAGCCGACGATCAGCACCCGCGCGCTTTCATCGAAGACGGGCTCAAAAGACCGGCAGATCATACCTGCTCGATGTCGAACGCCGCCGCGCGCCCCATGCGGTTCATCACGGCCAGACCGATGCCCGCCGTATCCACCGCCTCGCAGAGCGCCACCGTGTCCCCGCGTTCATCCAATTCGCGCAGCGCGGCGAACAGCCTTGCCGCCGCCTCCTGCGGGCGTTTCTCGCTGCCCAGACTGATGAACGTGCGATCCCCGTAGCGGTGTTCGTCCAGCCCCAGAATAGCCACGCGCTCGCCCTTGGCCGTCTGCTCGTCGTAGCGCCTGCAAATCGCCGAGACGACATGCTCCGGCGCGCCGCTGAAGATGATTGCCTTCGCCTTCGGCGCGTAATGCTTGTATTTCATTCCCGGCGAGCGCGCCACGTCGCCCTCCCTGAGCGGGCTCATCACATGCTCGTCCACGCGGACATGCCCCAGCACGCGCTCCACCATCTCCGGCGTGATTCCGCCCGGACGCAGAATCACCGGCACCTCGCCCGTCGCGTCGATCACGCTGGATTCCACGCCGACCTGACATGCGCCGCCATCCAGGATCAGCGGAATCCGCCCGTCCATGTCCTCCAGCACGTGCAGCGCCGTCGTCGGGCTGGGGCGGCCGCTTCGGTTGGCGCTCGGCGCGGCAATCGGGCAGCCCGCTGCGCGAATCAGCCTGCGCGCGTCGGCGTTGGCGGGCAGGCGAATGCCCACCGTGTCCAGCCCCGCGCTCACCGCATCGGGGATGCAGTCCGCCTTGGGCAGAATCAGCGTCATCGGCCCCGGCCAGAACGCCTCCATCAGCTTCCGCGCGGCCGCGGGAATCGCGCGCACCAGCGGCGGAATCTCTTCCAAGCAGGCGACATGCGTAATCAGCGGGTTATCCTGCGGACGCCCCTTCGCTTCAAAAATCTTGGTAACCGCGCGCGCGTCCAGCGCGTTTGCGCCCAGCCCGTAGACCGTCTCCGTCGGGAAACCGACGAGCTCGCCCTCGCGGATGAGCCTCGCGCCCAGCGCGACGGATTCTTCGTTCACCTTGAGCAGCTCTGTTTTCATCGCTTTATCCTCTTTGCCATTCGCCCTGCCCCAACGCGCGCAGCTGCTCCTGCTGGTCAGCGTAAATCAGCGGGTCGATGATGTCGTCCATATCGCCATCCACAAAAGCGTCGATGGCGTAGATCGTCTTGCCGATGCGGTGATCGGTGACGCGCCCTTCGTTGAAATTGTAGGTGCGGATGCGCTCGCTTCGGTCGCCCGTGCCCACCTGCGCGCGGCGGTCGCTGGCATAGGCCGCATCCTTTTCCTCCTGCAATTTTTCGTAAAGCCTCGCGCGCAGAACGCGCATCGCCTTTTCCTTGTTCTTGAGCTGGCTTTTTTCGTCCTGACAGGTCACGACGATGCCGCTGGGGATGTGCGTGATGCGCACGGCGCTGTCCGTCTTGTTGATGTATTGCCCGCCGTGGCCGGACGCGCGGTAGACGTCGATGCGCAGGTCGTCAGGGTTGATTTTAACGTCAACCTCCTCCGCCTCCGGCAGCACGGCGACCGTCGCGGTGGAGGTCTGCCGCTTGCCGTTGCTCTCCGTCACCGGGATGCGCTGAACGCGGTGCACGCCGCTCTCATATTTCAGGCGGCTGAACGCGCCCTCCCCCGTGATGGCGAAAACCGCCTCCTTCACGCCGCCCAGCTCGGTCATGCTGGCCTCCAGCATCTCGGTCTTCCAGCCGTGCCGCTCGGCGTATCGCATATACATCCGCATCAGCATCGCGCCGAACAGCGCCGCCTCCTCGCCGCCCGCGCCGCTGCGGATTTCCATCACGACGTTTCGCTCCGCGTTCGGGTCTTTGGGCAGAAGCAGAAGCTGAATTTCGCGCCGGGTCGCCGCCAGCCGGTTCTCAAGCTCGGCCAGCTCCTCCTTCGCCATTTCGGCCATGTCAGGCTCGTCGAGCAGCGCGCGCGCCTGCTTTTGCGCGTCCTCCAATTCGGCGTATCGGCGAACGGCCTGATCCAGCGGCTCAAGCTGGCTGTGCTCGCGCATCAGCGCCCGCCATTTTTCCTGATCCTGCACCACCGCCGGGTCGGAGAGCAGCATGCCCAGCTCCTCCATGCGCGGGTGCACCCAATCGAGTTTTTTCAGCATGCGCCCTCCTTCTTCGCCCCGACGACGCGCCAGTTCTGCCCATAATCGCGCAGCGCGAACGGTTCGCCGATATGCGCCTTCACCAGCGCGCTCACCGCGTCCTTTTGCAGCCAGCCGATTTCAAAGAGCAGGCAGCCGCCCTCGTTCAGGTATTCCGACGCTTCCCGGCTGATGCGCCTGTAAAAATCCAGCCCGTCTGCGCCGCCGAAAAGCGCCAGCTCCGGCTCGCGCGTGACCTCCGGCATCAGCCCCCGCATCTCGTCAGCCGAAATATACGGCGGGTTTGATACAATCATATCATATTTTCGGCCTTTCAGCGCAGAAAAACAGTCGCTTTTGACAAATTCAACGGTCGCTCCGTTGCGCTCGGCGTTTCGCCGCGCGATTTCCAGCGCCCTGTCGCTCACATCCACCGCCGTCACCTGCGCCTGTCTGCCCAGTTTGGCGAGGCTGACGGCAATCGCGCCGCTCCCCGTGCCGATATCCAGCACCCGCGCGCCCGGTTTCATCCACGCAAGCGCCTTTTCGACGAGAATCTCCGTGTCCGCGCGCGGAATCAGCACGCCCGGCTCGACGTGAAACGTCAGCCCCATAAATTCCGCTTCGCCGAGGATGTATTGCAGCGGCTCGCGCGCCGCCCGCCGGTCGCAGAGCGCGTCAAACGCCGCCCGCTGCGGCGCGGCCAGTTCACGATGTCCATTTATACGCATAGCCAGCGTATCTTCTTTCAATACGCTGGCCAGCAGATAAGCGGCGTCCACATCCGCGTCGGGCACGCCCGCCTGTTCAAGCCGAGCCTCCGCCAGACGCAGCGCTTCGCGGATCGTCACGCGGAAGCACCGTCCTTCTTCTCGTCGTTCTTTTCGTCTTCTTTTTCGACTTCTTTTTCGTCTTCTTTTTCGTCTTTCCGCGCTTCGTCAGGCGCGTTTTCGTTCGCCTGTCCGTCGCCCGCCGGTTCGGGCTTTTTCCCCTTCGCGCCGTAGACGTATACGTTCGCGTCAAGGTTCTCGCCGTAGTGCGCAGGACCCGCCTTCGCCGCCTTCATCGACGCGATGGCGACTTCGAGCATGGAATCGTCCGGCTCTCTGGTGGTCAGATACTGGAGCATCATCCCCGGCCAGCGGAGGACGCGCACGATCACGCTGTCGCCCGCGTGCGCCAGCCCCTTGAGCACCTCATACGAAACGCCGGTGACGATCGGCAGCGTCAGCAGGCTGCGCAGAATACGGCCGAGGAACGTCAGCTTTTCAATGCCGAACAGCGCAAAGAGCACCTGATCCGCCACCGCGCCAATCAGAATCGAGATGAACATGACCAGAAAGAGGAACGCCGTGCCGCAGCGCGGATGCAGGCGGGAGAACCGGCGCGCGTTTTCCGGCGTCAGCTCCAGCCCGGCCTCGTTGCAGTATACGGTCTTATGCTCCGCGCCGTGGTACATGAACACGCGCTTGATATCCGGCACGAAGGAAATCGCGATCATATAGCCGACCAGAATCGCGATGCGCGTCAATCCGGCGGAAAGGTTGATGACAAAGCGGCTGTCCGTTCCCTTGCCGACGAGCGTCGCCATGCCCGAGGGCAGCGCGACAAACAGGAACAGGCTCAGCGCGATGGCAAGCACCATCGCGACGGCCATGACAACCTTGTCGATGCTCGCGCCCAGCTTCTCGGCGAGCCACTTTTCAAACTTGCTGGGCTCTTCCTCCATCACGCCGAGCATCTGCGTGCTCTTGTCGAGGGTTTCCATGCCCATTTTGAGCATAACCACCATGTTGACGCAGCCGCGGATCAACGGCAGTCCCATCCACTTGTGCTTTTTGGAGAGCGGCTCGTTGTGCTTGCACGTCACCATGATCCTGCCGTTCGGACGGCGCACCGCGATGGCGATGGATTCATCCGACGGGCTCTGCATCATCACGCCTTCCATGACGGCCTGCCCGCCGATGTCCTTATATTGATGCTTCTGATTGCTCATTGTGCCTGTTCCTTTCTTGGGGCTCTGCCCCAAACCCCGCCAAGAACCTGAGGTTCTTGGATTTCCCACTTTCGTTGATCACTTCGTGATCAACGGCTAAAACAAATCGGAAGGTGCAGGGAACTCAGTTCCCTGCTGGGGCTTGGGGCAACGCCCCAACGTCTCCCTTATTCGTCGTCCAGCTCGTCGCTCTGCTGCTTTTGGCGCTTCTTGACGTAGGCCATCAGCAGCGACAGCAGAGCAAAGCACAGGATAAACGCCGCCGCGCCAAAGAGCAGCGCCTTGACCGCGTTTTCGTGCAGCCCGAACGTCACCGCCGTCACGCCCAGCGCGCATAGCAGCGCATACGCCGCGTTGCCGCCCGTGCTCGGCCGCGCGTCCGCATCCCAAATGCCGCGCCGCGCATACGCGATAATCATGCCGACGCTGACCACGGCGATGACAAACGCCTCGCCTGCGACCTGCGCAAAGCCCGCACCGAAGAGCATCTGCACCACGACCGCCGCGCACAGCAGCGCGTACATGCCCCACATTCCGCGATGCTCGATGCGGTACATCTCCTGCGTTTCGCGCTCATCCAGCACGTTTTTTGTTTTGAGATAGAGCTTCATGCGCCGCCCTCCTCATCCCAGAATAGGTCGTTGAGCGTCTTGCCCAGCGCCCGGCAGATGGCCACACACAGCGCCAGCGACGGATTAAACCGCCCGGCCTCGATCATGCCGATGGTCTGGCGCGTCACGCCGACCTTCGCAGCCAATTCCTCCTGCGACAGGTCGCAGCCAACCCGCGCCGCCTTCAACCGAAGGTTTTTCAAGCGTTTCGCCGCCTCCTTCTTCTCAGGATTCCAGATGATTGCATTATACGCCTCATCCGTCATTTCGTCAACTATATTTGTCGTTTTGGCATTTATGTTTTTCTTCTCGGTTTCTTCTCATTTTCTTTTCGGGCAAAACAAAAGGAGACAGCTTTCGCTGTCTCCGAGTGGGTAAGATTAGATGCCGTAACGCTTCTTGAAGCGATCGACACGGCCGCCCGCGTCAACGAGCTTCTGCTTGCCGGTGAAGAACGGGTGGCACTTGGAGCAGATTTCAACGCGCAGCTCCGGCTTAGTGGAACCCGTTACGAAGGTGTTGCCGCAAACGCAGGTCACGGTCGCCTTCTGATACTTCGGATGGATGCCTTCCTTCATGATTTTCACCTCTTTCGCCGCGATACTATCGTATGAAAGGCGCGCCAAATCGCACCTTCTCATACGCCTGAGCGGAGACTGCGTATAGTATACCCTTCTTTCTCCCAAATTGCAAGCCATTCTTTCAATCTTTTGAAAAAATCTTCGTTTTTTTCGGTCTTGAGCAGCATGGAAATCAGTTGGGCGGTCGCCTCGCGGGTGTGCCCCTGCCCCAGCATCCGCCGCACCATCGCCACGCCCTCGCATTCCGCCGGGGAGAGCAGCAGCTCCTCGTGCCGCGTGCCGGATTTGGCCAGATCAATGGCCGGAAAGATGCGCGCCTCGGAGAGCGCCCGGTCGAGCTTGATTTCCGCGTTTCCCGTCCCCTTAAATTCCTCAAAGATGATATCGTCCATCCGGCTGCCCGTCTCCACCAGCACCGTCGCGATCATCGTCAGGCTGCCGCCCTCCTCAATGTTGCGCGCCGCGCCGAAAAAGCGCTTCGGCCTGTCCAGCGCGCCGGGCGCAAGGCCGCCGCTCATCGCGCGCCCGCCGGGGCTGAGCGCGTTGCAGGCGCGCGCCAGCCGGGTCAGGCTGTCCATCAGCACGACGACGTTCTTCCCCTGCTCCACCAGCCGCTGCGCCCGCTCGTAGACCATATCCGCCACGCGGACGTGGTTTTCCTGCGGCGAATCGAACGTGGAGTAAAACACGTTCGCGCGGACGGAGCGACGGATATCCGTGACCTCCTCCGGCCGCTCGTCAATCAGCAGAATCATCAGCTCGATATCCGGATGATTTTTCTCGATGGCGCGGGCGATTTTTTGCAGGAGGATCGTCTTGCCCGCCTTCGGCGGCGCGACGATCAGCGCGCGCTGACCGAGGCCGATGGGCGCGATAAAATCCATCAGCCGCATGGAAGGGTCCCCCGGCTCGCCTTCCCCCTCCAGCGTCAGCCGCCGGTTGGGGTGAATCGGCGTCAGCGAATCAAACGGCCTGCGCACGCGCGCAATTTCGGGGTTTTCCCCGTTGACGGATTCAATGTACATCAGCGCGTTGTATCGGTCGCCCATCCGCTTCGGCCTCGTCTTGCCGACGATTTCATCGCCGCTGTGCAGGTTGAACCGGCGAATCTGCGCGATGGAAACATAGATGTCGTCCGCGCCGGGCGTTCCGTTCTGCGCGCGCAGAAAGCCGTAGCCGCCGGGCTGCACCTCCAGCAGGCCATGGCCGCTGCCCAGCAGCCCCGCCTTGAGCATCTGCGGCACAACCGGGTTGCTCGTGCCGTATTCCTCGTCGTAAAACCCGAGCGGCTTGGGCTTGTACAGCCCGATGTCCGGCTGTTCGGCGGGCGCCTGTGCCGGCTTCATCCCGCTGCCAAGCTGGCGAAACAGCGTCTCGACCATCTGCGCCTTGTTCACCCCGTAGGGCAGGCGCACCTTGTTGGCGCGCGCCAGCTCGCGCAGCTGCACCACCGTCATGTTTTGATATACTCTTGCGGATTCCAATTTGATTTCAGCTCCTCCCAATGGGCCAACATGCTTTGCCGCGGCGTTTCCCGCGGATGTGCTTTCATGGTGAAGGATATGCCGAAATCCATAAAGATATACGTTATTTAAGGTTTTCTCGCCAGAATCACGTCGCGGCTGATCGCCTGCTCAACCCAATGTTCCAGGTTCGCCGTCTGCACCGCCTCAAACCCGGCTTTTTCCATGAGCCGGATCAGCGTGTCGCGCTTGGTGACATGCGTGTTGAAGCTGATGGCCAGCACGCCGCCGGGCTTGAGCACGCTGTGCCACCCCGGAAGCGCCGCCGCAATCGTGCCGCCGATGGAATCCTGCCTGCCCGCCGTGCCCTTCTGCACGCCGTAGGGCGCGTCCGTCACCATCAGATGAACGCTGTTCGGCTTGAGCAGCGCCGCCGCCTCGCGCGTGTCGCCGCAGATCAGGCGCAGCGTCCGCGTGTCGCCCGCCTTAAAATGCTCCGCCGAATCGGAAAACACGAATTTGTTTTCCCGGCCGCCCACCTGCCCGCGCACGGTGAGCGCGCTGTCCGTCCGCTTGTATTTGATGCGGTGGAATTCGAGGTAGCGCGTCATGTAATCGGCCGCTTCCTTCACGTCCGCCTTGCCGATTTCAAGCCCCACGCCGTGATAGCCGCGCCGAAGCGCCAGCATCAGCGTCGTTCCGCGTCCGGCCATCGGGTCGCAGACGACAAGCTGGCTGTCGTGCACGGGCATGAACGCGCTCGCCGCCAGCGCCATCGTCAGCATCGTATCGGTAAACATCTCGTTCGTCTTGCCCTTGTATTTGAGCAGCGCGGGCAGATCCTCCCCGACGTAGTTGGGATGAGTGCGCGCAATCGGGGTCAGCCTGCCGTCCTCCATGCTAAAAAGCATGTAGACGCTGGCCAACTGGCTGAGCATGCGCATGTCGCGTTCGGTGAGCTTCGCCGCCTCGAACGTCAGAAACGTCGCGCCGCCCATTTCCTTGGGCGTGACCTCGGCCTCGCGCCCCAGCGCGGTCAGCGTCATGGCCAGTTCCTGCGTAGCCAGCTGCAAAAGCGACTGGCGATAGCGTACATTGGCATGCGGATAGAGCAAAAATGCGTAGGTCATCGTTTTTCTCCTTCAGTCGCCTTGTTCTCATTTCGCCGTTTTTTATCGGCATCCCGTATATCGGCCTAATGATCCTTTTTCCTTATCTGCGGAAAGGGCTATTCTCCCCCCTGCGGGGGGAGAATAGCTTTTTGTCTGCAATCTGGCCTCCCTCAAGAAGGGAGGCGTCACGCATCGCGTGACGGAAGAAAGCATAGAAAAAAGCCCTATCGGCAGTCGATAGGGCGATTTTGTGAATCAGTACTTGCGCTTGCGGGCCGCCTCGGCCTTCTTCTTGCGCTTCACGCTGGGCTTCTCGTAATGCTCTCTCTTACGGACCTCAGCAATAACGCCAGAACGCGCGCACTGCCTCTTGAATCTCCTCAGAGCACTTTCCAGGGATTCATTCTCACGAACACGGATCTCAGACATCTAGTATCCCTCCCCTCGGCTCAACATTCGACGATCCATTGCGTCAAATCAGCCGTCAATGGAGTACCGTACAGCTAATTATAGCGCAACAATTTCATTTCGTCAACCGTATTTTTGTTTTTCGGCAAAAATTTGTTTGCGCGGTTGTTTGCGCATCAGGCCATCCGGCCGTCCATCTTTTTGCCGCCGAGCACATGCAGATGCAGATGCTTCACGGTCTGCTGAGCGTCGTCGCCGCAGTTGGAGACCACGCGGAAGCCGCTTTCCACAATGCCCTCGCTCTTGGCGACCTGTGCCGCCACGCGCATCAGGTGCGCGAGCGTCTCGTCGCTTTCGCCCTGCGCGTCGTACCAGCCGCTGACGTGCTTCTTGGGGATCACCAGCACGTGCACCGGCGCCTGCGGCGCGATGTCGCGGAAAGCCAGCGTCGTTTCATCCTCATAGACCTTCGTGCTCGGGATTTCGCCCGCGGCAATTTTGCAGAAAAGACAATCGCTCATATGGATCTCTCCTTTTTCGTTTTCGATGATTTCGCCCGTCAGTTCCTCGCCGTCCGTGCCCGTGATTCTGACCCGCGCGATTTCGCCGGGCTTTCCGCCCCTGACGCATACGCGCATATACCCGCCAGTATAGCCCGCGCCGTTGCCCTGCCCGTCGATCTCCTCGACGAGCACATCCTCTTCCCTGCCGATTCTCGCTTCCAGCGCCTTCTTTTCCAGCTCGCGCCCCAGCGCGATCAGCTCGCGGGCACGTTCCTCGCGGATGTGCCGCGGTACGCTGTCCGGCATGAGCGCGGCCTTCGTGCCCTCGCGCTCGGAATACGGGAAGACGTGCATCCGCGCGAACCCCGCGCGCGTGCAGGTGTCCTTCGTCTGCGCGAATTCCGCCTCCGTTTCGCCGGGGAAGCCGGTCATCACGTCGGTGGTCAGCGCGCAATCCTCAAACGCTTCGCGCAGCATGGCGCAGGCGTTCAAAAACTCGCCGCTGGTGTAGCGCCGATGCATGCGCGCGAGCACCGTGTCGCTGCCGCTTTGCAGCGCGAGGTGGAACTGATGGCAGACCTTCGGCATGCCCTTGATCCCCTCGACGAAATCCGGCGTGACGACGACCGGCTCCAGCGAGCCCAGCCGCACCCGCGCGATTCCCGGCACGTCGTGCGCCGCGCGAATCGCATCGAGCAGCGTCGTGCCGTCCTTTGCGTCGCGGCCGTAGCTGGTCAGGTGGATGCCCGTCAGCACGACCTCCCGGAAGCCCGCCTCCGCGAGACTCCGCGCCTCCGCCGCGATTTCATCCACCGGGCGGGAGCGGATCGGCCCGCGCACCGACGGAATGATGCAGTATGTGCACCAGCGGTCGCAGCCCTCCTGAATCTTCATCGTCGCGCGGGTGTGCCCCTCGTGCGCGTGCACCGTCAGGTGCTCAAACGGCGCTTTGCGCAGCGTTTCAACCGCCACCAGTGCGCAATCCTGCTTCATGGCCTGCTCCAGCAGCTCGACGATCTCGCCGCGCCGCTGCGTGCCCAGCACAAGCCGCACCCCCGGCAGGGTCAGCTCGTCCGCCGCGCGCTGCGCCAGACAGCCGGTGACGACGATCTGCGCCTGCGGGTTTTGCCGATGGCACCGGCGGATGATCTGCATGCTCTTCTTGTCGCCCGTGCCGGTCACGGTGCAGGTGTTGACGACGTAAATATCCGCCTGCCCGTCAAACTCGGCCGTGCGATAGCCCGCCTGTTCAAACCGCTCGCGCATGGCCTGCGTATCATATTGGTTCACCTTGCACCCGAGGGTGTGAAAGGCGACTGTTTTCTGTTCAGTCAATATCCCAGCTCCTTATTCCATCTCTCCGCGCAGCGCCATCACGATGGTCTGGCTGGCGATGGCCGCCGTCTCCGTGCGCAAAATACGCGGCCCGAGCGTGACCAGCTTCGCGTTTGCCTCGCGGGTCAGCCATTCGGCCTCTTCCGGCGCAATGCCGCCCTCCGGGCCGATGAGAATCCCGACGCTGACGTCTTCCTTTTGCGCAAACGGCGCAAGGCAGTCGGCAACGCTTCCGTCCCGCGCGTCCTCCCACGGAACGATCAGCACATCGAGCGCGTTTAATTCCTCACGCATTGCGCTGAGCTTTCGCGGCAGCCTGACCTCCGGCGCGCTCACGCGGGCGCACTGCTTCACCGCCTCGCGGGCGATCTTCTGCCATCGCTCGGTCTTCTTCGCCGCGTCCTTGCCTTCGAGCCTGACCACGCTGCGAATCATCGCGACCGGGGCGATGGCCGCCGCGCCCAGCTCGGTGCTCTTCTGCACGATCAGCTCCATCTTGTCCGCCTTGGGCAGCCCCTGATAGAGCGTCACGCGCGTCCGCGCCTCGGTGTCGCGCAGCTTTTCGATCACGCGCAGGCGAACCTCGCCGCCCTCCGTCGAATCGATTTTCGCCCGATAGCGCGCCGGGGCGCAGACCAGCTCCACCTCGTCGCCGCTTTCCAGCCGCAGCACGCGCAGCGCGTGCCCCGCGTCCTCCGCGTTCAGATAGGCAGCGCCTTGAACGATACCGCGTTCATCCGCAAAAAATCGGTGCATACTTTTTCCCTCTTATGCCGCCTTACGCCGCCAACTTGGCCGCCAGGCAGACCCACTCGCCCTTCGCCAGCCGGTTGCAGACGGTGTAGCCCGCCGCCGCCAGCGCGCGCTGCACGTCCTCCTCGCGCTCCCGGATGATGCCGGAGCAGATGAACGTGCCGCCCTCCAGCAGGTGCTTTTTCACCGGGCCGCAGAGGTAGCAGATCACGTCCGCGATGATGTTGGCAACGATCACGTCGGCCTTCTCCTCGCGCTTTTCGAGCAGATCGCCGTGCGCCACACGAACGACGTTCGAAAGGCCGTTCTTTTCGGTGTTTTCCGCCGCGACCTTCACCGCCAGCTCGTCCAGATCAATCGCCAGCACGTCGGCCGCGCCGAGCTTGGCCGCCGCCAGGCCGAGAATGCCGCTTCCGCATCCCACGTCAATCGCGCGGCATCCGGGCGTGACGTATTTTTCAAGCTGCTCCATGCACATGAACGTCGTCTCGTGCGTACCCGTGCCGAACGCCATGCCGGGGTCAAGCTCCAGCACAAGGTCGCCTTCCTTCGGCTCGTAGGCCTCCCAGCTCGGCTTGATGACCAGACGCTCGCCCGCGCGGAAGGGCTTGTAATACTTCTTCCAGTTCTCCGCCCAATCCTGCTCGCGAACGCCCTGCGTATCGAGCGTCAGGCTGCCCATGTCAAAGCCCATGTCCATTTTAGCGATTTCGCCGAGCTTCTGCTCCACCAGATGCAGCGTCTCCGGCGCGCTCGCGTCACTCTTGAAATACGCCTTGACAAGCACATCCTCGCTCATGTGTTTGAGCACGTCCTCGTCGATCATATCCCACATGCCGTCGGATTTCTTGCTCGACGTCACGTCGTAGCGATCCTCAATCGCCGTGCCGACCGCGCCCGCGTTCATCAGCACGTCGCTGACGATGTCCGCGCCCATCGTGGTGGTGTGCACCACAGCTTCCAACCAATCCATCGCTTGTTTTTCCTTTCTTGATAGACGCAGAAAAGCGAGGCCGTGCTTTTTCGCGCGTCCCGCTTTCCTGATGGCTTATTTCTTCTCGAATTTTTCCTTGAACCGCTCGGCGTTGTCGCGGATGTAGCTTTTCACCTGATCGCCGAAGCTCTTGCGGCGCTCGTACTCGCGCCCGTTGAGCGAATCCTCAAACTGGCGCAGCAGCTCCTTCTGCTTCTCGCCCAGATGCTTGGGCACCTCGACGTGCACGGTGAAGAACATATCGCCCCGGTTCGTGCCGCGGAACTGTTGAATGCCCTCGCCGCGGATGCGGAAGGACGTTCCCTCCTGCGTGCCCGCCGGAATGTTGTACTTCGTCGTGCCGCCCAGCGTCGGCACGTCGATTTCGCCGCCCAGCGCCGCCTGCGTGAAGGAAACCGGAACATCGCAATACAGGTCGTAGCGGTCGCGCTTGAAGATCTTGTGCGGCCGCACCGTGCAGGTGATGTACAGGTCGCCCGCCGGTCCGCCGTTGCGGCCGGGTTCGCCCTCGCCCGGAATGGTCTTGAAATTCTGCCCGTCGTCCACGCCCGCCGGAACGTTGAGCGTCACGGTGCGCGTCACGCGGGTGAAGCCCGTGCCGGAGCACTTGCTGCACTTGTCCTTGATGATCTTGCCCTTGCCGCCGCAGGTCGGGCACGTGCGCATCGTCTGCACCTGACCGAACGGGGAGTTCATCGTCACGCGCTGCTGGCCGGAGCCGTGGCAGGTCGGGCAGGTCTGCGGCTGTGTGCCCGGCTTTGCGCCCGTACCGGCGCAGGCGTCGCAAACCGCGCTGCGCTGGAACTTAAATTCCTTGCGGCAGCCAAAAGCCGCTTCCTCGAACGTCAGCGTCAGGTTATACTGCAAATCGCTGCCGCGCTGAGGCGCGTTCTGGCTCCTGCCGCGGCTGCTTCCGCCGCCGAAACCGCCGCCGGTGAACATATCGAAGATATCTTCAAACCCGCCGAAACCGCTAAAGCCGCTTCCGCCGGCGCCGCCGCCCATGGTGGGGTCGTTGAAGCCGAATTGATCGTAGCGCGCGCGCTTCTGCGGGTCGCTGAGCACTTCGTAGGCTTCGTTGACCTCCTTAAAGCGCGCCTCGGCCTCCTTGTCGTCCGGATGGAGATCCGGATGGCAGGCCTTGGCCGCCTTGCGGTAAGCCTTTTTGATTTCGTCGTCCGAAGCGCCTTTGGCTACGCCGAGCACCTCGTAGTAATCTCTTTTGTCTGCCACAGCAGTCACCGCCTATCCTCGTCAAACCCTTAACCGCGCGATGCCGCCGCCACAAAGTGACGGCGGCCGCGCGCTTACTCAAAAGGGTTTATCTTGCTTTTTAACTTAGTGAACGTCGTAGTCCGCGTCGCTCGCGCCGTCGGAGGAGGCGTTGCCCGCGTTCTGCGCGCCGTTCGCCTGCGCGTTCGGATCGCCCGCGCCCTGCTGCTGATAGATCTTGCCGAACACCGCGTACACCTTCTGCGTGAAGGCCTCCATCGCGTTCTTGATCTGTTCCGCGTCGTTGGTCTCGCGAACCTTCTTGAACTCGGCCAGCTCGTTTTCCACGGTCGCCTTGTCCTCGGCGCTCAGCTTGTCGCCCAGCTCCTTGAGCTGCTTATCCACCTCGAAGATCATGCTGTCGGCATGGTTGAGGGTTTCGACCTCTTCCTTGCGCTTCTTGTCCTCGGCGGCGTACTGCTCGGCTTCCTTGACGCGCTGGTTGATCTCGTCCTCGGTCAGGTTGGTGCTGGAGGTGATGGTCACCTTCTGCTCGTTGCCCGTGCCCAGATCCTTGGCGGAGACGTTCACAATGCCGTTGCGGTCGATGTTGAACGTGACCTCGATCTGCGGCACACCGCGCGGCGCCGGCGCAATGCCGGTGAGCTGGAAGCGGCCAAGGGTCTTGTTGCCCGCCGCCATCTCGCGCTCGCCCTGCAGCACGTGCACCTCAACAGAGGTCTGGCCGTCCGCCGCGGTGGAGAAGATCTGGCTCTTCGTGCACGGAATGGTGGTGTTGCGGTCAATCAGGCGGGTGAACACGCCGCCCATCGTCTCAATGCCCAGAGACAGCGGGGTAACGTCCAGCAGCAGCACGTCCTTGACTTCGCCGCCGAGAACGCCGCCCTGAATCGCGGCGCCGATGGCCACGCACTCGTCCGGGTTGATGTTGCGGTACGGCTCCTTGCCAACCATCTTGCGGACAGCCTCCTGCACCGCCGGAATACGGGTCGAGCCGCCGACCAGAATCACGCGGTCAACCTCATTGGCGGTCAGACCGGCGTCACGCAGCGCGTTCTGCATCGGGGCGACGGTCGCTTCCACGAGGTCGCGGGTCAGTTCATCGAACTTCGCGCGGGTCAGGGTGATATCCAGATGCTTCGGGCCGGTCGCGTCCGCCGTGATGAACGGCAGGTTGATGTTGGTGCTCATCACGCCGGAAAGCTCGATCTTCGCCTTCTCCGCCGCCTCCTTGAGGCGCTGGAGCGCCATACGGTCGGCCTTCAGGTCGATGTTGTTTTCCTTCTTGAACTCGGCAGCGAGGTAGTCGATGATGCGCTGGTCGAAGTCGTCGCCGCCCAGACGGGTATTGCCGTTGGTGGCCAGCACCTCGAACACGCCGTCGCCGATCTCCAGCAGGCTCACGTCGAACGTGCCGCCGCCGAGGTCGTAAACCAGAATCTTGTGGGAATCGTCCTTGTCAAGGCCGTAGGCCAGCGCGGCGGCCGTCGGCTCGTTGATGATGCGCAGCACTTCGAGGCCCGCGATGCGGCCCGCGTCCTTCGTCGCCTGACGCTGGCTGTCGGAGAAGTACGCCGGGACGGTGATGACCGCCTGCGTCACGGTTTCGCCGAGGTACGCCTCAGCGTCCGCCTTCAGTTTCATCAGGATCATGGCGCTGATGTCCTGCGGCGCGTAGTCCTTGCCGTCGATGCTGATGCGGCGGTCGGTGCCCATGTCGCGCTTGATGGAGATGATGGTGCGATCCGGGTTGGTCACCGCCTGACGCTTGGCGACCTGGCCGACCAGACGCTCGCCGTTCTTCGTGAAGGCCACGACGGAAGGCGTGGTGCGCGCGCCTTCGGCGTTAGGGATGACAACCGGCTCGCCGCCTTCCATCACGGCGACGCAGCTATTCGTAGTACCAAGGTCAATACCGATAATCTTGCTCATATATGTGTCCTCCTGTCTCGATAGAGAAAAAGTTTGGAAAGAAATTCGATTGATTTATATTGGGAAACGGGCTCAGCCCGCAACCACCTTGACCATCGCGTGACGGATCACGCGCTCGCCGAGCTTGTAGCCCTTCTGCAAAACCATGCACACCGTGCCCGGCTCGCCCTCCTCGGCGGTGCCCTGCATCACGGCGTTCATCAGCTCCGCGTCAAACGGCTGCCCCTGCGGGTCGATTTCCTCAACGCCCATCTTGGTCAGCGCGTCGCGCGTCTGGCGGAGCACCATTTCAACGCCGCTCTTGAGCGCGTCCTCTTCGCCCGCCGCGGCCAGCGCCCGTTCGAGGTTGTCTACGATCGGGAGCAGCTGGCTGATCGCCTCGCGCCGTCCGTCGTCAAAGGCCTCCGCTCGGATGCCCTCGGTGCGGCGGCGGTAGTTGGCGAATTCGGCCTGCTTGCGCTGAGCCAAATCGAGGTATTCGTCGCTCTGCGCCTTCGCCTTTTCAAGCTCGGCCTGCAAAGCCTTCACGTCCACCTCCGTCTCGCCGCCCTCCGGCTGCGCCTGCTGGGTTTCAGGCTGCTCAGGCTGCTGCACCTGCTCGGCCTTCTCTTCGCTGTTCATGCTCTTCGCCCTTTCCTTAAAGCCTCCGGCGGCCTTGGCAATGCGTTCGGTGAACGACTGCTGCGCCTTTTGGCTCTTATTTTTCTTGTTCTTCTTGCTTTTCATGGTTTTCATTCTGCCCGTCCAGCAGCTCCGTGATCGAGCGGCCAACCTCGCCCAGCACCGACAACACCTTGCCGTATTGCATCCGGGTCGGGCCGATCAGGCCGATCGTGTTGACCGTTCCGTCGTTTAAGCGATAGCTCGCCGTGACGATGGAGCAGTCCTTCGTTTCTTCCATGCCCGTTTCCGGGCCGATACGAACGGAGATTTCCATCTCCCCCTGATGGGAGAGAAGGGAGACGACCTTTTCCCGCGTTTCAAGCACACTGAGCAACTCCTTCGCGCGATCCACATCGGCGTATTCCGGGAAGCTCAGCAGGTTCGAGCGCCCGCCGACCACCAGCGAGCCCACCCCGCCGTCCTTTTCCGGCGGCTGAGCGGCCAGCAGCCCCAGCAGCTCGCGCATCTCCCCCTCCTGACCGCCGGCCAGACGGGTGAGCCTCGCGGGGAGCTGGTTCATCGCGCAGCCCTCCAGCTCTCTGGAGATGATCTGCGAGACGGTGTAGAGCGCATCCGGCGCAATCGGCTTTTCGGTGTCGATCACCGTCTGCCGAACCGCGCCGCTCCGCGTGACGATCACCAGCAGCAGCCGCCTGTCGGAAACCGGCACCAGCTGCAAATGGCTGAATACCTGTTCCTCGCGCGGCGCGCGGGTCATCACGGCGGTGGTGTAGTGCGTCATGCTGGAAAGCGCTTTCGCGATTCTCGCGCTCAGCTCCTCCACCTGATTGATGCGGTGATCGAAGCAGCCCTTGATAAACGCGGTTTCTTCCTCGCTGAGCGGCATGGGGTGAATCATCCGATCCACGTAAAGCCGATATGCTTTATAGGATGGGATTCGCCCGGCCGACGTGTGCGGGGAATCGAGATAGCCAAGCTCTTCCAAATCGCTCATCTCGTTGCGGATGGTGGCGGAGGAGAGCTTCTGTTCATATTTTCGGGAAATCGTTCGGGAGCCGACCGGCAGCGCGGTCATGATGTAGTCGTCAATGATCGCCTGCAAGATGCGATACTTACGATCAATGAGATCCATGCCCGCCTTCCTCCTTTCGGCTGTTCGCTATTGTTAGCACTCAATCGGTTCGAGTGCTAATCAGCGTGATAAAGATACCACGCTTAGGCGCTTTTGTCAACACCCTTGCCATAACTTTTTTCGGGAAATTTGACTTTTCCTGCCCTTTCTCCGAACGTTTGAACAACACCCGCGACATTTGAGCCGCGTTTTGCAGGTTTGGGGCGCTTAAATGTATCTTTGAAGCCTTTTCTTTTCTCTTAAGCGACGAATCAACTGAATTATGCCTCCGTCTCCTCCATCATCTCCACCAGCACGGCGTTCATCACCTGCATCCCCCGCGCCGTCAGATAAAGCCGCCCGTCTTCCCGCGCCAGCATCCCCTCGCGCATCAGCCGGGGCAGGCTCTTTGTCCATACCGCCTCCGGCGCGCGCCCGAAGTCTCGCAGAAAGCGCGCCTCGTCCACGCCGCGCACCATCCGCAGCCCCATCATCATCCGCTCAAACATCCGTCCGCCCGCGTCCTCCGTCCGGGCAGGCGCGCCGCGCAGATATGCGTCAAAGTCCTCCGTGTTATAGAAGCGCGTCCCGTCCATGTCGCTGTGCGCCGCGCAGCCGATCCCCAGATACGGCAGACATTCCCAATAGACGACGTTGTGTCGGCATATTCTTCCCGCCTTGGCGTAGTTGGATACCTCGTAGCGCGCATAGCCGCCCGCCCGTGTCAGCCTTTCGGTGATGTCGTCCATCTCGCAGAGCGCGTCCTCGTCCGGCAGCGGCGCGCACGTGCCCGCCTCGGCCTGCGCATAGAGGGGTGTCCCTTCCTCCAGAATGAGGCTGTAACAGCTCAGGTGCTCCGGCGACAGCGCAATCGCCTCGCTCAGCGTCCGCGCCCACTGCTCCGGCGTCTGCCCCGGCAGGCCGAGCATCAGATCCAGATTCAGGTTGTCAAAGCCCGCCGCCCGCGCCATGGCGACGGCCGCCTTCGCCTCCCCGCTCGTGTGGATGCGCCCGATGTTTCGCAAAAGCCCGTCGTCAAGGCTCTGCACCCCCAGCGACAGCCGGTTGACGCCCGCCGCCCGGTAGCTTTCCAAATTTTCCCGCGTCAGCGTGCCGGGATTGCCCTCCATCGTGATTTCCGCGTCCGCCGCCAGCGCAAAGCAGCCCCGGAGCGTATCCAGCATGCGCCCGATCTGCGCGCCGGTCATCAGCGTGGGCGTTCCCCCGCCGAAAAACACCGTCTCCACCCGCCGCGCGCCGAAAAAGGCCGCCTGCTCGCGCATTTCGCGGCAGACGGCCTCGGTATACGCTTCCCGCTGCTTCATCCGCCCGCAGAAGGACGTGAAATCGCAGTAAGCGCATTTCTTGACGCACATCGGGATGTGAATATAGATCGAAATCGGCTCCATATCGTTTCCCTCGTCCTGTTATTTCATCTTTTCGGCGTTCTTACTCGTCCATCTTCAGCACGGCCATGAACGCCTCGCTGGGCACCTGCACGTTGCCGAGCTGGCGCATGCGCTTCTTGCCCTCCTTCTGCTTTTCCAGCAGCTTGCGCTTGCGGCTGATGTCGCCGCCGTAGCACTTGGCCAGCACGTCCTTGCGCATTGCCTTGACCGTCTCGCGCGCGATCACCTTACCGCCGATCGCCGCCTGAATCGGGATTTCAAACATCTGGCGCGGAATCACGTCCTTCAGCTTTTCCGCGATGGAGCGGCCGCGCGCATACGCCCGGTCGCGGTGCACGATCATGGAGAGCGCGTCGCACGGGTCGCCGTTCAGCAGGATATCCAGCTTCACCAAATCGCTCTGCTGATAGCCGCACAGCTCATAGTCGTAGCTGGCGTAACCGCGGCTGCGGCTCTTGATCTGGTCGAAGAAATCGAAGATGATTTCGGCCAGCGGCATTTCGTAATGCAGGCAGACGCGCTGCCCCTCGTAGACCATATCCTTGAACACGCCGCGCTTGTTCTGGCAGACCTCCATCAGCGCGCCGACGTATTCCTGCGGCGTGTGGATGCTCGCCCGGACAAACGGCTCCTCCATGTGCTCGATCACGCTGACGGGCGGCAGGTTCGACGGGTTATCCACATCCACCTCTGAGCCGTCCGTCTTGTATACCTTGAAGATGACGCTCGGCGCGGTCGTAATCAGGTCGAGATCAAATTCGCGTTCCAGCCGCTCCTGAATGATTTCCATGTGCAGCAGCCCCAGGAAGCCGCAGCGGAAGCCGAAGCCGAGCGCCTGGCTCGTCTCCGGGTCGTAGGTCAGCGATGCGTCGTTGAGCTGCAATTTCTCCAGCGCGTCCTTGAGGCTCTCGTAATTCGCGCCGTCCGCCGGATAAATGCCGCAGAACACCATCGGGTTCACCTGCCGGTAGCCGGGCAGAATCTCCGCCGCCGGGTTCGCGTCGTCGGTGATCGTGTCGCCCACGCGCGTGTCGTGCAGATCCTTGATGGATGCGGCGATATAGCCCACGTCGCCCGCGCGCAGTGCTTCCATCGGCTCGTAGCCGGGGCTGCGCACGCCGACCTCCACCACGTCGAATTTCGCGCCCGTGTTCATCATGCGGATGGTCATTCCCGGCCGCACCGTGCCGGAGACGATGCGCACAAAGCAGATCGCGCCGCGGTAATTGTCGTAGAAGGAATCGAAGATCAGCGCCTGCAGCGGCGCGTTCTCGTCGCCCGTCGGCGCGGGCATCAGCTTGACCACGCTTTCGAGCACCTCGTCAATGCCGATACCGACCTTCGCGCTGATCAGCGGCGCTTCGGAAGCGTCCAGACCGATCACATCCTCGATTTCCTCGCGCACCTCGTCCGGGCGGGCGCTGGGCAGGTCGATCTTGTTGATGACCGGCACGATTTCAAGGTCGTGATCGAGCGCCATGTAGACGTTGGCCAGCGTCTGCGCCTCCACGCCCTGCGTCGCGTCCACCACCAGCAGCGCGCCCTCGCACGCCGCCAGCGCGCGGGAGACCTCGTAGGTGAAATCGACGTGGCCGGGCGTGTCGATCAGGTTAAGCGTGTAGGTTTCGCCATCCTGCGCTTTATACTGCATGTGCACGGCCTTGCTCTTGATGGTGATGCCGCGCTCGCGCTCCAGCTCCATCGAGTCGAGCACCTGCTCCACCATCTCGCGCTTTTCAAACACGCCGGTCTTTTCCAGCAGCCTGTCCGCCAGCGTGGATTTGCCGTGGTCGATATGGGCAATGATGCAGAAATTGCGGATTCTGTCCATGCGTTCCAAATGTTTATCCTCCGTTTCGGTTCACATCGGCGCAGCCGTCAGCCACGCGCCGACCGTCATCAGGGTCAGCCCGCCGCACAGCAGCAGCCATTCCCAAACGCTTTCATATTTCAGCCGGATGCCGCCCAGCGCGTTCGCGGCCATCAGCCTGTCGCCCAGAAACATGCCCGTCGCGCCGAGCGCCCGCAGCAGCGCCGCCGCCGCGATTCCGGCCGGCTGGGCGAGGTTCGCCACCGCCAGCGCCGCCGCCGCCGAAGCGGTCAGCGCCGGGAACACGCCGAGCACGCCGCTGAGCGCCCGCAGCATCGGGCTTTGCCGCCTGTTGAAGCAGATCAGCGCGAAAAACAGCGCCAGATGCACCCCCAGCATGACGATCATCAGGCTTTGCAGCACCACGTTGCTCGCCACCCCGGCCATCAGGTATTTTCCAAAATAATCCGCCAGCGGCACGGTCAGCGCCAGCGTCCGCAGGCCGACGGAAAACAGATATCGCTGCCGAATTCCGGCGCAGATCGGCTCATACCCCAGCTCCATCGCCGCGGACAGCAGCATCAGGCAGGCCGCCAGCGCGCAGAGCGCCATTTCCCGGCCGCCGACGGCCAGCGTTCCCAGCGCCGCAAGCCCGAAGAGATACAGCGTCGTCGCGAAGCGAAGCCGCATGCCCGCGTCGTCGAGCACCGCCAGCAGCCGCGCCTTTTCCCGCAGAAACCTCTTGATCCGCAGGATGGTGGTGTCGCTCTTTTCCGCCGTCTCCCGCAGAAAAATATCCATGTCCTGTTCGGATCGGATGTGCACGAAAAAGCCGCTCACCGCGCGCTTCAAGCTGCTCCCGTAGAGGTAGAGCCGCCAGCCGATGTGCGAGCTGGCCAGCCGGATTTTTCGCGGATTGACATACGCCGGAACGACCTCGCAGGCCTCGTCCACCTTTTGCTCCATCCATTCATCCAGCACGTTCCATCCGCCTCCTTGGCGCTTTTTTCGTCAATACCCTTTTTTCTTTTTCCCCGAGCTGATATAATGAATGAAACCAACAACAGGGAGGAATCCGGTCATGGAAAAACTCGAAAAAACAGCCGCGGCGCTGCGCAGGCGCGGCTTTGAGGCCGTCGTCTTTGAAACCGCGAAGGAAGCGGCGGATTACCTGCTCTCCGATATGCCCGCCGGGGAGACCGTCGGCTTCGGCGGCTGCATGACGGCCAAACAGATGGGGCTTGAAACGCTCCTGCGCGCGGCCGGTCACAAGGTTCTGTGGCATTGGGAGGCCGAACCGGCCGAGCGCCCCGCGCTGCTGCACGAGGCCATGAACGCGCCGCTCTACGTCTGTTCGGCAAACGCCGTCACGGAGGACGGGCTGATGGTGCAGATCGACGGCACCGGCAACCGCATCGCCGCCATGTGCTACGGCCCCGGCACGGTCTATGTGCTCATCGGCCGCAACAAGATCGTTTCCGGCGGCTATGCGCAGGCGGTCAAGCGCATCAAGGAGGTCTCCTGCCCGCTCAACGCGCGCCGGTTCCAGCTCCATAACCCGTGCGCCGAGACCGGCCGCTGCAACCCCGCCGAATGTGAAAAGCCGATATGCCACGTCATCGCGTCGTTTGAACGCGCGCCCAACGGCAAGCGGACGCAGGTTATTCTGATCAACGAATCGCTGGGCTATTGATTCACGAAACAGGGCTGCTGTGCACCCGGCACAGCAGCTCTGTTTTTATCTTTTGCTGCCCTTCGTGCCCGCCGCAACCTTCTTGAGGATGCTGGAATCATAGGCGAACACGCTGCTGTTCTTATCCGTGTGGGCGCGCAGCGCGTCTTCCACCATCTTCTCGATGAGCTTGGGGAAGTCAAGGCCGCTGGCCTTCCACAGATAGAACGCCAGCGAGCCCGGAATCGTGTTCGGCTCGTTGACAAAGAGCATATCGTTCTGGTCGAGGATGAAATCCACGCGCACCGTGCCGCAGCAATCCAGCAGCTTGAAGATGTCGCAGGTCATCGTCTGAATCCTGCCGGTCAGCTCGTCGCCGATCGGCGCGGGCACGACGCGGCTCAGGGACTTCATGCCCCGGCTGTCCTCGCCCTTGGTGCTCGCGTTGCGCAGATACTTCTGCCAGAAATCCAGGAACGTGTCGTTGCTGCTCGGCACGGGCATTTCGCATACGGAGGCGCGCACGTCCTCGCCGTAGCCCACCGCCGCGCAGTTGATCTCCACCGGATGCACCACGCCGACCTCGACGAGGATCCGGCGGTCATACGACGCGGCCACGTCGAGCGCGCGCTCCAGCTCCTCGCGGTTCTTCGCGCGGGAAACGCCGATGGAAGAACCGAGCGCCGCCGGTTTGATGAACGCCGGGTACTTGATCTCCTTCTCGACGCGCTCGATGACGGCCTGACGCTCCTTCTTGAGCTGCTCGCGGGTGAACCATACAAAATCCAGCACCGGGAAGCCCGCGCCGCGCAGAATCTGCTTCATCGCGATCTTATCCATGCCGATGGCCGAGCCCAGCACGCTGGAGGACGCATACGGGATGTTCGCCATCTCCAGCAGACCCTGAATCGTGCCGTCCTCGCCGTGCCAGCCGTGGAACACGGGGATCACGCAGTCGATATGGCACAGCGGCGCCGGCACCTTGGCAAACAGCCCCGCGCGCTGCGGCGGCCATGCCCACAGGTCGCCCGCGTTCGCCGTCACATCCAGCGTCACGCGGGTGATTCCCTTGGTCATCGGGTTAAACTCGCGGAAGGTTTCAATGTTTTCCAGCGGCTCGCCCGTGTACCACAGGCCGTCGCGGGAGATATACACCGGCGTCACGTTAAAGCCAGCCGCCTTCGTCGCCTCGATGCATTGCAGCGCGGAAACGATCGACACGTCATGCTCGCAGCTGCGGGAACCAAAGAACACCGCAATATTCATTTTACTCATTCTCTACACGCTCCTCACTCGCTGTAATTATCCGGCAGATCGTTTTCATAGAGCACCACGTCGCCCGACCGCATCATGCCGTGCAGCAGGGTCGTGCTCTCCTCAAGGCTGCCGACCACATGGATGTTTTCCTGCGGAAAGCCCGCTTTCGTCAGCCCGTCTACGATGGGCTGCGTATGTTTTTTGCCGACCAGAATCGCGATATCCACGCTGTCGGCCATCTGTTCGCCGAACGCGCGGTTGAATCCGTCCTCGTTTCCGCCCAGCTCCACCATGCCCGGCGTGATGATGATTCGCCGTCCGGGGAAATCTCGGATGACCCGCAGCGCGCACTGCGCGCCGACCGGGTTGGCGTTGAATGCGTCGTCGATGATGCTCACACCCGCGCCGCCGGAGAGCAGCTCCAGCCGATGCTCCACCGGCTGGCAGCGCGAAACGCCCAGCGCGATTTCCTGAAGCGTCATGCCCAGCGCGCGCGCCGCCGTGCAGCACAGCAGCAGGTTGGAGATCGAATGTTCGCCGAGCAGCCGCGTCTGGCAGCTCGCTTCCTCGCCGGTCTGCACGTCCGTCAGCGTGAACCGCGTGCCCCACGGGCCGCAGGCGACGTTCTTCGCATCGACCAGCATCCCCGGCTTGTATTTTCGCTCGAGCGGGCAGCGCTCAAACAGCGCCTCGCAGATGGCGCCGTCCCGCGCGAAAACCGCCATGCCGTCCTTCGGCAGCCCCTCGATCAGCTCGTATTTCGTATCCCGCACGCGCTCAATCGTGCCGAACGTGTCCAGATGCTGCGGCCCGACGGATGTAATCAGCCCCATCTGCGGGTGCACCAGCTCCACCAATTCGCGAATGTCGCCCACATGGCGCGCGCCCATCTCGGCGATGAACACCTGATGTGCGGGCGTGAGCTGCTCGCGGATCACGCGGGTCACGCCCATCGGCGTATTGAAGCTCGACGGTGTGGCCAGCACGTTGTATTTCACGGAGAGGATGTCGCGCAGCAGGAATTTCGTGCTCGTCTTGCCGTAGCTGCCCGTGATGCCGATTTTAATCAAGCCCGGCTGCGCGGCCAGTCTCGCCTGCGCATCCTTTACGAACTGCCCCGCGATGTGCTTTTCCATCGGCGTAGCGATGAGCGCCGCCAGCATCAGCAGCGCCGGTTCAAAGGCGGGCATCAGATAGCCCAGCACCGGGGAAACCGTCAGCAGCGCCAGCGCCAGCACGGTGTTGACCGCGGCATGCACCGCCAGCAGCCGCTTCACGCGCTCAGTCGCGACAAAAGGCTTCTTCGCCTTTTCCTTCGCCGCCTGCCAGACCAGCAGCGCCGCCGTCAGCGCCTCCAGCAAAAGCGCCAGCCCGGTCAGCCCGCTGAGCCGCAGCGCCGCTACGCCGACGGCCGCCATCGCGATCGGCGGAATCAGCGCGCGCATGGCGTTGCGCCTCACGCTCTTGACGTAGCCCGGAAGCTGATAGCTTTCAAGCTGCAAATAATGCAGCACCCGCCGCCCGGCCGCCGCGCTCGCGCAGCCCAGCCCGACCGCCTGTATGATTGTCAAAAGGAATTTCACGCTCTACCCTCCAGCAGGAAATTTTTTGCGATGCGCAGGAACGCCTGATTGTGTTCGAGGTAGGCGAAATGCCCCGCGCCCTTCTGCACGACCAGCCCCGCGTCGGGGATCTTCTCTTCCATCAGTTTGCCCATCCAGAGCGGCGTTTCGGTGTCCTCCTCGCCCCAATAGAGCAGCGTCGGCGCCTTCACGCGCGGCAGCTCGTCGGTCAAATCCAGCGAAATGATCTTCACAAATGTCTTGCGCATCTCCGGGGAGAGCGCCTTGTAATCCGCCGAGCCGAATTTCTGCACCAGTGCCTCGCGCCCCCGCTCCGGCAGACTGCCGAACAGGTGCGTCTTATCCATCAGGTTGACCGCGCCGCGCAGCCCCTTGTAGACGAGCTGCTTCATCGTCGCCCCGCCCGTTTTCGGCTTTTTGATGCCCGCCGCCCCGGTCAGAATCATCCGCCCCACAAGCTCAGGGTATGTCGCCGCCAGCAGAATCGCCACCCGCGCGCCGAAGGAATGGGCCACGATGTCGCATGGCGCGAGCTTCAGCCGACGGATCACCTCGGCGGTCATCTCCATATAGTCCGGCACGCCCCACGGCTTCGGCGGCGGCGCGCTCCTGCCGTTTTTGCCGTGGCCGGGGAAATCAATCGCCGCCACGCGCATCTGACCGCAGAGCGCTTCCTGCACGCTGCTCATCATCTGCGCCGAGCACATGAATCCGTGCAGCAGCAGCACGCCGCGCCCGGAATCCCCGCTCACCGTCACATCGACCGTCGCACCGCGAATTTCAAGCTGCATCCCTTCGCCCCTATTCCTTATCCTAGTCATCCCCATTATTTCGGATTCTAATATTGTACTCCATTTTCCGCCAAAAGAAAAGGGGGCAACGCCGATTGACCGCGCCGCCCCTCAAATTGTATGCTGCTTTTACGCGGCCGGGCGCGTCACGCCTCGGTTTCGCTCTGCTCCGGATAGACAAAATCGCGGTACATAATCAGCGCGTCCTCTTTATTATCCTCGTAATACCGCTTGCGATACCCCACGTCGAGCATCCCGCAGGCGTGATACAGGTTCTGCGCGACCGTGTTCGAGCGGCGCACCTCCAGCGTCATTATCGCCATGCTGTTCGCCTTCGCCAGGTCGATCAGCGCCGTGAAAATCCGCTTGCCATACCCCTTTCCCCGGCAGTCCGGGCGGACGGCCACGTTGCAGACGTGCGCCTCGTCGAGCACAAACCACATGCCCGCGTAGGCCAGCACCCCGCCGTTTCCGTTGTCAAGCACCAGCCAGCGCGCCACAACGTTCTCCTTCACGTCGTGCAGGATGGATGCCTCCGACCATGGCATCGCGAAGCAGGCCTTCTCGATTTCGTGAATCTGCTTCACGTCCGCCTCGCGAATCGGCCGGATCGTCGGCTCAGCCATGCTTTGCTCCTTCCCGCGCGGCGCGCTCGCGTTCGGCCTGCGGCGCGCGCAGATACAGCGGCAGAAGCGTGATGTAATCCAGCGGCGTTTCGCCCGCTTCAAGCCGCCGCGCCGCCAGCGCACAGGCGCTTCCCGCGCGCAGGCCGTTGTGCTGGGGCTGCGCAAAATGCGCCTTATCCCCCAGCCGCTCGCGAATCGCCGCTTCAAAGCCGGGCGCGCCGTCGCCGAGGAACAGCGCGTCTTCGCCCGTCGCCTCCACGCGATCGAGGAACAGCGTCAGCTTTTCCACCGTGTCTTCCGTCAGTCGCTCGCCGCGCTTGAAAATCGCGCCGTAAACCTGCTGGGCGCGCGCGTCGAGAATCGGGCAGACCACGCCGTCAAACGCCGTCACGTTCGCGGCCAGCGCTTCAAGCGCGTCCACCGCGACGCAGGGCTTATTCGCCGCGTGCGCCAGCGCCTTCACCGTGGAAACGCCGATACGCACGCCGGTGAACGAGCCGGGGCCGACCACCGCGCCGAATACGTCCATATCCGCCGCCGTCATGTCGCTCATTTGCAGCGCCGTATCCACCATCGGCATGACGCGCTGGCTGTGCGTCTGCCTGTGCGTCAATTCCGCCTCGTAGACCAGCCTGCCGTCGGCCATGATGGCCACACCGCATGCCGGGCCGGATGTGTCAATCATCAGGATGTTCATCGTCTGCCTCCAGCCTCCGCTTGATCTCGTCGATTCTCGCCTCGTCAAATGCGCCGCCGGCCTCCAGCGTCGCCACGCGCGCCGCGCCGTCCTCCGCGTAGGCGATGTGCACGTGCAGCGCGTCCTCGGGCATGGCTTCCTGCGCCATCTGCGGCCACTCGATGAAGCTCGCGCCGTCCTCCGCCGGGATGTATTCGTCAAGCCCCATGCCGTACAGCTCGTCCGCGTCGGACAGGCGGTACAGGTCAAAATGATACAGCCGGATCGCCCGCCCCTCGTGAATGTTGAGGATGGTGAACGTCGGGCTGGGCACCGGCCCTTCCACGCCCATCGCGCGCGCCGCCGCGCGGGTCAGCACACTTTTGCCTGCGCCCATCTCGCCCGTCAGCAGCACCACGTCGCCCACGCGCATGCAAGCGCCAAGGCTTTGGCCGAGGCGCTGCATGTCTTTTTCGGTTTTACAGAGGATTTCCAGCAAATGACTCACCTATACTTCGCTTATCTGGCGCTCTTCTGGTGCAGCAGCGGCGACACGCGCTTGTAGAGCAGATACGTCACCACGCTGAGCACAGCGCCCTTGAGGATGTTGAACGGCGCGGTAATGAAAATCACCAGCTTCACCGTGTTGTCGATATAGCTCCAGACCTTCGTGCCCATGCCGACGATCACCTCGAGCGGCAGGTTCATCAGCGTCTGATACGCCGGAATCAGGATGAAGTAGTTGACCAGCACGCCCGCAATCGTCATCAGCACCGTGCCGACTGCCATCGAGAGCACCGCGCTCTTTCTGTCCTTGCGGCGGCGGTAAATCAGGCTGGCCGGGATGATGAAACAGCTGGACATGATGATATCCGCCATTTCGCCCACGCAGGCCGTGCTCGTGCCGAGCATGTGCACCAGATTCTTGATGACGACCACCGCTACGCCCGGCAGCGGCCCCATCGCAAAGCCCGCCAGAATCGCCGGCAGCGTGGACAGATCCAGCTTGTAAAACGCGACGACCGGGATCTCGATGTAATACAGAATGACGGCCATCGCCGCGAGGATTCCGCAGCGGGTCATAACAAACACCGCGCTGCCGCTTGACTTTTTCTGAGACATACACAAAACCTCTTTTTTTAGATTCTGACAAACAAGCCCCTGAAAGCAGAGCGATCAGGGGCTGATTCTTTCTTCACCATGAAAAAAAGGAGATATCGCTTCTTCCATCCAGACTATACTGTCGGCTTCGGAGTTTCACCGAATCGGCCAAAACGGCTCGCGGGCTGTACCGCCGGTAGGGACTTGCACCCTGCCCTGAAGATCTCTCAAAGGTCTCGCTGTTCAGTTGTTCTTATTATACCACGCGCGCCGCCCCTGTCAATATGCAATCGACAATTCGCTTCGTCGCGCTTTATTTTTTTGCCTGTTCGCCGAACACCCGCGCAAACAGTCGGTATGTCCACGCGGGGCGCGCCCTGCCCTCGTCCTGCCAGCCGAGCAGCAGATCCGCGATGTAGCAAGCCTCCATCAGCCGCTTCCCGACGCGCCCGCCGGTCGTCTTCGCCGCCAGCCCGTCCGCGCGAAGCCCCGCGCGCCGAGCCGTCATCACCGCGCGGCGCAGGTGATAATCGCTCGTCACCACCAGAACGCGCCCCGTTCCGCCCAGCAGCGCCGCGGCGTTGCGGCAGTTTTCCATCGTGTCCCTCGATTGGTCTTCCCAGATCAAGACCCGCTTCGGCACGCCCAGCGCCGCGAGCATGCGCGCCATCACTTCCGCCTCCGAGCGCCTGTGACCGGGCAGGCAGCCGCCGCACAGCACCAGAGATGCGCATGCGCCGCCCCGATACGCCCGCGCCGCCGCCATCACCCGGCGCGCCAGCTCCTCCGTCGGCGCGTCGTCCGCGTCCAGCTCCACGCCGAGCACCAGCGCCGCGTCATACGGCGGTCTCACAGCGCCTCCAGCATGGCCAGCAGCTCCTGCGGATTGGCCGCGATTCGCGCCGCGCCCGCATCCCGGAGGCATTGCACCGAGCGGAAGCCCCAGCTCACCGCGCAGCAGGCCACGCCCGCGTTGCGCGCCGTCTCCACATCCACATCCGAATCGCCGATGTAGACGGTCTCCGCCCGCGTCACGCCCAGCTGGCGCATGGCCTCCAGCACGCTGTCCGGCGCGGGCTTTCTTCTGCGGCCGGGGTCGTCGCCGATGGCCGCCTGCATCCGTTCGCCGAAATAATCGCGGCTCAGCTCCTTCACCGCAAAATCAATCTTGTTGGAAACAATCGCCAGCTTTACGCCCTGCGCGGCCAATGCGTCCAGCATCGGCAGAATCCCATCGTAGGGCTTTGTGCGGTCGCGGCTGTGCGCGCCGTAATGCGTGACAAACGCATCGTAGACCGCCTGAAATTTCGGGTTTTCCCGCCCGTTCGGCACGGCGCGCTCGATCAGCTTGCCGATGCCGTTGCCGACAAACATCCGCACCTCGTCCGTCGTGTGCGTCGGCAGGCCGTTCGCCGCCAGCGCCGCGTTCGTGCTCGCCGCCAGATCGTCCAGCGTGTTGAGCAGCGTGCCGTCCAAATCCCAAATCGCCGCCTTGATGTTCATGCGCTTCATCCCCTTCCGTTTTTCGCGCCTTATTGTACCGCATGCCGCCGCTTTCGTCAAATCCAATCTTCCATTTTTCCGTTTTCGCTGTATAATAGGGATTCGGAAGCATTTTTCAGGGAGGTTTTTTCTTTGCAGCAAGATTTAACGCAGGGCTCCATTCGCGCCGGACTGATTCGTTTCAGCCTGCCGCTGATCGCGGGCAACCTGCTTCAGCAGCTCTATAACGTCGCCGATACGCTGATTGTCGGCCGCTTTCTGGGCAACGTCGCCCTTGCAGCCGTCGGCAGCGCGTTTTCGCTGATGATTCTGCTCACAAGCCTCGTCCTCGGGCTGTGCATGGGCAGCGGCGTCGTCTTCAGCCAGCTTTACGGCGAGGGGAACATGGATAAGCTCAAGACCGCGATGACCAACGCCTTCTGTCTCATTGCGGCGCTGTCCCTCCTGCTGACGGTGCTCAGCTACGCGCTGCTCGATGCGTTCATCGTGCTGCTGCGCGTCCCGCCGGAGGCCGTTCCGGATATTACAAGCTACCTGCGAGTGATCTTCGCGGGCATTTTCTTCACCTTTCTGTATAACTTCTTCGCGGCGGCGCTGCGCAGCGTCGGCAATTCGTTTGCGTCTCTGCTGTTTCTGTTGCTCTCCACGGTGGTGAACATCGCGCTCGATCTGCTGTTCGTGCTCGTCCTGCACCGGGGCGTTGCCGGCGCGGCGCTGGCGACGGTAATCGCGCAGGGGCTTTCCGCGGCGGGCATTGCGCTGTATTTCTTCTTCCGCCTTCCCGAACTCCGCCCGCGCCGCTCGAATTTCCGGCTGGATCGTCCGCTGCTTTCCCGCATCGCGAGCGTCAGCGTGCTGACGAGCGTGCAGCAATCCATTATGAATTTCGGTATTCTGCTCGTGCAGAGCCTCGTCAACAGCTTCGGCGTCGCAACAATGGCGGCGTTCGCGGCGGGCGTGAAGATTGATTCGTTCGCCTATTCCCCCGCGCAGGATTTTGCCAACGGCTTTGCGACCTTCGTTGCGCAGAACACCGGCGCGGGCAAGCCGGAGCGCGTGAAGCAGGGCATCCGCGAGGCGGCGCTGCTTTCGCTCTCCTTCTGTGCCGTCGTTTCCGCGCTGGTCTTTCTCTTTGCGCGGCCGCTGCTCACGCTGTTCATCGACCCCGGCGAGCGCGAGATTCTGGCCGTCGGCGTGCATTATCTGCGCGTGGAGGGCGTGTTCTACGTCGGCATCGGCCTGCTGTTCCTGCTCTACGCGATCTATCGCGGGCTTGAGCGGGCGGGCATGTCCGTCGTGCTGACGGTGATTTCGCTCGGTCTGCGCGTCGCGCTGGCCTATGCGTTCGCGCCGCATTTCAGCGTGACGGCCATCTGGCTGGCGATTCCGATTGGCTGGTTCATTGCGGACGCGGTGGGGCTGATTCGGCTGAAAGCCGCCCTGCCGCATTAAAAAAAGCGGGCTTGACCCGCTTTTCAGACCGTAGACAAAAAGCTATTCTCCCCCTTCGGGGGGAGAGTAGCTTTTTTCTGCATTCTAAAGGGCGCTTCCGCGCCCTCGGGGTCATTTTCGAAACGCCAGCATCGCGCCCTTTCCGGCGGGATGCAGTTCCTCCTCCGCGACGCGCAGCCGCTTGGCCGTCTCCCAGCGGGATTCCCCCTTGGCCGGCCAGACGAGCACGAAGCCGCGCTCCTGCCGGGCGGCGGGCTGCTGCGCCACGTCGATCACCGCGTCGAGCGGGCGCACGCCGTGCTTGACAACATGCAGCCCCACGACGCAGCGCACCTCCGCGCGGTCGCTGGTCGCCGGTCCGGGCGTCGCCTCGATGACGCGCGCCTGCACCTGCGCATCCTCGGTCGTCTCGATGGGGAAGGTCATCGCGAACGGCTCGCGCGTGTGTATGGCCATCGGGATATCCGAATCCATCGGCAGATAGATCAGCGTCACGGCCATCACACCCTCCGCGTCGAGCCGCTTCCCCGCGGGCGTAGCCGCCGTGATCGTCGGCTGCGCGAACGCGGCGAGCGCCGTGCCGATGGGCGGCGCATCCTTCGCCAGCGCGATGGGCAGACGAATGCTTTCGCGAACGTCGCTGCTCTCCTCGAAGGCGTGCACGTCAAACCGCTCTTTTTGCGGGATGAGCGCGTCGCCCGATACGCTGTACAGGTCTTCGAGCAGTTCCTTTTCCTCCTGCACGCAGCCGCTCAGGCGAACGCGCACCTCCGCCTCCACGCGCAGCGTCCGGCGTTTGTCATCCGCCATCGAGTCCGCCATCACGTCAATGGCCTCCGCCTGCGCGTGAATCTGCGCCCCGTCGGGGATCTGCGTGTCGATGCTCAGCTCAAAGGGCAGCTCGTGGCTGGTCATCACCAGCGGATTGCCCGCCTCCTGCGGCCTGTGCAGCACGCGCACCTCCACCGTGCCGCTGACGCCGATGCGCCCCGCGCCGCCCGTCAACTCTGCCACGGCGGCCTCCCCCGTCGCGCTGAGCACGTCGCCGACCTCCAGCCGCGCGGGCAGATCAAATTCCTCACGCACCAGCGTCTTCTCCTCGCCCAGCGGTGCCGTCCGGCAGAAGGCGACGCGCTGCATCCGGGTTCTGAGCGCGTCCGCGTCGCCCGCCGCGTCGGTCACGAGCGCCTGCCGTGTCGTTTCAAACGCTTCGATTTGAAGATCGAGCAGCGCGCGCAGGGTCATGCGGCCGCTCGCCGCCGTCCCCTCCGTCTCCTGCACGGCGACGCTCGCGTTCACCCGCATATCCGGCTGAAGCTCCGGCGCGTCGATGCTGTGCTCAAAGTCGCACGTCGTCTCCATCGCGCGGATTCGCGTCAAATCCCCCTGCGTATACAGCGCCTGAAAGCTCACGTGCCCGCGCAGCGTCATGCCGCCCGCCGTCGCCCGCGCGTCCTCCAGATAGGCCTGCGCCTGCACACTGAGCACCGTCACCGCGTCGCGCATGCTCCCCGGCAGCGTCGCCTCGCCCTCTACGCTCACCTGTTCCTCTCTGGCCAAAGCGAGGCGCTCAAAGCAAAGCGTCTCGCGGGATAATGTCATCTCCACGCTCATCCCTCCCTCGGTTTTCCCTGCCCTTCACTGTATGCATCCGCGGGGGACGGCATGTCTTTGATCGCGCGGCCGTTATAAGAATCTGCCCTAAATTTCGGATTTGCTCATTTGCCGCATAACAGAAAAACTCCCCGCCTTTTGAGCGGGGAGCTTCTGTTTCCGATTATCGGGGGTTCGTCGATGTATCGGGGATTAGTCGATGTAGTTGACGGTCACGCTGGCGTCCACGGCCGGGTGATCCGCGATCTCCGCAGACACGGTGAGCGCGCCGGAGCGGATATCCTCGATGAGCTTGTTATACTCGTCCATCGTGAAGGTCTTGAAGCCCCAGGAAGCCTCGGCCGTCGGCAGACCCACATAGTCGCCCGCCTGCAGGTTCAGGGTTTCCACCTTGCCGCCGATGTCCGCCCAAGTGCCGTCAAAGAACTTGCCCAGCGCGGACACAGTCGCTTCCTTCAGACCCTTCATGGCGGAGGTCACGAACGGGTTGTAGCCGTTCTCGGCGACAGCCTTTTCGCCAATGTAGTGCTGGTCAACGTCAACGCCGACCACATACGCCTTGCTCTTCAGCGCCGCTTCCACCGCGGAGGTGTAGATGCCGCCGCCGCAGGCGAAGACGATCTCGGTGCCGGTGGTGTACCAGCCTTCCATCTTGGCGGTGATGTTGGCGTCGCCGAAGAACTGGCCGCCGTAGGTGTAGTTGATCTCGATCGGGGTGCCCAGCTCAACAGCCGCCGCGTTCGCGCCCTGCACGAAGCCGTAGCCGTAGCGCTGCACGGCCGGAACCGCCATGCCGCCGAGGAAGCCCAGCTTGGTGTAGCCGTCCTTCACGACCGCGTAGCCGGCCAGGTAGCCCGCCTGCTCCTCGCCGAACACGGCGCAGTACAGGTTCTGCTGCGCATCCACGCCGCCCAGATCGCCGGCGGAAACGTCAACCGCGATGAAGTCCACATCCGGGTACAGCTCCTGCGCCTGCGCGACAGTCTCGCCGAACAGATAGCCCGGGCAGACGACGACCTTCGCGCCCTCGGACACGGCCAGGTCGATGGAATTCAGACGCTCGTCGGTGCTGTCAGCGCCCGGCTGATAGTACTGATAGGTCTTGCCGTTGGCCTCGGCATAGGCTTTAACGCCCTCCCAGCAGGCCTGGTTGAAGGATTCGTCGTCGATAGTGCCAACGTCGGTCACGAGCGCAATCTCGGCGGCCAGCGCGGCGGAGGTGGCCATCGCAAGCAGCGCGGCCAGAACGAGCAGTACGGAAAGGATCTTTTTCATGATACATTCCTCCTGAGTTGTTGGTTGGCGTTCCCGAATCGGGGAACGCTTTGTGTCAAGAATGATTATACCATCATCCGCCCTGTTTTGTAAACGGTGATTCACACATTGCGCGCATTTTTGTGCAGGCAGTCAGGAAATGTGGCGATAGCTGAATCCCTCGCCCAGCGCCTCGTGCACGTCGCAGACCGTGACGAACGCATGCGCGTCGCACTCGGAAACGATCTTTTTCAGGCGGGAGGCCTCCATCCGGGGGACGACGCATAGCAGCGCGCCGTTTTTGCGCCCCTCATAGGTGCCGGTCGCCTCCAGCCGGGTGCAGCCGCGATCCATCTCCGTGTGAATCCGGCGGACGATCTCCTCCTGATTCGGACTGATGATGAGGAACTGCATCGCCGTGTTGAAGCCCTTGATAACGGAATCCATCGTCTTGGTCGAAACGAACAATGCGATCAGCGCGAACAAACCGGCCTGCACGCCGAAGTTCAGCGCCGCGACGACGACGACGATTCCGTCGATGGTAAAGAGCACCATCGGCACGGTGAACATGCTCAGGTGCGCGTGGACGATCATCGCGGCCATGTCCGTGCCGCCCGTCGTCGCGCCCGCGCGCACCACCATGCCCAGCCCCGCGCCCATCGTCACGCCGCCGAAGATGGCGGCCAGCATCATGTTTCCCGCCAGATCAAACTCCGGCATCAGGTCGATGAACAGCGACAGCAGCAGCATCGAGATGAACGAGCGCACCGCGAAGCGAACGCCGACGCGCCGCCAGCCGATGGCGAACAGCGGCACGTTAATCAAAAAGCTGAGCAGACCGACGTTCAGCCCTGTCACGCTGGAAAGCACCGTCGCGATGCCCGTCACGCCGCCCGGCGCGATGTCGTTGGTCACAAAGAACGCCGCGAACGCGAACGCCGTCAGCAGCGCGCCAACCGTCAGCAGCAGATAATCCCAGATCAGTTGCCTGCCTTCCAGCTTGAAATCCATCTTCATCCTCTTTTTCCTCCCGGCTTGTCCGCCGCTTCGGGCGTTTTTTCTCTATTTCAATACTCCCTCAGTCACGGCTGCGCCGTGCCAGCTCCCTCGAAGAGGGAGCTCATTTATCAGGTTATTTTCCGTCTAAGCAATAAGTTGCGCCGTACCCGTAGGGACATGGTCGTATCCTCCCCTTTGAAGGGGAGGATACGCTTTTCAGCCGGCGGATCGTTTCCCGCCGCGCATGCTCAATTTTGTCCCTTTCCCCGTCATCCGATGCCCAGCGCGCACAGCAGCGCCGCGTCCACCCGCGCCATCGCCATGCCGTCGATTCGTCCGGCCTTGGCGCGCAGGCGGCGCTTTTCCAGCGTTCTAATCTGTTCGCAGAGCACCAACGAGTCGCATTTCAGCCCGCTGTCCCGCGCGCTGACCCATGCGTGCGTCGGCAGATCGCTCTTGCCCACGCGCGAGGTCATCGCCGCGCAGATCACCGTCGGGGAAAATCGGTTGCCCCGGTCGTTCTGGATCACGAGCACCGGACGAACGCCGCCCTGCTCGCTCCCCTGCACCGGGTTCAGATCCGCGATAAAGATATCGCCGCGTGTGATCTCCATGCTCTCCACCCCAATGGGAAGAAAATCATGGAGCCAGCCCCCGCTTTCAGCCTATGCCCCGCTTAAGCCGCGCGTCACTCGATGCGCAGCGCCTCGCATACGTCCCACGCGGTCACGCCCCGCGCGCCGAGCCGCGCCTGCGCCGCTTCGCCCGCGCGCCCGTGGTAGTACGCGCCCGCGCGCGCCGCGTCCCAAACGCTCATGCCCTGCGCCAGCAGCGCCGCAATCGTCCCGGTGAGCACGTCGCCGCAGCCGCCCGTGCCCATGCCGTCGCAGCCCGTGACGTTCATCGCCACGTCCTCGCCGTGCGCAATCACCGTCGTCGCGCCCTTGAGCAGCACGCATGCGTTCATATCGGCGGCAAGCTGCTGCGCCAGCTCCACCGGCGCATCCAGAACCGCCTGCACCGTTGTGCCGCACAGCCGCGCCATCTCGCCCGGATGCGGGGTCAGCACCGTGTTTGCGCCCACGCCGCCGCCGTATTTGGCCAGCAGATACAGCGCGTCCGCGTCAACGACCTTCGGGGTGTCGCTCCGCACCAGCGCCTCAATCGCCAGCCACGCGCCCTCCTCGCGGCCGAGCCCCGGCCCGATGGCCAGCGCCGCCTTGCCCTTGGCCAGCTCGGCAAGCATATCCGCCGCCCCCGCGTCGAGCGCCGCGCCGTCGGCAACCACCTTCGCCGTCGCGCAGAGTGCCTGCGCCTGCACCGTACCCAGCACCGCGAACGGGCAGGCCGCCGTCACCAGCCCCGCGCCCGCGCGCAGCGCAGACCGCGCGCAGAGCGCCGCCGCCCCGGCCATGCCCTCGCTCCCGGCCACGCTGAGCACATGGCCGAACGTGCCCTTGTGCCCGTCTGCGGGGCGAACGGGCAGCAGGGCGCATGCGTCCGCTTCCTCCAGCACGTCGATCCCCTGCGCGCCGTCCCATTCGGGCAGAATTCCGATGTCCGCGACGGTCAGCTTGCCCGCATACGCGCGCCCCGGATAGAGCAGCAGCCCGTGCTTGGCGCGGTGAAACGCCACCGTCTCCCGCGCGCGCACCGCGTCGCCGAGCACCTGCCCCGTCGCACCGTCCACGCCGGAGGGAATATCCACCGAAACGACGGGCAGGCCGCTTTCGTTGATCCGCCGCACCGCTGAAAGCGCCGCGCCGTCCAGCTCCCGGCTCAATCCCGTGCCGTACAGCGCATCGACAATCGCCGCGCAGTCCCCCGGCACCTCCGGCGCTTCGCTGTAAAGCACGTTGAGCGGCGCGCCGCAGCTATTGAGCAGACAGCCGTTCACTCCCGCGTCGCCTTTCATCTGCGACGGGCTCTTGAGCAGCCATACGTCCGCCTGTCCGCCGCGCTGCATCCAAAGCCGCGCCGCGGCGCAGCCGTCGCCGCCGTTGTTGCCGCTCCCACAGACGAACAGCACGCGGCTCCCCGCTTTTGCATAGGCGGACAGCGCATCGACGACCGCCTGCGCCGCGTGCTCCATCAGCAAAATCGATGGATAGCCCGTTCCTTCCAGAAACGCGCGCTCCATTTCCCGCATATCCTGCGGCGATATTGTCCGGATCATGGTTCCTCCTTGGCGTCCTGCCGGAGCGCCGCCCCGGTCTTATGGTTCATTGTATCAGCGCGAACGCAATCGCGGTATCCCCTTCGTGCGACAGCGACAGCAGAATCCGGCCGCCGCCCATCTGTTCAAGGCGCGCCTGCGCCGCGCCGGTCAGCCGCGCGCCGGGCTGCCCGCTGTCCGCGTGCGTGACCTCGATCTGCTCGGGCATGATTCCCTGCGCGAAGCCCGTGCCCAGCGCCTTGGCGACGGCCTCCTTCGCCGCGAACATGGCCGCGGCACTCTCCCCCGCGCCCCTGCCCCGGCCTTGCAGATACGCGCGCTCCGCCTCGGTGAACACCCGATTCAGAAAATGCGCCTTCTGAATCGCGCGCTCGATTCGGCTGACGGCGCACAGATCCACGCCGATCCCCAGTGTCTCAGGCATAGCCCATCAGCCCGCGAACGGATACGTCCGCCGCGAGCACCTCGCGCTCCCGCCCGTCGTCATCCAGCACGATCAGGCTGCCGCTGTCCGTGACGGCCTTCGCCGTGCCGGTGAAGCTGCCCGTGGCGGAAATGACCTGCACCCGCTGGCCGAGCGTCGCGGAGTGGCGGCGGTACACCGCCATCAGCGCCTCGCCGCCCTGCTGTGCCAGCTCGTCCACCGCCTCGTATTCCTCCAAAAACGCGCGCACCACGTCTGCGCGGCAGATGCGCCTGCCCGTCAGCAGATCAAGCGACGACGCGGTTTTCGCAATCTCCCCTTCAAACGCGGTTTGGTGCACGTTGATCCCGATGCCCGCCACCACGTCGTGGACGCTCTGCTCGTCCGCGTTCATTTCCAGCAGCATGCCGCAGACCTTTTTGCCCCCGCAGACGATGTCGTTGGGCCACTTGATGCGCGCGTCCACCTCGCACACGCGGGCAATCGCGCGCGCCACGGCCAGCGCCGTTTGCAGCGAGAGCCGCGCCACATGGGAGGGGTGCGCCTGCGGCCTCAAAATCAGGGTCATAAAAATGCCCTCGCCCGCCGGGGAAACCCAGCCCCGGCCGCGTCGGCCGCGCCCTGCCGTCTGCTCGTCGGCCACGACGAGCGTGCCCTGCGCCGCGCCGTCCGCGGCCAGCGCGCGGGCATAGCGGTTGGTCGAATCCACGCTGCGCAGATACACGATGCGCCGCCCCGCCCACCGGGTTTTCAGGCCGCGCGCGATCACCGGCGCCATCAGGCTGTCCGGTACGGACGCGAGCCGATAGCCCTGCCCGCCGCAGGCCTCAATGTCAAACCCCGCCTCGCGAAGCTGGCCGATCTGCTTCCAAACCGCCGCGCGGGTCACGCCCAGCTCCTCGCTGAGCGTCTGGCCGGAAACCGGCTCGCCCCCGAGCAGCCGCGTCAAAATTTCTTCTGTCATCATTCTCTTTCGCCGTCTCTCCCCGGCGCCTCCGTCACCGCCGCGCGCCGCATCGCCTGCGCCGCGTTCATTTCCTTCTTATTCTAGCAAAAAAGCGGCTCCGTTGCAAGCCGTCAGGCACGGCTTGCCAAAAAGGCGCGCTTCCTCTATAATAGAGGGCGATGTTTAACGTCTGCCCCTCGTGCGCAGATTAAGAGGAAAACGGAAAGGAAGCTCAACATGACGAATTTCAGCCTGATGGTTTCAACCCTCAAGCAAAACATAGCCCGCGCCGTCGTGGGCAAGGACGACGTGGTTGAATTGATGCTCACGGCGCTGCTGTGCGAAGGCCATGTGCTCATCGAGGATGTGCCGGGCGTGGGCAAGACGACGCTGGCCAGCGCGCTGGCGCGTTCGCTCTCCTGCTCGTTCAAGCGCATCCAGTTCACGCCGGATATCACCCCGTCGGATATCACCGGCTTCACCATGCCCAGCCTTTCCGGCGACATGCAGTACCGCCCCGGCGCAATTATGAGCCAGATCGTGCTGGCCGATGAAATCAACCGCACCTCGCCCAAGACGCAGTCCGCGCTGCTGGAGGTCATGGAGGAGCGTCAGGTCACGGTGGACGGCGTGACCTATCCCCTCGCGCGCCCCTTCATGGTGCTGGCGACGCAGAACCCGGTGGATTTCGTCGGCACGTATCCCCTGCCGGAGGCGCAGATGGACCGCTTCTTCATGCGCGTTTCCATCGGCTATCCTTCCTTGCAGGATGAAATAGACATTCTCGACCGCTACTGCGGCGAACAGAAGCCGATGGAATCCGTCGTGCCGGTCTGCTCGGCGGAGGACGTGATCGCCATGCAGCAGACGGTCAAGACGGTTTACTGCTCCAAGGAGGTGCGCGCGTATATCGCCGCCATCTGCGCCGCCACGAGAAACACGCCGCTGCTCAGCCTCGGCGCGAGCACCCGCGCCGCCATCGCGCTCATCCACGCGGCGCAGGCCAACGCGATGCTCTGCGGCCGCGATTATATCATCCCCGAGGATGTGCAGCATCTTGCGCCCAGCGTGCTCTGCCACCGCCTTTCCCTGTCCGCCGAGGCGCGCATGCGCGGCTACACGAACGAGCAGGCGTTTGCGGAGGTGCTCTCCGCCGTTCGCATCCCGGTGAGGCTCAAATGACCGCGCGCGGGTTTTACACGCTGCTCTTCGGCGCGCTGATGCTCTTTACCGCGCTGTCCGTCGGCAGCGCGGGCGCTTTTCTGCTGGGCACGGCGGCGCTGCTGTGCTGGGCGCTGTCGCTGCTGTGCGTGTGCGCCGCCGCCCTCTCCTGCCGCGCGGAGCAGCAGCTCGAAGGCGGGCAAACGCAGCGCGGCGGCACGTGCCGCCTGATCCTGCGCGTCCGCTTCGCCCTGCCCGCGCCCATCGCGCCGCTGTCGCTGAAGGTCGAGCTGCCCAGCGGCAGGCAGAGCGATTTTTCGCTTTCCGCCGGACTGCTCGGCCTGACGGAGAGCGACCATTCATTCGCCTGTCCGCATGTCGGCGTGTTCCCGGTCGGCGTTTCGCAGATCACGTTTTCGGATTGCTTCGGCCTGTTCGCCTTTCGGCGCAGGATGCGCGGCGCACTCCAAAGCGTCGCCGTTCTGCCGGGTTCCATCCCCGCCGACCCGCTGCCCGTCAGCCCCGGCGAGGGCGAGAGCACGGCGACCCAGCGCGCGCTCTCCGATCACAGCGTCCCGGAGGATATCCGCGCGTGGCAGGAGGGCGACGAGCTCAAGCGCGTGCATTGGAAGCTCTCCATGCGCCGCCAGAGCCTGATGGTGCACACCTACGAAACCCCGCAGCGCCCGGACGCGCTGATTCTGCTGGATACGTCCCAGCCGCAGGGCGCGCCCAGAGCCGCGCTCATCGACGCGCTGACGGAGGCCTGCGCCGGAACCGTCGAGGCGCTTTTGCAGGCCGGGCGCATGACGCGCCTCCCGCTCGAAGCCGCCGGGCAGGGCGATCTGTCCGGGCAGGGCATGGAGGCGTTTGACGCGATGCGCCGCGCGCTCGCCTGCGCCGGGTATCACCGGCAGGATGACTTCGCCCGCGTGCTGCTGATGGCCGCCCCCCGCCTGCGCACGGCCGGATCGGCCGCCGTCTTCTCCACCCGGCTCACGCCCGCGATTGCGGATGCAGCCATCGCGCTTTCCCGCATGGGGGCGCGCATGCGCTATACGCTGGTCACGGCGGAAGCGCCGAGCGAGGAGCAGGGCAAGCTGCTGGATCTGCTGCGCGTCAGCGGGCTGGAGGCGCTGCATGTCCGCGCCTGATTATTCCACGCCAGAAAGGCGAATCTTTGCATGAAAAAATCGTTCTTTTCCGTGCCGCGCACGCTTCCCCTTCACGCGCTGACGACGTTTTTGATCGGCGTGGGCTGCGTCTGGCCGCTTTCGCTGTCGCTGGGGCTGACCGCGCCGCTTTCGCTGTGCCTGACGGCCTGCGGCGCGGTGACGCTGCTCTTTGCCCTGCTGGATTGCATGCCCCGCCTGCGCGCGCTGGCCTATCCGCTGCTGCTGCTCGCCATCGGCGGGTCGGCGCTCTCCCTGCGCGGGCAGTTTTCCGCCGTCGGGGCGGCGCTGACGCTGATGGTGCACGGCCAGCCCCTCGCGCTCGCCGCCTATTCGCAGGAGCTTTCGCTGCTGCTCTCGCTCGTCTTTACGGGCATTGGCGCGTCGCTCTCCCGAAGCGAGCAGGCGTTTTTCCCGTTGGCGCTGCTTGAAATCGCGCTGCTGTTCATCGTTTCGTTTCTCGGCGCGCAGATCGGCGCCGCGTCGCTGCTGCCGCTGATTCTCGCGCTGCTGCTCAGCGGCCGCGCGCCCGGCGTTCGGGCGCGGCGCATCGTGCCGCTGTGCGCCGCCATTCTGGCCGTGACGGCGCTGCTCATGCCGCTTTCCGCGCAGGTTTCGCCGGAACTGAATCAGCTTGCCCAGCGCGTCCGCCGGATGCTCGACGACTACCTCTTTTTCACCGACGCGCGCACGACCTTTTCGCTCAGCGCGACGGGCTATCAGCCGCTCGGCGTCTCTCAGCTCGGCGGCCCGGCCAACCCGGAGGATACCCCGGTGATGCAGGTTCGCACCTCGGGGCGCACGCTGCTTCGCGGCACGATCAAAAACGAATACGACGGCCACGCTTGGGCGGATTCGACGTCCGGCAGGCGCTATCTGTACGTCAATCCGCGCTTTTACGCGCTCCGCCGCGATCTGTTCGATCAAAAGCGCCCGAGCGACGCGATTCGCGCGCAGCTCCCCGCCGGGGAAACCATCACCGTGCTCATGCGCGCCGACGCGGCCAGCACGCTCTACCTCACCCAGCGCTTTTCGGCGCTCTCGGGGCATGAAATCGTGCCGTATTTTTCCCCGGCCAGCGAGGTCTTCGGCACGCGCAGCCTCGCCTTCGGCGACAGCTACACGTTCACGGGGCTCCGCCTGAGCGGCGATACCCCCGGAATCCGCGAGGCTGTGCTGGCCGCCGCGCACCACAGCGACGCTTACGCCGACACGGTGCGCGCCGACTATCTGGCGCTGCCGGACGGCGTTGAAACCGGCGTTTACGCGCTGGCCGGGCAGATCACGCAGGACGCGCAGACGGATTTTGGCCGTGCGGCCGCGCTCTGCGCCTATCTGCGCAGCACCTACCCGTATACGCTCGCGCAGAACGTGCCGCCCGCCGGCCGGGATTTCGTCTCCTGGTTTCTGCTGGACGAGCGGCAGGGCTACTGCACCTCCTTTGCGACGGCCATGGCGGTGATGGCGCGCATGGTCGGCCTCCCCGCCCGCTACATCGAGGGCTACGCCGCCGTTCCGGACAGCGACAGCGTGGCGCGCGTCACGCAGCAGCAGGCGCACGCATGGGTGGAAATCTATTTTTCCGGCTTCGGCTGGCTGCCGTTTGATCCGACCCCCGGCACAAACGACGCGGGCGGCACGCTCCCCTCCGACGATCCGGAGGGCGATTCGCCCACGCCGTCCCCCTCGCCGACGGCCACGCCGACGCCTTCCCCTTCGCCTGCGCCGGACGCATCGCCCAGCCCCACGCCATCCCCTTCGCCCGAACCGGACAGCACCCCCACGCCCGAGCCGGACACGCCTTCCGATACCCCGACCCCAACCCCGCCGCCAAGCGACGACGAGCCGCCGCGCGACCCGCCACACTGGCTCTGGCCGCTGCTGCTTCTGCTGCTCCTCGCGCTTCTGGCCGCGCTGAGGCTGTATCTCTGCGCCCCCGCGCAGGTCGCCGGGCGGCAGAAGAACGCCAACGACGCGCTGCTGGTGTGGTATCGCGCCGCGGAGGACGCGCTGCTGTGCATGGGCATCGCGCCCCTGCCCGGCGAGGCGCCCGCCTCGTTCCTCTGGCGCGCGCAAGGCGAACTGCACGACGCGGTGAAGCTGACCGGACTGGGCAAGGCGCTCTGCGTCGCGCAATACAGCGGCCGCACGCTCAAGCGCACCCAGCCGGAACGCGCGCAGAAGGTCTACGCCGCGCTTTTCGCGCAAATGACCCCGCGGCAGAAGCTCCGGCTCTTCGCGCGGCGCTTCATCCGTGGGATTCGGCTATAAGATGCTTGCAATTCCGGCAGTAATGCGCTATAATGGCGACGTTTACGGCTTTTGACGCATCGCTTTTTCAGGAGGTATTCGTTATGGAACAGGAAGTAACGCGCATCACCAGCTTTTCCATCAACCACGATATTCTGCTTCCGGGGTTGTATGTCAGCCGGGTCGATGGCGACGTAACGACGTATGACATGCGCACCCGCCGCCCCAACACCGGCGATTTGATGGATAACAGCACCATGCATTCTCTGGAGCACATGTTCGCAACCTATATCCGCAACGGCGACTTGAAGGATTCCATCGTCTATTTCGGGCCGATGGGCTGCCAGACGGGCTTCTATCTGCTGGTGCGCAACGCCGATAACGCCGAGGTGCTGCGTCAGATTCGCCTGACGCTGATGAAAATTCTGGCGCACGAGGGGCCGGTGTTCGGCGCGAGCAGCCGCGAATGCGGCAACTATCGCAGCCTGAGCCTCGCTTCGGCCAAGACGGAGGCGCAGCGCTACCTCTCCGAGCTGGATGCGCGCCCGGTAACGTTTAAGTATGAGGAGTAATCAAACATGATCGGTATTATTGCAGCCATGGACGTGGAGATGAAGTCCCTGCGTTCGTTTATGACGGACACGAAGACCGAGACCGTCAGCGGCATCACCTTTGTCAGCGGCACGCTCGAGGGCAAGCTGGTCGTCACGGCGGTCTGCGGCATCGGCAAGGTGTTCGCGGCGATGTGCGCCCAGACGATGATCCTGCGCTATCAGCCGGAGTGCATCGTCAACACCGGCGTGGCAGGCGCGCTTTCGGACAAGCTGAGCATCGGCTCGGTGGCGATTTCCTCCGCCGTCGTGCAGCACGACATGGACACCAGCGCCCTCGGCGACCCGCTCGGCCTGATTTCCGGCGTCAACAAGGTGCAGCTCCCGGCCGATTCGGATCTCTGCGGCCAATTGAGCGCCTGCGCGACGGTGCTGGGCATCCGCACCGAAACCGGCGTGATCGCCTCCGGCGACCAGTTCATCTCTTCCGCCGAGCGGAAGGACGCGATCGTCAAGACCTTCGGCGCGATTGCCTGCGAAATGGAAGGCGCGGCCATCGGTCAGGTCTGCTACGTCAACCGCGTTCCCTTCTGCGTGCTGCGCGCGATTTCCGACAGCGCGGACGGCTCTTCCCACATGGATTATCCGACCTTCGTGGGCATGGCGGCCGAGCAGAGCGTCAAGCTGCTGCGCACGTTCCTGAAAAACTGATTTTCCGCGCTCCGGCGCATCCCCTCCGTCGGTTTGCGACGGAGGTTTTCTTTTCCCCCGTTTTCTTTTCCGCGCTTTTCCCGCGTTTCCCTCTCGACATTCTTCGCGCGCGGCGCTATAATAAGGTTCATATTCAATTCCGTTTTTTTAGCGATCAAGTGAAAGGAACAGATCTCCCATGAAAACCACAGCGGCCAAGCCGATGAGCCAAATTGAACGGTATATTCTGCTGACCTTCGGCGTGTTGCTCACCGCCGTCGGCGTTTACTTCTTCAAATTCCCGAACAACTTCTCCACCGGCGGCGTCAGCGGCCTTTCGCTGATTCTGGGGCGCGTTTTCCCCTCCCCGGTGCTGACGCCGAGCGCCTTTGTGTTCATCATCAACATGGCGCTGCTGGTGGTGGGGTTCATCTTTCTGGGGCGCAGTTTCGCGTTCAGCACGGTGTATTGCTCGGTCGTGCTGTCTCTGGCGGTCAACATCATGGAGCGCTTCTGGCCGCTTGACCACCCGCTGACGAACCAGCCGCTGCTGGAATTGTGCTTCGCGGTGCTGCTTCCGGCCATCGGTTCGGCGATTTTGTTCCACCTGGACGCCTCCAGCGGCGGAACGGACATCGTCGCCATGATCGTGCGCAAATATACGAGCCTGAACATCGGCATGGCGCTGATGGTTGCCGACGCGCTGATTACGCTGGCGGCGCTTTTCTGCTTCGGTATTCAGTCCGGCCTGTTCTGCATCCTCGGCCTGCTGATGAAATCCGTTCTGGTCGATTATGTGACCGACAGCTTCCGCATGAAAAAGTGTTTCCAGATCATCACGACGAACCCAGATCCGATCATCGACTTCATCACCGTCAACCTGCACCGCGGCGCGACGCTTGAGGACGTCTACGGCGCGTTCCACCACGAGCGCAAAACGATGATCATCACCGTTCTCACCCGCGCGCAGGCGCTGGCGCTTCGCCGCTTCATCCACGCGAACGACCCGCACGCTTTCATGGTCATCACCGCCTCAACAGAGATCGTCGGCAAGGGCTTTCTCGCCAGCTGACCGCCGTTTTCGCCTGAGTATACCTACAAAAAAGTTCTTCTTCCCGCCGTCTGGGAAGAAGAACTTTTTTAATCCCAATAAATGGATAAATCCGAAATTTTGTACAAATTCCGATAACGGGCGCGCAATGCGCGCCCCTACAACGTTGCAGGAAAAAGCAACCGCACATTATGTCGCTGTGCCCGTAGGGGCGCGCATCGCGCGCCCGCAGTTTGTGCAAAACCCGTTTTTGGCTCAATTACTGTTATTTTCCGAAATGATTTACTTGGCAAAGCCCACGATGCCGAACGCGCCGGGGCCGCTGTGCGCCGCAATGACGCAGCCCGTCTTCACCCACGTGAGGTTCCGATAGCCCTGCGCATGCAAAAGCTCCTCCACCTCGCGCATGATCTCGCCGCTCAGCCCTTCGCCGTAGATCAGCCACAGCGCGTCGGTTTCAAGCCCCTGCGCCTGCGGAAATTCCTTCGTCAACTGACGGACGACGCGCCCCATCGTGCCGCGGTATTTCTTCGTTGAGAGCAGCTTGCCGTCCAGAATCTCGATCACCGGATGCAGACCGAGGATTTTCGCGCCGAGGTACGCGGCGTTGCTGACGCGGCCGCCCGCGCGCAGATAATCCAGATCGCCGGGGATAAAGCCCATGCGGATTTTCTCGATCAGGCCGTGAACAAACGCGCCGACCTCGTCAAGGGTCGCCTCCGGGTGCTCGCGCAGGTAGCGCGCCGTGGTCAGCACGACCGCCGCCTGCCCCGCCGCGACGCTCTTGGTATCAATCGCCAGAAAGTTTTCGCGCCCCTCGCTCGCAATCAGCGCGCTCTGCATGGAGCAGGTCGTGCTGGCCGAATACGCCAGATAGAGGATCGGCGCGCCGGGGAAATCGCGGTCAAGGCGCTCAAACGTCGCCTCGAAATCGTGCGGCGTGCAGCCGCTGGTGCGCGGCAGTTCGCGGTGCTTTTTATAATAATCGAACATCTCCGTCGTGGGGAACGCGCCGTCGTCATAGGTTTTGCCGCCGAAGGAGACATGCATCGGCACGATCACAATGCCGTTTTCCTGCGCCATTTCAGGCGTGATATCGCTGCCGGATTCGGCAACAAGGATCATTTTGCTCACGGGAACAACTCCTCTTTTTTTTCAGATCAAGCGGTAAAGCGCCGCAAGTAGAACCCAGTATATCGCCCCCGCGTTGCAAAAACATTGGCAAAATGTTGCTGAAATATGAATTTCCCCGTTTTTTCGCCGTTTCAGGCCGTTTCCGGCATCCGGGGCAGGCGGACGGTAAATTCCGATCCCTCGCCCGGCGCGCTGGTCACGCTGATCGAGCCGCCGGAAATCTCCAGCACGCGGCGCACCAGCGCGAGGCCGAGGCCGTTCCCCTCCTTGCTGTGGGAGGTATCGCCCTGATAGAACTTATCGAAGATGCGGCCAAGCGTCGCCTCGTCCATGCCGCAGCCGGTATCCGCCACGGTGACAACCACCTGATCCCCGTCCTTGACCTGCCGCAGGAGGATGCGCCCGCCCGGCTCGGTGAACTTGATCGCGTTTGAAATCAGGTTGTTGAACACGATTTCCATCATCGCTTCGTCGGCCAGCACCATGACGCGCTCCTCGAGCTGGGCGTCGAAATCAATGTTCTTGGCTTCCCACCGCGCCTCGTGCGTCAGCGCGCAGTCGCAGAGCTGCCGCGTCAGGTCGTAGGGCGCAGCGTTGGGCGTGATCTCCTGATTTTCCAGTTTGTTGAGCCGCAGGATGTTGGAAACCATCGTGCTCAGGCTTTCGCTGGCGGCAGCGATGGTCGCGGCGTATTCCTGCTGCTCCGCCTCGCTCAGACCGCCGCGCGCCAGCGCGGAGGCATAGCTGTTCATAACGGTCAGCGGCGTTCGGATTTCGTGGGACACGTTGGCGATGAAATCGTTTTTCATCGTCTCCGTGCTGCCCAGCTCCTGCACCATGCGGTTGAAATCCTCGCACATGATATCCATATAATCAAACTTGTTCGCGTTGTGAAACGGCTTGACGCGGACGGTGAAATCGCCCTCCGTCACCTGCCGCATCGCGCGGCTGAGCGCGCGCATCGGCCGATCAAACCGGCGGCAGGTATACAGATGCAGCACGATTGCCGCCAGAAACGCCATCGCGACCCAGTACGAGCCCACGCCCATGCTCGCCACGACGCTGAACACCTGCATCTTCAGCAGCTTCTCCAGCGCGAACACGTTGCCCGCGCTGAGCACGCTGACCACCAGCAGGATTATCGCAAACATGCGCCACGAAAACAGGCGGCGGCGAACGCGCGGGTCCTCCTTCGCGCGCCTTTTTTTCAAAACAGACCGAAGTTTGTTCATGCGCCCGGCACCGCCTTATAGCCCAGCCCGTGCACCGTTGTGATTTTGAAATCGTCGCTGACGGACATCTTGTCGCGGATTCGGGTGATGTAGACGTCCACCGCGCGCAGGCTGGCGCTCGTCTCCCCATCCCAGAATTCATCCATCAGCTGCGCGCGGGAGAACGTCCGTCTCGGATAGGACAGCAGCTTGTAGAGCAGATCAAACTCGCGCACGGTCAGCGTGATTTCCTTTCCGCCGACGTAGGCGCTGCGCTCCTCCGCGTCGAGAACCGTCGAACCGACCACCAGTCGCTTTTCCGCCTCGATACGCGCGCGGCGCAGCAGCGCCTCGATGCGAAGCAGCAGCTCGTCCACGTCGATGGGCTTCACCATGTAGTCGTCGATCCCCGCGCCGAAGCCCTTCCGCTTGGCGCTCATGTCGTCCAGCGCGGTCATCAGCAGAATCGGAATATGCCGGTTGACGCTGCGAACCTCGCTCACGAACTCAAACCCATCGACGTCGGGCATCATAATATCGGAAATGATGATATCCGCGCCGTCGCCGTGCAGCACGTCGGTCGCCTGCGCGGCGTTTGCGCAGCCGATCGCCTCGTAACCGGCGGCGCGCAGGCTGGCGCAGACGATTTGATTCAAGCGGGCGTCATCTTCCACAACAAGCACACGAACCATGTTAATCCTCCCTCGCAGCATCGAAAAGCCAGGATTTTAGGCGCTTTCCGCTGCATCCGTCATTGATCGGTTTCAGTATACCAGCAAACTGTTTCGAATTTGTTACAGCGGCGCGTTTTTATTCACTCGCTTGACTTTTGGGCAAAAAGCGATTATCTTTGTAGCGTCGTTTTCGATCACCCGTCCGTTTTCCGCCCGCCAAGGAGGCCTGAGCATGCTCGATTCCTTTCTTCGCCCGACGCAAATCAAAACCAATCAGGATGGCGGCCTGCTCCGGCTGATCGCCTGCGTCTGCATGTTCATCGACCACGCGGGCAAGATGCTCTTTCCTCAACTGACGTGGATGCGGATGGTCGGGCGGCTCGCCTTTCCGCTGTTCGCCTACGGCATTGCGGTGGGCGCGGCGATGACCCGCCACCCGAGGCAGTATATCGCCCGCGTGGCCGCGCTGGCGCTCGTCAGCCAGCCGCTTTACGCCGTGGCGCTCGGGCATACAAACGAGGCGATGTACGCCGTCCCCTTCGCGCAGCATCCCCTGCGCGCGCTCTGCACCTTCTATATGGAGAGCTGGGAAAAACCGAGCATCCTGCTTGCGCTGCTGCTGGGGCTCCTTCTGCTGCTGTGCCTGCGCGAAAAGCAATATGTGCCTGCGCTTTTGATCTATGTGCTCTGCGCGCGCTTCTCCGCCGAGCTGGATTACGGCGTGAGCGGCATCGGCCTGATGGTGGTCTTTTACCTCTTTCTGGAACACCCGGCGCTGTGCTTTGCCGCCTCAACGGCGTATATGCTCGTCTGGTCGGCGGATGGGCACGGCTACCTGCTCTTCGGCATGGAGTTCGGCATGCGCATATTCGCCACGCCCGCAGTCATGCTCGCCAGCCTGCCGATTCGCCGCAAGACCCGAACGCCCAAATGGCTTTCCTACGGGTTTTACCCGGCGCACCTGCTCGCTTTGCTCGCGCTGGAAAAATTTTTTTGAAAAAGAGGTTGACAGACGGCGGCGAATACGATATACTATCATTCGTTCAAAAGCTGCGGCTGACGCAGAGCAGCTACAACTTCATATTGGGGAATTGTGTAACGGCAGCACCTACGACTCTGACTCGTATTGTCTAGGTTCGAATCCTAGTTCCCCAGCCATCTGCCTCCATGGTCAAGCGGTTAAGACGTTGCCCTCTCAAGGCAAAATCATGGGTTCGATTCCCATTGGAGGTGCCACCAAACAGAACGATTGTGTTCTGTTTTTTTATTTGCCGGAAATGAGCACGTCCGAGATTCTGCGCAAATTCCGTTTCCCCCGCCGCCCGTTCCTTCGCCATCTTTGCGCTTTTTGAACGGGATGTGCCTTCTTTTTTTACAATTTTTGAACGCCTGGCATATTATTGTAACTTTTGTAATTTATGTATTTCCTTGCTTTGTGTAGTTTTTTATTATATGGCATATATCATCAGACGACTTTGACATTCTTGACAGATTTTGAATGAAATGTTATACTGGCTATAAAGTGTTGAGACGAGCGTTTTGTTCGTCCCGACCACATATATTTAGGAGGAACCTGTTATGAAGAAGCTTGTTGCTTTGATGGTTGCCCTGACCATGGTTCTGGGTCTGGCTTCCGTCGCGTCCGCTGCGGAGTACCCGTCCAAGGGTATTTCTGTCATCTGCCCGTGGGGTGCCGGCGGCGGAACGGATGCTGTTCTCCGCGCCTTCTGTGAGGCGATGGGCAAGGATCTGGGCGTTACGCTGACGGTTGACAACCGCACCGGCGGCGGCGGAATCATCGGCCATCAGGCCATCGCGGACGCTGAGCCGGACGGCTACACCATCGGCATGATCACCTTTGAGCTCTCCACCTACAAGCACCTCGGCACGTCCGAGCTGACCTACGAGGATTATGAGCCGCTCTGCCGCGTCAACACCGACGCTGCGGCCATCACCGTCAACGCCGAGTGGGCCAAGGCCAACAACATCACCGATCTGGCCGGCTTCATCGACTACTGCAAGGCGCATCCGGGCGAGGTCCAGATGGGCGGCTCTTCCAACGCTTCCGTTTGGCACATCGCCGGCGGCTACCTGATGAACGCTGCGGACATCGAGCTGCAGATGGTCACCTATCAGGAAGGCGCTGCGACCGCCGTTCAGAATGCGGCCTCCGGCTTCATTCAGGGCGTGACCGTGTCTCTGGGCGAGGCGCGCAACTTCATCGAGTCCGGCCACCTCATTTGCCTGGGCGTCATGGATGATCAGCGCAACAGCCTGTTCCCGGATGTCCCGACCTGCAAGGAGCAGGGCTACGATATCGCCTACGCGACCCAGCGCGGCATGGCGGTGCCGAAGGGCATCGACCCGGCCATCAAGGAGCGCCTGCAGGCGGCCTGCGCTGCCGCGGTTGAAGATCCGGACTTCGTGACCTTCATGAACAACGGCGGCTACACCATCGCTTACCAGAACGCTGAGGAGTACACCGCGTTCCTGGCGCAGAGCCTGACCGACGTCGGCGAGGCGATGGAGTCCCTGGGCCTGTAATCCGATCTGAAGATTTTCCCTGAAGTGGGCAGGCGACGTGCCTGCCCATTTTTCGGTGAATCGCAGAAGATAAAGACATCTTAACGTAAAAAGGATGGAACCGACATGAAGAAAACCAAAACGCAGGCGTTTGCCAATCTGATTGGCTCCCTGATCTTCATCGCCGTGGGCGTGTGGGCCTTGATTCAGACCTACTCCTTCCAAGAGGTGAAGAACACCTACGTGCAGGCTGCGGTGTTCCCGCAGATCATGTGCGTCGGTATGTTGATTTTTGCTGTCATCCTGCTGATCCAGTCGATCATCAAGCTGATGACCATGGATGAAAACGATCCGCTGGCCGAACCGGCTGCGAGCATCAATTTCATCAAGGATAAGGGCGTTCTGGCCGCGCTGTTTGTGATGCTGCTGTGCGCGCTGTTCGTCGTGTTCTTCAAGCCGCTGGGCTACGTGGTCTGCGGCGCCGTGCTCTGCTTCGTCATCATGGTGCTGATCGGCAAGCGCAACTGGCTGCAGATGGTTCTGGTCTCCATCCTCGTGCCGCTGGGCATGTGGCTGGTTTTCTACAAGGTGCTGACGGTCAACATCCCGATGGGACCGCTGCAGTTCCTGCGCGATCTGGTAGACATGATTTAAGGAGGCGCACGTATGAATTGGAGTTTACTGGCTAGCAGCTACGGCGCCGTCTTTGGCAATGTTCAGGTGCTTCTGATGACCTTCCTCGGCGCGCTGGGCGGCGTTCTGCTCGGTGCGATTCCGGGCATGACCGCCACGATGGGCGTGGCGCTGCTGATCCCCTTCTCCTTCGGCATGGATCTGATTCCGTCCATCGGCCTGCTGCTGGGCATCTACTGCGGCGGCATGTACGGCGGCTCGATTTCCGCCATCCTGATTCACGCGCCGGGCACCCCGGCCGCGGCGGCCACGCTGCTGGACGGCTACCCGATGTGCCAGAAGGGTCAGGCGGGCAAGGCGCTTTCCGTCGCCATGTTCGCGTCCTTCGTCGGCGGCGTCATCGGCGCGCTGATTATGACCTTCCTCTCCCCGATCATTGCGGATATGGCCATGAACTTCGGCCCCGGCGAAATGTTCATGCTGGCGGTCTTCGGCCTCTCCGTGATCGTCGCCATCTCCGGCAAGTCCATCGCCAAGGGTCTTGTGAGCGCCTTCTTCGGCATGCTGCTGTGCACCGTCGGCCTCGACCCGACCAACGGCATCCCGCGCTTCATCACCTATAAGCAGACCGGCCTGCTGGAAGGCTTCCAGTTCATCCCGACGCTGATCGGTCTGTTCGCGGTGGCCGAGGTCATCGCGGGCGTCGAGCGCATCATCCGCGGCGAGGAGAAGCAGGAAAGCTCTCACGAAAAGATCACCAACGTGCTGCCGGATTGGCAGACCATCAAGGCCATCTGGCCGAACATCCTCTCCGGCGGCATCATCGGCACCTTCATCGGCGCGATTCCGGGCGCGGGCGGCGACATCGCGGTGTTCGTCTCCTACGGCTTCAACAAGAGCCTGAGCAAGCATCCGGAGCTCTGGGGCACGGGCATCCCGAACGGCGTGGCCTCCACCGAGTCCGCGAACAACGGCTGCTCCGGCGGCGCGATGATCCCGCTGCTGTCCCTCGGTGTGCCGGGTGACTCCGTTACCGCCATCCTGCTGGGCGCCTTCATTATGAAGGGTATTCAGCCGGGTCCGATGATGTACATCAGCGAACTGCCGACCGTCTACAAGGTCTTTGCGGCGCTGATGCTGGCGAACCTGGCGATGCTGGTTGTCGGCTGCCTGGGCGTCCGCTTCTTCGCGAAGATCGTCTCGGTCGAAAAGAAGATGCTCTACCCGATCATTTTGGTCATCTCCCTGCTGGGCGCGTTCTCCATCAACAAGAACGTGTTCGACGTGGGCGTGTGCGTGGTCTTCGGCGTGATTGGCTGGCTGATGAACAAGTATGAGTTCCCGCTCAGCCCGATCCTGCTGGCGCTGATCCTTGGACCGATGTGCGAAAAGAACTTCGTGCGCTACATGAACATTCAGCGCGGCAACTTCTTCGCGATCTTCACCTCTCCGATCGCGATGGTGTTCCTGATTGTCGCGGTGGGCACGATCCTCTTCTCCATCTACAACCAGAGCAAGATCAATAAGCGCGAGGCGGCTCACAAGGCTGCCATGAAGGCCAAGTAATTCGGCTTCTTCATCTTCATAACAAACAGGGCCGTCTTTCCAAACGGAAGGGCGGCCCTGCTGTATATCCCAACGCTGAGTCACAAGCAGGTTCTGCGCAAAAGTGCGGGCGCGCGATGCGCCTGACTCCTTCAGTCACGGCTGCGCCGTGCCAGCTCCCTCAAAGAGGGAGCTCTTTGGTCGGGTTATTTCCCTCCTAAGCGATAAGTCGCGCAGTGTGTGCCCGCGTTTTGTGCACAATCTGCTTTTTGCTCAATGATTGTTTGCTATTCAAGTCAAGTTTGCTTATGTCAACAAGCTAAGCCGTCGGGCGCGAACCCGACGGCTTTCACTGTTTCATGCTGCTTTGAAATTACTTCTGGATCTCGTCCACCCACTGCTGGTAGAGGCCTTCAGCGTTGATGGTGTCGATCATTTCCTGAATCTTCGCGGTGAGCGCATCCTCGCCCTTGACGCTGGCGATGTAGTTGCCGCCCTCGAAGTCGAACGCGAAATCCGCAACCTCAAGGTCGTCGTTCTCGGCGAGCACGCTGTCGTAAACGGTCTTCGGCACGACCAGACCATCAACACGGCCGGTCTTCACCATGTTCACGCCATCCGGAATCTTGGTGACCAGCTCAACCGTGGTGCTCTCCGGAAGCTGCTCTTCTGCCATGATCTGCTGGTTGGTGCCGTTCTGCGCGGCAACGGTCTTGCCCGCGAAAGACTCGGCGGAGTTGTAGGAAGCGCCCGTGCCCTTCTTGACGAGCACGCCCTGATCGCCCTCGTTCCAATAGATGCCGGTCAGCTCCATGCGGTTGAGGCGCGCCTCGTCATAGGTCAGGCCAGCCACCATCATGTCCACGTCGCCCTGGCCAACAGCCGCGAGGCAGGCGTCAAACGCCATCGGCTGAACCTCCAGCTCAACGCCAAGCTGTTCAGCCATCCACTGGCACATGAGGATATCGGTGCCGACGATGTTGCCGTCGTCGTCGATGTACTCATACGGCGGCCAATCCGGGCTGGTCGCAACGGTCAGCTTGCCGGCGGCCTTGATGTCATCCAGACGGTCGGCCAGCGCGAGGGAGCAGGTGAGGATCATCGCCAAGGCAAGAGCGAACGCAAGAATCTTTTTCATAATCGGATTTCCTCCTTTTTCTTATGGCGTTTTCTTCTGCGGGAGCTTCCCGCGAAAACGATGATGTTATTCTACGACGAGTTTATGCATATGTCAAGTGTATATTCTGCATAAAAATACTTTATTTTTCGGTCAGTTTGAAAAAATTCTCGCCGCCCGCCAAGAAATTTCGGTTTACCTGTTGTTTATTTTCATTTGTTGTGCTAGAATATGGCCATTGCGTTCGCGCAAGAATATGCAAGTCTGCCTCAAATAGAAAGGTGTGAATATTTATGCCAGAGCTGAGCCGCCGCGTTCAGACGTTTACCGATTCCGTCATCCGCCGCATGACCCGCATCAGCGATGAAGTGGATGCCATCAATCTTTCTCAGGGGTTCCCGGATTTTCCGCCTCCCAAGGCGATCACCGACCGTCTGCGCGAAGTGGCGGACGAGGGCCCGCATCAGTATTCCGTGACCTTCGGCGCGGAGAACTTCCGCGAGGCGCTCGCCCGCAAGCAGGGTCGCGCATACGGCCGCGAAATCAACCCGGATACCGAGATTCTCGTCACCTGCGGCGGCACGGAGGCCATGATGAGCGCCATGATGACCGTCTGCAACCCCGGCGACAAGGTGATCGTGTTCTCCCCCTTCTATGAAAACTACGGCGCGGACGCGATTCTCTCCGGCGCGGATCCGATCTTCGTGCCGCTCGTCCCCCCGACGTTCGACTTTGACCGCAACGTGCTGGAAGACGCATTCCGCCAGCACCCCAAGGCGATCATCGTCTGCAACCCGTCGAACCCGTGCGGCAAGGTCTTCACCAAGGACGAGCTGCTGTTCATCGGCGGCCTGTGCAACCGGTACGACGCATACATGATTACCGACGAGGTATACGAGCACATCGTCTTCGCGCCGTATCATCATGTATACGCGGGTTCTCTGCCGGAGATCGCCGACCGCGTGATCTGCTGCTCCTCCCTTTCCAAGACGTATTCGATCACCGGCTGGCGCCTCGGCTACCTCATCGGGCCGGAAAACGTGATCGAGGGCGCGAAAAAGGTGCATGACTTCCTGACCGTCGGCGCGGCGGCGCCGCTTCAGGAGGCGGCGGTCGTCGGCCTGAACTTCCCGCAGAGCTATTACGACGGGCTGACCGAGCTGTATACCCGCAAGCGTCAGGTGTTCCTCGACGGGCTGGATCGCATCGGCCTCAAGCACACCGTGCCGCAGGGCAGCTATTTTGTGATGGTCGATATCAGCGATTTCCAGAAGCCGGGCATGCACTTCCACGGCAAGAGCGACATGGAGTTCTGCGAATGGATGATCCGCACCATCGGCGTGGCGGCCGTGCCTGGCTCCAGCTTCTTCCGCGAGCCGGTCAACCACCTGATCCGCCTGCACTTCGCCCGCAGCGAGGAAACCCTGAACGAGGCGCTGGAGCGCCTGGCAAAACTGCCGAAGCTGGTGTAATATGTATCTCACGGACGTCGTCACCCTGCCGCGCTTCTGTTTCGGTCGCGGCGTATACAAGCGTTTTCCCGAGCTTTGCGGGAATCTCGGCGCGCGTTTCGCCCTCGTCGGCGGCCGCACCGCGATGGAAAAGGGGCTTCCCGCGCTCAAGGCGGGGCTTGAATCCGGCGCCATGCAGATGCTCTGCGCCCTCCCCTTCGGCGGCGCGTGCACACAGGCCGCCATGGACAGGCTCAGCGCCGAAATTGCGCCGATGCAGCCGGATTTTCTGGTCGGCATGGGCGGCGGCAAGGCCATTGATACCGCGAAGGGCGTCGCGCATCAGTTGGGGATTCCGCTGGTCAGCCTGCCCACGCTGGTTTCCAACTGCGCGCCGATCACCGCGCTCTCCGTCGTCTACCGCGAGGACGGGCCGTTTGACCGCTTTCTCTTTTACGATGCGCCGCCCGCGCTCACGCTGGTCGATCTGACCCTCGCGGCCAACGCTCCGGCACGTTTCTTCCGCGCGGGGCTGGGCGACACACTGGCCAAATACCTCGAATCGACGTTCAGCGCCCGCGGCGACGAGCTGGGCGGGGCGCTGGATCACATGTCGGCCATCGGCGTGAGCCTGTCGAGCACCTGCTACGACCCGATCATCCGGTTCGGCCGTCAGGCGCTCAGCGAGGTGGAGCGACACGAGGCCGGCCCGGCCATGGAAATGTGCGCCCGGAGCGTCATCCTCTCGGCAGGGCTTGTCTCGCTGATGGCAGACGACAACTACAACTGCGCGCTGGCGCACGCGGTCTGCTACGGCCTTCAGCACTTCGAGCACGTCGAGCGGGAATATCTGCACGGCGATCTGGTGGCCTACGGCGCGCTGGTTCAGCTCGCGGTGGACGGCCAGCTCGACAAGGCGCACGAGCTTCGCGCCTTCCTCGTTTCGCTGGGCACGCCGGTGACGCTCGCCCAAATGCGCGTGCCGCTGGAAAAGACCGCACTGCACGACGCGCTGATCGAGGCCACCACCGGGCCGGATATGGCGCACATCCCCTACCCCGTCACGCAGGACATGGTGTTTGACGCCATGCGGCGCGTCGAAACGCTCTGATCCGTTTTCACATCGTTCATCCATCGCTACCATAAGAAGGAGGGATTCCCTTGCTGGCTCAGAACATTATGAAGCTGCTGCAAAAATACGGCGTCAACTTTCTGAACGGCCTTGGCACGACGCTGCTGCTGGCGCTGATCTCCGTATCCATCGGCTGCGTCATCGGCGCGCTGGTCGCCATCCTGCGCCTTGGCAAATCGAAGGTGCTTCGCGCCGTCGCGACGGTCTACACCGAGGTCATCCGCGACACGCCGCTGCTGCTCCAGCTCTATTTCTTCTATTTCCTGCTGCCGGATATTCTCCCGGCGCTCAAGCTCTCCAAATTCGCCTGCATCACCATCGCGCTGGTCATCAACTCCGGCGCGTACATGTCCGAGGTCTTCCGTTCGGGCATCCAATCCATCGACCGCGGCCAGACCGAAGCGGCGCGCTCGCTGGGTCTCTCCGCCCGCCAGACCATGATGCGCATTATCCTGCCGCAGGCGTTCAAAAACGTGCTTCCGGCCATGTGCAATGAGTTCGTCGCGGTGACGAAGGAAACGTCGCTGGCCTCGACCTTCTACGTCGGCGACCTGATGACCCAGTATCAGACGATCTCCGGCAAGACCTATCTGGTCATCGAGCCGCTGGTCATCATCGGCGTCATCTATTTCGTCGTGACCTTCTCCATGAGCAAACTGATTACCGTCCTTGAAAGGAGGCTGAAGAACGATGATTGATTCGTTTGAAAACGCGCCCGAGCTGATCCGCGTGGAGGATCTGCACAAGAGCTTCGGCGGCCTCAACGTCTTAAACGGCATTACCGAAACCATCCACAAGGGCGAGGTCGTCTCCCTGATCGGCCCGTCCGGCTCCGGCAAATCGACCTTCCTGCGCTGCCTCAACCGGCTCGAGGAGCCGACCAGCGGCCACATCTGGTTTGACGGCGTGGATATCGCGGATAAGAGCGTCAACATCGACAAGCACCGCCAGAAGATGGGCATGGTCTTCCAGCATTTCAACATCTTCCCGCATATGTCCGTCATCGACAACATCACCCTCGCGCCCGTCCTGCTCGGCAAAATGAGCAAAGACGAGGCCGTGGTCAAGGCGGAATCGCTGCTTGCGCGCGTCGGCCTCTCCGATAAGCGCGACAACAAGCCCTCCCGCCTCTCCGGCGGCCAGAAGCAGCGGCTTGCCATCGTGCGCGCGCTGGCGATGGAGCCGGAGGTCATGCTCTTTGACGAGCCGACCAGCGCCCTCGACCCGGAGATGGTCGGCGAGGTGCTCGAGGTCATCAAGTCGCTGGCGAAGAACAACATGACCTGCGTAATCGTCACCCACGAGATGGGCTTTGCGCGCGAGGTCTGCAACCGCGTGCTGTTCATGGATGAGGGCGTCATCATGGAGCAGGGCGACCCGCATCAGGTGTTCGACCACCCGCAAAACCCGCGCACGCAGGATTTCCTGAGCAAGGTTCTGTAATGTTCCTTTCGTACATCACAACCGAATCCGACGGCGCGCTGACCCTCGATCAGCTTCTGCGCGGGCCGCTCTCGCTTTCCGCCAGGGAGGCGCGGGAGGCCAAGCGGCTGGGCTTGACGGTGGATGGTGCGCCGTTTTTCGCCAACCAGCGCGTCGGCGCGGGCAGAACGATCCGCGTCCCGCTGGCGGAATACGACAGGCCGGGGGATTTCTCCGCGTCCGGCGACGTCGCCGTTCTCTACGAGGACGACGCGCTGCTGGCCGTGCGCAAGCCCGCGCCCCTGCAGGTTCACCCCTCTCCCTCCGCCCCGCGCGGCGCGGACACGCTTGAGGGGCGCGTACAAAGCTATCTACACAGCGGCGCGCACCCCGTTCACCGGCTCGACGCGGAGACGACGGGCATCGTGCTTTTCGCCAAGCTGCCCTACGCGCAGGCGCACATTCAGCGGCAGATGCAGACAGACGCTTTCCGCAAGGAATATCTCGCGTGGGTCTGCGGCGTTCCCGCCGCCCCGGAGGGCGTGATCGACGCGCCGATTGACCGCATCGCCCCCGACAGCTTCACACGCGCGGTTTTGCCCGGCGGCCAGCGCGCCGTGACGCGCTACCGGGTCGAGCATATTTGCGGCGACGTGTCGCTCGTCCGCTTTTTCCCCGTCACCGGGCGGACGCATCAGCTCCGCGTTCATGCGGCGCATATCGGCCATCCGATGCTCGGCGACACGCGCTACTGCACGGCGGAATCCACCCGGCTGGCCGAAAAATACCGCGCGCCGTATCATCAGCTCAGCGCGGTCAGACTCTCGCTGACCCATCCCGTCACGGGCAGGCCGCTTATCATCGCCTGCCCGCCCGATTTCAGCGCCGATATTGCGCCGCTGTGAATATCTTCCACCTCCCTTGCGCCGCAGGCTCGACCGCGGCGTTTTTTCTTGTCTGCGCTCGCTTTTCTGCTTTTCCCCACCGGCCTTTTCCAGAACTTGGAAACGATGATGCGGCAATAAAAGAACAGCCTCCTTCGTCAGATATGCAGAAGACGATCAAGAGCGGCCGCTTGGGCGCCTTCGCAATGACAAAGGAGGAATTCCTATATGTTTACCGGCAAGAAAAAAGCGGCTTGCGCCGCGATGCTGAGCATGGCCATGGTCGCCCCGCTGGCGGCCTTCGCCGAAAACGAAACCCGCGTCATCACCTGCGGCACGCTGAACCTGCGCGCCGAGGAGAGCGCATCTTCCAAAATTCTGGGCAAATACGGCTGGGGCTCCGAGGTGCTCGTCAAGGGCATCAACGGCGACTGGGCGAGCGTGGACGTCGGCGGCCAGAGCGGCTACATGTATGCCAAGTATCTGGGGCGCGAGGGCACGACCAACTCCACCGCGTATGTCAAGACGAACAACCGCGGCCTGAACCTGCGCGCCGAGCCGAACGGCAACATCCTCGGCTCTTATCCGCGCGGCACGAAGGTGACCGTGCTCGCCACCACCGGCGAATGGAGCAAGGTCAGCGTGGATGGCAAGACCGGCTATATGCAGAGCCGCTGGCTCTCCGGCAAGGCCGTCAGCGGCGGCTCCTCCGCCGTCTCTCCGGCTGCCGGCACGGCCGTGGTCAACAACCCGCGCGACACGCAGGTGCTCTTCCTGCGCCGCGAGGCCAACGTGAGCAGCGAATCGCTGGGCTACTATCGCAACGGCAAGACCGTGACGCTGCTGGCGCGTCAGGGCGACTGGTACAAGGTCAGCGTGGACGGCAAGACCGGCTACATGATGGCCAAGTACCTGAAGGTCACGGCCGACATGCACAACGGCACGGCGCGCGTGTTCAACGCCAACGGCGGCAGCTACGTCAATTTCCGCAGCCGCGCGAGCCTCTCCGCGAACGTGATCGGCACGGTTCCGGTCGGCACGACGGTCAAGGTGCTGGAAAAGACGACCGATTGGACGAAGGTCGAGGTAAACGGCAAGACCGGCTATATTTCCACCTGGTTCCTCAAATTCTGATTCCCGCTCTCCTCCCTCAAAAAGCGCTTGCTCAATCGGGCAGGCGCTTTTTTCATCGCATCGACGGGTTTTTGCCGCAGGCGGCAACAAGTTCAGTATTTCTCATCGAAGGATGCGTGATAAGGCGTATAAACTTCCCCGCTTTGCTCAAGCTAAGGCAAAAGCGCATCGGGAGGCATCCATTATGAGCAGAACGGAAATCGTCAGCGTCATCGGGCGGCAGGTGCTCGATTCGCGCGGAAACCCGACCGTCGAAGCGGAGGTGCAGCTATCCGGCGGCGTGGCCTGCACGGCCATTTCGCCCAGCGGCGCATCCACCGGCAAATACGAGGCGCTGGAACTGCGCGACGGCGATATGCAGCTTTACGGCGGCAAAAGCGTGCTGCAAGCCTGCAAAAACATCTCCGGCGCCATCCACAACGCCCTGCGCGGCATGGACGCGGACAACCTGTTCGCCGTCGATCAGGCGCTGATTGCGCTGGACGGCACGAAAAACAAGGCCGTTCTCGGCGCGAACGCGACGCTGGCCGTGTCGATGGCCTGCGCCAAGGCGGCTGCCTGCGCGCAGGGCGTGGCGCTGTTCCGCTTTCTGGGCGGCGCGCAGGCGCACCTGACGCCCATGCCGATGATGAACATTCTCAACGGCGGCGTGCACGCGGGAAACGGGCTGGACGTGCAGGAATTTATGATCGTGCCCGTCGGCGCGAAGGATTTTCGTTCGGCGCTGCGGATGGGCGCGGAAACCTATCACGCGCTGGCGGCGCTGCTCAGGAAGAAAGGGCTTTCCACAGGCGTGGGCGACGAGGGCGGCTTTGCGCCGGAGATTGCCGAGGAAAAACAGGCGCTCGACCTGATTTTGGAAGCTGTTTCCCGCGCAGGCTATGCGCCGGGCACGGATATCGTCCTCGCGCTGGACGCGGCGGCCAGCGAATGGGCGCAGAAGGGGCGCTATGTGCTGCCCAAATCCGGCCGCAGCTTCACCGCGCACGAGCTGACCGAGCATTGGCGCGGCCTGTGCGACCAATACCCCATCCGCTCCATCGAAGATCCGCTGGGTGAGGAGGATTGGCCCGCGTGGCAGGCGCTGACGCGGGAATTGGGCAGCCGCTGCCAGCTCGTCGGCGACGATCTCTTCGTGACCAACGAGGAGCGTTTGCAGCGCGGCATCCTGATGGGCTGCGCGAACGCGATTCTGCTCAAGCCGAACCAGATCGGCACGCTGACGGAGACCATGCAGGCGCTTTCGCTGGCGCACAGGAGCGGCTACCGCACCATCATCTCCCACCGTTCGGGCGAAACGGAGGACACGACCATCGCCGACCTCGCCGTGGCGCTCGGCGCGGGGCAAATCAAAACGGGCGCGCCCTGCCGAAGCGAGCGGGTATGCAAATACAACCGCCTGCTCCGCATCGAGGACGCGCTCGGCAGCGCAGCCATGCTGGATGCGCTGCGCCTATGATTTATCTGATTTTAGGCGGCGTCAGCGCGTTTTTCGGCCTGCTTTCCGGCATCGGGGCGACGACGCTGCTCCGCCCCCTGCTGGATGCGGTTTCGCCGCTCGCGCCCGCCTCCGTCGCGGCGCTGTGCACGATGGCAACACTCTGCGCGGCGCTGGTCGCGGCGTTTTTCGCGCTGAATCACGCCCTGCCGCTGCACCCGGACGAGCTGCTGCTGCTGGCGGTCGGCGCGGCGCTGGGCGGCGTGCTGGGCGATTTGGCGAGCGCGCGCTTTTTCGCCATGATTACGCGCGAATCCGCCATGCTGCTGCAAAACGCGCTGCTGTTCACGCTGATTGCGCTGCCGTCGCTCTATTTCGGCCCGCTGAGCCGCACGGTCGCGCCGATGCGCCTGTCGCGGCTGCTGAGCTTTGCGGTCGCGCTGCTCGTCGGGCTGCTCGGCTCGTTCCTCGCCTTCGGCGCGGAGCCGCTGACGCTGACGCTCTATTTTCTCCTGTTCGGCGCGGACGGGGATGAAGGCGCGTTCGCGGCGCTGACAGTTTCGCTCTTCGCCATGGTCGGCAAGCTGCTCGTGCTGCTGATCCGCCAGCGGCTGGTTCTGCCGGATGCGGACGTGATGCTCTGGCTGCTTCCGGGCGCGGTAATCGGGGCGCTGCTGGCGCTTTGGCCGGCCGTGCGGCGCGGGCGAAGCAGCCTGAGCGCGCTCCTTTTGCGTCTGAGCCTGTTCACGTCGCTGCTGAATATCGCCGCGGCGGCGCTGCATTAAAAGGCGCGCGCCCTCACAGCGCCAGCGCCTGTGCCAGCTCCGCCAGCTCCTCGCGGTTCTTCGCGTTCATCGCCGAGCGGATCGTCACCTGCCGGTCAAGCGTCTGCATGTTCTTCATCGTGTCGAGCACGGCGCGCATGTGCTTGGCGGCCATCGGCGCCCACGTGCCGTTTTCCACCAGCGCCACCTTGCGCCCCTGCATGCCCTTGAGCTTGAGCGAGGACAGGAACGCCTCCATCGCCGGGGCATACGCGCTGTCATACGTCGTCGCGCACAGCGCCATACGGTCATATTTGAATGCGGCGGAGACGGCGTAGCTCTTGTGTACGCGGTTCAGGTCGATCACCTCAACCGTCTCGCCCTGCGCATGCAGCTTTTCGGCCAGCAGTTTGGCCGCCTCGGCTGTGTGCCCGTGGAAGCTCGCATACGCCACCAGCACGCCGCTCTGCTCCGGCTTCCACGCCGCCCAGAGGCCGTAAAGCGTCAGCGCGCGGTCGAGCGCCTCGCCGCTGAGCTGCGGGCCGTGCAGCGGGCAGATCGTCCGAATCTCCAGCGCGGCGGCCTTTTTCAGCAGCCCCTGCACCTGCGCGCCGTATTTGCCGACGATGTTGCCGTAATAGCGCCGCGCCTCGTCCGCCCATGCGTCGGTATCGGTCAGCGAGCCGAAATTGCCGAATCCGTCCGCGGAAAAGAGCACCTTCTCTCTGTCCTCATAGACGGCCATGACCTCCGGCCAATGCACCATCGGCGCAAGCACGAAATGCAGCGTATGGCTGCCGAGCGCCAGCGTGCCACCGTCCGCCACCGTGACGCGCTCCTGCGCGAGCGGATTGTCGCCGCTGAACTGATCCAGAATCGCAAACGTTCTGGCGTTGGCGACCAACTTCAACTGCGGCTGGCGCGCGCAGAGCGCCGCAATCGACCCGGCGTGATCCGGCTCCATGTGCGAAATTACCAGATAATCCAGCTTGCGCCCGGCCAGAACCTCGTCAAGCCCGGCCAGCCATTCCTCCTGCTTGCGCGCATCCACCGTATCGAGCAGGCAGAGCTGATCGTCCTCGATCAGGTAGCTGTTATAGCTCACGCCCTGCGGCACGGGATACTGCCCCTCGAACAAATCAAGATCGTTATCCATCACGCTCAGGCGAAGAATGCCCGGCGCCATTTTATCCATAAACATTGTATAAATCATCCTTTCTGCGTTGGGTTGTTTTTTTGTGACATGTCTATATACGCTATATGGAGGTAAAATCCTGCCTTTTATCCGTTAATATCTCTTTATAAACGCAGATTAACAATGGTCTGATGTTCTTTACAGCTTCTTGACGACGTGCTCCCTTGACGTTTTTGACGCCGCGCGGGATAATATATCCATCAGATTTGTTGCATAAAGGAGATTGATTTCATGTTTGCCACTTGGATTCTCTGTTTGTTTCTGCTGATGATCGCGCCGTATCTGACCGTGGAGGCCGGTCTGCTCCGCCGCAAAAAGTGCGCGGCGCTCGGCGCCGGGCGCGGCTACCGCACCCAGCTTTCCATGGCCTCGCAGGAAGCGTGGGATTTCGCCCAGCAGCTTTGCAGCAAGCGCTACATCCTTGGCGGCATCGTGATGGGAATTGCCGCGCTGCTGCTCATCAAGGCCGCGCCGGTCGAGTCTGTCGTCAGCCTGTATGTGTTCACCGTCGTCATCGGCCTGTTTGAGGTGGTTGCGGTCATCCTGCTCATCGCGTCGGTGGAGACCAGCCTGCGCAAGCGTTATGCGCCGAAGACCGCCGCCTGATTTGCCCTTTTCTTCATTCCTTTCTCCATAGCAAAAGCCCGAACGGTCTTGAATCGTTCGGGCTTTTGCCGTTTCATTTTAACCCATTCGCGCTTTAACGCTTTAAGGTTCTTCCTTCGTGAATTCCGGCGTTATATGTTCCAACTGATAAATCGCTGAATCATCCTCAATCGGATTTCCAGCCAGATACAGGAATCTCAATTCATGCATTTCAGAAAGTACGTCAATACTCCTTATCAAGTCAGCCTTCATATTCGATGCCAATCAAACTCAGCTTTGTACAATTCTCTAATTCTTGGCGCGTATAAATTTTCGTCAAATTTAAGATATCATCCTTAATCCACAAATTGAAACGAATATCAAGCTTTTTATATCTAACATCCATAGACCTTAAAAAAGAGATGCGGCTCCAGTTGCAGCTCGGCTAATCGCTTATCCTGACGGATAAAATGTATCGCATTGGATTCGATTTCTATTCTTTCAACATGCAATGAAAATACAGTCATATTTTGCTCTAGATATAGAACTGCAAGCTCGATTTTCTCTCCATAGATATCCAAATATACCGTCAAAACCAGTCCGTCATCATACGCTTTGGAGAAAAGCATTTCCCCGCCCTGACAATCGCCAATATAAACCGGGCGCGCTTGAAAAAACTCAGCAAAATCCGATTCATCAACGTTTTGAATCATTCGCTCACCTTCTGTGGCGGAAGGCTTTACGCCTTTCCTTCCAGCATAAACGCTTTCAGCGCTTCTTCCATCTCGCCGATATCCGTGATGGCGTTGACCTTGACGCGAAGCCTCGCCGCATCGCGCATCCCGCGCACATAGCAGACGATGTGCCGCCGCATCTCGCGCACGGCGACCGCCTCGCCCTTGAGCTGCGCCAGCGCGTGCAAGTGCCGCCTGAGCACGTCAAACTTCTCCTCGTTCGTCGGCTCGACAGCGGCCTTTCCGGCCATCGCGTCGGCAATCTGCCGGAAAATCCACGGGTTGCCCTGCGCCGCGCGGCCGACCGCCACGCCGTCGCAGCCCGTCTCCTCGCGCATCCGCAGCGCATCCTGCCAGCAGGTCACGTCGCCGTTGCCGACCACGGGGATGGACACGCGCCGCTTGAGCTTCCCGATGGCGCTCCAATCGGCGCGGCCTTCGTAAAACTGGCTTCTCGTGCGCGCGTGCAGCGTAATCATCTGCGCGCCGCTCTCCTGCGCCAGCTGCCCCAGCAGCAGATAGGTTTCACTCCCTGCTTCAAACCCCAGCCGCATCTTGACCGTCACCGGCACATGCGAAGCCTTCGCGACCGCCGCGACGATTTCCGCCGCGCGCACCGGCTCCTTCATCAGCGCGCTGCCCTCGCCGTTGCCGACGATTTTGGGCACGGGGCAGCCCATGTTGAGGTCCAGCAGCGCATAGCGCCCGCCGCGCGTCAATTCCTCCGCCGCGCGCGCCATGATTTCCGGCTCGTGGCCGAAAAGCTGCAAGGCCACCGCGCCGCGTTCGCGCTCGTCCACGCTCAGCAGCTCGCGCGTCGCGCGGTTATCCTTCGGCGCAAGCAGATAGCCCTTCGCGCTGACCATTTCGCTGACCGCCATCGGGCAGCCCATTTCATGGCAGAGCACGCGGAAGGGCATATCCGTCACGCCAGCCATCGGGGCGAGCATCGCGCCCCGGTTGAGAAAATCAAAGTTCATGTTACTCCGCAATCGACTGTAGGTTGGAAATCAGCCACCGGCCCGCCGTGCGCACCAGCGTCACGCGGTAGCGCGTCGTCGTCCACGCGGGCGGGGAAAGCCGCTCCTCGCCGCCCTCGGCCAGCGCCGCCTCCCGCTTGGCGGAGCGAATCGTGCCGTCAATGGCCGGTATGCTTTCGACCACCTCGGCGCGCGCCACGTTCTCCCACGGCCACGACCAGACGGAAACCATCTTCACCCGATGGTCGTACCCGCGGATCTCGTAATCCCGATAGGGCGACGTGTCGCTCGTGCCCACCTGCAAAACCGGGTCCTGCGCGATAAATTCCGGCCTGAAATAGCTGGTCAGCTTGCCCGCGTCCTCGCCCATGAGCACGACGCTCGCGCGCGCGTCCAAGCCGTCGTCGATCAGCACCCAGATGTTTGCCGTATTCATCGCCAGATAAAACGAGATAATCAGCAGCGCGCATGCCACCGTGACCATGAGCATCCGCGACGCAATGAAATCCAGCATCCGTTTGAGAATCCGCATGGCGGCGCCTCCCTGTTTATCCGTCCGATTCAAATTAGAAAATCGCGTCCACAAACGCATTCGCGTCAAACGCCTGCAAATCCTCGATGCCCTCGCCCACGCCGATGTAGAGCACCGGCAGCTTCAGCTCGTCCATGATCGCAACGGCGATGCCGCCCTTGGCCGTGCCGTCCAGCTTGGTCAGCACGATGCCGGAAACGTCCGCCACCTCGGAAAACTCGCGCGCCTGCTGCAAGCCGTTCTGGCCGGTCGTCGCGTCGATCACCAGCAGCGTGCGCACCTCGGCCTCCTCGTATTCGCGGGTGATGACGCGGGAGATCTTGCGCAGCTCCTCCATCAGGTTCTTCTTGTTGTGCAGGCGGCCGGCCGTATCGACGATCAGCAGGTCGGCCTCGCTGGCCTTCGCCTTCTGAACGCCGTCGAACACCACCGCCGCCGGGTCGGCGCCCTCCGCGTGGCGCACAATCGGCACCTGCGCGCGATCCGCCCAGATTTGGAGCTGATCGCCCGCCGCCGCGCGGAACGTGTCCGCCGCCGCCAGCACGACGCTGTGGCGCGCATCCTTGAAGCGCATTGCCAGCTTGCCGATGGTCGTCGTCTTGCCCACGCCGTTCACGCCCACGACCAGCATCACCATCGGCCATTTGAGCGGCTTGCGCGGCATGCCCATGATCTCCTTGAGGATCTCCTTGAGAATTTCGCGCGCCTTCTTCGCGTCGGTGATCCGCTCGCGCGCCACGCGCGTTTTGAGCGCCTGAATCACCTTGTCGCTGGTGCGAACGCCCATGTCGCTCATAATCAGGATATCCACCAAGTCCTCGTAGAAATCCTCGTCGATCGTCTCCGTCGCCTCGATCAGCTCATCCACGCGGCCGGCCACGTTTCCGCGCGTCTTGGAGAGCCCCTGCCACAGGCGGCTGAAAAGCCCCTGCTTCTTTTCATCCTGCGCGGCCTGCTCCGCGTCGCCCGCCGGGGTCTGCGCGTTTTCCGCCCCGCTCGTCTCATCAACCTGCGCTTCGAGCCGGGTTTCTTCCGCCTGAGCGGACTGCTGCTCTTTCTCTTTCTTTTTGCCAAATCCGAAGAATCCCATGTTTCAAGACCCTTTCTTTCTCGTCCTTTTGAGGCGCTTTATTCCATCGCCTCTGCGCTCACGTCCTTCAGCTCGACGCTGAGCATCTTGGAAACGCCCTTCTCCTCCATCGCCACGCCGTAAAGGCCGTCGCAGCGCTCCATCGTGCCCTTTCTGTGGGTGACGACGACGAACTGCGTGTCCTTTGAAAAATCGCGCAGATAATCCGCGAAGGTGGAGATGTTGCCGTCGTCCAGCGCCGCCTCAATCTCGTCGAGGAAGCAGAACGGCGTCGGCTTGAGCCGCAGCATCGCGAACAGAATCGCAATCGCCGTCAGCGCGCGCTCGCCGCCGGAGAGCAGCGAAAGCATTTGCAGCTTCTTTCCCGGCGGCTGGGCGACAATCTCAATGCCGCAGCCGAGCACGTCCTTTTCATCCATCAGCCGCAGTTCGGCCTTGCCGCCGCCGAAGAGCTTGACGAAGGTTTCGCTCAGGTATTGCTGAAGCAGCCGGAAGTTTTCCAAAAACTGCTTTTCCATCTGCCTTTGCAGCGATTCGATGATGCCCAGCAGGTCGTCCTGCGCCTTCACCAGATCGTCGCGCTGACCGGCCAGATCGTCGTAGCGCTCGCGGCAGGCGCGGTAATCCTCCATCGCCGTGACGTTGACCGGCCCCATGGCGCGAATCTCCCGGCGGATATCGCCCGCGCGCTTGTCGCTCCCCGCCATGTCAAACGGCTCGACGAGGTATTCCTTCGCGCCCGCATAGGTCAGCTCGTAATCGTCCCATATCCGCTGCTGCATCTGCTCCAGCTCGCTCTGGGTGCGCCCGAGCACCAGCTCGGCCTTGTGGCACTTGTCCATATCCATGGCCAGCGTCTCGCGCAGGCTGTCGATTTCCTGCGTCAGCTGGCGGATCGTCTCCTGCTCTTCGTTGCGCGCGTTCTGCCGCGCCGCCAAATTCTGCTGAGCCGCCTCAAGCCGTCCGGCACAGGTCTGCTGCTCGGCGGCGTCGCGCGCGAGCTGCTGCATGCTCTGCTGATGGCGCAGGGTCAGCGCCTCGCGGTTTTCGTGCGCCTCGCCGATCTGGACGCCGACGGCGCTCTGCTCCCGGCGCATGCGCGCGCCGTCCTGATTGAGCGCGTTCGCGTCTCGTTCGCAGGCCGCCAGCGTCACACGCAGGTTCTGCGCCTCCTCGCGCAGGGCGTCCAGCGCCTCGCGCTTTTCATACAGCGCGTCGCTGAGCGCGGCCGTCTGCCTGTTCATTTCCTCGTTGGTCTTCTGCTCGCCCGCCTGCGTATCGCGCGCGCCCGCCAGCTGGCTGTCGATCTGCGCGAGGTTCTGCGCGATCTGCGTCCGCAGCAGCGCGCATCGATCCTGCTGGGCGCGGTGCTCCTCGCGCTGCGCGGTCAGCGTGCGAACGCGCTCCTGCGCAACGGAAACGTCGATCTGCGCCTGCCGAATCGCCTCAAACGCCTGCGCGCGGCGCTGCTTGATCTCCTGACGGATGGCCTCGCCCCGCTCGATGCGGCGGCCGTAATCGGCGACCTTCTCCTCCAGCTCGGCCAGCAGCTTCTCATGCTCCTTAATCTCGCGTTCGCGGGAGAGCAGGCTGGTCATGCGGGAAGCGCTCGAACCGCCCGTCATCGAGCCGCCGGAGTGCATGACGTCGCCCTCCAGCGTCACCAAGCGGAACGCATGCCGCCCCCTGCGCATGATTTCAATGCCCGCGTCGAGGTTTTCTGCGATGACGGTCCGGCCGAGCAGGTTTTCCACAATGCCGCGGTATTGCTCGTCAAACTCGATCAGCTCGCTGGCCACGCCCACGCAGCCCGGCATGGTCAGCACCTGCCGCTCCTGCGGGCTGAGCGTCCTGCCGCTGATGGTCGTCATCGGCAGGAAGGTCGCGCGCCCCAGCTTGTTCTGGCGCAGATACGCGATCATGTCTCTGGCGATGTATTCGTCCGTCGTGACGACGTTTTGCAGCGCGCCGCCCAGCACGGCCTCCGTCGCGCGCTCAAGGCGCTTGGGCACACGCATCAGCGCCGCCACCACGCCGCGCACGCCCGCGTTCCCGCGCGCGTGCAGCAGAACCTGCTTGACCGCCTGCTGATAGCCCGCGTAGTCGCGCTCCATTTCGCGCAGCACGCGCAGGCGGCTGGACGCGGCCTGCTTCTGGCCGTTCGCGTCGCCGAGCGCCTGCTGGACGACGGCAATCTTCTGCGCCGTCTCCTGCGATTCCTGTTCGATCTTCTGTTCGGCTTCAACCTTTTCGGCCTCGCCGCGCTTGGCCTGCTCCAGCTCCTGCGCCGCCTGCGCGAGCTGCTCGTCCATGCGGTCGGCCGCCAGTTCGAGTTCTTCCTTCTGCGCGTCGGCTTCCTCGCCGCGGCGCTCCAGCTCCCTGCGCATGGTGGAGAGCCGCGCCTCGCTGGTGCGCACGTCGCTCAGGCGGTTCATCGCGTCGATGATGGCGCTCTTGTGCGCCTCCAGCTTTTCCTCCGCCTGCCGCGCTTCTTCCTGCGCGTTTTGCAGGGCTTCTTCTTTCTGGCCGAGTTCGCGCGTCAGGCCGATGATCCTCGTGCGGTTGGCAAGCGCGTCCCGCTCGTTTTTTGCAATTTCCTCGTCGAGCGCGGCGCTCCGGGCGCGCTTCACATCCTCCTCCTGACCGAGGGCAAGCACGTCCTTTTCCATGCGGTTGATTTCCGCGCGCAGAACGCCCAATTCGCCCTCGCGCGCCTCCGTCTCGCGGGTCAGCTCCAGCACCGCGTCGTGGGCGGCGGTCACCTCGTTTTCGAGCTTCTGCGCGCCCTCGTTGGCCTTTTCGCGCTGCTCGCTCAGCGCGTCGGCGCGCTTTTCCTCGCTGGCGATGGCCTCCTTCAGGCCGGTCAGAAGCTGCTCGGCCTCGGCGATTCGCTCCTTCGCCCGGTCGCTGCGCAGAACGAACGCGGAACATTCCAAAACGCGCAGCTCGTCGCGCAGATTCAGGTAGCGCCGCGCGGTTTCGCTGGCCTTTTCCAGCGGCTCGAGCTGGCTTTCCAGCTCGGCGATGATATCCTCCACGCGGGAGAGGTTGTCGCGCATGTTGGAAAGGCGCTTTTCGCTCTCCTCCTTGCGCGTGCGGTATTTGACAATGCCCGCCGCCTCTTCAAAAACGCCGCGCCTGTCCTCGCTCTTTTGGGAGAGGATTTCGTCAATTCGGCCCTGGCCGATGATCGAATAGCCCTCCTTGCCCACGCCCGTATCGCGGAAAAGCTCGACGATATCCTTGAGCCTGCACGCGGATTTGTTGATGTAGTATTCGCCCTCGCCGCTGCGATACACGCGCCTGGTAATCATCACCTCAGTGTAATCCACGCTCAGCGCGTGATCCTCGTTTTCAAAGACGAGGGAAACCTCGCAATAGCCCATGCGCTTGCGCTTCTGCGTGCCGTTGAAGATGACGTCCTCCATCTTGCCGCCGCGCAGCGCCTTGGCGCTCTGCTCGCCGAGCACCCAGCGCACCGCGTCGGATAAGTTGGATTTGCCGCTGCCGTTCGGGCCGACAATGCCGGTGATGCCCTCGTCAAAGACCACGACCGTGCGATCCGCAAACGACTTAAAGCCGTATATTTCCAGTCTTTTTAGCCGCACCTGTGCGACTCCTTTCCGTCAACCCGCATGCGGGCGTCATTGTGCCTTGTTCAGCTTTTGCAGCGCCATCTGCGCAGCGGCCTCCTCGGCGCGCTGCTTGCGCGCGCCCACGCCCGTGCCCAGCTCGCTGCCGTCCGCGCGGAGCACCCTGGCGGTGAACACGCGGGCATGCGGCGGGCCGTCCTGCCCGATAATCTCGTAGGTCGGGGTTTCCTCGCCGAGCGCCTGCAAATACTCCTGCAAGGCGCTCTTGGCGTCGCGGTCGTTCTTTTCGCTGGTTTCATAGCCGTCCATCGCCAGATCGACCAGCTTGGCGGCCTCCTCCATGCCCGCGTCCAGATAGACGGCGGCGATCACCGCCTCCATCGTATCGGCGAGGATGGACGGGTTTTCGCGCCCGCCGACGACCTCTTCGCCCCGGTCGAGCTTGAGGTAGCTGCCCAGCCCCAGCCGCGTCGCGGCTCTGGCCAGATTCGCCTCGCAGACCAGCGCGGCGCGCTTGCGGGTCAGCTGCCCCTCGCGCAGCTTGGGGTATTTGTGATACAGCACGCGGCTGACGCAGATTTCCAGCACCGCGTCGCCCAAAAATTCAAGGCGCTGATTATCCTGACACTTATGCTGAAGCGCATAGGACGGATGGGTCATTGCCAGATCGAGCAGAGCGATATCGGCAAAGGAATGGCCGATCGTCCGCTCCAGCGTTTGATAATTCATATTTTCCTCGCTTATGCGTCGCCCCGTCCATTTCGCTTCGCGCGAAAGGCCGCGCGAAATGAAATACACGGGAAGGGCGCGCCGCCTGCGCGGCACGTCCGCTTCCTGTTGTTGTTTACCCTCGGGTTACTGCTTATCTTCGATGTACTTGACCAAATCGGCGACGGTCTTGACCTTTTCAATCGCGTCGTCCTCGATTTCGATGTCAAACTCGTTTTCGATATCCATCACGAGCATCATCACGGTCGCGCTGTCCGCCTTGAGGTCCTCCTTGAGGCGGGTTTCCGGCTTCACTTCGTCCTCGCTCACGCCGAGCTGATCGGCGATCATGGTTTTAAGCTGATCGTATACCATACGTTTTCCTCCTTGTCCTTTTACCATTATTTTTTTACAATGTTCCGTTTATTCCAAACCCATTTCGGGTTTCCAGCTTGTTGACATAAGCAAACTTGGCTTGAATAGCAAAATCAAGAAATTCAGCT
>ERZ825137.201-NODE-201-length-85195-cov-9.507987_pt1 | contig 85195 bp, 84 predicted proteins | sample MGYA00519873_ERZ825137 | MGnify/ENA primary metagenome ERZ825137 (study PRJEB31778, sample SAMEA3449190) | human gut metagenome | biome: human gut; feature: human-associated habitat; material: faeces | place: United Kingdom | collected 2010/2012 ...
CGTAAATGCGGCGTAAACGCCGCAAAAATAAAACTTGGGGTTTATCGACAGACTGTAACCCCGCCTAAACGGCGGGGTTATTTTTGTTTTAAAGCGAATACTTAAAGAACTACTCTCTGTTCTTATTTTGCTTAAGCGCCATATCGAGAAAATCGTCAAGCGGCATTGTTACGGTTTCGGCAGTATCGCGGTTGCGTACCGAAACGGTATTTTCTTCCGCTTCTTTTGCGCCGAGTATCAGCATATAAGGCACACGGTCCACGCTTTGCGCCTCGCGTATTTTGTAGCCGATTTTTTCATTGCGGCTGTCAAGCTCGCAGCGAAGACCCGCTTTTCTTATAGCCTCGTAAACCTTTTCGGAATACTCTGCGGTTTTTTCCGAAACGGGCAGTACCTTAACCTGCGTCGGAGCTAACCAAAGCGGGAACTTGCCTGCAAAATGCTCGGTTATTATACCGATAAAGCGCTCTATCGAGCCGAAGCAAACGCGGTGAATCATAATCGGGCGCTGCTTTTCGCCCTTTTCGTCTGTATATTCAAGGCCGAAATTAAGCGGCATTTGAAAATCAAGCTGTATTGTGCCGCACTGCCACGTTCTGCCGAGACTGTCCTCAAGGTGGAAGTCTATCTTAGGACCGTAGAAAGCGCCGTCGCCCTCGTTTACGGTGTAGGGCAGGTCTAACTTCTTAAGCGCGTTTATAAGACCGTTTGTAGCCGCCTCCCAATCCTCGTCGCTTCCCATACTGTCTTCGGGTCTGGTTGAAAGCTCGATAAAATACTTAAAGCCAAATTTGGTGTAAACCTCGTTTATAAGGTGAACAACGCCCATAATCTCGTCTGTTATCTGATCGGGGCGCATAAATATATGCGCGTCGTCCTGAGTAAAGCAACGTACGCGGAAAAGACCGTGCAGCGCGCCCTTTAGCTCATGGCGGTGAACAAGGCCGAGCTCGCCTATTCTGAGCGGCAGCTCCTTATAGGAATGGGGGCGGCTGCGGTATACCATAAGTCCGCCGGGACAGTTCATAGGCTTAATGCAGTAGGTCTCGTCGTCTATTATTGTGGAATACATATTATCCTTATAATGATCCCAGTGACCGCTTGTTTCCCAAAGCCTGCGGTTCATAATCATAGGCGTTGAAACCTCAACGTAATTATCGCGGTAGTGAATATCGCGCCAGTAATCAATAAGGGCGTTTTTAAGCGCCATACCCTTTGGCAGGAAGAACGGAAATCCGGGGCCTTCCTCGCAAAGCATAAAAAGACCCATTTCCTTGCCGATTTTGCGGTGATCGCGGCGCTGAGCCTCTTCAAGCAGCTTTAAATAATCCTCAAGCTCCTGCTGGCTTGCAAACGCTACGCCGCCTATGCGGGTAAGCATTTTATTGTTTTTATCGTTTTTCCAGTAAGCGCCCGAAACATTTGTAAGCTTAAACGCCTTTAACGCCTTTGTATAGGTAAGGTGAGGTCCTATACACATATCAATGTATTCGCCCTGCTTGTAAAAGCTTATCTCGGCGTCTTCGGGTAAATCGCCTATATGCTCTACCTTGTACTTTTCCTTACGCTCCTTCATAAGCGCGATTGCTTCGGCACGCGGAAGAATAAATGGCTTAATGGGCAGATTTTCCTTGACAATTTTTTTCATTTCCGCTTCAATCGCGGCAAGGTCTTCGTCGGCAAGCTTTACGTCGCCTAAGTCAACGTCGTAATAAAAGCCCTTTTCGGTTGCGGGGCCGTAGCCGAAATCCGCTTCGGGGTAAAGTCTTTTTATAGCCTGCGCCATAATATGCGCCGCGGTGTGACGAAGAACGTGAAGCTCCTCTTCCTTGTTTTCGCACTCTCTTACAGTGCCGTCCTTACAAATAATTTTCATAAGCTTTCCTCCCTAATTCGGCAATAAAAATACCCCTGATACGGGTATTACGCCGTATCAAGGGTGCGATTTAATGCTAACGCACGGTTCCACCTTGATTTTTAACTCTTAAAGCTCCTTAACGCGGAAAACGGCTTTTCTTACAGCCTGCGGTTTCGGAAAAGCGGCTCGGGAACGGTATTCGCGTTTTGCCCTTTAAAAAACTTGCAGCAAAATGTTTTTCTCTCTTAAAAGGGGAAAAAACGTTACTTGTTTCCGTCATTGCCTTTTACAAGAGAATTTTATCACAACTAAACCGCCTTGTCAAGCCTTAAAGTGCGGCAAATTCGGCTGCGCCTTTTCCTTTAAGATATGCATAAAGCAATACCGAAAGCAATGCCGTAACCGCGGCGAACAGGCACATATATACAATATACCCAATAAATTTTGCAAGCAGAAAATAGCCCGCAATTATAAGCGCGGCATAAAAGAAACCGCCGAACAAGGCTATTGCAACGCTTGCGCTTTGCTTTATGGGCGTGGTTTCGTTCGTCCAGTTAAGATTAGGCATTTTAACGCTTAAAAACAGCCCGAAAAGCGCCGAAAGCATTACATATAAAACAGAAATTAAAAATGTAAGCAGCAGCTCAGGCAACGTATACCTGTAAACCGCAACCGTGCATATAAGGCAAAACAGCACTGCGGGTAAACATAAGGCTATCTGCAAAAACAGCTTTGCGCGCAGCACCTGCCACGCAGTTACGGGAAGCGACTGCGGCAGCCAAATGCTTTTGCCCTCCAGTGAAACCGAGGGAGCCGCAATATCAATCATTGAAGCCAATGTGCAAACGGCGGTGCATACAATTACGGGAACAAGCCCGTCTTTAACGCTTGCAAAAAAGCTTACCGCAGGGGAAATATCCCCGCCCTTTATAACAACAGCCGCACCGCACAAAATTAAAAACAGCAAGCCGAAGCCGCAGTTGAGCATATAATTCGGGCTTGATGTAAATCTTTTAAGCTCCTTTTTAAAAAGAGCCGTATCGGCGCCGTTTTGCTTAACGGCGGTTTCCTTATATTTTTTCTTTGCGGTTTTTCCGGTTGCGGTTGCAATTTTCAAAAAGCTTTTTGCAATAATTATCCACGCCGCCGCAAAAAGCGCCAAAATAACCGCCGAAACCGAAATAAGGGCTGTTATATCGCCGGTTGCCGACTTCCCGAACAGATAAAGCGGATATGCCGCTCCCTTAATTTTATCGCCGTATACAGCGGCGTTTTCCAAAAGCTTTGTAATAAGCGTTTGCGCTTTAAAATAAAAGAAATAGTAAAGCCCGAAAAACACAAGCGATACCGCCACCGTAACAAAGCTTTTGTTTTTAAGCTTAAGGCTTATTTTTGCAACAACAAAGCCGAGCGCCGCCGAAAGGGTTAAAACAAATAATGATATTAAAAAAACAAATATAATGCAGCTTATAACGGTGAAAACGCTGTGATCCACCGCGGCGATATAAACTGCGGCAGCGGGAATAATAACAATGCCCGAATACATAAGCCCCATAATATAAACGCCGAGCAGACGCGCCGTTATAATTGTATTCGAGGGTATCGGCATTGATAAAAGCAAATCGTTATCCTTAGATAAATAAAGCCCCGAATATGTGTTGAACACACTGCCGAAGGCGCCTAACAGCATTGCGATAAGCCCCATTATCGTAAAATAAAGCCAGTCGGCTCCAGCCGCCGAAAGCGCAGAGCATATAGTAAACGAAAGATACGTAAATATACCGCCCAGCACGCCTATCATAAGCAGGGCAAACATAACCATATATGCGATAACCGCCGCCTTTGAGCGCGCTTTATTCTTCTTAGGGTTATAAAAGTAGCTGCGGAATATTTCCGCCAACTGCTTTTTAACAAGTATTTTTATCATACCTCGCCCTCCAGCTCCAAAAAGACCTGTTCAAGCGAATCGTCGCCCTTTACCTCTTCCATTGTGCCAGAACGTATAAGCCTGCCGTCCTTTATTATGGCAACCTTATCGCACAGCTTTTCCGCCACCTCAAGCACGTGTGTTGAAAAGAATATTGCGCCGCCGTTATCACACAGCTCGCGCATCATACCCTTTAAAAGGTGCGCCGCCTTTGGATCTAAGCCTACAAACGGTTCGTCCATTATAACAAGCTTAGGCGAATGAAGCCACGCCGAAATTATGGCAAGCTTTTGCTTCATACCGTGTGAGTAAGAGACTATCGGTTCTGCAAGATCCTTTGTAAGCTCGAACATTTCGGCGTATTTATTTATTTTTTCCCTGCGCTCGTCCGCGGTAACCCCAAAAATATCCGCTATAAAATTCAAATACTTAATGCCGGACATAAATTCGTACAGATCGGGATTATCCGGTATATAAGCGGTAACGCTTTTGCAGGCTATCGGCTCTGTTTTAACGGATTTGCCGTCTATGTAGATCTCGCCGCTGTCAAACCGTAAAATTCCCGCAACGGATTTAAGCGTGGTGGTCTTCCCCGCGCCGTTATGGCCTATAAATCCGTAAATCTCGCCCGATTTGATATGAAGGCTTAAATCGTCTACGGCCTTTTTATCGCCGTATGCCTTTGTAAGATTTTCTATTTTAAGCATTTTGTTTTCCTCCCCCCTGCTATGTTCAATTATATATACGCCGCGCTTTAATGTCAATGAAAAATCACGAAGCCGTCATATACGTCGGCTCCGTGATTTTTTCTTACTTTTTATCCGGCTTTGTAAGCAACTCTATTATTTCGGAGTATATACTGCGGTCGTTTAAAAAGCGGTTTTTAATAAAAAGCGCCTGCTCCTCGTCCGCCACCAGCAGCTTAACGCTCATAAACGGCTTGCCATTGTCCGTAGCAGAGCAGGTAATATATGTTTTACCGTCCTCGTGCGATATTTCGGTAATGCTCTCCTTAGCGTTGCGAAAGCGCGATACCATTTTAAGCGCCGCCTTGTACGCGCGGTCCTTAACGGTAAGCGGCAGAGTGGTTTTTAGGGTATCGGCTATCTGCCTGCCGTTATCGGTAATAACATAGGTATCGTCCTTTTCGTCCGCAGGCTTTAAATGCCCGCTTTCGCAAAGCGCGGCTATTGCGTCGTTAACCTCAAAGCAGTTTGCTATCCCCTCGTAATGCAGAACATCAGCTAACATTCTGCCGGGAACCGGAGCGTTAAGAGCGGATAAAATATAGCAAACAAGTATTTTAATTTCCGCCGTGCTGAACAGACCGCCCACCTTAGAAACTCCGGCTGAAAGAGCGTCCTTTTCCATTTTGCTTCACCTTACATTCCGTAATTATATTTTATGCGCCTTAAGCGTCGTAATCATCAAGGAAATTATGCTTTATACCGTTTTGCTTATAGGCTATAACGGTATCTATATTGACGTTTTCCACGCTTTTGAATATACATTTTTCCACATCGGGATTGGTTTTTTTAAGCTCGCGTATAAGCTCCTTTATTTCCTGCCGTTTAGAGCGGTTGCCCCCGTCGCGGCAGGTAGTGCAGGTATCGGTAAATTTGCAGGCGCACTGTATAAAATGCAGCCCGTTATAATCGCGCCATGCCTTTATATCGTCCTCGCGCACCAGATAAAGCGGCCTTATAAGCTCCATTCCCTCAAAATTGGTGCTGTGAAGCTTCGGCATCATAGTTTGTACCTGCGCCCCGTACAGCATACCCATAAGTATTGTTTCTATAACGTCGTCATAATGATGACCGAGCGCTATTTTATTACAGCCGAGGCTTTTTGCGTAATTATAAAGATATCCCCTGCGCATACGCGCGCACAAATAACAGGGCGATTTTTCCACATTATAAACCGATTCGAAAATATCGGTTTCAAATATTTTTATGGGTATATTAAGATTTTCGGCGTTTTTTTCTATAATACGGCGGTTTTCCGCATTATATCCGGGGTCCATAACAACGTACTCAACCTCAAAATTAACCTCGCTGTGGCGCTTAAGCTCTTCAAACAGCTTTGCCATTAAAAACGAATCCTTGCCGCCCGAAATACAAACCGCAACCTTATCCCCTTCGTTCACAAGCCTGTAAATTTTAAGCGCCTTTGTAAATTTGCTTAATATTGTGCTTTTAAATTTTTTTCTTAAGCTGCGTTCGGTATTTTCGCAAAGCGTTTTTGCATTTTGGCTCTGCATTTCGCTTCTAAGCCACGATATGTACCCGTCCTTAAGGCTGTACGCCTCAAACCCCGCTTCGCAAAGCCTTTTTGCGGCGTCAAGGCTTACTATGCCGCGCGCACAGTAAATTATAAGCTTTTTGTCCTTGTGTTTGCAGGCAGCCGACGGCAATTCCTCTGCCGTAACCGCAACCGATTCGGGAATAAAGCCGTAATTTCTTTCGTCCTTGTTTCTTATATCGTAAAGCACATATTCGCCGCTGTTAAGCCCTTTAAGCTCGTCAACCGTTATTTCCATTATATTTAAGGTCTTCCTCTTTCCAGTTTTTAAGCACGAAAAGCATATCTTCCGCAGTATTTTTTGCGCCGCCCAAGTCATGCTCAAGATAGTTTCCGCATTCGCGGCGCTTAGCTCCCGGTATTTCGCCCGTAAAATCGGCTATAAATTTAAAGCTTTCCTTTACAAGGTCTATTGCCTCCTGCGGCTTTACGCTGTCGCGCAGAATAAAGTAAAATCCCGTTCGGCAGCCCATAGGTCCTACGTAAATAACGCTGTCTGAAAATCTGCCGTTTCTTACATATGTAGCAAAAAGATGCTCAAATGTGTGCAGCGCGCCGTTACTTAAATAATCGCCGCCGTTCGGCTTTTTCATTCTTATATCGTAGGTTACCGCGTCGCCGTCTATACGCGATATATACATTCCCTTTTCAAGCTTATCGTGATCCACGGTAAAGCTGGCTATAAGCTTCATTGCAATTCTCCCTTATGGTTTTAGAAATAAATTATAACACAATTCTTTTTTTTATACAACTATTTAAGCCAAATATTTACGGGTGAAAATTCATCTAACAGATAATACCATTCGTTTTCGGTTTTTTCGGGTATGATTTCGGTTTTGGGCGTCGGTATTCTTATTATAATATTTCCGCTTTGCTTTTCAAGCATATAGTCGCCCCTCATAGCCCTTGCAAGCTTTAATACCATACCCGTATCCGAAAGCCCCGCCGCCCTTATTATCGTGCGCGGCGCTCCGCTCTCAATACCTATAGCATTCGCATTGCAATAAACAAGTTCTAACATAAGTGCAGTTAAAAGGCGCTTGTTGACCTTATAATTCCCGTTTCCCGAAAGCCGGACCTTAAAGCCCTTTCCCTTTTGCATAGCTACTATCTGCGCCGCGCCGAGCAGTGAATCCGCAAATCCGGTTATGTTTACAGAGTCAAGCTCCCTTCTTAAGGTCAGCGCCTCGGCGGCGATTATTTTTTTAAGCCTTTGCCTGTTATGCTTTTTAATTCCCTTTTTTAAAACCGAGCCCTGAACCGTACTCCTCAGCGCCGCAATATATCTTTCAATCGGTTTTGGGGAAAATATCATAATATCGCCATCCTTATATACTCTTATTGTGCCAATTTTAATGAAAAATAAAAAAATTGTTAAAGATTAAACAAATAGCTTGAAAATATCGGACAAATAGAGTAAAATAGTAAATGCAATATATTAAGGAGGTTTTTTCCAATGGTAAAAGTTGCTATTAATGGTTTCGGCCGTATAGGCCGTCTCGCTTTCCGTCAGATGTTCGGCGCAGAGGGTTATGAGGTTGTTGCTATCAACGATCTTACAAGCCCCGCTATGCTTGCTCATCTTCTTAAGTACGATTCCGCTCAGGGTCGTTACGCTCTTGCGGACAAGGTTTCCGCAGGTGAAGACAGCATCACTGTTGACGGCAAAACTATCAAGATTTATGCAGAAAAGAACGCTGCCGATCTTCCGTGGGGCGAAATCGGCGTAGACGTAGTTCTTGAGTGCACAGGCTTCTACACCTCTAAGGACAAGGCTCAGGCTCATATCGACGCAGGCGCTAAAAAGGTTGTTATTTCCGCTCCCGCAGGCAAAGACCTTAAAACAATCGTTTACAGCGTTAATGAAAAGACTCTTGACGCTGACGATAAGATCATCTCTGCCGCTTCCTGCACCACAAACTGCTTGGCTCCTATGGCTGATACTCTTAACAAGTATGCTCCCATTCAGAGCGGCATTATGACCACCGTTCACGCTTTTACAGGCGATCAGATGGTTCTTGACGGTCCTCACAGAAAGGGTGATCTTCGCCGTGCACGTGCAGCCGCCGTTAACATTGTTCCTAACTCAACAGGCGCTGCAAAGGCTATCGGTCTTGTAATTCCTGAGCTTAACGGTAAGCTTATCGGTTCTGCTCAGCGTGTTCCGGTTCCGACCGGTTCTACCACTATCCTTGTTGCTGTTGTTAAGGGCAAGGACGTAACCGTTGAAGGCATCAACGCCGCTATGAAGGCTGCTTCAAGCGCTTCCTTCGGTTACACCGAAGAGCCGCTTGTATCTTCCGATATTATCGGTATCACCTACGGTTCACTGTTTGACGCTACCCAGACCATGGTTACCAAAATCGACGACGATACCTATCAGGTACAGGTTGTTTCGTGGTATGATAACGAAAACAGCTACACCAGCCAGATGGTTCGTACCATTAAGTATTTTGCTGAAATCTAATTTAGCATAAATAAAGAAAAATCCGTTTTTGCCCGTATGGACAAAAGCGGATTTTTTATTTTTAAAATATAAGCAGTAAATCGAGTCTTGTTATTGCAAACGCCGTAAGGTGTGCGGCAACCTATTCTTTTTAAGGTGATTTACGGGTTGCCGCTTTTTACAATAATCGCTTACAGCTTTGTTTTATACCGTTCAGTCAAGAAAATCCTCGTTTAAGGTAACTCCGAATTCCTTTGCGATCGCACGCAGATTATCGTCCGAAATTGTTTGGCGTATTCCCCTGCCGCAGGAAAGCGCCTTAACATAAATTTCAGCCGCCTTTTCAATTGTGTGCATAAGACCGAATGTAATATCAAAATCGGGACCCGAAACAAAAAGACCGTGATGCGCCCAAACGGCCGCGTCGTACTTTTTCATAAGTTCGCTTGTGGCTATTGCTATATCGCTGCCGCCCGGCACCATCCACGGAACAACGCCCACTCCGCCCGGAAATACCACGGGGCATTCGGTAGCGCTGGTCCAAAGCGCCTTTGTAAAATCCTTATCGGTAAGGGGCAAAACAAAGGTAAGGGCTATAATATTTGCGGGGTGCGCGTGATATATAACGCGATATTCGCCGTTTGTTGCGGCTTTTCTTACGCTGTGGTTCATAAAGTGGCTTGGGAACTCGCTTGTAGGTCTGCCCCCCTTGCATAGCCCCCATACTATACGGTAGCTGTCCCCTGCCTCATTTATTTCAACTATGCAAATATTGTCCTGCGGAGCCAAAACAACATTGCGGAAAAATTTGCCCGAACCCGTGGCAATAAAGTATTCGCCCTTTAAATTATCCGCCTTAACGCCCATATTAACCCACGGTCTGTCGGTTTTAAAAAACGGGCGGCACTCTTCAACCTCTTCTCCCCTCATACGGTAGGTAAGGTTGCCGCCGTTACGCTCGTGCCAACCCTGCTCCCAACCGTCGTTACACATACGGATATAGTCCTTTATAACCTTAATATCAAGAATATCCATTAACAATTAACCTCTTTTGCTTAAAACTTCCGTTTCGTATTTTTTAATTTCTTCAAACCATTCAGGTCCCGCGGTAACACCGCACCGACGGCAGTATTCCTCCCACACATCGGCAAACGGGAGCATTTTAGCCTCCTCCTGCTTTACCATAAGCTCGGTAAAGCGGCTTTCGTTCTGAAGCCTTTTAAGATCCTCGTTCGGCAGGCACATAGCGTTCAACAGCGCCTTTTGCCAGCTGCGGAAGCCCACTGTCCAGGCGGATATGCGGTTGATGCTTGCGTCAAAAAAGTCAAGCGCCATATAAACCCTGTCAAGCGCGTTATTGCGAACCACCTCTTTAGCCATCTCGCGCGTTTCGTCCTCAAAAAGCACCACATGGTCTGAGTCCCAGCGAACGCCCCTTGTAATATGTAAAGCAATTTCGGGGAAGAAGCAGAGCAATGCCGAAATTTTATCCGAAACATATTCCTGCGGATGATAATGGCCGTTATCCATAAGCGGTAAAACACCCTTGTGGGTTGCGGCAAAGCTTAAGGTAAATTCCGCGCTGCCTGCGGTAAACGATTCAACGCCTATGCCGAAAACCTTAGACTCAACGCACGGCTTAACCATATCGGAGTTATGCGGTTCCGATATTATTTCCTCGTAAGCTTCCTTATATCTTTGCCTCGGACCCATTCTGTCCGCCGGAATATCCTTATAGCCGTCGCCCGTCCAGATATTCATAACGCAGGGTATGCCTGTTTCCTCTGCAAAATACTGTGATATCCGTATGCACGCTTTACCGTGGTTTATCCAAAAACGGCGCACCTCTTCATCGGGGCTTGAAAGGGTAAGCCCGTTTTTAACCATGGGGTGAGAAAAAAACGTAGGGTTAAAGTCTATACCCATATTTCTTTCCTTAGCATACTCAACCCATTTTTTAAAGTGCTTAGGCTCCAACTTATCGCGGTCGGCAAACTCGCCGTTTTCAAAAATTGCGTAGCTTGCGTGAAGATTAAGCTTTTTCTTTCCGGGGCAAAGCGACATAGCCTTGTCCATATCCTGCATCAGCTGTTCGGGCGTTGCTGCCTTGCCGGGGTAATTGCCCGTGGTTAAAATACCGCCCGAAAGCGCGTCCTTGCTGTCAAAGCCGCCTACGTCGTCCCCCTGCCAGCAATGAAGCGAAACCGGAACGGTTTTAAGCCTTTCTATTGCGGCGTCGGTATCAATTCCGTACTGCGCGTAGCGCTTTTTGGCTTCCTCGTATCTTGACATACCTATACCTCCGTATATAATTCTTCAGTTTAGCTTCATTATATACCAAGCTATAATAAAAAATAAGGACATTACTTTTTAAAAATAACGTCCTTATTTAAGAAAACGGTATTCCTTTGGGCTCATACCGTATTTTTCGGTAAAAATGCGGTAAAAGTAGCTCGTGTTTTCATAGCCTACCATAACTATTATATCGCCTACCGAAAGCGCCGTGCTTTTAAGCAGAGACGCCGCCTTGGTAAGTCTTTTTTCCATTAAATGCTCCTTAAAGGTCTTGCCTGTCGCTTTTTTGACCGCACTGCTTACATACGCCGCAGAAACATTACAGCGCCTTGCCACGCTTTCAAGGCTGGCGTTCGGATAATTCTGCTCTATTTCGGTCATAGCGGACATAACTATCGTATCGGATACCGTGCCCGCCTCGCCCGTTATAAGGCAATCGGTAAAACCTAAAAGCTGCAAAAGCAGAAGCCCCATGGTTATTTGGTTTATATTGCGGCGGTTGGGCTGCCTGTTAACAACGCTCCATATCAGGTTTTCCATAAGGTTCTGAACGGGAAGCACGTCCGAAACGTTAAAATGCATATAGCTTATTTCGTGCCCTTTTCCCGTAAGCCCGGAAAACAGGAACTGGCTTATTTTATTATCCGAGCCTATCATTTCAATAGCCGTGTTGAAAAACTGCGGCGGCACTATAAGATTTATTGCAATATCGTCTATACCAGCAATATCGGGCTGGTGGCTTGCATGCTGGTTAAGCAGCAATATCTCGCCCTGCTTTAATACCACCTCTGCCGAGTCGTTTATAATATGGCGCTGCGAGCCCTTGCACATATATATTATTTCAACATAATTATGGCTGTGCTTCGGGAAAGCGATAAACCTTGTATTGGGACGAATGGTGAACAGCTTGCCCGCTTCAAGCAGCTTTTGGCTGTCTACAACAGAGGGCATATTATCGGAATACACGCTCATATCAAGCCTGCCGCCCGCAAGTATATTTTTTTCCTCCTCGGTAATACGGGAAAGCTGCTTTAAAAGCTCCCTATCCATATATTCACCCCAATATACCCCTTAAATTATCCCTTTCGGTTTTAAGCGTATCAGAAAAAAAGAAATCGTATCTGAACATTATAAATCCACCGTAATTTGCGGCGGCGCGTGCGTCTGATACCTGCCTTTTAAGTATATCGCCCGCATTCCATACGTCCCCGTTTCCCTGTGTTACGCGGTAAGGCGCCAAGCCGACTATAAGCTTAACATTACTGTTTTTAACCGTTTTCTTCCAATTTTCAAGCGCTTTTTCATACGGCAATACGCCCTGCCCGTAATCCCAATACAGCTGCGGTGCCAAATAATCCGCATACCCGTCGGCAGAGCCCCACAGCCTTACGTCTGCATAGCTTTTGTTTAGGCAGTTATCTATATTGCCTGCGGGCGAAATACCGAATACAATATTTTTTCTTGCCTTGATTTCACTGTAAACGCGCGATACAAGACGGTTCACACAGTCGGTTCTGAATTCGGCAACGGTTTTTCCGCCGCCGTATTTTTCATATGCTGCCGCGTCTGCCCCGCCTATGCCGGCGGGGTAAAAATAATCGTCAAAATGTATACCGTCTATATCGTAGTTTTCAACAATCTCGGTTATACCGTTCACCACATAATCCATAACTTCCGGCTCGCCGGGATTAAGATAATAATATTCGCCGCAGGCAAAAACCTTATCTGTATCAAGCCAAGCTTTTATTATATCGTTTTCGGCAAATTCTTCTGAAATTTTGTTGCCGCGGTATGGGTTTACCCACGCCTCTATTTTAAGGCCGCGCTTATGCGCCTCATCAACCATTATTTTAAGCGGATCAAACGGGAAAGTGTTTTTTCTTTTTTCGGTAAACCAAAGCGACGCCGGAAAGTACGCGCTTTTATAATACGCGTCCGAATGGCTGCGCGCCTGAACTATAACCATGTTAAGACCGTATTCCGCGCAGCTGTCAAAATATTTGCAAATACTGCTTTTAAACTGTTTTTCGGTTTTGCCGTTAAGTATTTTTTGGTATTCAAGAAACGATATCCACACCGCCCGCTTTTCAGGCGACTGCACCGCCTTTGCAGGCTCCGGCTCAGGCTGTGCCGGCGGCGCCTTTGCGGGTGCGCTTTCGGCAGCGCCGCTTTGCGGAGCGCTTGCCGCTGTACTTACCGTCTCCTCCGCACCTTCCGCAGGCTGTTCATTTGTATCAGCCTGTTCGGGAACGCTTACTTCCGGTCCGGCAGGCTCTGTATATAACGCCGTGTATACAAATTTATTTACATTATTTATCCCTGAGGCTCCGGCTGTAAATATTAAGCATATAAGCAGGCTTAACGCCGTTTTGAAAACAAGTAACGCCCTTTTCAATTTTAAAATAAACCTTTAAAAATATTATGCTTTTTAACTATCAGGTAAAAGGGTATTCCGAGAATGTAACACACCGCAAGCTCGCCTAAGCCCACCTGCAGACCTGAAATTACAAAGCCCCAAAACGTATACCCCTCAGGCAGAAAGAAGAACGCTATTTCAAGCCCTATAACCACCGCGTTTATTATAACGGGCGGCAGCATTGAAAGAAGCGGCAGACCTTTAAATTTAATATTGCGAAACGCATATGTAAGCAGTGCGGCTATAAGCGTTGCCGCCGTTCCGAATATCATATCAACCGCGTTAAACGAGGCTATATTTGCAATAAAGCAGCCAAGCGTAACGCCGGGTATAGCCGCAGGGGTGAATATGGGGAGCAGCGTCAGCACCTCAGACACCCTTAACTGTATCGGTCCGAAGGCCAGTGAAAAAATATTGCTTAAAAATGTAAGCGCAACATAAGCCGCGGCTATAAGCGCCCCCGTTATTATAAAGTTTATTCTTTTTTTTGCTTTAGTCACTTGTATTTCCACTCTAATCCGTAAATTTTTTGTAATATTCCACCGCCAGGCGGTCGCAGCGCTCGTTTTCGGGGTGCCCTGCGTGCCCCTTTACCCACTCTATATCAAGCCTATGAATATCCGAAAGCTGCAAAAGCCGCTCCCACAAATCGGGATTAAGCGCGGGCTTTTTATCCGCCTTGCGCCAGCCGTTTTTCTGCCACGAGCGCGCCCATCCCTTTGAAAGCCCGTCCGCAACATATTTTGAATCGGTTACAAGGCGTACCTCGCACGGTTCCTTAAGCGCCTCTAATCCCTTTATTACCGCCGTAAGCTCCATACGGTTGTTTGTGGTGCTTTTTTCGCCGCCCGAAAGCTCCCTTTCCCGCGTGCCGTATCTAAGCACCGCGCCCCAGCCGCCGGGACCCGGGTTACCCGAACAGGCGCCGTCTGTATACAGTTCTATTCTTTTTGCCATAACTACCCGCTAATACTTTCTGAAGCTGCCTATAACCTTGCCTATAACGTGCGGCTCCTCCGGATAAATAGGCGAAAAATCGGGGTTTTCGGGCATAAAAATTATTTTCCCGTCCTTAATAAGCAGGCGCTTTACCGTTGCGTCGTCCCCGTCCATACCTATTACTATATCGCCGTTTCTGCATGGCGCGTTTTTATCTGCAACGATTATATCTCCGTCAAGTATTCCTGCGTTTTTCATTGAAAGACCGGATACCTTAAGCGCGAAAAGCCCATCGGCGTCCCCTTTAGGAAAGGGTATATAATCCTCTATATCCTCAACCGCAAGTATCGGCTGACCTGCGGTTATTTTTCCTATAACCGGTACCATTGAGGACTCATATTCGTTATCAAGCTTGATTGCGCGCGAGGATTTTGCGTCCCTTATTATGTAGCCCTCTTCCTCAAGCGCGTTTAAAACCGCATGTACGGTAGAGGTGGATCTTATTCCCGTGGCGGCGCATATTTCGCGCACCGTAGGCGGAAAGCCGGACGCCATTTCCTTTACAAGAAAATCATATACCTTTTTTTGCTTATCGCTTAGCGGAGCCTTAGGCATTTCATTATCTCCAATCGAACATTTATTCTTTTTTATTATAACAGCCGTTTTTCCTTTTCGCAACCCTTTTTTCGCTTTTTGTAAATATTTCGGAAATACCTATTATAACAAGCAGTCCGCCGAATACCTTTGCAGTAAGCTCTCCCCCTAAAATACGCGCAAAATACATACCTATTATTACACCTATAAGTCCCCAAAGGGTTATTTTAAGCGTCATTTTCCATTTTATCTGCTTTTTTACGGCGTATACGGTTACCGCCGCTGCGGCTATGGGAATAAAAAACAGCAGATTTATGCCCTGCGCTTCAAGCTGCGGCGTATCCGTAAAAAGGGTAAGATAAATTATAAGCACCGCGCCGCCGCCGAGCCCCATAGCGCCTATCAGTCCCGAAAAAAGCCCTGCCAAAAGGGCGGCGATAATCACTTCAAAAGCAGGCGCACGCCTGCATATACCATAAAGGCGCCGAATATGCGCTTAAGCCACAGCGGCGATATTTTTTTAAGGCAATAGGTTCCCAAAAGCGCGCCCGCAACGCCCGTGGGGATAAATATAAGCGACGCCCTAACGGTAACATACCCCTTTATGATATAAAGCACCGCGCTAAGCAATGTTATAGGCAATATAACCGCAACGGCATTGGCGTGGGCTTCCTTTCTTTTAAGGCCCGATTTTAAAAGCAGCGGCACCGCTATCATACCGCCGCCCGCGCCGAGCAAGCCGTTTACGGCGCCTATTGCAAGACCCGCCGCCGCGGATAAAAGATTTTTTTTATTTAAGCGCAAAATAATCACCCTTTTTATTGTTTCCTGTTTTTGTGTTTTAAGTATAGCAATATTTGTCTATAAAATATAATACATTTTACTTGCTTTAAATAAGTGATATTTGTAGAATAAGGATAGATAAATAATGTTGAAAGGTGACAGTGATATTATGATAAAAGTTACTGTTTACAATGAGTTTTTCCATGAAAAAACTCAGCCGGAAGTGAAAGCCATTTACCCGAACGGTATACATACAGCGCTTAAGGAGCATTTAAGCGATGATGAAATAACGGTACAAACCGTAACACTTGATAATGTAAACGATATTACAGACGAGCTTCTTAAAAACACCGACGTTCTTATTTGGTGGGGGCATATGAAGCACGGCGACGTGCCCGACGAGGTAGCGCAGCGCGTGCAAAACGCGGTACTTTCGGGTATGGGAGCCGTTTTCCTTCATTCCGCGCACCACTCAAAGCCGTTTAAGCTGTTAATGGGCACACCCTGCTCGCTTGGCTGGCGCGAGGACGGAGACCGCGAATATTTATGGGCTGTAGACCCCTCTCACCCGATAGCAGACGGCGTAGACAGATATATAAAGCTTGAACACGAAGAAACCTATGCCGAGCCTTTCAGTATTCCCGAACCCGATAAGCTTATATTTATAGGCAGCTTTGAGGGCGGCGAGGTATTAAGGGCAGGCTGCTGTTACAGGCGCGGCTACGGCAAGATATTCTATTTCCAGCCGGGTCACGAAAGCTATCCCACATATCATAATCCGCAGATAATTCGCGTTATTAAAAATGCAATTCATTGGGCTTACAACGATTATCGCAAGGAAATTGATTGCCCCAATATTAAAAAAATCGAGGAATGATACCCTTTATGAAAAAGAATTTTGCAGTTATAGGATATGGCGGTCAGGGCGGCTGGCACACAAGGCAGATACTTGCAAGCGACGTTGCCGCGCTTACGGGTATTTACGATATTGACGAAAAGAAAGCCGAGCTTGCGGAGAAAAACGGCATACACGCTTACTCTTCATATGAAGAAGTACTGGCGGACGCGGCGGTTGACGCAGTTGTAATAGCCGTGCCGAACGATTGCCACAAGGAGCTTGTTATAAAGGCGCTGGAAAATGGCAAAAACGTTATTTGCGAAAAGCCGGTTGAAATGTCGGTTGCGGCGCTTGACGAAATGCTTGCCGCCGCAGATAAATCGGGCAAATTCTTCACCGTTCACCAAAACAGGCGGTGGGACGTTGACTTTCTTGCTATGAAACAGATAGTAAATTCCGGCGAGATAGGCGAGCTTATAAACATTGAATCAAGAATACACGGCTCGCGCGGAATACCGAGCGACTGGCGCTGCCACAAGCCCTACGGCGGCGGTATGATACTTGACTGGGGCGTGCATCTTATCGATCAGATATTACAGATAATAAAGGAAAAAATCGTAAGCGTTTACTGCACTGTCACCAATATTACAACCGACGAGGTAGACGACGGCTTTAAGCTCACCCTTTATTTCGAAAGCGGAAAGACCGCCTATATTGAGGTAGGCACATACAACTTTATTGCAATGCCGCGTTTTTACTTACAGTGCAAAAACGGCAGCGCAATTATTGAAGACTGGCAGAAAAAGGCTCAGGTTGCACGTATGAAGGCATGGAACGAAAAGGAAGTTCTGCCCGTTCAAACTGCCGCGGGAATTACCAAAACAATGGCTCCGCGCGATGAGATCACCCTTGATATGTACGAGGTTGAACGTCCGTCAAGCGACGTACACGATTTTTACCGTAACTTCTGCGCCGTGCTTGATAAAAAAGCAGAGCCTGCAATTAAACACAGCGAGGTTCGCCGCGTTATGCAGGTTATGGAAGCGGCGTTCAGCTCGGCTGAACAAAAGCAGCGCATAATGGTGCAAATTTAATGGTACGCTTAGCTACGGTAGGCACAAGCGCCATTACCGAAAAGTTTTTATCCGCCGCGCGGAAAACAGGACGCTTTGAGCTTGTCACCTGCTATTCGCGAACCGGGGAAAAGGGCGAAGCGTTTGCAAAGGCACAGGGCTTTAAAAGCTGCTGCACCGATATATCCGAGCTTGCAAAAAATCCCGATATAAACGCAGTATATATAGCCACGCCAAATTCGCTGCATTACGCGCAAAGCCGCATTTTTTTGGAAAACGGCAAGCACGTTTTATGCGAAAAGCCCATAACGGCAAGCGCAAAGGAATACGACGCGCTTTTAAAGCTTGCGGACGAAAAAGGCGTTATATACGCCGAGGCTATAATGAGCCGCCACTTTAAAGGCAGAAAAATTCTTTTTAACGCGCTTTCGGAAATAGGCGATATTTCGGCAGCACGAATAGATTATTGCCAGCGCTCAAGCCGCTACGACGCATTTAAGGGCGGCGAACACATGAATATATTTGATATGTCGCTCGGTGCGGGCACCCTTACCGATTTAGGCGTTTACTGCGTATACGCGGCGGTTGATATGTTCGGTATGCCGCAGTCGGTTAAGGCTTCCGCCGCATTTTTTGATAACGGCGCCGATAAATCGGGTTCGGCAATATTTGAATATGACGGCTTTACCGCGGCGCTTTCATACAGCAAGGCGGGGCAATCGGCAATAGGCTCGGAAATTATAGGAGACGGCGGCGCCGTGAAAATCGGCTCGGTCTCGCAATATGCGGATATTTCGCTTGTTAAAAACGGTAAGGAAACAAAGCTTTCGGGATTTCCCGAAAGAGATGAGATAATGGGCGACGAAGCAATAAAATTTGCCGATTATATTGAAAAAAGCAAGGAATTTAAAGCCGATTACAACGAGGTATCTACCCTTACGCACAATGTTCATACCTGTATGGACTTAATAAAGCAAAGCGCAGAAATAAAATATCCGATAAAGGAGTGCATTTTATGAAATTAGGAATTGTAAGCGCAATTTACGACGGCTTTACATTTGAAGAAGCCGTGGAAAACGCCGTAAAAAACGGCTGTGAATGTATGGAGGTTGCATGCTGGCCGCAGGGCAAGGCTGAAAGACGGTATGCAGGGGTAAGTCACATTGATGTTGATAACACCGCGCCAGAATATATTTCATACATAAAGGATTTTTGCAGGCAAAAGGGTATTGAAATTTCCTCGCTTGCGTTTTACCCCAACACGATGGACGGCAACCTTGAAAAGCGCAACGCCAACATTGCCCACCTTAAAAAGGTAATAAATATGAGCGCGCTTTTGGGCGTTAATATGGTTACTACCTTTATAGGCAGGGATCAGACAAAGACAGTGGAGGAAAACCTTGAATTATTTAAGGAAATATGGCCGCCTATAATAAAGCTTGCCGAGGAAAAGGGCGTTAAAATAGCGATTGAAAACTGCCCCATGCTTTTCGGTGCAGACCAATGGCCGGGCGGTCAGAACCTGTTTACCACACCGAAGCTTTGGCGCAAAATGTTTGAGCTGCTGCCCAGCGATAATTTCGGCATAAACTACGATCCGAGCCACTTTATTTGGCAGCAGATAGACTACATAAAGCCGCTTTATGAATTTAAAGATAAAATTTTCCACGTTCACTTTAAGGATATTAAGCTGTTTAAAGATAAACTTGACGACGTGGGCATAATGGGCTATCCGCTTGACTTTATGAGCCCGAAGCTTCCGGGACTCGGCGATGTTGACTGGGGCAAATACGTATCCGCTCTTACCGATATAGGATACGAGGGTTACGCCTGCATTGAGGTTGAGGATAAGGCCTTTGAAGGCTCAAAGCAGCGCGTTATGGATTCAGTAGCACTGAGCTGCCGCTATATGCGTCAGTTCGTAATATAAATAAACAAACGGAGGAATTATTTATGGCAAACGCAGCAGGACTGGACGCATTTAAGTCCAATCAGGAAACCGAGGTTATCGACGCCTCGAAAAAGGTTAAAGTAGCGATTATAGGAACAGGCTGGATCGCAGAATCACACATTGCAAGCTATAAAAAAATGGCTGATGTTGAAATTGTGGCGTTGGCGGATCTTGTTCCCGGCAAGGCGGAAGCATTTGCAAAGAAATTTGAAATTGAAAACTGCCGCATTTACGAAAGCGACAAGGAGCTGCTTGACAACGAAAAGGAGCTTGACGGCGTAAGCATATGCACTTATAACTGCCAGCACGCCCCCTGCGCCATTCACGCCCTTAAGGCCGGTGTAAACGTAATGCTTGAAAAGCCGTTTACCGTAACGCTTGAAGAGGCAGTAGAGGTAATGAAAGCCGAAAAGGAATCGGGTAAAATCCTTACCATCGGTTTCCAGCCCCGTATGAGCGAAAATATGAAAATGATAAAGAAAATAGTTGAATCCGGCGAGCTCGGAAAGGTTTACTATATGCAGGCGGGCGGCGGCCGCAGACGCGGTATTCCCACACCGTTCGGCACCTCGTTTATTGAAAAGGATACCGGCGGCATAGGCGCTGTGGGCGATATAGGCTCTTATTCGCTTGATATGCTTATGGGCGCGGTAGGCTATCCAAAGCCGCTTACCGTATCGGGCTATACCTCTGCATTCTTCGGTAAGGATCCCGCTTATTACCCCACTCACCCCGAATATGCCGATAAATTCCAGGTTGACGATTTTGCGGCTGGCTTTATCCGTCTTGAGGGCGATATAATTCTTGATTTCCGCATTTCCTGGGCTATGAATATGGATACCTGCGGCGACGCGCTTATTTTAGGCACAAAGGGCGGTCTTCGTATTCCCTCTACCGAATGCTGGAACGGCGAGTTTGACAAGCCGCTTACGGTTTACAAAACCATCGGCGATACAACTCTTGAATACAGCGTTCCGCTTAAGCCCGCAGGCGAGCTGTTCTATAAAAAGCTGCGCTCGTTTGTAGATGCCGTAAAGAACGGCGGAAAAGCAACCGTTCCCTCAAGCGAAATTCTTTACAATCAGGCTATTATAGACGGAATTGTACGCTCCGCAGAGCAGGGCAAGGAAATCACCGTTGATATACCCGAAATTTAATTAAAGGAGCAGATATTATGTACGACTTTCCGATAGCATTACAGCTTTATTCCGTAAGAACAGATATGGAAGCTGATTTTAAAGGCACTCTTAAAAAAGTAAAATCACTCGGTTATAACGGCGTAGAGTTTGCAGGTCTTTTCGGTCACAGTGCCGAAGAGGTGAAAAATATGTGCATTGAAATAGGTATTACGCCTATTTCGGCGCACGTACCGTATGCCGAGCTTTTAAAGGGCGACGAAACCTTTAAGACCTATTCGGATATCGGCTGCAAATACATTGTAATTCCGTGGATAAACGAGGAATACCTTGCAGGCGGCGAAAAAAACGCCGAATTTTACGAAAACGTAAAAAAATTCGGCGAGCTTGCTAATAAATACGGTATGAAGCTTTGCTACCATAACCATGATTTTGAATTTAAAAAGGTTGACGGCGAGTATAAGATTGATCTGCTTTATAAGGCAATTTCACCCGATTTGTTATCAACTCAGCTTGATACCTGCTGGGTAAACGTCGGCGGCGAAAATCCTGCGGATTTTATACGCAAGTATGCAGGCCGCATTGAAATTGTGCATTTAAAGGACTTTGCCGGTACAAAGGGCGGCAATATGTATGCTCTTATAGGAAACGACGACAGCAAAAAGGAAGCTGCCGCAGGCAGCTTTGAATTCCGTCCGTTAGGCTCAGGTCTTCAGGATTTCCCCTCTATACTTGAGGCCTCAAAGGAAGTCGGCGCCCATTGGGTTGTTGTAGAGCAGGACGAACCGAGTATGGGCAAATCCCGTATGGAATGTGCGGAAATGAGCATTAACTATCTTAAATCAATTTTTTAAGCACGGCGTTTTTTTCACGGTATACAACCGGTGAAATACCCGTTATCTGCTTAAAGGCGCGGTTAAACGACCGTATTGTCCCAAAGCCGACATCTTCTGAGATGTCGGCTATTTTTATGTTTGTTTCCCTTAACAGATTGCATGCCTCTGCAATGCGGAGATTATTTATGTATTCGTTAAAATTCTGGTTAAGCTTGCGGTTTATCATATGCGAAATATAGTATTTGCTGAGGTGCAGCTTTTCCGCTATACTGTCAAGCGTTATATCCTCTTTAAAATTATTTGTGCAATAATCGATCACATTATAAAGGGCGGTATTATTTTCCGCATTAACGGTTTTAAGCTGCAATATCGGCAAAATGCGGCTCATTAAAACATTTATATACCCGTTAAGTGCAAGCTCGGTATAATCGCCGGAAAGCGCGGTTACACGGTTAAAAATATAATCAAAGCCTTCAACCTCTCCGCAGGGAATATAATTTCTGTCAGGCACGCTTTTTGAAATAATATCACTGAATCCGTATACTATTTTTGAAGAGAAAATTATTACGGCGAAGCTTCCGTACTCTATTGTTTCATAATAGTGTATCTGATTGGGAAACGTAATAAAAACATCGCCTTTGTTTAAAATATAACTGTTTTTATCGGCATAGGCGACAGCCTTGCCGCTTTCCACATAAATAAGCTCAAGCTCCTTATGCAAATGAATCATTCCGGAAAGCCCGCTGCCGAACTGCATAGTCAGCGCTTCCGTTTTGTTTTCATATACTATTTCCATATTACAGCACCCCTTACGGCTTATTATAGCATATCGGTATTTAAAAATCCACCTTAAAAGTAACCTCCCGTATGTAAGACGAGTATTATATATTAAAAACCATAAGGAGAATAAGCGTGAAATACCTAAGCTTTTTAAAACCGGGACAAACAGGTACGGTTAAAGAAATACTGCCTTGCGGCGAAATGCGCAGGCGTTTGCTTGATATAGGGCTTATACCCGATACTGGCGTTGAATGCGTAGGCAAAAGTCCGGCAGGCGATCCGAAAGCATATATGATACGCGGTGCCGTTATAGCAATACGCTCTGAGGACTGCCGAAATATACTGCTTTATTAAAAAAAGAGGCATTATACCGCCTCTTTTAAGCTTGTCAAAAACGGACAGGCTCTCGAACGTGAATGCCGTTCGCTCGAAAATCAAAGATTTTCGGACTGTGCTCTATCCCCGCCAAAACCACCCATGTATTCCTGAAAAACAGTTTCAAAAACTATTTTTCGCCGGAAAAACATAATTATAAAATCAACAACAGTATATTTTAAAATTTTACGGAAGATTTATTGCCTTTTTCTTTATACACTATAAAACTGTAATTACTGTTTTTACTTCGGTTTTTCATGGCTTCATACACGCGTCTGTGCAAAAAAGCGGCTGTTTCCCTTTCGGTTTCGCCCTCAGGGTAAAACGGACCGTCTAAAAACACCTCGGTTACGGGTCTTTTAAAAACACGCGATTTTTTATATGTTACCGTCATTGCAAACACCGGCACGCCGAATTTAGCCGCAAACTTAAACGACGTGACCGGAAAAGGGCGTATGCCTGTATAATACTCCCAAACGTGCGCTTCGGGGTATATCACTATCGGGTTTCCGTCTTTAAGGCGGTGCTCCATCGCCCTGTTAAGCTCTTTTATGCCGTGAAGCGTATCGGCAATCGGCAGCGCCCCCAAAAAGGGAAGTATTTTTCCTATAACAGGTATTGCGTAGTTGGCAGGGCTTACAACGGTATATATTCTTTTCGGAAAAACCGCGTGCGCCGGAATAAATACGTCGCCTACGGGCTGTGTATGGTTACCGTAAATAAAAAAGCCGCCCTTTACACCCTTAAGATTCTTTCTGCCGCTTATTTTCATATGCAAAAAAAGCTTGCAGTATATATAGGAAAAAGCTATTGCAAGCGCATAAATTAAAGCCGATAACGCTCTTGATACTATATCGCCGCGCACCCATCTGTAATCTTCGGGCAATTTAAAATCCTGATCTGCGGTTGTGTTAAAATCGTCCGTAAAGCTGCCGTAATACCTTATTTCACTTTTTTTCACAGCGATTCCTTCCAACCGGCAATATCCCCGTCTTCAAACCTGTAGGTAAGCTTTTTGCCGTATACCCTTTCATAACACGCCTTTTTAAGCGAATAATCGGTAAGGGCTAAATAATCGGTATTTTCACGCACGGTTTTATTCTTATCGGGATACAGCACGTCAAGAATATGCAGTACATATTTCACTTTTTTAAATTCGGAATTATCGTCCTTATTTAAATCGATAATTTCAACAAAGCAGGAAACTATCGGCACGTTAAGCTTTGCCGCGTAGAAATATGCGCCGTTTTTCGGAGGACGGGGTTTTCTGTAATTAAACCACATTTCCTGTTCAGGGTATAAAAGCACGGCGTCCTTTTTATCAATAAGCCGCTCTTTAAGTATTGCGGGAAAATCCTTTGCAAGATAATGCGGCTCGGACGATATGGGTATTGTGTCGGCATAGTTCATAAGAAAGCCCACTATACCCGTCATAGCAAAGTTAGAGGTCTGGCTTATTATGCCGAGCCTTTTTCTGCCGAGCGTATTTGTTAAATACCTTATAACCGTGTTTTCAAGCGGACTGAAATGGTTGCTTGTGATAAGGCAGCCGCCAAGGTTTTCGGGTATTTTTTCAAGACCTGTAATAACCGTATTTTTGTTAACTATTTTTGCGGCGCTTTTTGCAAGCGTTACGCCGAGGGCTGTTTTCGCCCTAAATGCGGGCTGTTTGCGGTTTTCTATATAATTTTCGGTAATTTTTTTGCTTTGCTCGGCTGTAAGCACGGGGTCGTTAAGCTCCACCTTGTTATGAAATTCGCCGCTTTCGGCACATAATTTTATATTTTCGATTACGGCTTTCCTGTTGTCACCTATAATCATAATCTGATTTTAACACCCTTTTCATAAAGCTTTTTAAAGGTTATCTCATTTTCGGGAATTTCGGTGCCGCGGCGAACCAGCAGCTCCAAGCACTCGCTGTCCGCCTGCTTTTTATCATCTGAATAAGCTGCCTTATATTCCTTTATTTCGTCTATAAAGCCCGAATCTGCGGCATATTTCCAAAAAATATCGCCGTACATAATATCATCGTAACACCACGGCTTTGAAAAAAGGTTATAATGGATAAGGCTTGTGCTTTTAAGCGGCGGCTTGTTATCGTTCGGCATAGCGTCCCACCTCTCGTTAAGATAATATATCCGCCCGTTGCAAATGGCGTTTATATAATCCTGATCGGGGGCCACGCTGTCGAAATGGTATTCGTTTAAAAGTCTTAAGAAATGCCCCTCGAAATCGTTTTCCCTTAATTTTTTAAGATTCATAAGCAGCACGCCCGAATTTATATATTCGGTTTTTTTAACGCCTACCGCATTTTCGGTATACGCCACAAGCGGGGGAATATCCGCAATGGACAGATCGTTGCAGGCGCCTATTAGATTATCGCCTATATCGGTATCGTAAAGCTTTGCTATATCATCGGTTAAAACCACGTCGCTGTCGATATATATTCCCTTATCGTACTGCGGGAACATAGCGGGTATAAAAAGCCTGAAATAAATTGTAAGGGTAAAATAATCACAGCGAAGACGGTTGCTCATTCTGTCGTCAAGCGCCTCGAAATTAGCCTTCATTGGGGTAAGCTCGATTTTAAAGCTATCGGTTTCAAGGCTTTTCAACTTTTCGGCGTTCTCTTTGCTTAAGTCCTCGTGCAAAACTACGGCGCGGTATTTTCTGCTTTTATCGGCATTTTTTATAGCCGAATTAAGCGCAACCGCCAAAAACGGCGCATATGAGTTATCAATGGTAAAAAATATCGGTATTTCCTTATTCATTTTCGTTGCTCCTTAAATAATCGTTTAAAATATCGTCAAACTCAAATATTTTAAGCTTTTCGTGCATTTCCGTTATGTTCCACGGTTTTATTGTTACCGCCCTAAAATAAGGCAAAAATTTAAAATAGGTGGTAAAATGCTTAAACACGGTGTTTTCCCTTATCCTACCCTGCTCGTTAAAGCGGCACGGAAGCTTTTTCTTTACCGCAAGCTTATTTAATGCGGTCTGGTCGGGCATAAACATTTTTTTATCTCGGCACATTATGCGGCATTTTTCAAAAAGCCCGCTTTTCCTTATTTGCGCCGTATTCATAAGCAAAACGCCGGAATTTAAGTAATCGTGCTTTAATATATTTCCGAAAAACCATTTGCCGTATCTATCCGTCACGCCCGCTATTTCTGCGTCTGACATATCCGTGTTATAAAGGTCTTCAAAATCGGCTCTTGCCAAAACATCTGCGTCAAGGTATAAGATTCTATCGGGAATTTGCGGCAGTACGTCTGCAAAAAGCCTGAGCATACAAAGCGGAGTAAAGCGCGTATCCATATTGCTCAGCGGCATGCAGGATAAAAACTTATCCGTTATGTCAAGCAAATGCACGTTTATTTCCCTGCCGACGGTATAAAGCGCCGAACTAAGCTTTTCGGCAAATTCAGCGGGTATTGCCCTATGCACATCTTTTAACGAAGCGGTTAAAATATAAAAATCAAGCCTGCCGCAGGTATTTCTGCGAACCGACACAGCGGATAAATATATTCCGCCGCATACGTTTTCATCGCCGCAATAAAGTATGTTCAAACGTTCCCACCCCTTTTAGTATAGTATTATACAGTATTTTTTAAACCGTATAAATAAAAACATTTTAGAACCCTGTCTACCGTATAAATCAAAGCGTTAGAATATATATACCGCCGCTCTACACACCGTAGAATATAAATAAACAGCGCTTTACGGCGGTCTTGTCTGCCGGCCCGATCGGTGCTTCTGCTTCGCAGAGGTGTCCACCGGACACCCGCACCGCAAAGACTAAATGGTCTGTCATTCTGAGTGCGAAGCACGAAAGAATCCGTAATACCCTTAAATAAAAAAACGGATTGCCGCAGCCGTTTGCACGGCTTCGCAATGACAAATACTTTCAGCATATAAAAACAGCGCCTGTCGGCGCTGCTCCTACCTTACGTTTCTATATTCTTTTTTTACCTTAAGCCTTGCCATAGCTCGCGCAAGGGTTATTTCGTTATGCCTATGCTCTCGCACGTTTTGCTCGTGCAGCATAAGCTCTGCCGCCTTCCTGCGAGATTCTTCAGCCTTAGCCTCGTCTATTTCTTCAGGCCATTCACAGCAGTTTGAAAAGACCAAAACCTCGTCGTTTCTTACTTCCATAAATCCGCCCGAAATATATGCGTTTTTCCATTCGCCGCCGGTTTTAATTCTGATCTCGCCTATGGTAAGCGTAGCCACCATAGTACCGTGGCCCTTTAAAATGCCCATTTCACCGTCGGTGGTTTGGCAGATAACCTGCTCTGCCTGACCTTTGAAAAACTGTTTGGACGGCGTTATGATCTCAAATAAAAACTCACTCATAACAGTCTCCCGTTAAAGCGTTTTTGCCTTTTCGCGCGCCTCTTCTATATTACCAACCATTGAAAAAGCAAGTTCGGGAATATCGTCCGCCTCGCCGTCTACTATCTGGCGGAAGCCCTCGATAGTATCGCTCAGCGGAACAAAGCGCCCCTCGGCGCCGGTATACGCCTTTGCAACGCTCATAGGCTGCGATAAAAAGTTTTGTATCTTCCTTGCACGGTAAACGGTAAGCCTGTCGTCTGCCGACAGCTCCTCCATACCGAGTATTGCAATTATATCCTTTAAATCGTCATAACGCTGCAGGCATTCCTGCACGCGTCGCGCAACACTGTAATGCTTTTCGCCCACAATTTCAGGCTCTAACACGCGGCTTGAGGATTCAAGCGGATCAACCGCGGGGTAAATGCCCTGCTCGGCAATGCTTCTCGAAAGAACGGTTGTAGCGTCAAGGTGAGTGAATATTGTTGCCGGCGCAGGATCGGTAAGGTCGTCCGCCGGAACATATACCGCCTGTACCGAGGTAATAGAGCCTTTATCGGTAGAGGCAATTCTCTCCTCAATAGAGCCAAGCTCCTGCGCCAATGTAGGCTGATAGCCGACGGCGCTCGGCAGTCTGCCAAGCAGGGCGCTTACCTCGTTGCCTGCCTGAACGAAACGGTAAATATTATCTATAAACAAAAGAACGTCCTGATTTTTTTCGTCCCTTAAGTATTCCGCCATTGTAAGCCCTGTCATAGCAACACGCATACGGCTGCCCGAAGGCTCGTTCATCTGCCCGAAAGCCAAAATGGATTTATCTATAACACCGCTGTTTTCCATATCGTGTATAAGCTCGTTGCCCTCGCGGCTGCGCTCACCCACGCCCGTAAACACCGAATAGCCTCCGTGATTAACGGCTATGTTGTGTATCATTTCCATTATAAGCACGGTCTTGCCTACGCCCGCACCGCCGAAAAGACCGATCTTGCCGCCCTTGGCATAAGGCACCAGCAAATCTATTACCTTAATGCCCGTTTCAAGCAGCTCGGTAGCCGGCTTTTGCTCTGAAAGGCGCGGCGCATTTCTGTGAATAGGCAGATAATGATCTGCCTTTATGGGACCCTTTTCATCTATCGGTCTGCCGAGTACGTCTACCACGCGGCCTATAACGCCGTCTCCTACCGGTACCTCTATACCCTTTCCGTCCGATGTAACCGCAAGGTTGCAGCGAAGTCCCTCGGTAGCCTCTAAGGCTATTGCGCGCACAAGACCGTTTTCAAGGTGCGCCGCAACCTCGGCGTGCTTGCCGTATTCGGTTACCGTAAGCAAAGAATTTATGGGCGGAACTGCATTGTCCTCAAATCGAACGTCTATTACAGGACCCGATATCTTAACAATTTTTCCCTTATATTCCATTCGGCTCACCCTTTCTATACTCCGTTTTCCTGAACCTGTGTTGCAGCCGCTATTTCGGTTATCTCATTGGTAATAACAAGCTGTCTTACAGCGTTGATCTGCTCAGAAAGCTTTGCCGTCATTTTATCGGCGTTTTTGGTTGCGTTTTGCATTGCCGTCATTCTTGCGGCGTTTTCGCTTGCGGCGGACTGCATTATTACGTCGTACATCATTCCCACGATATACTGCGGAACCATCTGATCGAACACGGTTTGAATATCCGGCTCGTAAATAACCTCGGTTTCGTATTTGTTTTCATATTCAACATCGTCGAAATCTCGGCGCAGCAGCGGCAAAACGCGCCTGCACACAGGCTTTTGCACGGCTGAATTAACATACTCGGTATAAACTATATATACCTCGCTTACCTCTTTGTTATCGTAAAGCTCAACCATTTTTTCGCCAAGTTCGCTTGCAAGGTGAAGCGAAGGCAGCTGCGAAGCGCCGTACCAAGAGCCGTCAGGCTTAATACCGTGCGCGGTAAACATTTCGGTACCCTTGAGCCCTAACGAATAAAGCACCGGCTTTTCAAAATCGCGCATTTTTTCAAGCGCAGAATTAACAACCGCGGAATTATAGCCTCCGCAAAGTCCTTTATCCGAAGTTATTACAAAGAAAAGCGCCTTGCCGCCCTCTGTAAGCTCTATAAACGGGTCTGTAAGCATATTGTGCTTTGTTTTTGATATAATGTCCTTCATAGTCGAGCGAAGCCGGCGCATATAAGAAAGATTGTATTCAATGTTCTGCATCGACTTTTTCATACGCGAGGTGGAAAGCAGATACATAGCGTTTGATATCTGCCTTGTTTGCTCCACAGCGTGCAGATGCTGCTTTAATTCACTTATGTTCTCCATTTAAATAGCTTTCCTTAAAAAGATTAAGCGCCTCTTTAAGCCTTTCGGCGCTTTCGTCGCTAAGGTCGCCCGTTGCTTTAACGGCGTTTTCGGCGGCGGTGCAGTTTGTATGAAGATAATCAAGCATTTTTTCGGCGCAGGGCTTTATATCGCTTTCGGGAATACCCTCGAATATGCTGTTACGGTAAGCAAAAAGCAATGCGACCTCTTCAAAAAGCGAATAGGGCTTGCTTTTTTTCTGCTTTAAAAGCTCGGTCAATATATGACCCCTGTTCAAAAGCCTTGCGGTGGAATCGTCCACATCGCTGCCGAAGCGTGTAAACACTGCCATTTCGCGGTACTGCGAAAGCTCTATTCTAAGCGAACCCGAAACCTTTTGCATAGCCTTATGCTGGGCGGATCTGCCCACACGCGAAACCGAAAGACCCGTGTTTACGGCAGGTCTTACGCCGCTGTGAAACAGCTCTGTTTCAAGGTATATCTGACCGTCTGTTATAGAAATAACGTTAGTCGGAATATAAGCAGAAATATTTCCGCCCATAGTTTCTATAACAGGCATAGCCGTAATACTGCCGCCGCCCAATTCCTTACTCATACATGCGCTGCGTTCAAGCAAACGGCTGTGAAGGTAGAATACGTCGCCGGGGTACGCCTCGCGTCCGGGCGGTCTGTGTAAAAGCAGCGACATGGTACGGTAAGCCACGGCGTGCTTTGAAAGATCGTCGTATATAACAAGCACGTCCCTGCCGTCCTTCATAAAGCCCTCAGCAACCGCGCAGGCGGCATACGGCGCCAAATACTGCATGGCGGGACTGTCCGAAGCGGTAGCCGCAACAACAAGACTGTATTCCATAGCCCCTGCTTTTTGCAGCGTTTCGGTTATCTGCGCTATGTTAGAAGCCTTTTGTCCTATTGCGCAGTAAATGCATATTACGTCTGAATTTTTTTGGTTTATAATCGTATCAAGCGCTATCGAGGTTTTACCCGTTTGTCTGTCGCCTATAATAAGCTCGCGCTGACCCCTGCCTATCGGTATCATACTGTCAATAGCCATAATACCCGTCTCAAGCGGCTTGTCAACAGGTCTTCTTTGCATAATGGTAGGCGCGCTGTTCTCGCACGGCATATGCTTTTTAGCTTCAAGCGGCTTGCCGTCAAGCGGTCTGCCTATCGGGTCTATAACCCTGCCTATAAGCTCGCCGCCTACGGGCACGTCCGCTACGACGCCCGTACCCTTAACGCCGTCCCCTACGTTTACGGTATCAGCGTTATCCATAAGCACGGCGCCTACGCCGTCCTCGCTTAAATCAAGCGCCATACCGTATACGCCGCCGTCAAACTCCAAAAGCTCGCCGTAAAGACGGTCGGGCAGTCCGCTTATGCGTACAACGCCGTCGCCTACGCTGTCTACCCTGCCGCGGCGGTAAACAATAGGCTTAACCTCAAATTCGGATATTCTTTTTTTAAGAAAGCTGCTTACCTTTTCAAGCTCGGTATCCTGCAACCCTGTCACCGCCTTATCAGTTTATCTGTTTTTGCATTTCGCTAAGCTGCGAGGAAATGCTTAAATCGTATATTTCACCGTCAACGTCGGCAATAAATCCGCCGATTATGCCGTTATCGGTAACACGTTCAAACCGAGCCTCGCCGCCTACTTTTTTCTTAAAGCCGTCGCAAATCAATTTATACGTTGCGTCTGAAAGATTATCAGCCGCCGTAATTATAACCGTTTTCATTAAATCACCTTATAAACGCTCGTTAAAAAAGCCTTCGGCAATGCGCTTATTGTCTTCATCGCTTACCTCGCGCGATAATACCTGCCTTGAAATATCAAAGGCAAGCTCGGTAATATCGTCCTTTACCGAAGCTATTTTTGCGTCGTGCTCGCGCTGTGCGTCCTCGCGCGCCTTGGCGGTTATATTATCTGCGTCCGCCTTGGCGTTTGCCAAAATGGCGTCTGCGCTTTCCTTAGCCTCGCGCTCGGCTTTTACCTTAAGCTCGGCACATTCCTTCTTGCTGTCTGAAATAAGGCCCTCATACCTCTGCGCCTTTTCGTCAGCCTGCTTTTGAGCCTCGGCTGCGTCGTTTAACTGCTTCTCGATTTTTGCCTTTCTGTCGTCAAGAAACTTTTTAACCGGCTTATACGCAAGGGTTTTTACAATAACAAACAAAACAATAATGTTTACAATATTTATTATCAGGTCCTTAACGGCGTCTGATATTACAAGACCTTCCATAGCTTAATCTCCGTTCAATCAAACTTTAGACGCCAAAATAAGCGCTACAACGAACGCATATATAGCCGTTGACTCCGCCAATGCGCAGCCCAAAAGCAGTATAGCGTTTATTTTACCCGAAGCTTCGGGCTGACGCGCCACCGCTTCAACCGCCTTGCCTGTTGCGATGCCCATTCCGAGACCCGCGCCTATTGCCGTTAAAATTGCCAAACCTGCACCTATTGCTGTCATTTAAAATTCCTCCTACTCAATTGCCTCGTTAATAAACGTAAGCGATAATATAATGAAAATGTATGTTTGTATAAGCGGGTGGAAGAGGTTGAAATAAAGCCCTGCCACTGCCGGTATACCCGAAGCGTAACCGCCTAAAACCGATTTTAAAAGGTCCATAACTATCATACCGCCGAGCATATTACCGAAAAGACGGCACGCAAGCGATACCGGAACCGCAACGTCGCTTAATATCTTCATCGGAAGTATAAGCGGCGTAGGACTTGAAAGATATTTTATTCTACCCGCAAGCCCCTTTTTCTTTACTCCGTAAAAATTTATAAGCGCAAAGGTTATAAGACCCATTGCAAGCGTTATTATAAGGTCAGATGTCGGCGGTCTGTACCCAAGCAGCTCGCTTGCCGCCGAAAAAACCATAAATACCGCAAGCGAGAACATATACGGCGCCAGCGCCCCTGAATAATCCCCCACCGTGTTTTTTGTAAAGCTGTCCATAGCCTCAACCGCAAGCTCCGCTACGTTTTGAAAGGCGTTTTTCGGCTTTTCGGGGTTAAAGCGCGGAAAAACCAAAAACCTGAAAACAAGGCACAGCACCAAAACAATTGCTATAATCGCCCAGGAAAGCAGCGTGGTCTTTGCAAATGAAAAACCGAATATTTCGGTGCGCTCGCTGAACATCTCAAACTCAACGTTAAGGCCGCCCTTGCCGTTCCAAACAGAGGTTATTGCCGTGCCTATAAAAAACCACCCTGCAATAACAGCCGTTGCCAACAAAAGCTTTGAACGCTTTTTAAGCTGCTTTGTTTCGCCGTGGTGCTTAACATAGGAATGTACGGCGCAGTAGCCTATAATTCCAAGCGCAAGAAGCACCGCGGAAAACGCAAACTCAATTATTGTTACCGCTTTCGTTTTTACCATCTCCCGAAGACGCCTTGCCGGCGTTTATTGTATTTAATATAAAGAAAAACATAACCGATAGGGGTAAACCGACCGCATAGCCTATAACACATTCTATAATATGCGCCGGAAACAAAAACACCAGTACGGGAAGCGCAGCGCCGTAAAGCAAAAGCTTTATTAAGGCAAACGCAACCGCAGCGGTATATTCGCCCGAAGTAAAAAAGCCAAGCGTTTTTTTAAGCAAAACCGCCTCGGCCGCGCCGAAAACCGCCGCTATTATACCTGCCGCCAAAAAGCATACCCCCCTACCTGATTTTATTGTCTAATTTTAGTGCTTTTATATAATAAAGTCAAGCATTTTTTTTATACAAATATCAGTCTTTTTAAAACAACAAAATTGTTAAACTTTTCACAGAGTGAATCAGGGCTTTTTTTCAGGCACAAACATCATAAAAAAGCTTACCGAAAGCAGCGCACAGCAAACCAAAACCGCCCTGTAATTTAAAATAAGCGTTACAATACTGCCAAGCGCCGCGCCTATTGCAAAAATAAAGATAACGCCGAAATATGTAAGCGATTTTTTAAGTATTTCCTTATCCCTTGTTCTTAAATACGCGCACATAGCCTCGGTTCCCGCACGCATATTTCCTATGCACATCGTGCTGGCATAGGCGTGCCCCCTTACCTTATGAAAGGTCTGCACCTGCAGCGCGCAAACAAAAGAAACCAATGCGTTTGCAAGCGGCTCTGCGGCTTTGGGTATAAAGCCTACGGCAAAAAGCAGCACGATCTCGCAAAACAGAATTATTTGCCGCCAATGTATTTTTTCATAGCATTTAAGCTTAATGTGTATAAATTCCGCCGCCGCCGTTCCTATAAGAAAAGAAACAACCGGCACAAGATATTTTAATACGGTGCCCCATTCCGAACGGAAAAACGCCGTGCTTAAAAGCACAATATTACCCGTTTGGGCATTGGCAAAAACCTCGCCGCGGCAGGTGTATGTGTATGCGTCCTGAAAGCCGCCCGACAGTATTATAAAAACAGCGGCGCGAAAGCTGTCCGACATTTGCCCCTTAAAGGGCTTAACGGCAATCATTGCGTTTCCTCTTTTCCGGAACCGAAAAAACAAACGCCGCATACGAAAGCATAAAACCAAGTGCGTAAAGGCATATAATAACAGCGCTGCCGCCCGAAATAAATTTTGCCTCAAGCTCTGTTAAAAAGCCCGTGCCGAAGGCCAATGCCGCAGAACGCCCGAACGCCTCATTTTTGCCGTTTTTCTTAATTATATTAAGCATTACAAAGAATACGGCCGTATCAAGCATGACGCACATTGCGGCTTCAAAAAAATCCGCCATAAAAATCGTCCCCTTTTAAGCGTTAATACATGTTGACTTTTCCAAGCCTTAATATTATAATTGTTTTACAAATATATGTAAAATACATAATACATATATTTGCGATACGATAATAATATTGCAAAGAGGGATAACGTGAATATCAGCTACGATTATTACAGGGTGTTCTATTATATTGCAAAATACGGCAACATAACCAAAGCGGCAAAGCTGCTTATAAATAACCAGCCGAACCTTACACGGATAATAAAGAATTTGGAAAATTCGCTCGGCTGCCCGCTTTTCACGCGGAATAACCGCGGAATGAAGCTTACGCCTGAGGGGGAAAAGCTTTACAGGCATATAAGCGCCGCATTTGAGCATATTGAGGCGGCGGAGGAGGAAATATCCGAAAGCCGCAGCTTAAACGGCGGCAGCGTATACATTGCCGCAAGCGAGGTGGCTCTGAGATGCCTGCTGCTGCCTGTTTTAAAAAAATACCGCACGCTGTACCCGAATATACACATAAGGGTAAGCAATCACACAACGCCGCAGGCCGTTGCCGCCTTAAAGGACGGCGCCGCCGATATTGCGGTAGTAACCGCGCCCGCCGCAGGCTCGCCGTCGCTCACGGCAAAAAAGGTCGGCTCCGTAAACGAGGTTGCGGTATGTTCGCCGTTTTTTTCAGGGCTTTTAGGTAAAAAGGTCTCGCTTGCCGAATTGGTAAAATTCCCCTTAATTTCATTAGGGAGCGATACCATGTCGTTTTCCTTTTATTCGGGTCTTTTTGCCGATTACGGGCTTGCCTTTAAGCCCGATATTGAAGCCTTTACCGCCGACCAAATACTGCCCCTTGTAGAGGCGGACCTCGGTATAGGCTTTGTACCGAAGGAATTTGTGAAAGACAGCAATAACGCCGCAATTATAGACCTTAAGGAAACAATACCCGAACGCAGTATAGCGGTTATTAAAAGAAAGGATAAACCGCTTAGCATAGCGGCAAAGGAGCTTGAACGTATGATATGCGGATTATAGGGTATAAAAAATTGCCGTCATTTCAAGGCGGCAAATTTCTTATTTTCAACCCGTATTATGCGGTCGCATACCTTAAGGCTTGTATTGCGGTGGGTTATAAATACAACTGTTTTAGCGCTCATAGCCTTAATATTTTCAAGCACGCGCGTTTCGGTAGTCTCGTCAAGGGCGCTTGTCGCCTCGTCGAGCAGTAAGACCGGCGCTTCGGTAAGCAGTGCGCGCGCTATCGATATGCGCTGTATCTGCCCCTCCGAAAGGCCTGCGCCGCGCTCGGAGAGCACCGTATCAAACCCATCGGGCAGCGACGAAATATAGTCGTATATTTCTGCCGCCTTTGCCGCGTTTATAAGTCTTTCCTCGTCAACGTCAGGGTTACAAAGGGTTATGTTATCCTTAACCGTACCCGAAAGCACCATATTACCCTGCGGAACATATGCAAAAAGCCCGCGGACAGAAGCGTCGACAGGGATTTTGCCGTTTACGGTAATACTGCCGGCAGTGGGCGAATAAAGCCCTAAAATAAGCTTAAACAAAGTACTTTTGCCGCTGCCGGATTCTCCGGTTACAGCGGTTATTTTATTTTTTTCTATTTTAAAGCTGCAGTTTTCAATTACAGCCTCTCTGCCGTAGCCGAAGCAAAGCCCGTTTATTTCAAGGCTTTCAAAATTATCCTTAAGCCTGTCCGCGCTTTCCTTTTCAAGCGGCGGCTTTTCGTCTTCGGTTTTTTCAAGTTCAATAAGCCTTTCCGCAGAGGCTAAGGCGGAATAATACTGCGGCAGTATTCCCGAAACGTTTTGCAGCGGCGCTCTGAGCTGCGAAATAAGCTGTAAAAACGCCATAAGCGTACCGTATGTAAGCGTGCCTGCGGCAAGACCGCCCGCTCCCCACAAAAGCACCGCATAATAGCCTGCGGTAAAAAACGTATAAAGGCATATAGAAGCCAAAACAGAAATTCCCGTTCTTTTTATTTTAAGGCGGAAATTATCCTCCATAAACACGGTAAGCCTTTTAACAAACGGCTTTTCGCTTGCAAAGGATTTAATAACCACTATGTTTTCAAAGCATTCCTGCATAAACGAGCGCGTTTTACCCTCGGTTCGCTGACACTCCTTATGCATATATTTATACTTTTTGTTTATTGCCCTGCCTATTGCGGGAACGGTAATTCCCAAAACCAATATCACCGCCGCGATTATCGGATTCATAAAAATCATTGCGCCGATGCCCGCCGTTATTTTTGCAACGGTTGAAACAACGCTCGGTATAATCGAGACCGAGCTTGATACAACCACGTCGACATCGGAGGTAAGGCGGTTTAATATATCGCCTGAGTGATAGCGTGAAATCTGCGAATATCTTTTGCGGCATATCAGTGTAAAAAGATAGCTGCGAAGCGAAAGCGTAAGCCTTCCGTTTACATATGCGTTTAAAAGCGACTGACAGGCGCTTAATATCACCTGCACCGCAATTACGGCAAAAAGCGCGGTTCCCGCCGCCGCAAGACTGCCGGCGGCGTCCTTTGTTGCAATATCAAGCACCCGCTTTGTAATAAGCGCAAGCAGCACATAGCTTACCGCCGTAAACGCGGAAATTAAAGAGGTTACCGCAACCGCGGGCAGGAACCTTTTTGTGCGGGCATATATCCATTTTAAGGTTGCCTTATTGTTTTCCTTTTTCATTCCTCAATTATTCCGTTTTCCCTCATCGTTCTTAAAAATACGTCTATATCTCCGAGCGCCAATACCGTTGAAATTTCAAAATTATCAAGCAGCGCGTTTAACATCTCGCTTTTTGTGGGGTTTCCGTTTTCAAGCATTTTCCATAAAAACAACGCCGTTTCGGTTAACACAATGGTATTGTCAATTCCCTTTTCCGCAACAACCGTCATCTGACCCTGCAGGTTTTTAACCGTAAATCCGTCTTTAATATGCAATTTAAGCACCTCACTTGTTAATAAAAGGTAAATTTATTATATAACAAAACAAAAAATATTGCAAGTACAATACATTTTGGTATATAATGTATGTGTAATTATATTACTTTATTTGAGGAGATATGACATGGATACGTTTTTTGAACAAATAACAGCGGTAAAAAAATCAGGCAAGGATATTGCCGCAATAACCGGCATTTGGCTGCTTGCATTTATAATATGCTTTTTGCTTGTGCTGTTTATGGGATATTTAGGTTCTTTTTCATTTTTACTTATAGCGGGCGCGCTTTTCGGAGCCTTTAAGCTAAGCTGCCGCTTTAATGTAGAGTATGAATATATTGTAACCAACGGAACCATGGATATTGATAAAATTATAAATAAAAGCTCAAGAAAGCGCGTGCTTTCGTTTGAGCTTGCCACCGTTTCAAGGCTTGAAAAATTTAATCAAGGTCTTCTTTCCTCGGTCAATTCAAAGGAAATTGTTACCGCCTGCAATTTAAACGACCCTGAGGCGTATCTTATGGTTTCCTCTACCGAGGGTAAGGGCACTTCTTATCTTATCTTTGCACCGGACGAGCGTGTGCGCGGCGCAATTGTAAAGTTTGTGCCTAAATTTATAGCAAACAGCGCCTTTAAGTAAGGGAGTTTTAAGGTATGATACTTAATGCCGAGCTTATAAGAGAATCGGAGGAAAACGCCGTTAAAAGCGGCGCTTTTTCTTTAAAAGAGCTTATGCTTAACGCAGGCCGCGCCGCCGCCGAAATTATAATGCAAAAATACAGTGTTTTAAATAAGCGCATAACCGTGCTTTGCGGCAGCGGAAACAATGGGGGCGACGGCTTTGTTATCGCAAAGGAATTAAGCGAAAACGGCGCCGCCGTAAGCGTTGTAACACCGTTCGGCGCTCCCAAAACGGAAAACGCCGCCTTTTATTACGGAAAATTGGGGGCGGTTAACGTAAGTGAGCGCCTTGAAACGGAAAACTGCGATATTGTTATAGACGCGCTTTTCGGAATAGGCCTTAACAGGAAGCTTAACGAAAACGCCGAAAAGCTTATAAATAAAGTCAACTCCCTAAACGCCGTAAAAATTGCCGTAGATATTCCGTCGGGCGTAGAGGCGGATACAGGCAGGGTATTGGGCGCGGCGTTTTGCGCCGACCTTACCGTTACGTTTATAGCCCTAAAGCCATGCTTTGTTCTGCCCGAAGGCTCGGATTACTGCGGCGAGGTATCGGTTGCGGATATAGGCGTAAAGCCTATCGGCAGCACATTTTCAACAACGCAAAAGCCCGAATTTAAAAAGCGAAGGCATAATTCCCACAAGGGAATCTACGGTACGGCTTTGCTGTTTTGCGGCAGCTACGGCTATGCGGGAGCTGCTGTGCTTGCGGCGCGCGCCGCGCTTAGAAGCGGTGTAGGAATAACAAAGGCTGTATTAAGCGAAAGCATATACGCGCCGTTTACCGCCGCCGTACCTGAGGCAGTGTGCGTTCCGATAAAGCAAAACGGCACTGCGGATTTAAATATAAAAGCATTGCTTAACAAAGCCGACGCCGTGCTTGCAGGCTCCGGCAGCGGCAATAACGACGAAACAGAATATTTGATTAAAGAGCTGCTTAAAACCGCCGAAATTCCTATTGTGATAGACGCCGATGGCATAAACGTGATTGCAAACAGCATAGATATTATTAAAAACACAAAAGCTCCCGTTATATTAACGCCGCACCCCGGTGAAATGGCAAGGCTTTTGGGCGTTACCGCCAGAGAGGTTGAAGCAGACCGTGTAAGCATTGCACGCGGCTTTGCAAAAGAATACGGCTGCATATTGGTGCTTAAGGGCGCAAACACGATAATAGCCTTGCCGAACGGTGAAATCACATTTAATCTTACGGGAAACCCCGGTATGGCTTGCGGCGGCAGCGGCGACGTGCTTTCGGGTATTACGGTTTCGCTTTTAGCCCAAGGCTTTTCGCCCGAAAGCGCCGCAAAGTACGCCGTTTATCTGCACGGCGAAGCAGGCGATAAAGCGGCGCTTCGCCGCGGCGAACGCGCTATGCTGCCGACCGATATTATCGAGGAGCTTTAAAAGGAGCGCTTCTGTTTGAAAAAAACTTTTTTGCTTATTACGGTTTTAAGCGTTATTGCCGTATTCTGCTCTTGCAGTAAAGCCGCGCATATTACCCCCGTAACAAGGGGAATAAGCTTTACGGCAGAGCTTACATACTATAACGAAAGCTATATCGCGCTTGTAACAGTAAGCAAAAACGGCGATACTGATATTGCCTTTACCGCACCCGACACATTAAACGGTCTTATGCTGCATTTCAGCGAAAGCGGCGTTACGGCAAAATATAACGGGCTTGAATATAAGTACGATATTTCTTCGGTTCCCGACGGAATTGCCTGCTCTTACCTTTATAAAATATTAAACGACGCCGCCGGTGAAAACGCCGAGGTTACAGCCGAAAACGACTGCTATTATACCGAAAGCAACGGTGAAAAATTAAAATACCGTATGTATTTGGGCGCTACAGGGCTTCCGATATCCGCAAAGGACGAGAGAACGGGATTTTGCGTTTTATTTAAAAATGTTACGGTTTTGCAATAAAATAAGAGCGGAAGGCTTAGTTTTTTGTTTGCTTATATAGCTGTCATTGCGAGCGCCGAAAGGCGCGCGGAATACGTTTTCCACACCCCTGTCATTGCGAAGCCGTGTAAACGACTGTGGCAATCCGCTTCCCTTTTAAAGAAATACGGATTCTTTCGCGCTTTGCGCTCAGAATGACAAGCTGTTTGGTTACTGCAACCACCGTAAAATACGTGGCAAACCGTCACACCTGTCATTGCGAGGCCGTGTAAACGGCTGTGGCAATCCGTTCCTCTTTTAAGGAAATACGGATTCTTTCGCGCTTTGCGCTTAGAACGAAATAAATATGCTTAAATAAAATAAGAGCGGCGAACGCCGCTCTTATTTTATTGCAATTTTTATCGTTTCGCCGCTTTTAACGCAATATTCGGTTTCGTCTATATCAAACCAAACGTCACAAAGCGTAGGATTATATACCATGCTGCCGTCCGCACTGTGAATCAGCGAATTATATGCGTTAACATAATCATAAATTTCTATATTGGTAGCATACCAAACGTCATCACGGTTTGATAGCTTTTTACATATATTCTCTAAATGCTCCCAATTGCCGGCATTTCCGAACTCATAGCTGTGCCCCCATAAATAAAAGAGCCATGGCGTTCTTGCGGCGCAGTAGCTGCCCTGCTTGCCTATGAATTTATCAATATACGCCATAATATTTTCGTTATTGTGATGCGCGGTAGGTATCCAGTTGTACCAATCCGTCGGTAAGGCGAAGCTGTCGTTATCTGCCCCTAAGGATCTTGAATATACAATTCCGAGGTCCTTAAGATAGCCCCTTATATTTTCATAGCTTGCATTATTATGAAAATCGCGGATACCCGTATCGGGGTATGCCATACCCCTTATTATAGCGCCTAACAAGCCTTCCAACCTGATACGACAGTTAAGAACGTCCTTTATTCCCTCAATTGCTCTTTGCTTGCCGGGCGCTCTGTGATATTCGCCGTGCACGGCAATTTCATTGCCCGCGTCAATAATGTATTTTTTAATTTCATCGGCAGTTAAATGCCATTCGTTCGGATTTTTCGCAATAAAGCCGCTGTTTATGTTAAAGGTACATTTTATTCCGTAAGAGTTGGCGATTTGCGCTAACCTAATATCATCTCTGCAGCCGTCGTCATAACTGAAGGTTACAGCCTTCGGCTTTCCGCCCGGAAACCTTAAAAACTCATATCGCATAATTATATTTCCCCTCGAAATTTTAAAACAGACCTGTTATTTTTCCGTTTTCGTCAACATCTATATTTTCCGCCGCAGGGCGTTTAGGCAGTCCCGGCATTGTCATAATATCGCCGGTAAGCACCACAATAAATCCCGCGCCGGCAGATATTTTAACGTTTTTAACCGTAACGGTAAAGCCGCTCGGCGCGCCTAACAGCGAGGGGTTATCCGAAAAGCTGTACTGCGTTTTTGCAATGCACACGGGCAATCCCCCAAAGCCTAAGGCGGTAAGCCTATCCATCTGCTTTTGCGCCGCCGGAAGCACGGTTATTCCGTCGCCGCCGTAAACCTTTTTAACTACCGCTTCAATTTTTTCCTTTATTGTGTATTCAAGCGGATAGGCGAATGTAAAGTTGCTTTTTTCTTCGTTGCAAAGCCGCACAACCTCGCGCGCCAATTCCTCGCCGCCCTTACCGCCTTCTGCCCAAACGGTGGAAAGAACCGTGTTTACGTGAAGCTCTTTACACTTTTTAATTACAAAATCTATCTCCCTGTCGGTATCGGTCGGGAAACGGTTTAACGCCACAACGCACGGCAAGCCGTAAACGTTTTTAATATTGCCTATATGCCTTAACAGGTTGGGTATGCCGTTTTCAAGCGCCGTAATATTCTCAGTATCAAGGCTTTTTTTATCAAGTCCGCCGTGCATTTTAAGCGCGCGGACCGTTGCAACCATAACAACAGCATCAGGCTTTAGCCCTGCCGCCCTGCATTTGATATCAAGGAATTTTTCCGCTCCGAGGTCGGCGCCGAAGCCGGCCTCGGTTACGGCGTAATCGCCGAGCCTTAACGCAAGCCTTGTAGCCGTCACGGAATTACAGCCGTGCGCTATATTTGCAAACGGTCCGCCGTGAACAAGCGCAGGCGTTCCCTCTAAAGTCTGCACAAGATTAGGCTTTACGGCGTCCTTTAAAAGCGCCGCCATAGCGCCCTGCGCCTTAAGGTCGGCACAGGTTACGGGCTTATCGTCATAAGTATAGCCTACAATAATACGCGAAAGGCGTTCCTTTAGGTCTGTTATATTATCCGAAAGGCAAAGCACCGCCATAATTTCACTGGCAACGGTTATATCAAAGCCGTCCTCGCGCGGTACGCCGTTTGCCACGCCGCCAAGCCCGTCTGTTATATACCTTAACTGGCGGTCGTTCATATCCACACAGCGCTTCCAGGTTATTTTGCGCACGTCTATGTTAAGCTCGTTTCCCTGCTTTATGTGATTATCAAGCATTGCGGCAAGCAGGTTATTTGCCGCACCTATTGCATGAAAATCGCCCGTAAAATGAAGATTTATATCCTCCATAGGCACAACCTGGGCATAACCGCCGCCGGCGGCCCCTCCCTTTATGCCGAATACGGGTCCCAAAGACGGCTCGCGCAGTGCCGCAACAACATTTTCACCGATACGGCTCAGCCCGTCTGCAAGGCCTATGGTGGTTGTGGTCTTGCCCTCGCCTGCGGGTGTGGGTGTTATTGCGGTTACAAGTATAAGCTTGCCGTTTTCGCGGCTGCCGTCCTTCATAACCGAAGGGTCGACCTTAGCCTTGTATTTTCCGTATTGCTCGATATATTTTTCGTCTATCCCCGCCCGTTTTGCTATTTCGGTTATGGGTTTTAATTTGCAGCCTGCCGCAATTTCAATATCAGATAAATATGCCATTAAATAACACCCCGACTTTTTATTTATAAGCCTATTTTCGTATATACGGTACCATTTGTCAAGCTTTATTTTTACTGCTTTTTCATTTGCCTTAAAAACAGCAGAACCGCTGCCGCCGCTGTAACGGCGGTATAACCGAGAACCCAAATAAAATGCGGAAGTATATGCGAATATTCGCCTGCCGTTACCGCCCTTTCAAGCTCCGTTGCGTGCACAAACGGCAGTAAATAAGCAATCCTTTTAAACGCTTTGCCCACAAGGTCAAGATCAAACCACACACCCGAAAGCCACGCGCTTAAATTTGTAAGCAGCGCGCCGCATATTCCGCCTGCCTGTTTCACGCTTAACACACTGCCGCAAAGAAGTCCGAGCGCAATATAAAATAAAGAAACCGGAATTATAAACAGCACCGCATATATAACCGCGGCGCTTAACCTAAGCCCCATAAAAAGCGCAGCCGTATAGCAAACCGCGCTTTGCACCGCGGCAATCGGAATTATAGGTAAGGCATATCCTAAAATAAAATCGGCGGCGGTAAGCGGAGTGGTATACAGCCGCCATAAAAAAGCCGTTTCACGGTCTCTTGAAATAAGAGTTGCGGAAAATAAGGTAACAAACGACAGCCCGAAAACTGCAATTCCCGGCGTTAAACGCTCGATTTCAAACAGGCTTACCGGTACGTTTGCCTGTATTGCCGTAAGCAAGCAAAGCAATATAAGCGGAAAGCCAAGCCCGAAAAACAGCGTCAGCGGATCCCTTAATATTTCCCTTGCCGTTCTTGAAGAAAAAGCCCACATTCTCATCTCATAGCTCCTTTACGGTTTTTATAAACGCTTCTTCAAGGGTTTCGGCACCTGCTGACGCCTTAATCTCCGCAGCAGTACCTACTCTTAAAAGCCTGCCGCCTTTCATTATGCCTATACGGTCTGAAAGCGCTTCTGCCTCTTCTAAATAATGAGTTGTAAGTATAACTGTTTTTTCAGCCTTAAAGCTTTGTACAAGCTCCCACAATTCGCTTCTTGCAATCACGTCAAGACCGAGTGTAGGTTCGTCCAAAAACAGTATTTCAGGCTCGCTTATAAGCGCCATTGCAATACTCAGGCGCCTTTGCCAACCGCCCGAAAGCTTTGACGCCCTTTTGCCCGCCGTATCGCTTAATCCGAAGCTTTTTAAAAGCTCGCGCACCTTTTGTTTTTTTACGTTTCCCGAAAAACCGTGCACACCGCACATAAGCTCTAAATTCTCTTTAACAGTAAGGTTCGGTGCCACCGCAGTTTCCTGCGGCGAAACGCCTATTATACCTTTAACCGCCCGAAGCTCGGTTACTATGCTTTTGCCCGAAAGCCATGCGTTTCCGTCTGTCGGTTCTGTAATTCCGCAAAGCATTTTAACTGCGGTTGTTTTGCCGGCGCCGTTAACCCCCAAAAGCGCAAAAAGCTCGCCTTTTTTTACCGAAAGGCTAAGCCCGTCTACGGCGGTTACATCTTTATACCGTTTAGTAAGCTTTTCTGTTACTATTGCGTTCATAAGGCTTAAATTTCCCCCTTTAAAGCAGCCTCAAGTCCCTTATATGCGTCGGTCAAAATACGGCTTATAAGCTCTTCGTCAAGCTTTAAATAAGAGGTTGCCGCCATTGCCGCGATCCCGTGCACGTAAACCCACATTTCAAGGTGAAATATATATGCTCTTTCCTCGTCCGCTCCGGTATTTTGCATTATCAGCTCTATAAGCGGTTTTATTTCTTCCCTGTTTTCCGTTATTACTTCATTTGTTCTGTCCCGCATAAAAAGCAACTTAAAAAGCTCCTTTTCTTCCCTTGCAAAGCTTATATATGCCATACCGCTTGCCTTATAGGGCGGGTATTTACCGCTTTTCATAAATTTTTCAATATACCCCTGATACTCACGGTTTGCCGCATCTAAAACGGCGTTTTGCACCTCGCTCATATTATCAAATATACTGAAAACGGGCTTTGAAGAAGATCCAAGCTCATTTCCGAGCGCCCTTGCGGTAAGCGCGGACATACCGTTTTTACGCACGATATTAAGCGCGGCAGAAATTATTTCATCTTTGGTAAACATAAATTTACGCGGCATTTTATCACTCCTTTTTTTAAAGAAACATATGTTGCGCTACATATGTTTCTTATTATAATACATATTTTTAATTTTGTCAACAGGCGCAAAAAAGCACGGTTGTTACAGTCCGTGCTTAAAACAATTCTTACATTTCGGTTTATATTTAAAATAGAGAGTCGGTCGGTAAGCCGAGTTCTGTCGTGGACGATCATCTATCTCGACGCAGGATTGCTCCTTACGCTCAAGCCGCTTTTCGTAACACGCCGGGCAAGCGTATAGTTACAGTCAGCGTTGCTCCGAATAGGGTTTACAGGGTTTCGACGTTCCCGTGAAACCGGTGAGCTCTTACCTCGCCTTTCCACCCTTACCGCAAACGGGCGGTGCATAAGCACGCTCTGAGAAAAAATCTCAGCCTTTTGCGGCGGTATATCTCTGTTGCACTTTCCCTAAGGTCACCCTCGGCGGCCGTTAGCCGCTATTCTGCCCTGCGGGGCTCGGACTTTCCTCGGATATTGCTACCCGCGACCGTCTGACCGACTCTTACATATTTTAACACATTTAACGTTCTGTGTCAAAAGTATTTTAAGGGGAATAATATATAATGTTTGGAGGGTGATTTATGAAACAGAAAAAATTAACTTATTTTTTAGCCGCAAATTCCTGCGAGGGGTTTTACTCGGTTTTCGATAAAAGCTATCTGCCCGACGGCGAATGGCGCGCGTTTATAATTAAAGGCGGTCCCGGAACGGGTAAATCCTCGTTTATGAAAAGGCTTGCCGCTTATGCGGAAAGCGCCGGAATAAAAACGGTTTTATGCCCGTGCAGCTCGGATCCCGATTCGCTTGACGCGGTAATTCTTCCCGATAAAAAACGGGTTATTATGGACGGCACCGCGCCGCATACGGTCGATCCGTCTTTCCCCGGCGTATGTGAAAAAATACTTAATTTCGGCGAATACTGGAATGACTCGCTTTTTTCGGGCAATGAAAAAGAGGTTATACACGCAACACTTTGCAACAAGGCGCTTCACGCCACCGCCGCACGTTATATCAAAGCGGCGGGCGAGCTTAAGGCAGACAATTACAAAACCGCCCTTGCCTGCACCGATAAGGCTAAGACCGCGCAGTTCGCCCAGCGCCTTTGCCGCCGTTTAATACCCGCAAAACAATGCGCCGCCGCAGGCAGCGAATGGATAAGATTTTTAGGCGGTATAACCCCAAAAGGAATAATTACCTTTAACGGCACGGTAGGCTGCGAGGTTTCAAAAAAAATCATAATAAGCGACCCCTACGGCAGCGCTTCCGATATAATAATGAACAGGATAAGGGAGCATGCACTTAAAAACGGTTACAAAATAATAACGGTTAAAAATCCATTTTTGCCGAGCCTTATTACCGACCATATTATAATTCCAGAACTTGACATTGCTTTTGTGACCGAAAATGAATGCAACAGCTTTGAAAGCGGCGAAAGACGTATTCATGCGCGAAGATTTATTTCATACTCTTCACTGCATTTAAGCCGCGAAAGAATTAAGTTTAACAATAAGACCGCTAAGGAGCTTTTATCCTCTGCCTGCAAAACGCTTGAGCGCGCAAAGGCTATGCACGACGAACTTGAAAAATACTATATTAAAGCAATGGATTTTACCGCGCTTAATTCCTATGCCGACGAATTTGCAAAAAAATTTGTTGAATAGAGATGAATTGTCAAACTAAGTGCAACAATTTTTAAGGCAAGCATCAAATTAAATCAGATGGTTTGCGGTTATCACATTATACATTGGTTTTATATGGGCTGCTCTTTTTATTAAACTTTTGCACTTGACAGCATAACTCAACCATGCAAAAAAACCTGTAAACAATTACTTGTTTACAGGTTTAAATGTTGGCATCTACTTATCTTTCCGGGCAGCTTCCCGCCGAGTATTTTCAGCGCAAGCGAGCTTAACTTCCGTGTTCGGTATGGGAACGGGTGGACCCTCGCCGCAATCAACACCAACTATTGTCAAGACATTACAATAGATACAAGCCGAATTTTAAAAACTCAACTCGAACCAACCATAATCTCTTGGTGTAAAGATATTCTAACATAAATGAATATGTTTGTCAATAGTAAATTTAAGTTTTTTTATTTTTGCATAAGTCTTATTTTCACCTACACCCGGATTGTCAATTACAGTATCGTTTTTGCCAGTAACCGTACTTATATTATCATCGCTTTTAAGAGTCGCAAAAAAGTCATTGGTGTACATCTTAGTCCATGAAGTTTTTAACGCGTTTACGAGCTCGGCCTCGGTATTTGCTTCATTTTCTGCCGAAGTAACAAAACTCGAAACAGCTGATAAAGAACAAACTAACATAACCAATGTCAAAACACTGCTTATGATTTTTGCTGCCTTTTTGGTTTTCATAATATCACTCCATAATTTTTATTTGCCGATTTAATTAAGCCTGAAAGTCCATTATCGGCTAAACGGGATTTCTTAGTGCTTTATTCAGCTCCACCTTTGTTGAAATCTGCTGCCCGACAATAGGCTTTGCCCTGCGTGTGACAGACTTTCCCTCTGGACTCCCTCAGAGCAAGGCGTCTGCCTTGCTTTATCCTCCGCTTGCCGCTTCGGATAAAAGAACGGTGTAGACGTTGGTGGTGTCATTAAGGGAGGGTATCCCAATATCGCTGTCATTCTGCTTACGGATATGGTGTACCACCACAACCGCCAGAGAGTGCCTGTCGGCAAAATCTTTTACAAGAGAAATGTCCCCGTAATCATTTGCATAGGCGTTATCCTTAGAAGCGATGCGTATCCTTTGTAGGGTATCAATGACAATGAGCCTGCTGTCTGGATACTCTTTCAGATATTCCTCAAGCTGAACGAGCAGACCGTCCGACAGCTTGCAGCTTACCACCGCAAAATGCAGGCGTTTGTCCGCCTCGTTTGTCAGACGGAACAATCTGTCCTGTATGCGGAAAAAGGTATCTTCAAGGCATAGATACAAAACATCTCCAGACCTTGTGGGCATATCCCACAGGGGAAGTCCCTGCGATACACACAGGCAGAGCTTCAGCATAAGCCAGCTCTTGCCGATTTTCTGAGAGCCGCAGAACAGGGTAAGCCCTGTCGGGATAAGACCGTCCACCACAAAGCTTGGCTTATCGAGCGGCTCATAGAGAAGCGTTTCGGCATCGACAATACTTAACTTTTACATCGGTATCCTCCTTTCGGCGTTTTCGTTTCGGTTTCAGATAGTACATAAGCGTTACCTCTTTATTTACCTGCTGAATGAGCAACAGGTATGTAAACACAGTCACTCCATACAGTTCCACGCTTTTTCAAAGCGGCGTTTTCTCTGTCGGTGCTATGCACGGATTAAGCAGTGGGCAGGCTCATATCTTGGCTCTGCTGTCCGCTGCGGCAGGTATCCCTCTGGCGGCTGTTATTCGGTTTTCAAGGAGCAAAAATATCCCGTTCTGCGGGCATTAAAAAAGGGCAAGAAGTTTTTACCTCTTACCCAATAGCCCGTAGGAAAATATGATTTTCCCCTTGTGTTCTGATTTTTTGAAAAAATATAAGCACCTGTTTATCGACCTCTCTTTCGGTCGATAACAAGTGCTTGTTGTTCAATATTAAATTTGCAGTGTTTATCCGCCCGTGTTCTCTAAAAAATCTTTACATCAAAATACCGACCCGTTCGACTTTTAATCAGTAGGCTGATAAGGTGCCGATTTCCTTTGCGGGTGTTCCTTGGTCGAACTTATTGTTTTCAATGTTGAAAACGCCGTTTAAATAACCGATTATACCGCCCGAATATTCGCCGGATAACGTGGCTTTGTTTATACACCCTGAAATTGAACCCTCTGCGGTACTGCCTGACGCTGCTCCGTGCGCCCCGCCTACCATACCGCCTATATACGCAGTACCCTTACCGTTTAGTTTACGGAAGAAAATACCGGAGCTTGTGCAGTTGATTATATTACTGTCGGAAAGCATATATGCCGCCATTCCGCCTATGTTGATATTATCGTCGTACTCGGTACTGAATTTCTCGCCGCCCATTATAACATCAACAGAGCAGTTTTCAATCGTACCGCCCCAAAGTGAAACTGCAATGCCGCCGCAGTTCTCGCCGTAGAAGAACGAATCCTCCACCCTTAGGTTTTTAACGGTGCCGCTTACTCCGTCAAACAGCGCCAAACGCCCCTCAGCATCTGCTGATTTTGCGTAAAGACCGCTTATGGTATGACCGGCGCCGTCGAAGTTTGCTTTAAAGCCCTGACGGCCGTAGCTTGTCGAGCCTATCGGGGAACTCCAATAATACCCGTACATATCAAGATCGCTGCCCAAGGTGTAGGTTATATCAGGGCTGTTGTATGCCTTGTTGCCCTCGTAAACCTTTTGCTTCAGATATAACAGCTGCCCCGGCGTTGTGATTGTAAAGGCGTTGTTTTCAACCGTAAACTCTTTCTGCTCGATACCGCCGGATTCACCCTGATTCGGCGCCCATTTTTCAATTCCGAAGCTGCCGGAAAACGGAACGTACGACCAGTTTCCTGTTAAATCGGGCAGCAAAAATTCGTAGTTGGGATTGGTAATCTTCACCTCTAATTTATAAGAGGTCTGTTTCCAATCGGAATAATTGAACGGCTGAACCTTTAACGGTGTGCCGAGCTTTACATCACCGAATACGGAATGGTTGGTAACAGAGTAATGCAATCCGTAGGTTATATCAAAATTTTCCCTGTCCGCAGGGAGCTTTGCATAACCCGATTCATTCATTGTAAGCAAAATTTCACAGAACTTAGTCTGTTTAAAGGTAAAGTCGTCTTTGGTAGGTCTTTCCTTAATCTCAAAAACGGTTTTATTGATTTTTACCACGCCTACTGCCGAAATTTCAAACGCGTTGTAGTAATTATCGGCTTCGCGGCATATTACAACGTCGTATGTGCCGGCGTTTATCGGCTCGCCTGTAATATATGCGTCCTCGCCCTGCTTTTTATATTTAAATGTGAAATCCTTTATTGTAAGCGGACGTTCGGCGTTGCCGGCGGGGATATTACCGTATACCGGCGCAAAGGCAGTGCCGTTGTAGGTTTCCTCGATCGGGGTAAAGGTAAATGCGCCCTCGCTTTCGATGGTTACAAGCAGTCTCCAATGAGCGTACAGTGTAATATCCGATTCCGAATCTACGGTATTTGTGCTTAAAACCTCGCTGCCGCCGTTTTTCGCCGTAAACCAGCCTACAAAGCCGTACCCTGCACGCGTAGCCATAGGCAGCTCGCCGTATGCACTGCCGAAGCTTACGCTTCTTATTCCGCTTTCGGGGGGAATCCAATCGTTGCCGTTATTAACGTCAAGCGTAACCTTAACGGTTTTTGCTTCCCACTTTGCATAAAGCGTTTTATTTTCTTTAGGCATAAGCCTTGAAGTAAATGGGGTTTTAAGCTCAGAATCGGAGAACCAGCCTATAAAGCTATAGCCGCGGCGTGCGGGTGCAGGCAGCGCGCCTATCAGGCTGCCGCCTACGCGTTCAATATCCTGAACCGTGCTGCCTCCGTTTTCTTCAAACAAAAGTGTGTATTTTTCGCCCACTATTTCACAGCTCTCAACCGTATAAACAATGCTTGAATTTATAATGCCGGGTTCCGGTGAAATGGTTTTAACTGCCATACCGTTTTCGGCAACAACTGCGTTGTAATCAAATGTTGAGGCGGTTGATTTTTTAATGCGCTCAATATGGTCCTCGGCGTCTATTCCTACGAATTTATAGGTTACAAGAACCGAATTATCGGCATAATCCGCAAATGCCTGAACCTTGCCCTCGGCAATTGCCTGTGCCGCCTTACCGGTTATAGGCTCGTTAAGATCTATTACATCGGTAACGGGGCTGCCGTATTCGTCTGTTCCCGTTTGAATTACGGCGGTTGTGCTTACTCCCGTAAATTTGGTGAATTTTGCTTTATCGGGATCGACATTCGGCTTGTTTATGCCCGTGTTTTCAAGCTTGCTGAAATCAAACGCCTTGCCGTAATAGGTAGTAAACCTTTGGCTTGCAGTGGTTCCGTCGGCATTTTGTATGCCGCTTACCGTTACGGTATAGGGCTTATAGCTTACATTGCATACATAATCGGTATCTGCGATTATGCTTACCTTTTTACCGGCGTTTTCAAACTCAAAGGAGTCGTACTTCGCGCTGTCATAGCCTACGATTTCTTTAAGCTCATCTACTGTGGGAAGTGTGAATTCCTCGCCCTTATATGCACGATGGCTCCATACTGTCTCGTATCCGTCTGTCTCGTTGCCTAAGCGTATGTTAGCCGTATACTCTACACGTTCTTCCTCTGTAAGATTGGTCCAGTAAACGGGAACGGTAAGCTGCATATCATAATTGCTGAATGGCAGTTTGTTGCCCTTATATGTGATCGTCATATCGCACGACATATAACGCGTGTTTTCAGGCACGTTGACATTTATAACGGGGGAATTATACATATCGTACGCAAGAGAGAAATTGGGGCTTGAGAACGTGATGTTATATTTATCGATATTAAAGCTTCTTATAGTATTCTTACCGGTCGCCATATCAACGCACGTAAGATTGCGATAGTGGCTCGGCAGACGCATACTGATGCCGTTGGAGCTGTCCTTATCGGTATCGTATACGCAAAGCTTATCATCGCTTGTCGGTTTTAAATTAAATTCATACGGGTAGATTTTGGTGCCCGCCACTACCAAGGGGTATTCCTTATTTACAAAATCGTAGCTTGCCTCAAACATTCCGCCTATTGCCTCGGCGTCAAGCGATATTATAAGGTACAGACCGAAATCCATATATATCGCGCCGCCCATTTTTGTTGCGGTAACGGTTTGAGAAGAATTTGCGCCGCGTATACGCTGATAATCGTAAACGAAAAATCCGTAAAGCTTAACATACGGGCCAAACTCCAGCGAAATTCCGACGCTTGCTATATCGGAAGAACCGATTGCAAACGAAATAGCGCCCTTAATGCCCATTTTAAGACCCATTTTGCCCATTACGTAATATTGGAAAGCAAATTGCTCGTCGATAAGATCTATGGTTTCGCTTCCGGCGCTCGGCTTGAACAGTCCGAATTTAACCCAGAAGGTATATCTTTTGCCCACCTCGTACTGCAGGCTTGCGCCCATTGCAACGTTAACGTCGGCACGGACAACAAAGTTAGCCGAAAATGCAATAGCAAGACCGCATACCCTGATTTCGCTTTTGCACATTTCCTTATCTACAAGCTTAACCCAATCGGTTTCCTTGTCAAGCATTTCGCTGTATTTAGCCAAAAGGTCGCTCATACCGTCGGCATAGCGGTCGGCGTTAAGCTCTGTTTCGGCGGTTATATCCATCATATCCATAAGATCCTTTGATATATTCGTCTCGCCGAGCCTGTCGCAAAGCTCCTCCCATTCCTGTTCGTTCGGCATTGACTCTATACCGTCTAAGGCTTCCCAAAGCATTTTAATGTCTTCGGTATATTCCTTTACCTTTTGAACGTCCTTTTTGGCCTGCTCTAATTTGCCCTTTATTTCCTGTATTTTATTGATAACGTCGCCTGCGGTATTAAGGCCCTTTTTAAGGCTGCCCAATTTATCGGGTAAAAGGTCGCCGATCTTCTGGGGATTTTTAAGCGCGTTTTTAAGCTGATCCATTAAGCCCGCGTCTTTCTCCGCCTCGGTATATGCCTGAGCGTCGATTCTTATTCCCGTAAAGCTCTTAATATCAACCGACGCGCCTACCTTAACGCCGCACGGAACCGGAATTATTCCCAACAGCTTTGTTTTAACCAGTTCTCCGTTTGCGGTTATGCCGAGCGCTATTTCCTGCACGAATGAGGCGTCGAGATTAAGCATAACCTTGCCGTCCTGAGCCTCGATTTCATACTGCGCGTTAATTCCCACGGCAAGCTGAACCGCTCCCCTGTCTTTAAAGTGCAGTTGGTCGCCTGAGGTTATAACCTCTACCTTAAGCTTAACGCCGTCCTTTAATTCAAAGCCCTTGCTTATGTTGCGCGCGGCAAGCTTAGCGGCTGATACCGCCTGACCGTTTTCATCGGTCAGTAAAACCTTTACGCCCGGCATAGATTTAAAGCCGTCCGTTTTAACCGCCATATACGCAAGCTGCTCTGCCGCCTGCTTTGCAAAGCCGCTGTTTTCAACCTGACTGTAAACGGTAGACTCTATTCTTGCTTTGGCTTCTTCGCTGACAAGCTCTTCGCCCGAAACAACGGGCTTTATGTACATATCCGCTGCGGTCTCTATTTCTTCCGCAGAAGATTTTACATATGTTATCTCTCCCGTTATGCTGTTATAATCGGTAATTTTTCCGTAATATACATTATTTGCGTTTATATTATCCTGCGACGCATAAACCGAAATAAAGTCGCCCACGCTTACCTTACCGATTGCATAATTTAAGTTCCCGTTTTCTTCGCCTATCATTAAAGCATAAGCGGAGGTATCGAGCGTATAGCCGTCGCTGTCGGGGGCTAAGGTAAGCTTGCCGCCGTTACCGCTCGGCAATGAGCCGATAACGGGGAAGTTATCGGGTATATCGTACATTTTTTCGTTGTCCGATTCTTCAAGGGCTGCAAGAGTAACCTTATTTCCCGAAATGCTGCCAGCCTTGAACCATGTTTCAGGGTCGTCCATATAGGCGTTTCCGCTTGTGTAGTCCCTGTTTTTCGGACTTGTTGTTTTATAGAAACATATAAGGTCGCCGACATTTACGCCCTCGCAGGTTACAATACTGCCGGCACTGAGCAATGCCGGATCACTGTATTTAACATAGTGGTTCGAGGCGTTCATTGCAATATTGTTTACAGCCTGCTTTGCTATTGAAAAGGCGGCGGTCTTTATATTGGAGTCTTTATCGGCAAAGCACCAGCCGTCCGCAAGGTTAAGCTCGTACGAGCTGCCCTCGTTATAACCGTTTGGGGCTTTAACCGTGTAAATACCGTCGTTATTATCGTCGGTAATTGTAACGGTAATCGGGTCAGAGCCGTCCTTAACAACAAGAGCCGCGGCGTTCTGCGGCAGAATTTCGCCCGAAAGCCGTTTTATCTCAAAGGTTGTGTTTGCCGGCTGATCCATACGCGCAAACGAAACGGGTGAGTCCTCAACCATATCCTCCATTGCGGTATACTTGGCATAAACCGACATATTACCATCAACGGGATTTTCCGCATAAAACGGTGAGGTAAGCTCTTTATCGGTATAATATCCTTCAAGAATTGCGTTTGCCTTTGAGGATTTTGCCGCAGACGGCACCTCGCCTAACGGATAGCCCTTGGTTGCTATTAACGAATCTATCAGGTTTTCACCGTCGTAAAAGCTGACGGTTACAATCGCGGGACCTAAATGAATACCGTCCCATTCCGCCAAATATTTTTTTAAAATAAGCAGGTCAACCAAGTCAACTTCATTATCGGCGTTAACATCTGCGTTTTCAAAGCTGAAATCTGCGGGGTTATCCTCAACAAGATACAGTTTCATGGTTAAAATGTCAAGAAGATCAATCTCGCCGTCGAGGTTAACGTCGCCGTACATAAGGCCGTTTGTTTGAGCAAATGCCGTGAACGGCAAAGCTGTCAGGGCAAGCGCTATAACAAGAATCAAGCTTAGCAGTCTTTTTTTCAAGCTTAACCTCTCCTTTGCTTAAAAAAGTATAACGCGCCGACGGCGCCTGCCGCAAGAATAAGCGCTGCGGTGATTATTATAACAGACGCCTTAGACGATTTTGTTTCCTCTTTGGAGGCGGGAGCGTCTGCCGTGCTTAAGCTCTTATCGCTTTGGGTATCTGCCGTTTCCTCAACCGTAAATTCCGTGTCTGCGGTTCCGGATTTTGAAACTATGGAAATTGTATGCTTTCCTTTAGTAAGCGTGCTTAAAAAGTCCGCGCTTAAGGTTATTACCGTACTGCCGCTTTCGGCAGTGTAGTTTGTTTTTTCTACGGTTTTTCCGTCAATCTCTACACGGATAAATTCACTGAAATCCGCGTCGGAAGCAAAGGTCAGCAGCTTTTTTGAATTTTTGCCGAAAACCGAATTTTTACCGGTTATTATAGAGGGCTTATTATTCTCTGATTTTGTGCTTTCTGTTTTGTCGGGCTTTGATGAAGCCGAAACGGAGGACGAAGAGGATTTATCGGAAGAAACGTCCGATTTAAGCTTTTCGGTGGCTTTACCCTTGCTTATCAGCTTGCCGCAATCCTTACAGTATGTATCGCCTGTGTAGCCCTCGGATTTTTTTGTTGCCGCCTTGGCGTTTCTTACTTCGGTATTCCTGTGCTTATAAGCGCTTATCGTTCTTGTTTCAAATGCTTCGGAGCATTTTGTGCAGGTGAGCGTTTCGGTTCCGTCCTTTTCGCAGGTTGCGGCGGTTGTTACGCGCCATTCCTTTGAATGTATGCACTTAACCACGTTTACGCTGCCGTTATCAGCAGTAAAGCTGCATTTTTTTCCTTCAATATTTATAGCATCTACGTCGGCGGTTACCGCATATGATTTGTATTCGACGTTTTCTTTAACCTTAAAATTCATAGTAATTATATTTCCGGTTTTAAGGTTATTTAGCTTATTGATCATATCACCGGATGAGCAAACGATTACATAAGGATTTTTACTTAAATTTTGTGAAGGAGTAAGCTCCTTTGATTCAAAAACCGTTCCGGTCGAAACAGCTTCAAGGGTTAAGGCGGAGCTGTCGTAATGAAGCCTTAGCTTCATTTCACTTATTCCCGGAGTTTCCGCCATATTTACGGAAACCGATACCGTGCCGCCCTTTTCCGCAGTGACTGACGAAACGGAAACTTTTCCGCTTCCCGCCGCGCCTGCCGTTACAGCTCCGAGGGACGCTGTAAGGCACAGTGTGCATACGGCGGCAAAGAATTTTGAAAATATGCCGCCTTGCCGATTTGTTTTTAACATCAGAATACCTCCCAATATCGGGGGCGAAAAGCGCCGGCCCTCCGCCCTTGTCATAATTATTATTTTATTCATTTTATAAGGCGAAAAATGCATTCGGCGCGAAATGCCGTTTTTTCGGCGTGAAATGCAGGCGGTTAATGTAATACAAGCTTGAAAAAGATAATAAAACATAGTAAAATAACAATGGTATTTTGTGCTTTGCGGAGGAATATTATATGATGCGAATTGCCGTTTGCGACGATAATACGGAATTTCTGAACAGGGCTGTCGATATGGTGAAAAAATGGTCTGATCTAAGCGGAATACCCGTTGAAATATACAGCTTTGATAACGGCGACTCATTGCTTGCAAAAAATGCGTCTGTCAGAATGGACGTGGTTTTTTTGGATATTATTATGCCGCTGCAAACGGGAATGGACGCCGCAAGGGAGCTGAGGCGCAGCGACAATGCGGTTAAAATAATTTTTTTAACCTCCTCGCCCGAATTTGCCTTGGAATCATACGAGGTTAAGGCGCAGTGCTATCTTTTAAAGCCGGTGTCTTATGAAAAGATAAAGGAGGTTCTTGACGACGTCTGCCTTTCGTTTGCAGAAGAACCTAAAAACACGGTTTTAAAAACAACCTTCGGATATCAGAAAATATACTTTCACGATATAGAATATGCCGAGGCGCAGAACAAGCGGGTTATTTTTTATATGCGAAACGGCAGAGTCATTTACGCGGTAGACCCGTTATATTCTTTAGAAGAAAAATTAACCGAAGACGACGGATTTTTTAAATGTCACCGCAGTTATCTTGTTTATATGCCGAGTGTGGACCATTTTGACGCAAGCGAAATATATCTTAAATCGGGGCGCAATATTCCGATAGCCAGAGGATATACCAAGGCGTTTAAGGAAGCTTATTTTTCAATGATGTTCCGTGACTGAGAGGTAGAAAAATGATTGAAAGCATACTGGTTGCACTGCATAACGCAACCACTCTTCTTTTCGGGGTTTACATATCGGCGGCCTTTTTGGGGATAAAACTAAACCGTAAAAACATATTTACACTGTTTGGCTTTTCGTGCGCTGTGGGCGCGGTTTATATCGGGGTGTTCGCACTGTTCGGCGAGACCGTAACAAGGCAGGTTTACCCGTTTATAGTTCATTTGCCGCTTGTGCTGTTTCTTATGCTCTTTTACAAGTATAAGTTTGTGCTTTCGCTTATGTCGGTTTTAACGGGCTACCTTTGCTGTCAGATAAGCAAATGGGTAGGAATTGCCGCAGAGGAGATCAGCGGACTTGAGACCGTGTATTACGGCGCGCGTGTTATAACAACGGTTACGGTTTTTGCGCTGCTGCTTAGGTTTGTTTCGGAAGCTACGGCTCAGCTGATACAAAAGCCCGATAAGGAGCTGCTTATTTTAGCAGTTATGCCACTTACATATTACCTTTTCGACTATCTTACCGGAGTTTACACGGGGCTTCTTTATTCGGGAAAGGCGATAGTTGCGGAATTTTTAGGCTTTGCGCTGTGTATAGCCTATCTGCTGTTTCTGCTTGTGTATTTTAAGCAGTACGAGGAAAAGCGCGAGGCAGAGCAGAAAATAAGGCTTATAGAAATGCAGAGAGCCAATTCGCAAAAGGAAATTGAGGCTAACAGGCGGTCGCAGTACGCGGTTTCGCTTATACGGCACGATATGCGGCATTTTCTTGCCAATATTTCGGCGTTTATCGACAATGGTGAATATGTGCGCGCTAAGGAGTACATTAACGAAATTATAAGCCAAACCGAAAAAACAGCTCCGCATAAATACTGCAAAAACACTGTTGTGAATATGATTTTATCGTCTTATGAAAGCGATATTCATAATAACGGCATTGATTTTAAATATGAGGTGCAAATACCCGAAAAGCTTATTGTTTCAGATATCGATTTGACATCGATACTTTCAAACGCGCTTGAAAACGCAATTCATGCGGTGTTACGGCTTGAGCGTGAAAAGAGATTTATTTCGCTTGATTTAAAAATGAAGGAAAGCAAGCTTTTGATAGAGCTTAAAAACACATTTTACGAAAAGCCCGAAATAATCGACGGTATACCGCGCAGCAGGGAGCACGGGCACGGCTTCGGAACCCAAAGTATTCACTATGTTACGGAAAAGCTTAACGGAAACTGTCAGTTTGCGGTTTGCGGCGATTTGTTCATATTAAGGGTTATACTTTAAAGTTGATTTTTTCCCTTTTGTATGCTAAAATGGTTTTGTTTTCAAAAAGGGGGAATATATTATTATATGAACAAATATAAAACCCTGCTTTCAAACACATTGCTTATAAGCATAGGCACATTCGGCTCTAAAATACTGGTCTTTTTTATGGTCAGGTTTTATACCGGCTATTTATCTCCCGCCGATTACAGCACCGCCGACCTGATAACTCAAACGGCAAATATGCTTTTTCCGGTAATTTCACTCGGCATTACAGAGGGCGTTTTCCGCTTTGCGCTTGATAACGAGCGCGGCAGGCGGAGCATTTTTACCGCCGGCTTTGAGGTTATTACCGCCGGCTCGCTTATGTTTCTTATTGCGGTGCCGATACTTTGCAGCTTTAAAAGCTTTAAAGGCTATGTGTGGCTTATAGTTCTTTACACAATGGCGTCGTGCTATCATTCGCTTTGCGCTCAGTTTGTAAGGGCGGTAGGCAATACCGCGCTTTTTGCGGTGCAGGGCATAATAAATACCTCGCTTGTAATCGGTCTTAACATTCTGTTTTTGGCAGTGCTTAAAATAGGGGTTACGGGGTACGTTTTGTCTGTTGTGGCGGCTGATCTTTTAAGCACGGTTTTTATTTTTGTTAAAGAAAAGCTTTGGCGGCAGTTTACGCCGCACCCTAAAAAAGCGGCGTTTGTTAAAATGCTTAAATACAGCATACCGCTTATACCTACTACTATATTTTGGTGGATAACAAGCGTTTCGGACAGATATATGGTAAACGGCTTTATAGGGCAGTATGCAAACGGAATATATACGGTTTCTTACAAAATACCCACGGTTTTAACCCTTGTTTCAACCATATTTATGCAGGCGTGGCAGTTTTCTGCCGTAGCAGAGTCGCACGGGGACAGAAAAGAGCATATTAAATTCTTTTCGGGTGTATGGCGTTCGTTTCAGGCGGTTATGTTTCTTGCAGGCTCGGCGGTAATAGCCTTTGCAAAGCCCGCCATAAAAATTCTTGCTGCAAAGCAGTATTACGAGGCGTGGAAATATGTTCCGGTATTAAGCGCCGCTATGATCTTTACGGCGTTCACCTCGTTTGTGGGCACGGTGTACGTTATAACAAAGCAAAGCGGTATGTCGTTTATAACGGCCTTTGCGGGAGCGGCGATAAATATAGCGCTTAATTTTATTTTTATTCCTTCTCCGCTTGGCGTTCAGGGGGCGGCGTTGGCTACGTTTATAAGCTATTTTGCGGTCTTTATAATACGTTCCCTTAATGTAAAAAAAGCCCTGCCGTATAAAATGTACGGCGGTTATATAGCCGTCAACACTGCGATTATTGCCGTTCAAACGCTGTTTTCGGTGCTCGAATTGCGCGGCAGTACGGCTGTTCAGGCAGTATGCCTGCTGCTTACGGCGGCGGTTAATTTTAAATTTATAGCGGCTTGCGTTAAAAAACTTATTTCATCTGTTAAACGGTAAAAGGAGAACCCTATGGCTTTTTTAAACACTTTTTTCGGTAAAATTTTAACAACGTTTTTGGTTTCAATGGTGCCTGTGATCGAGCTGCGCGGCGCTATCCCGATAGGGGTTGCAAGGGGCTTGCCGTTTTGGGCGGCGGTGCTTGTTTCGATAATAGGCAATTTGGTTCCCGTTCCGTTTATTATAATTTTTATAAAAAAGATATTTGCTTTTATGAGGGAAAAAATGCCTAAGCTTAACGGCCTTGTAACAAGGCTTGAAAACAAAGCCAACAGCAAATCGGAAACCGTGCAGAAATATGCGTTTTGGGGCTTGTTTATTTTTGTTGCGGTACCGCTGCCCGGTACCGGCGCATGGACGGGCGCGCTTATAGCGGCAATGCTTGAAATGCCGCTTAAAAAAGCCTTTCCTTCAATAATGCTGGGTGTGCTGAGCGCCGGAGCAATCGTTACGTTTATTACCTATATTGTTCCCTTGATAGTAAAAATGTTTTAATAGCAAAGGTAACGTCCTTAAGATAACGGGCGTTACCTTTTCTTTTATTCGCAAGCTTTAATTGTGAACAAATTGTAAAAAGGTCAGGAAAAGTCAAATTATTTTTTAAAAAACACTTGACATTTTGCAATTCGGGGCTATAATAATAATCGTTAGCACTCGAAAGCATAGAGTGCTAACAAACAAAAGCTTTAACCGAGGTGAAACGGAATGGAGCTGTCACCGAGAAAACAGGCGGTTTTGGCAGCGGTAACTAAAACATATATTAAAACGGGCGAGCCGGTGGGTTCAAAGGCGCTTAATTTGATTCTTAAAAACGCGCCGTCTGCCGCAACTCTGCGTAATGAAATGAGCGAGCTTTGCGATTTGGGCCTTTTGGCGCAGCCGCATACCTCGGCAGGCAGGGTGCCTACAAGCAACGGTTTTAAAGTATATGTTGATACGCTTATGCAGCCTGAAAAAATACAGTCGGGCGATAAGCGGTTTATAGATGAAAGCCTTTCCGATATACACGCGGCGCCCGAAAAAATTCCCGAAATTGCGGGAACGCTTTTATCGAAGCTTACGGGTTTGCCTTCGGTTACCTGCTTTGTGATAAACGGCGGTTTAACCGTAAGAAGGCTCGATCTTTTGCCGATAGGCAGAAAAACAGTAATGCTTCTGCTTATTACAAACGACGGAAGAACGCGCAGCAGGCTTATCAGAACCGATATTCCGTTTGACCTTAGGCATATAAATGAGTTTGCAAAAGTTGCCGAAAAGAAAATAAACGGCAAAGGCTTATGCGAGCTTACAAGGGCTTATATGCAGGGCGTGGCGGCAGCGCTCGGAATTGACGCGTTTGCGTATATGCCGCTTTTATCCGCAGCAGCCGAAATGGCGGAGGGTATGGAAGCTTCAAACGTATCCTTAACCAACGAAGCTGCGCTTTACAGCGTTTTTGATAACGCCGCCGCCGCAAGGCGAATAATATCGCTTGTGAATTTGCGCGAGCCGATGCTTTCGCTTCTCGACGGAATAAACGGTGCGGTAGGCGTTATATTCGGAAACGATACCGGATTCAGGGAGCTTAGCTCGGACGCCATAATAGCCGCAAAATACGGCGGCGATAAATACAGCGGCACGGTAGGGGTTATAGGTCCTAACAGAATGTCTTACGACAGGATAATGCCGTGCGTTGAGTATACGGCGTTTAAATTGGGCGAAATTATATCGCAGGCGCAGAAGGATATGGAGGAATAGAAGTGGCAGAAGAAACAAAAGAAACAAAAACCGACGCTGAAAAGGAACCCGATACCTTAAAGGAAGAGGTAAAGGAAGAAAAAGAGCCGCATTCGGAGCCGAAAAAAGAAAAAAAGAATAAAAAGGATTCGGAAACCGAAAAGCTTAAAGCGGAGCTTGAAAAGAAAAACGATCTGCTTTTGCGCACGGCGGCGGAATTTGATAACTATAAAAAGCGCACTGAACGCGAAAAATCCGGCATAGCCGAATATGCAAGAGCCGGAATTATAAAACAGCTTTTGCCGATAATAGATAATATCGAGCGTGCGGCGGCGGCTGATAAGGAAAGCCCCGATTATTTAAAGGGCATTGAAATGATAATCAAGCAGTTTGAGGCTTTATCCGAAAAGCTTCAGATTGACGAGATAGCAAAACCGGGCGATGAGTTCGACCCCACGTTCCACGAGGCGGTAATGCATATCGAGGACGAAGAATTGGGCGAGAATGTAATTGCCGAGGTTCTGCAAAAGGGCTACAAAACCGGCGATACGGTGATAAGACCGGCAATGGTTAAGGTAGCAAACTAAAAAAGCTAATTAAACATTTGGAGGAATATATTATGGGAAAAATTATAGGTATTGACTTAGGTACAACAAACTCTTGCGTAGCCGTTATGGAAGGCGGCGAGCCGGTCGTTATCGCTAACGCCGAAGGCTCAAGAACCACTCCTTCCGTGGTTGCTTTTTCAAAAACGGGTGAAAGAATGGTAGGTCAGGTTGCAAAGCGCCAGGCTATTACAAACCCAGACCGCACAATCAGCTCTATTAAGCGTGAAATGGGTACTGCCCATACTGTTGAAATAGACGGCAAAAAGTACACTCCTCAGGAAATTTCGGCAATTATTTTGCAGAAATTAAAGGCGGACGCCGAGGCTTATCTCGGTCAGCCCGTAACCGAGGCTGTTATCACCGTTCCGGCTTACTTTACCGACGCTCAGCGTCAGGCAACAAAGGACGCGGGCAAAATTGCCGGTCTTGAAGTAAAGAGAATTATAAACGAGCCTACCGCGGCGGCTCTTGCATACAGCATTGATAAAGAAGACGACCAAAAGGTTATGGTTTACGACCTCGGCGGCGGTACCTTCGATGTTTCGATTATTGAAATGGGCGACGGCGTTCAGGAGGTTCTTGCCACAGCCGGTAACAACAGACTCGGCGGCGACGACTTTGATAAGCGCATAATGGATTACATCGTAAGCACCTTTAAGGCAGAGCAGGGTATTGACCTTTCGGGCGATAAAATGGCTATGCAGCGTATTAAAGAGGCTGCCGAAAAGGCTAAAATAGACCTTTCGGGTATGACTACGGCGGATATAAACCTTCCGTTTATTACAGCCGACCAAACAGGTCCGAAGCACTTTGAAACCACCCTTACAAGGGCGAAGTTTAACGAGCTTACAGCCGACCTTGTAGACGCTACAATGGGTCCTGTACGTCAGGCGCTTTCGGATTCAGGTCTTGATAAGAGCGAGATACACAAGGTTCTTATGGTAGGTGGTTCATCAAGAATTCCCGCCGTACAGGAAGCTATTAAAAACTTTATGGGCAAAGAGCCGTTTAAGGGCATTAACCCCGATGAGTGCGTTGCGATAGGCGCGGCTTTGCAGGCAGGCGTTTTAGGCGGCGACGTTAAGGGCTTGCTGCTTCTTGACGTTACTCCGCTGTCGCTCGGTATTGAGACTATGGGCGGCGTTTCCACAAAGGTTATCGACCGCAATACCACAATTCCGGCTAAAAAGAGCCAGATATTCTCAACCGCGGCAGACGGTCAGACCTCTGTTGAGGTACACGTTTTGCAGGGCGAGCGTGAATTTGCAAAGGATAACAAGACCTTAGGCGTATTCCACCTTGACGGTATAGCTCCGGCTCCGCGCGGAATTCCTCAGATCGAGGTTACCTTTGATATAGACGCAAACGGCATAGTTCACGTTTCGGCTAAGGACTTAGGCACCGGCAAGGAAAACAACATCACCATTACCTCTAACACCAATATGTCGAAGGAGGATATTGATAAGGCTGTTAAGGAAGCCGAGCAGTATGCCGCCGAGGATAAAAAACGCCGTGAAACGGTAGATATTCGCAATAACGCCGACCAGATGATTTATCAGACCGAAAAAACCGTAAGCGAGTTCGGCGATAAGCTTTCGGCTGATGAAAAATCTAAGATCGAAGCCGCCAAAGAGGCTCTTAAAGAAGCGTTAAAGGGCGAAGATACCGACGCAATAAAGGCTAAGCAGGAGGAGCTGCAAAAAGAGCTTTTCGCCGTAAGCGAAAAGGTTTATAAGGCGGCTAATCCGCAGGGCGCAGATAATGCAGCTCCGCAGGGCGAGGCACAAAACGGCGGTAACGATTCCAATGTTTACGAGGCCGATTACACCGACGTTGAAGACGGCGACAAAAAGTAATTAGTGCCTTAAAAATCAATCCGGCTTAACTGCCGGATTGATTTTGACATATTAAAGTTGTAGGAGAAATTACTTTGGCTGAGGAAAAAAGAGATTATTACGAAGTCTTGGGCGTTGATAAATCGGTTTCGGACGACGAGCTTAAAAAAGCATACCGCAAAATGGCAAAAAAGTATCACCCCGATTTAAACCCCGGCGATAAGCAGGCCGAGCAGAAGTTTAAAGAGGTAAACGAAGCTTACGAGGTGCTTTCCGATAAGGAAAAGCGCGCACGCTACGATCAGTTCGGTCATGCCGGCGTGGATCCGAATTTCGGCGCAGGCGGTGCCGGCGGAGCATACGGCGGAGGCTTTACGGGCGATTTCGGCGATTTGGGCGATATATTCAGCTCGTTTTTCGGCGGCGGCTTCGGAACGGGCGGCAGACGCGCAAACCCGAATGCACCGAGGCGCGGCAACGATACCGCGGCGGCGGTTAACCTTTCGTTTGAAGAGGCGGCAAAGGGCTGCCGCAAAACCGTTAAGGTAACAAAAATTGAAAACTGTAAGGAATGCGGCGGCAGCGGTGCCGAAAAGGGAACGACTGCCAAAACCTGTCCCGTTTGCCACGGCAGCGGTCAGGTATCGTCCGCACAGCGCACGCCGTTCGGCGTAATGCAGACTCAAAAGGTGTGCGATAACTGCCACGGCTCAGGTAAAATTATCGATAAACCGTGCCACGTGTGCGCAGGCAAGGGCAGAATAAGACATACCGTAGAACAGACCGTTGATATACCGGCAGGTATTGACGACGGGCAGATAATAAATGTTCGCGGCGGAGGCGACGCAGGCGCAAACGGCGGACCGTCCGGAGATCTTCGCATTAACGTTAACGTTCGTCCGCACCCGATATTTGAACGCGACGGTTACGATGTTTACTGCGAGATACCTATAACCTTTGCGCAGGCGGCGCTCGGTGCGGAGGTTGTTGTGCCCACGCTTGACGGAAAGGTTAAGCTTAACATACACGAGGGAACACAGCCCGGCGACGAATTTAAGCTTCGCGGCAAGGGAGTACAGCGGCTTAAATATTCGGGCAGGGGTGACCAATATGTAAAGGTTGCGGTTGAGGTGCCCAAGGAGCTTACTAAGGCGCAAAAGGATAAGCTTAAGGAATTTGAAAGCCTTTGCGGTGAAAAGAATTATAAAAAGCGTAAAAGCTTTACCGATAAAATAAAAGATTTCTTTAATGAATAATTTTTATAACGGATATTGATATTTAAGGGCTTATACTGCGGTAAAGCCCTTAAATACTTTTAATTCACAAGTAAAAATACCGAATATTTTAATTTTTGCAAAAATAATCCTTGATTTTTTCATTCCGTCATATTATAATAATTAGGCGCTTTTTAAAATTTAATATTAAATACGGAGATGTCGCCTAGTCCGGTCGAGGGCGCACGATTGGAAATCGTGTAACTCGGAAACGAGTTCGAGGGTTCGAATCCCTCCATCTCCGCCATGAAAAAGCAATTGCAAAAAGCAATTGCTTTTTTCAGTTATATTCGCCTTACAGCGAGTAATATTCGCTTAGCGAGTGTGAGGGTGAATATAATATCACTTTTGCCACAAGCAAAAATATCACGCCGAGCACAGCTCTACATATCACTTGGTTTACTTTATATTAATATCACAGTTTGTATCTGCCGTAATCGTTCCCACGCCCCCTTGCAGCACAAAGGTTCGTAATCCAAGCACATAGCCCTTCGCACAGCAGGCAAGAATCTGTTCTCTCGGAAGGAAGTATCGCTCGCAGTTTTTATTGGAACGGCGTATGCCGCAATAAAAGCAATCATTGCCGCATTGATTACTTATTTTTATAAGACCCCTGATATATACCTCGTTTCCGTATACTTCCTTACGGACTTCCCCTGCGTGCTCGGCAGCATAATAAACCAATTCAAGTGCTTTAACCGATCTTAAGCATTCATATTCTTCAAGGGTAAGAGAGTTTTCCCTTTTCAGCTTATCAAAGAGCCACAAACAACGAGTCTTCTTTTCCCATGACATTTTAAGCCGTTCTTCACATCGGACAATGCGGAAACAGCAGCCGCATTGTCTATATGATCATTTTCTCCTGTTTGGTTTTTTCGTTTCGGCAAAGGCAGGCACCGGCATCTGAGGTGCCGGTCGAACCGGATAACGAACGAATACAGGCTCCGGAAGTGGACGAAGCTCTTTCCTTTGGCATTCCGGACACACTCCCTCAAAAATCAGACGATGTCGAATAATCTTATAGCCCGACTGTTTGGCAATTTCTTCATCCAAATATGGTTTGTACGGATGCGGCGCATCGCTCACTTTTTTGCACTTGATGCAGAAAATATGATAGTGCATATCGGTGCGAAGGTCGTATCGGTCCGCTCCCGGCACTCGCACATGGCAGATCAGACCGTCCTCACAAAGATGGTTCAGATTACGGTATACTGTTCCATGGCTGATTTTCGGATCCAGCTTATGCACATCTTTAAATATCTGGTCAGCTGTTGGGTGGTCTGTCCTTGCCCGTACTGCCTGTAAAACCATTTGCCGCTGTTTTGTTTCTCTTCGTATAATCATCGGTTTTCATCTCCGTAATTTGCGCCCGCCCTGCCTGTCCGGAACAGGACGGGCCGCAACTGTTGCAGGCTGAACATCAGCCGCTGCTCTCATTAGAATAAGCAATAGGGCTATACATTTTAAGATAAATCAGCATCTGTCACCCAAAGGCCGTGCAGATTGCAATAAGCATATACTGCTTCAACTTCGTCTCCTTTGCAAATGGCAAAGCTGATTGACGGCTCGCCGGTCGGGCACAGTTCCTTGCGCTGATTTCCGAACTTTGTTTGAAGGGAAATCCATTCAATATGGTGATCCTCGTTCATAGGGTGAAGGATTGAACCGACATCTACATGAACTATACCGTCCTTTACAGAATACACAGGAACATGCTTTTCAATTGATGCGTCAATTACACCCGGTATCACTTCGTGCATCAACTCACCACAACAGACAACGGGGTTCCCACTGTCATTGACGAACGCAATCATATTTCCGCAGTGATTACAGATAAAAAATCTTTGTTCCATAGGTGTTTCTCCTTTCAGAGCTTTTTGCTTTTCTTAAAAATTTTCTGCATGGATCTCAAAGTAACTTTGCGGATGGTTGCAGGTCGGACAGACCTCCGGAGCCTCTGTTCCGACCGTAATGTGTCCGCAGTTTCGGCATTCCCATGTTCTGACTTCCTTTTTTGCGAAAACTTTTTCGGTCTCAATATTGCGAAGTAGCGCACGGAAACGCTCCTCATGCTGCTTTTCTATCTCTGCGACAAGGCGAAACTTCTTTGCGAGCTCCGGAAAACCTTCATCCTCCGCTGTTGCTGCAAACTCTACATACATATCCGTCCACTCATAGTTTTCTCCCTCGGCGGCAGTATCAAGATTCCTTTCTGTCCCGCCAAGTTCGCCGAGTTCCCTGAACCAGAGTTTGGCGTGAGCCTTCTCATTTTCCGCAGTTTTCAAAAACAGGGCGGCAATCTGTTCAAAACCCTGTTTTTTTGCGACAGAAGCAAAGAAACTGTACTTGTTTCTGGCCTGCGACTCCCCGGCAAATGCTTCCCAAAGGTTTTGCTCGGTCTGTGTTCCTGCATACTTGTTTTTTTCATTCATAATTGCTGCCCTCTTTCTTGCGTTATTAGGATGAGTTCCTAATAATATTATAGGCGAAAACCGGTATAAAGTCAATAGGCAGTAAAGCAATAATAGGAGGTTTTCCTAATTACTTTTTTATCTTTTTACTTTTTTATGTGCCGCAGACACATAAGAAAAACCTCCTGCCGGGCATGATGTGCCAAACAGGAGAAATTATTCACGGAGCTGCCGTGATCGTATTATTTGTAACCGTTACGCCCCATGTTTCCTGCACAGCGGATATCGGTTCTGCCTGAACAGCCTCGGCAATAACCTCCATTACCTGATACACCATGGTGCCGTTTTCAAGCTGCGTCTGCCCGAGGGTAAAAGGCTCGCACAGTATTCCAGTCAAGCTTCCGGGTTCTACCGGATAGGGGTAATAGTAGGTGCGGTTTGCCCCGGCAATCCAACCGTTTTTTAGTGTCAAGTTCGGATATTGAGACGCGGCCGTTCCTGCAATGTCACCGTTTGAATCGACATAATACGAAACCAGCCTCAGGCGAATAAATTCCTTGACATTGCCGGTGTTTTCCACCCGAATATCCGATTTTTCACTGCCGACGGCGGCAATACCGGTTACCTCGCTGCCGTCCGTCTTCTCACGAACGGCGCAGGCGACCTCCGCCGGAATAAACCGATTTATTTTTTCCGCTTTTTTGAACATAAAGGCAAGGGTCAAGCCCACGGTCGCAACAATACACAGGGCAGTCGCCGTAATCAGCATGTGCTTTATTCTTTTCGACATTGCGGTGTCACCCCTTTCTGTTCATTATCCTTTCGCTGTTGCCGTTAAGCCATTTATTATTAACGGGGGCGTCGTCAAAAGTAACTGTCTTTATTGTTCCCTCGGAAACGGTCACTTTCTGCGATGTGTCCTTATACCGCCACGACCAATTGTTTTGCTGTTCTACTGTGTATTCACGGCAAACCATATCCTTAATTGTCACGCTGCCGTTTCCCTTGATTGAAACATACAACTCAAAAGTGGGATCATCAGCTGCGGTGATACGATAAACAAACGCTCTGTCGCTGTTGCCCTCATCGGTCGTTCCGTTTTCTCTCTCGATTGTCATACTGCCGAGAGCGGGAACAAATTTAGCATAAAACACATTGACCTTAGGCATAGCATCAAGTCTCAAGGTTGTAGGCACAAGTTTGTTATCCGTTACCGTTCCCTTGTCGCCGACCGGCACCGTACACGCTTCGTCCGCGTACCAGCCGTCAAACCGATAGCCGATCTTGGCTGTCGCCGTTGAACCGCTGAACAGATTCGTTCCGTTTACTACCTCAATAGTCTGAGTGAGCGTTCCGCCGCCATACTGCCATACCTTGTATTCTACGGTATATTGCAAAGGCGCATAGTAGAATATGATGTAGTTTTGGGCATCGTTTGCCCGAAGAATAATCGTTTGTGACAGATTTGAAACGCAGTTCATTCCACTGATAGGCTTTGCCGATACCGCAACTGCGGAGCCGAAAGTGCCTGTACCGGATTCAATCGGCCGAAGCACACCCGGTGAGGTATCGGTCAGCTGTGGCAGGTTGCTGATATCCGTTCCGTACTTCAAATAATATACCTTGTAGCTCTGCGTGTTACGGGTATAGAAAATATACAGCTCGGTGCCTTGTGCCTGAACAGTAACAGTAAAGTGCGGATTTGTTTCAGCGTCAAGGAGCTGCGTTGTACCGGAATCTTTGATATATCCCGTGCCGTATACCGTAAAACCGCTGAATGTCTGCGGTACGATATCATGCGTAGAGCCGATATCTCCGATACCCTCGGTAAGGGCATCGCTTTCGGTATAGTTGATGTAATTACCGCTTTCATCCTGCTCAAGATCCGTCCCAGTGGCATTAACATTCTGCAGCATATGGTGTACGGCATAAAAGGCGTTCTGCGTATTTTTACTGTAATAGAAGACCACTACATTGTCCGGAGAGCCTACATAGTTGCCGTTTCCGTCATCAGTAACAGCAAGAATCAGGCGTTTGTAAAAAGCATCCGGAATATAGTCTTTAATGACCTCAAAACGCTCTGTCACAACCGCCTTGGTTGAAGATTTCGTCACCGTTCCTCCGCCCGGAGCAGAGGTTATCAAGGCACCGGTATCCGCATAGCGGTATTCCACCCGATAGGCTATATTCGCCGCATGCACATAAGTAAAGGTAAATACATTGTGCTCCGGTTCTTCCTTGTTTTCTTCATATTCCACTGCAATGGAATGGCTGGCAAGCGTCGGGTAATAACCGCTGCTGTTATAAACAGAATAAAGCTCGTTAAGCGGCTCACCTGCCTTCGGATAGAAAGTACGGGTGTTCCCTTGATAGGCAAAGCCGGCGGAATCGGGTGCGATTAGACGATGATATCTGTTGTCCGGGGTTAGATATACATAGGTGCGGTCCTCGCCGTCCTTTGTTACTTTATAGGTTTTATTGTCCTTAGGCGAAGCGTTTGCGGCTGCATTAAGAAGCCCCAGCCAAGAGTTGTCGCCTTCTCCCTCATGCAGAGCATAGTGGATTCGGTAGGGTTGTGCCGAGTGTGTACCCCAGTCGGCAAAGACATTCATATCTTTTGTAACAGGCATATCCAGCGGCGTATACGCCGTTTTGTTCCCGGCACGCATATAAAACCATCCGCCGAAGGTATACGCAAGCCCGCCTATAGATAACGACGGATTGTCTACACTTCCCAGTACACTGCCGTGCGGTATTTCCCGTGTTTCAATCATACCGCTTTCATTGCCCGTCGTTTCAAAGGCGATCATATCGTCATAGGTGCGGAAGAAGCGGATTGTGTGATTTACGGGGGTCCACTTGGCGTACAGACCGATATCTTTGGCAGGCATGGTTTCGCCGACTTTATGTTCGCTTCCGGGAAAGCATCCGGGCGATTCATACCAGCCGCCGAAGGTATAGGCATTTTGTTCCAGAGTTGCCGGGTAATCCGGAACAACCCCGACGGTATAAGAATCAAGAGACGTATTGTACGGTATGTCAAACCGACCGTAAACCTCGTTGTAGTTGTGCAGTGTAAGGCTGTGGCTCTGTCTTGTATAATAAAACCGTGCGATGTTTGAATGGCGACCGTCTGCGGTTTTGCTGTTATCCTCCCACTCACGCTCATTTACGGGATATTTAAATCCCGGCAGCGGAGGATAGGTTTGATGTGTAATACCACCCGAACCGTCATTATCGTCATTGGCATATACTGTATTATATAGCTTGTATTTTTTTTCGTTATACGTCCGTATCGTCAGTCCGTCTTCGTTTTCGCCGTCGCGCAGAGGCAGATACAACTCATATATCCACTCTGTCGGTTTGCTCCAACCGATGTTTGCTCCGTTATCGTAAAAAGCGAGAAAATTGATTGTCGTGGGATCGCCGAACTCATTGATAAAACGGCTGTCATACAATAATGTTTCGTTCAGTATCGGATAATAGCACTTTATCGTGGCATTGGTATTATCCCAGTTGTATTTTACATTGTATTCTCCGTTCCAGCCGGCAAAGTAGGCATACTTGCCCCAATCATCACCCTCTGTCATATGGTTGTTTGCACCGTTTGCCGTATGGGTTCCGACAATAGGAACTCTGTCAAACACTTCGCTCGGCCATAGTTTTGTTAAGTTCGCGCCGTATCGTGCCGTAAATTCAAGATAGTGAAACCTGTCGCCCTTGTTCGTATATCCATCATTTGCACTGTCTTCGGATGACGGATATACTCCTGTAGTATACTGCACGCCCTCGGCAGGGGTTATAGACGGCAACGCCCCAACAGCGCCCCATTGATTTGTATTTATGTTGTACAGCAGGCTTTCAATATCGTTCAGCACATTTCCGTTGCTGTCAAACGGCCGTTTATTATCGCCCCTTGGACTTATATACCCATCATACTGATGCCCGAATTTATAAGTACTTCCGCCCACAACGTAGTATACGGTTTCCGTCCCTGTCGGGCTTACCAGATCCTTTGTCGGGTTGTATTCCTTGGCATAGTAAAAACGCAGTGTATACTCTTTACGAGCATAGTACACATTTACGATCGTAGACCCGTCTCCGGCAACCGTCACATTTTGATCTGCATGGTCAAACCGGGAAAAACGAAGCTTGTCGGGCTTGCAAGCCGCACTGTGGGTATGTGTTTCATCGGTATTTCCGCAGATATTCGTCTCCGCCGTGATATCGTCCTCTCCGGAAACGGTAATTCCCGATCTTGCCGTCTTTTTTACATTGCCTACATAACTGTACTCATCATTGTCGGCATTTTGTAACCAATACACCGCCGTATATGTGGTGTCAACCGTGCTCCAAAGAGCTTTATATGTGCGGTTTTCATCGGGCACGGTATCGGGCAGAGTATCTTTGACATTGTCGCCGGTGCCGCTCGTCACATCGTCCCAGCCGTCAAACACATAGCCGTGTCGTGTAGGGGCATTTACAACAAAGGGCGTTCCGTAGCGGGCATAGATCGGTTCTGTGCCGTAGCCGCCGTCCATATCAAATTTGACCATATAATAATTACGGTCGTAGTAGCACTGAAAAACGGTGGAACCGTCGGCAGCGACTGCCTCCGGATAATGATACAGCTTCGTAAAGCCCTTTGCCGTCTTCTCATCCTGCACCGCAAGCTGCTCGTTGGAAATAATCGTGCCGGTTTTGGCAGAGGATATGCGGTAAAGCCCCATATTCTCGCTATACATATCGTCGTTGATATTCTGGAAGTAGTACCGCACGGAATAGGGCACATCTATTGCCTTATAATAGACATTTACGACATACTGCGCCGCTGTATAGTCTGCCGGAATATCCAGAGTAACTACCGTCGCGTCGTCATTCGCATCCACCGTACCGCCCTCCGGCACAGTGACAGAAGGATTTGCCGCATTATAAAACGGCGCATAGCCGAGATAGGTCGGTGAAATAACTGTATTGTGATAGGTAGTGCCGTACTCTATCTGCGCCGTAAATCCCGTGTAGATAGGCTGACCGGACACGGCATCTAAGTAATTTATGGAAATATCCACATATTCCGGATTGCTCTTCGGCGCACGGGCGAAAGCCTTTCGCACCGGGGATTTACCGTTCAGCACAGCAACGGGTTCGGCATCTGCAAGAGCATTAAACGCAACCGTTACGCAGACAGCCTCGGAATATCGGCTGTTTTCACCTGCTGTCGCCCTGCAACGGATATGAGCGCTGCCCGATTCGTCCAAAAGCGAGCCGAGCATAGCGTAGGACAGCGACATCGACTGCCTTGTCGCATCGTAAATATTCACCCAAAGCTCTGATTTGATATCCGCAAGTATCTGCCATTGATAGGCAACATTCTGCGTATTCGGAGAGCATTCGGCTTTGAGGGTGGTCCTTTCGTTTTGAGGCAGAGTCAGCTTTTCTGTTTTCTTGCCTTCATGTGTAATCGTCACCGAATCAAGCTTTGTAATGGCATTTGCCGTTATCAACTGTAACTGAAAAACAGACGTAAGCAGGCAAAGGCACAGAATAACCGAAAGCAGTCTTCTGAGCCCTGTATGTTCCGTATTTCTATAATGTTTTGCCCGATATCTTCCTTTCATACTATCCACCTGCTTTCCTGTGGGGCGTTATTTGTTTTTCACGGCGTTCCATGCAGCCAAGGCTCTCTGTGCTTCCGTATATTCAGCTGCCGAACCCTCGGAAAAGCCGTTATACTGCGCCGCTGTGGCGCTGATTTTAATTTGCATATCCTTCGGCAAACTGTCAAGCTGTGTCTTGGTGATATTCTCGCTGACGGTTATTTTGCCGCCTTCCGCCAACACATCCGCCTGCAGCACGGTATTAGCACTGACTATACGGTAATATACTGCTTCGCTCCCGTTACCGGAAAGAAATTTCCAACCGTTATTTACCGCCCAGCCGAGGATGTTTTCGTTACCGCCGGAAAAAACAAAGCGGTAATTATCATTCATTCTGCTCCAGCCTGTCGTTTTTATTTCGCAGAACACATAGCACGCCATTTCACTGCCCTCGAAATTCACAACAGCATTTTTTATCATATCAACGCCCGGGGTAATGACCCACTTATCCGTCTCTGCGAAATTCCCCGTTTCAGTAACGGTGATATCCCGCATAATTGCTACTCTTGCCGTGTCGCCCACCGTTGTCCCTGTCATGTACCTTGAAAAGGTCACTCCGGACAACGCTACGGCAATCAGCACAAGATAAAGCAAAACGGCGGAAAAAGGAAGCCGGAATTTCGGGTTTCGTTTTTGGTTTTCACTGTGCATCATTTTCCGCCTCCTTTGTTTAATTTCAGTTCTCCTGTTTTTTGCCCTTACGGCGAATATATCCGATCAAATTCGGCAACTCGGTAACCAAAATGATCGCAACAAATAGGCTGAGCATTCCGATCGGCGTTCGCGCAAGGCGGATAGCCGCCCCGATTTTCGGAATCACCAGCACCACTTTCCCGACTACATCCTCCTTCGGTATATCCGCGCCGTCGTCGGTATTGTTGGCGTCGCCTTTGGTGCGGTAACCTTTATCGCTTTCAGAGACAATGCGGTGGGTCACCGGCGTGCCGTCGGTCTGATACATCACAATATCGCCGACCATGTAATCACTTTGCTTATGGGTGATGATCAAATCGTCCGGTTCTATGGTGCCGCTCATGCTGCCGGTCAACACCACGGCGGAAGAGAATCCAAACACGGTCGAAGCATTCACCTTAAATATCTCCCTTGCCGCCAGTCGATATAGATTGGCAAGCAGAACAATACCTACGATCACAAGTATCAGGATCTGAAGGATACGCCACAAAACGGCCAGTGCTTTTTCAGTTTTCAACCTTTTCCCTCCTTTTCCGGGTAATGGCAAGGAACAGGCACATTCCGCCGCTGATGAGCATCAGCACAACATAACCGCCGATCATGGTGTTGTCTCCTGTCTGCGGAGAAGGCACTATCTCACCGCCGTCACGGATGACAATATAAAACCCGAGAGTTACATCGTCCGCCTTTCCGCTTGCAGCCTTGTTGCCGAGATAAGTGTCAACACGGTCCCGTTCGTCAACATTCGCACCGGCTTCATAATTCCAGAACCAGTTGATGCCAAAGTCCTGCAGCTTTTTTGCGTCCAGCTTACCACCTACAGCGCGGACAACCGTTTCTTTTTTTATGTTTTCGGGAAGCGTATACCGGGAGGTATCCGAAAAGCCGTCTCCGGAAAGAGCCGCACCGATGTCAAGCTCCGGCGAGGTTGAAAGCGAATAAAGTACGGCGGTATAGGTTATCTCTTTATTTGTATCGTTTTTAAGACGAACCACGCTGTCTTTTTCGGTGCCGGGTGCCAGCACCTTTTCGGCGTTATCGGCGTTTACATTCTTATACAGCGTTTCAAAGAACGAAAGTTCTGCCGAACCGTCCGGGCGCACCGAAACAGCCTTATCCCAAACAAGCGAGCCTGTTCTATAGGTAAGGATGTGTTCCGGCCTCTCTGCGGGTACGGCATAGGTAAGGCCTATCATTACCGGCAGCAGCATGGCCTGTAATATAAAGAGTATCAGCATGGCGGGAAACATCCATTCCCGCAGTTTTTCAGAATTATTCATACGCCACCTCGTTTGAAAGCAACCGGGCTATCCGGCAAAACGGCAGGGTTGCAGGGGTTCGGGACATATGCAGGACTCCCGGCAAACAGATGTCGGGAGAACTGCATACAGCCCGAAGATATCCCCCACCCGCCACATGACGGGGGATATACAACTGTACGAAAGCCGTATAATCAGAGCCTTAGTCGATCTGAGTTACGGTGGTAGCAAGCGTAAGGCTGACGGTTGCGGCTCTGCCTGCAGCAGCCTCATCACCTAAGAAAGTATCTCTTATATTGTTTGCGGGCTTGTCAGCGTCTGTACCAGTTTCGAAAGGCCATTCCCAGTAAATTGCAAGAGTATCGGCAGCCTGATCGGAAAGAACTGTGCCGGGAGCATAGTCCTTAGTATATGATGCAACGGCATTTACAAGAGCAGCCTTCATAAGATCAGCCGATGTATAGTCTGTACCGATAATTGCCTGATTGCCTTCCGGAGTCTTGATCTTGAATACCAAGGGGCAGTAGAATTTTCCGTCGCCGTCCTTCCAGTTTTCAAGCTGCAGGCTGGCAGCATCCAATTTGTAGGATACTCTTACAGCCACCTCGGGAGTGCCGGTAATGGTAGCTGCAACAAAATCGCCGTTACTTGTCGTGCCGGGCGCAACAACCTTATCGGTGGAAATTACCGACTTGGCAATCGTTCCGACCACAGTTTGATCATCAGTGTCGTACTCCTTGGCAAACACATCTCCGTTCGCCGTAACGGTCACGCCGAACTTAGCAACACGGGCGGAATCCGTGCCGCTTTTGCTGGTCACATACTTTGCGAAGGTGCCTCCGACAAAGCATGAGGTGATAAGTACGAGAGCAAGCATGAGAACTGCTGCCCTCAGCGTCCAATTCTTTTTTGAAGTCATGGAACATTCCTCCTGATATAATAATTGTTGAGACGATAAAATACCGTCATTTGGCTTTTGTGAGACGACAGAAATCGCCTCAACGTGAGGACCCTACCCTCATATATATCACCGCTTTGTCCGGCTGTGGCACCGGTTTCGCGGAATATACCGTTTATTATGTTTTGCCGCCGTCTTCTTTTTCGGAACTCTTTTCTCCCGCAGCGGCACGCAGCCGTTCAAGCTCCGCTTTCAGCTCCTCGGTTTCCTTATCCCTTTTGCCTGAGCTTCGCTGACGGCGGATGATATCATATATAATAAAAGCGCACACAGGGATGCCGATAAATACCGCCATACCCAGCGGCTTTTGCAGGAACATGGCGAAATCGCCGAGCCCCGGAATACGCCCCTTATACAGTCCGAATACAGCGTCCTCACCGACTGCCGGATCCTCGGTGTTGTTGGCATCACCCTTGGTTACAAAACTGCGCTTTCCGTCCGCGTCGGTCTGCACCTCAATAATACGGTGCGTTACGGCGATATTGCCGTCCATATAAGAAATGATGTCGCCTGCTTTCAGCTTGTCCGTTTCGGGCTTAACCGTAAAAATCAGGTCGCCTACTTCAATATGATCCTCGGCATTGCCGCTCATAGAGCCGGACTGCACAACCATCGGCGTGACGCCGAATACCGACGGCGGAACCTTCGGATTTACAACGCCTTTTATAATTATTGTCAGGTTACAGACAAGAATTACTGCGAAAATGCAGCACAATACCGCTCCAACAATGAACAGGATTCTTTTTGATGTTTTGTTTTTTGTCATACGACAGTCCTCCAAAAGAGTTTTTATTTATTGCTGTTAGATTTTTATAGCTTCTAAAAATTTCCTTTTCGCTTAGATATGGTTGCAAAAAGCGGTTGCCTCACCAAACAAATACTCGTACAGCTTTTCCAATTCCTCCGGCGGATATTTTGTATAATCAAGCCCCCACGAATGCAATTCCAATTTATGAGATGACCCCGGTCTCCTCATGTCAAACCGGATATCCGAAATATAACTGTAACCCAGTCTCTGCCGGACATCGTCAAATGCGATTATACCATTGTCCCTCTTTCTCTTTACCAACGTCCTTTTTCGAGCGATCTGCATAATTTCCGGCAACAGGTACAATAACCCTATTGTGATCCTTTGATTATACAAAAGCTGTCGCCCATTGTCTGTGATATAAACACATAACATATGTGACTCAGACACTCTTCAGGGCGTTTTCGCAAAAAAAGACTTCCCGCAATCTTAAAAAGGGCGGGAAGTCAATCATACGGATTTTTTCCGATTAGACACTTAACTTGCACTCTTGTTTTTCGACAGGTTTGCCAAATATGAAAATGCACATATATGTAAATAATATTGTACCCCGGCGTTTTTTGCGGTATTTTTCCAAACTCTTTATGTGAATTCGGGAGTCGGTTTTCCGGGTCTGAGTCATGTTTTTTCTTTTTCTATGTGCCTGCGGCACTGTACAACGGTGCAAAAGCATGATATAATAATTATATAGTGAGAAGTGAGAGGATTGCGCCCGATGAACATAACAACAAAACATCTTCACACGCTGCCGTTTTGGGATCATTTGAACCACGCTGAAAAAGATCTGCTTCAAAATAACGCCTATATTCGTTCCTTTGACAGAGATTCATACATTCTTCATTCCATGGCAGGCGAGGATATCGGGCTTATGATGCTGGTCGAGGGCAGAATTCGGGCGTATTTAATGTCGCCGGACGGCAGAGAGATCACCCTGTTTTCTCTTCCCGATCAAAGTATTTGTATATTCTCTGCCTTGAGTCTGTTCAACCAAATATCCTTTCAGGTGTTTCTCACATCAGACTGCCGCAGTAGGGTTCTCGTTGTCAATATGTCGATTATGGAACAGCTGATGCGAAACAACCTGTATTTTCGCTGCTTTGCCTATGAGTTGATCGCCGAACGGTTTAATATGGTTATGGACTCAATGCAGTGGATTCTGTTTCACGGTCTGGAACAGCGTCTTGCCGTTTTTCTTTTGGCCGAATACGGCAGGTACGGAAAAACGCATATACACCTTACTCACGACTATATTGCACGGTACATCGGAACAAGCCGTGAGCGAGTAACAAAAACTCTGAAAAAGCTAAATGACAAAAAACTGATTCACAAATCAAAGGGTTGTATCGAGCTTACAAACATTGACGGCTTGCGCACCCTTGCCTTGTCTTCTGACTTTTCTGGCAACCTACCTTGAGCACCAGGCGCTCGATTTATAATAATGCCGTCGTGTTATCCGCTTTTTGAAGCTGCCCACACTGTATCCCGCACAGTGTGGACAGCTTTTTTCGTTTTCATCATAGATGTAGTTCCTCATTACTTTATCGTCTCGCTGTTGTTGATGACCGACGCGGAATAAAGAAACAGCGCATCGTCCGCTTTCGTGAAGTCAATCAGTTTTCCGAGAGAGGAGGGCGAGATATAGCGGATATCGACAAGAGTTATTTCGGAATACCCTGCTGCAAGAAGCGGAGCTATACTGCTGCCGAACGAATCACGGAAAACGATGAGCCGACGTTCCTTCGCGGCATTCGGATTTATAATCCTGATGATTGAGCGCGCACCGCCGAGAAACATCTCGTATGGATCGCGTCCGCCTGCCGCCTTGAGGTCATAAACCGGTATCTCGGACTTTATTTCGGCGTTATACACCTTAAGGTCCCGTATCACGGCGTTGTCAAGATACCGCAAGGGCTCCGGAGCGTGCGGGAGAGCAGACTGACCGTAATAGACGCCGTAAAAAGAAACACCCGTATCACGCTTTTCACACTGTCCTATCCGCTCCGCACCCATTTCATCCGCAATTTCGTCGGAAACCGTCAGTATTCTTTCCTGCCGCCAGTGCGAATCGGTATAATAGAAATCATCCGCCGACAGGAGTCCGGAAATATCAATATACTTTGCCTCCTGAAATCCGTTCCCAAGGCGTTCGACAAGGGCCTTGTAATCCTTGTCCGGATAGCCGTTTGGCGATGCGATAAAGACATTTTTATCCGGTATCACCGACAAATATGTCCTTGTTCCGCCATTCCGAAGATAAGTGTCATACACATACCGAAAGCGCCGGGCGGCACGATCGACAGAGTCGAAGTCCGTCGGAAAATCCAGCTTTGAGAGGTGCTCTCCGACGGAATATAGTCCGTTGTTATCCTTTTGCATAAACACCATTGCATTTGCGGCGGCTTTGAGTGTTCGAAAGCCGTCCCGCAGCGGAAACTGATCAAGCATATATTTTTCAAAGCTGTTCATAAAGCTGCCGTTTGCAACCGATGAAAAGGATAGCGCAGGGCTTTTCGCAAGATGCCGTCTTTCTGTTACGGATTCATCGGCATCGGGCAAAATCCAAAACAAAGCAGCAAAAACCGCAATGAAACCAAGTGACAAAACCAATGTAAGTATTTGTTGGGCTTTCTTCATAATACTTCCTCCGGGGAAAAGTTAAAACCGCAAGTCAGAACCGGAAATAAACGGACGGGTTGAACGAACCGTCGATCAAATACGCAGTACATACGGCAATTGACGCGACAGTTGCTGCCGGCGTCAGAACGGCAAGAACCCGGCTGCCGCCCGCCGTCTCTCCGATCTTCTCATAGATCCGCTTTGGCAAGGGTGTCGCACCGACGGCGGCGACACTGAGCAACACAAGGTTGCTTTTCAGATAATAAAGCGAGGCCGTGTTCGCGGTGGGGATTCCGGCAAGCCCGAACAGGGACTTAAAGCTCATAAATGCATCGGCAATACTTGCCGAATCGAACAGTACGAAACCGAGCACGACAAACAGCATCGTGTAGATGTGCATAAACACGGCAAGCCGTCTTTTCGGGTGCAGAATGTACTTTTCAAACAGTAAAAGCACTGCATAAAGAAGCCCCCACAGAACAAAATTCCATGATGCCCCGTGCCAAAAACCGGTGGCTGCCCACACGACAAGGATGTTAAATACATGCCGTATAGGCTTTACGCGGTTTCCGCCGAGGGGGATATAAAGGTAGTCGCGGAACCAGCCGCCGAGAGAGATATGCCAACGACGCCAGAACTCCGTAATGCTTGCTGAAATATACGGGTAGTTGAAATTTTCGCAAAAACGGAATCCGAAAATGCACCCGAGTCCTATCGCCATATCGGAATATCCGGAAAAGTCAAAATAGATGTGCAGCATATATGCTGCGGCGTACAGCCAATAAAACAACACGGTTTTCTCGCTGTACGCCTTGAATTCGGACACAAGAAGTGCCGCCGAATTTGCAAGAAGTATCTTCTTTGCAAGTCCGACGGAAAAGCGCGTGATTCCCTCCGACGCGTCGGCAAGCGTTGTTTTCCTGTTTTTCAGGCTTCCGGCAATGTCTGAATAGCGGACAATGGGACCGGCTATCAGCTGCGGGAACATCGCCACATACATGGCAAGATCAACAAAATTGCGCTGTGCCGGCACGCCGCCGCGATAAACATCTATGACATAGCTCAGGATCTGGAATGTATAAAAGCTGATGCCTACCGGCAGAGCCACCTTCAGGAGCGGGATAGAAAGACCGGTCACCGCATTGAAGTTCCCGATAAAAAAGTCCGCATATTTGCAGTAAGCAAGCAGACCGAGACTGGCGACCGCCGAAACGGCAAGCGCCAGCTTGGCAATTTTCGTCCCGCGAAAGCGTTCGACCAAAAGCGCGGCAATATACGACTGAGTGACCGACGCAAGCATGAACACAAGGTATTTAGGCTCTCCCCAACCGTAGAAAAACAGGCTTGCCAAAAGAAGCACAAGATTCTTCATACGGTCGGGAACAACGAAATACACGAGCAAAACGCACGGCAGAAAGCAATACAGAAAAGTTATACTTGAAAACAGCATAGCTTTGTCTTATGCGATGGGAACATCGAAAAGCTGTTTTGCCGAACTGTATTCAGCGGACAGCTTTGCTGTAAAGGTGTCTGTCAGTTCCCTGGCGCCAAACACGGAAACGATATAATCGCCGACGGTCAGAATGACGAGCTTTTCGGGAAATCCGCACAGCCACTGGCGCGCAAGAATGTTTTCTTTAATTTTACCTGCAAGTGCTTCGACGTTTCCGGAGTCTTTAACATGGTATACGCCGCAGGAAAAGTTGTTCTGATTCAGCATATGCATAAGCGATGCGGCATCGTCAATCTCGGAAGCGTTTGCCTTCGGGAAGCCGAGTTCAAAGTCAAGGGCTTCTGCATCGGAAACATCGAATTTGCCGGGCTTATCTTCCTTCATATGCTTTTCGGAACCGCCTGTTGCGGGAAATTTTTCGTCGGCCGAATACTTGCTCCAGACCTTTTCAAGAATTTCCAAAGCGCTTTTGACCTGCCCTTTGGGGACATCGGAAGGCGTGGTTGTCCCGCTTTCACCGTTTTGTTTTGCACAGGCTGCAAAAGAAAGGACAAAGACGGCAGCAAGTGCAAGTGCAATAATCTTTTTCATGATATGGTTTCCTTTCACTTTAGGTTTTGTTTTCATAACATTATCTGTAACCCGAACAACATTAACAATTACGTCGTTTATCTCAGGGGAAGACCGATCTCAAACACTGCGCCGCCGTCGTTTGACGCGGATATTGTGCCTTTGTGCAATGACACAATTTCTTTTGCGAGCGAAAGCCCGATCCCGGCACCACCCTTACGGGTGCTGAAAAAGCGGTCGAAAATGTGCGGCAAAAGCTCCGGCGCAATGCCCTCTCCATCGTCATGGATACGAACAATGGCTTTTCCTCTGTCTGCCTTACATTCAATTTGTATTTTCCCTTTTGCATACCGCAGTGCGTTGGTGATGATATTGGTAAACGCACGGCGGAGCTGAACCTCATCGCAGTTTACCAAAACAGGTTTTCCGTCAAAGCATGGGGTGATGCACAGTTTTCTCTGCTCCGCCAGTTGTTCCGTGCTGCGCAGACAGTCATATAAAACCTCACGGACATCCATCGAATGGAACTCGGCATTGGCTTGTCCCAACTCCAATCGGGAGAGTGCGAGCAGCTCTTCCACCAATTCGGACATCTGTTCTGTCTCCTCCAGAATGATCCCGGATGCCCCGACAGGATCAAGAACCCCGGTATGGATACCTTCCGCACAGCCCTGAACAGCCATCATCGGCGTTTTCAGCTCGTGCGACACATTCTGGAAAAACCATTTCTGGGATTCGTGCGCCTTTTCAACATAGCCGCCGAGCTTCCAGCCAAAGAGACAGACCAGCACGCTGAGCACTGCCAACACCGCGAAAAAAACTGCATTCAGATAAGCCGAATATTGCATAACTGCTCCGACATCCACATACAGGATGTACGAATATGCGTCCTCATATTCATCGGCTTCGACCTGTGATATTCGGAAAACAAATCGGCTGCCGCCGGTTTTCAGCGTATGAAATTCATCAGCGGCGGGCTTTTCCTCCCGGCAGTATTTCCGCAATTGATATTCAGCCTTTGAAAGGTGTTCCGACTCTGTAAGACCCTCTTCAACTTCAAGATACCGAACACTGGACGCAAGAAAATGCTCCTCCCCTTCATCCGTTATTTCGGTAAGCGGGATAGGGTCCTTACGCTCATCCTCCAAAAGTATCGCCTTCCGCGCCTCTGCCGTCAGATATTCCGGAATAAAGATATTAACGGTGGCAAGCAGCACCGCAAAAACAAACAGCATCGTACCGAGAACGGATAAGGTGATTTTTCTTCTTATATGCTTCATTTCCCGCCTCCGTCCGATCGCAGGCGGTAGCCGTATCCCCAAACCGTCTCGATCTGCACCTTGCTGTCTGCCGAGGAGAGCTTGCTGCGTATGCGGCGCAGTGTTTCATCGGTCACTCTGGTTTCCACCTCGTCATTGTATCCCCAGATGTGGGTGAGCAGCTCATCGCGCGAAAAGGCCTTGCCCTCGCCACGCATTAGAAAGAGAAGCATCTTCAGCTCATTCGGGGAAAGTGCAAGAGGTTTTTCTCTGCAGAAAAGTTGCTTCTCATCACCCGAAAAGCGCAGATCTCCAACGGCAATATCCCTGTCCGTCGGATCTCCGCCTCTTTCCATCTCCACGCGGCGAAGTAGAGATTTAACACGCATCAGGAGAACCGTCGGGCGGAACGGCTTGGTCAGATAGTCGTCACCGCCTTGCAGAATACCGTTGACGTAGTCGTATTCGGTATCCTTTGCCGTCAAAAGAATGATGGGAACGCTATCCTTTTCACGGATGAGGCGGCAGCAGGTAAGTCCGTCGGTCCCGGGCATCATAATATCCAAAATAACAAGATCGGAGCGCCTTTTAAAAAACGCGCCTAAAAGTGCGTCGCCTGTTTCAAACGCGCACACCTCATATCCGTCATTCTCAAGAAAGCTCCGAAGAGTTTCTCTTATGTTTTTTTCATCCTCTGCAATATAGATAAGTTGTTTCATGATGCCCCCAAAAATCTATACAGAGCCGTGCCGTCCGGACACGGCTCTGTGCGTGTGGTTTATTTGATTTTTTCTCAGACCGAAAGGTCGGCTTCGTTCAGTTCAAAAGTCATGTTCGGCTCGTTTGCCGCGATCTTTTCATCATACTCGGCGTCGACGCGGTCCCAAAGCTCCGCATTACGGTCAAGAACCGAGTCGAGTTTTTCATAGAGAGCGTCAATCTCGCCATAAAGTCGATTTGCGTTCTCATCCGTCATGCGGTAGTAAAGCTCGTCAATCTGTGCTTCCAGCGATTCGATCTCGGCAAGATCCGCAAGCAGAGCCGATTTCTCCTTTTCGGTCAGTAAGCTCATACCCTTGATGAATTCCTCGTAGGATTCCTCTGCCGGGCAGGTGTCATCAAAATCCGCTTCATTCAGTTCAAAGGTCATGTCCGGCTCGTTTGCCGCAATCTTTTCATCATACTCATCGTTGACGCGTTCCCAAAGCTCTGAGTTTCTTTCGAGAACCGCCGTGAGTTTTTCATCAAGGGTGTCGATTTCATCGCAGAGACGTTTCTCGTTTTCATCTGTCATACGGGAGTAGATTTCGTTGATCTGATTCTCATACTTTTCGATCTCGGCAAGGTCTGCAAGCAGAGCCGATTTCTCCTGTTCGCTCAGAAAGCTCAGATTTTTAACAAAGCCTTCAAGCGGCTGTCCGACACATTCGCCGGAAACCTCTGCAGCGGAAATGCATGGATCATTCACAGGTTCTCCCGACTTCTTCACATTTGCCGAAGCAGCAGTTGCAGATACGGTAACAATGCTCAGCGCAAGTACGAGAGTGAGAACTGCTGCAAATACGGTTTTTTTGCTTTTCATAGAAAGTGCTCCTTTGATAATTATTTGCGGTTTTCCTTTCCGCAACATAAGTATAGCAAAACGAAGCTGCCCATTCACCGCAAAAACGCTTGAAAATTGTCACAAAACCGTAAGAATCGAAAGTCGTGTATAAGCATCATTTTTAACTTGCAGTAATAACCTCAGAGAAGTTCCTTCAGCGTCTCCTCAAGCTCGTCTTTTTCACGGTACCCGACAGTCTTTTTTAGAATTCTCCGTTTTTAAAGAAGATCAGCGTTCAAATGCTTGCAATTCCGAAACGGGCGGAAAGCTTCGGCTCGGCTTCCGTTTTTTTCACAGGGGACAAAACGCAGTGCCGCACTGTTGATACAGTAGCGCACACCGTTCGGCGAATCGGGATCGTCCTCAAACACATGATTCAGGTGTGAGTCTCCGACCCGGTTGGTGCAGACGTTCTGTGCCGGCTCCTCGCTGCTGAGTACCTTTTCCATGTGGTTGAGGTAGACCGGCGCATGGACGGCACTGCTGAATAAACTGTTCGTAACGATTACCTCCTCGGTATACGAAATCTTTCTGTAATATTTATGGTTACGCCTTCTGCTGTAATTATAACGGTTACAGTAACACCTGTCAAGTTTACAACTGAATTCTGTCTCAAAAAAGTGAGCCGGATAACCGGACCCACTAATACCATGTTAACCTTTTCACCTTGATTTGCCGTCAGACTATTTTGGACGTTAATTATTTGAAGGTCTTCATTTCGGGCTACACGCACCGTTTTCTCGGTTCCGCTGTCCTCCCTTGAAAGATAACAGATACACATACTGCTCCCGTTTATAAAACGCCGATTGCGGCGATGCCCCTGCGCCGTCGGTTAGAAGCAGCAGAAAAGAACCGGTATGAGACACTGTTTTGGCAAGTACCTGAAGATCCGGGTCTGCTGCTGTTATTTCAAGACCTATGTTAAAGCCGACCGCCTGAATCAGCGGCATATTTTACGTTTTGGTAAGTGCAGTTCCGATTTTGATTCCAATGGGCGTCATTGACTGATTGGTTCAGAGAAAAAAGCCCCCTTCCGAGGATAGTATATCGAACCGCCTATTGCGCCTAATGCAGCGACAGTGATAAACACGCCGCACTGTACGATCAGTACTAGAATTGCAGGTACGGCGAGCGACCGGAATGTCAATGCAACCACGACGAAGATGGATACAGCGGTAAGCAGTGTGATGAGCAGCAGTTCGCGGCTGAAGCCGGACTCCATTTCATTCACCATTGCACTGTTTCCAATAAGATGATATTCACCGGACAGCTTTTCATCGCATATTTCGGTTATTTTTTTTACAAACGCCGAGGTTTTCTCCGACTCAACCGGCAATTTGGTCGTGACGGTCATCCTCGAATGC
>ERZ825137.204-NODE-204-length-84894-cov-4.490953_pt1 | contig 84894 bp, 78 predicted proteins | sample MGYA00519873_ERZ825137 | MGnify/ENA primary metagenome ERZ825137 (study PRJEB31778, sample SAMEA3449190) | human gut metagenome | biome: human gut; feature: human-associated habitat; material: faeces | place: United Kingdom | collected 2010/2012 ...
AATGATTGGACTATGGTGTAATGGTAGCACAACAGGTTTTGGTACCATTACACCATAGTCCAATCATTATATGCTTTCTTTTAAAAAGCGCTGCAAAGATAGCGGGGATTGTCTAAACTACCAAATATTTCTTTCATTTTTTATCGTTTCTGCTCAAAAAAAGCCTCTTATATAGTTATCACCCAAAGAGAAGATAACTCACTATGATAAAGAGATGTCCCGACTATCATGAGAAAAGCTACCCTCATCCGGCCCGAAAAGACAGTTCTGCACCCACCACGATAACAAACTGTTTTTCTAAAGCTTTTCTATTCGGATACTGCTCGGACTTACCTCTCTCCCTTCCCCCCCCCAAAAAAAAATTAAAAAGGCACCTGACATCTGTCACATCCGTCACAACGCATATAATAAATTGTTATACACTAATTTACCATTTCTATAGGGCTCGTCCGATGTGACAGATGTCAGGTTGTCTGCCAAAATGTATTATGGTAAAGAATCCGTATATCGTATTTTCTCTCTATCCTCCTTGCATCCCATCTCATTTGGGCGGAGAAAAGGGAACAGAACCGGAATGCATAAAAACTTCAAGAGAATAGAACGTATATCGTACTTATTAATAAGAGATTAACTATGAATCAACGGAGATTACACTGTCTTAAAAAAGTGTTTTATAGGGTAAAAACACTTTGTTTCAATAGGTCAAAACACTTTGTTTCTCTTAATGAAACATTTTGTTTTAAACATATGAAACACTTTATTTCTGATAATAAAACACTTTCCGCTGTAGCGGTTACCTCACTTGATTATAGTAGTAAATCTTGATTATTCATTCTACCTATATTATCTGGTACGAAATTTGTTGAAGACTATAGAAGCATAAAAAACGGACTCCGGCCCTGCCCGAAGGCGGAACCGGAGTCCGGAAAAATATAAAAATTGAAATTGTTTCTTATTTCGCTATCAACAAGTAATAGTTTTTCTTTCCCCGCTGTACCAACAGATATTTGCCGTTGAGCAAATCGCCGGTAGTAATCTCTTGGTCGAAAGCCGCCAATTTCTCTTTATTTAAAGAAACACCTCCACCTTGAACTAACTTACGCATTTCACCTTTGGAGGCAAACACAGCCGCATTCTCCACAAACAAATCTACCGCTTTCACTCCACCGGCCAAAGCGTCTTTTGAGATTTCGAACTGCGGAACTCCTTCGAATACGGCAAGCAAAGTGTCTTCGTCTAATTTCTTCAATGCCTCCGAAGTAGCGTTTCCAAACAAGATATTGGATGCTTCCACTGCTGCGTTATAGTCTTCTTCCGAGTGAACCATAATAGTGACTTCTTTTGCCAAGCGTTTCTGAAGCACACGCAAATGAGGCGCTTCGGCGTGTTCCGCTGTCAAAGCTTCCACTTCGTCCTTACTCAAGGAAGTGAAGATTTTAATATAACGGGCTGCGTCTTCATCGCTTACATTCAACCAGAACTGATAGAATTTATAAGGAGAAGTGTAGCGCGGATCTAACCAAATGTTACCCGATTCTGTTTTACCGAACTTACCGCCATCAGCTTTGGTAATCAACGGACAAGTCAAGGCATACACTTCACCGCCGTTTGTACGACGAATCAATTCCGCACCGGTGGTAATGTTTCCCCATTGGTCGGAACCTCCCATCTGAAGTTTGCAACCTTTTGTCTCATATAAATGTAGGAAATCGTATCCCTGCAACAATTGGTAAGTAAATTCCGTAAACGACAATCCGTCACGCGCTTCACCATTCAAGCGTTTCTGTACGGAATCTTTTGCCATCATATAGTTAACGGTGATATGTTTACCCACCTCACGTGCAAATTCAAGGAAAGTAAAGTTCTTCATCCAGTCGTAATTATTTACCAGCTCCGCATGATTCGGCGCATCCGAATCAAAGTCAAGGAACTTACTCAGTTGTGCTTTCATACCTTCCAGATTATGATGCAAAGTCTCTTCGGTAAGCAAATTACGTTCCTGCGACTTGCCCGAAGGGTCGCCTATCATCCCCGTAGCGCCTCCAATCAAGACTATCGGCTTGTGACCGCAACGCTGAAAATGACGCAATATCATCACACTGCAAAGGTGACCGATATGCAAAGAGTCGGCCGTCGGATCAAACCCGATATAAGCCGTCACTTGTTCTTTTTCTAACAACTCTTCGGTGCCAGGCATCATTGTATGCACCATTCCACGCCATCTTAATTCTTCTACAAAATTCATCGAATGATTATCATTTAAATGTTTAGATTTTATACGTCTGCGTGCAAAAGTACGACTCTTTATTCGAAGATACAACTCTTAATGCCTAAAAAAGAGTTTGTTAATGTTTTGCCGTACCTTTTCCCGCAAATTTATCTCCGGGACTTCCAGAATCTTTGCCGCACGCATATACAATTCCTGAATATCCGCTACGCTTTCGTCCGTTTCGAGAAACAGATAATCCAAAGGAGTGGAACGCAAAGCCTCTTCCTGATATCGCGCCCCGTAAGAGAGATAAATGCCGTTCCGCAAATAGGCTTGCGCTAATTCTTTTTTTCCACGGAAGCCATGAATAATCCAAGGGTTACGCGGACGCAGTTTCTTTTTAAGTTCCAGAATTTCGTTCGAAGCTTTCACTGCATGGATAATCAGAGGAAAACCGTATTCATCGGCAACACCAATCACCCGACGGAATGCCGACAATTGCAATTCAAAAGGAACCTCCACTGCTTTATCCAGACCTGCCTCCCCAATGGCAACCACTCGCTCGCTACGAACCGATTCCGTTAACCATCGCCATTGTTCGGAAAAGTTTGCTTCTGTCAGATACCAAGGATGAATCCCTACCGATATATAAATAGGATGGGCCTTCGAAATACCAGGGATTTCTTCCATTAAGCAGGAATCAACCGGAAAAGAATCCTCCGGCTTTCTACCGGAAACAGGAGAAAGCTCCACTGTGTCTTTCCACCCGCAACTCCAAACAGCATGTTGTAAATCTCCATCCAAACGGTGTGTATGTACATCCCACCATCCGCCATCCTTATTCGCATGTACTGCGTCCGTATGAACAGAAGCTTCATCAACGGTTTCTACCGGAAAGAAAGTGTATATGGGAAATCTCAGCTTACGAAACATCGGCAAATATATTATAATAATTACGGAACGGGATCATAACCCGATCCTCCCCAAGGGTGACACCTCAGTATGCGGCGAATTGCCAGATATAAGCCTTTAAAAGGCCCATGCTTCTGGATTGCTTCAATGGCATACTGCGAACAAGTGGGCGTAAAACGGCATGACGGAGGAGTAAGCGGAGAGATATATCCTCTGTAAAAGTAAATAGGGAACAACAATATTTTAGTCAATAGTTTACGCATAACTTTCCTCCAACGTACATTATCGCAGGTTCTCGGCAATCCGTATTAACAAATTCTTAACCTTTTCTTCTACCTCATCCGAAGCATATAATTTATCATCTAACCAGATAAAGCCTAAAGCCAAACTGATATCGGCCTCTTCCAAAACATGCCATAACGTGTATTTGTTCTTCCGGTAAGCTTCCCGTATCTGCCGTTTCACCCTGTTACGTTTCACGGCACGACGAAAACGCTTTTTAGGAACACTCACCAGCATACAAGCTCTCTCATTTCCCTGTTCCACAGGCATGTAAACTACCCGCAGAGGATAAGCGAGCAACGACTTGTTTCCTCCGGCAAACAAGCGGTCTATAATAAGTTTCCTATTCAGCCTTTCCGATTTAGATAAGGTATTACGTTCCATCAATATGTTACAAATTAATTATTATATATCCGCCACATCCTTCTTTTAAACAGCAAGGCAACTGAATGGTAGCACGAAATTAGTAAAGTATAAGACCCGATCATTCAAACTATCAGACCTTTACCTTCTATGTCTGTTCAGATTGCCAACAACATCTTCCTTTTTTCATCATAGCAACCTACATAAGGAGCGAATTGAAAAAGGAATGAGCTTTTACTTTACAAAGTTACGACTTTATCGACATTCAGCCTTCATTTCTCATGAAAAAAGTACAGACTGACCTTTTATATAGCACAAATACGAATCGGGGATTAAAACAACAAGAAAAACATATCCGTACAGGCAGAAACAAGAAAAGATTTGAAATACAATACATTACATTATAATAATGACATTTACCCTGCCAAAGGAATATCCGATCTATTACTTTAACTTTGTTGAAATAATTGGCTCAATTCAGTTCAAAGGAAGTTTCTAAAGAACAATTTCTCAAAACTCTGTTATGATGGTAATTCTCCAATTCAATTGAAAAGGAAGTTAGACCAGGTATCTTAATTGAAACCTATCACTATTGTAGAGTGTAAACAGCAAAAAAATGCTTCCTCTCAACTACATTGAAAAAGAACCAGACAAACTGCCATTTTTATCTGTAACAAAGGCAGCATATATATTGTATTAAACTGTCAGAGGAAAGAACTAAAATATTCATAAAAGAGCATCTACTGTAAAGAAGAATCTAAATTCCTTTTTCCAACGCTCAATCATAACCATCAAAAAAACATATAAAGAAGGAGTTGTTTCTGTCTCCAACTCACCATTGAAATTCCGGACAAAAAAACAACTCCTTCCCAGACAGAAATCAGTCCATCATTTCTTTAACTCTGTGTTTAGCTTTCTGAGCTGTTTCTTGAGCTGTATGAGCAGCTTCAGTAGCTTTTTCCTTAACGGTATGACCTGCTTCCGTCAAATTCTCTTCAGCAACATGCGCAGCATGTTCTGCTTTCTTTTTCATCTCATGTCCCAAACTAGAGCCTTTTTCCTCTGTTCTTTTTTCAGCAACTTCGGCATCTATCGTTGCCTGAGTGGTTGCATCATTTGCTTCATTTCTTAAAGTATCCATAACACTGATATTTAAATTAAACACATCATGGGAACAAGCGTTCCACCGAAAAAGATTATTGCTTATTGATTTTTTAAGTAAAAAATCGGGAATAAATAACAGGCAGACATCACTAAAAAACCTTTATTTATCAAGAAGAATAAAAATTAAGGTTGTAAAATCCCATTGACAATATGAAAAAAATACAGGTTTACCATAAAAAAGCATAGTTGAATGTCCAAAGCCCGAACCTAAAAGAAACTGCAACGTTCTTCCAGGCAAAGACAGGTATCCGGGAAAGTTGCATTAATTCAATTTTCGCCTACAATTACTACGAAGGAATTAAAGAGGGTGAAGTATGAAAGAAGGCAGGGGAGGTATCGCAGGAAGACGGAGTGAGGAGGTAAAGAAGAAGCCGTTTTCTATGAAATGTTAACTTCTTCATTACTATATCTTCTTTAATTCCTAACGGGTAAAATAACGGCAGCTCTTCTTACACTAAAATACTTAAGTGTAAGCAAAAGCTTTAAGGAGTAAAAAGAATTATCACTTTACGGGAAAGGGAACAAAAGGTTAAACTAATTTTACTTATTCATGCCAATTATCTCGGGGCTCACTCATAGTAAAACCAAACGGATTATCCATGATTCTGGTTTCGGACAAGTGAAGCTTACAGAGCCTGAATAAGATACAAATAATTACGGAATCAATAAGATTAAAAAAGAATCATATGGAAAAAAGAAAAGACAAATTGCCGAATCCACTGGATCAGCATTACACTGGGAAATATCCCTTAAAGAAACAAGAAGCGCCCGGTATACAAGCGGATATGCAACCCGCACCGGACTGTGGGGAAGAAAGTTATGAAGGGCACGGGCGATTGGAAGGCCGTAAAGCCCTTATTACCGGAGGAGATTCCGGCATTGGAAGAGCTGTAGCTATTGCATATGCCAGAGAAGGAGCCGATGTGGCTATTAATTACTTGCCGGCAGAACAAAAGGACGCAGAGGAGGTAGCCAAGCTTATTAGAGAAGCAGGGCGTAAAGCCGTACTCATTCCCGGAGATATTTCCGATGAAGATTTCTGCAAACAGATGGTGCAAGAAGCTAATAAACAACTCGATGGACTTGACATTCTTGCATTAATAGCCGGCAAACAGGTGGCAATCAGCAATATAGAAGATCTTGATACAGACCAACTAAGGAAAACCTTCGAAATTAATGTATTCTCTCTCTTCTGGATCGTTAAAGAGGCATTACCACTGCTACCTCCTGGAGCAACCATCATCACCACCGCATCTATCCAGGCATATCAACCCGGCAAAGAGTTACTTGATTACGCCGCAACAAAAAGTGCCATCATAGCTTTCACAAGAGCTTTAGCCAAACAAGTGGCTTCAAAAGGGATCCGCGCCAATGCTGTAGCTCCCGGACCTTTCTGGAGTGCTCTTCAGATTACAGGAGGTCAATTGGATGAAAAAATTCCCGAATTTGGACAAAATACGCCCTTAAAAAGAGCCGGACAACCTGTAGAATTAGCCGGGGTATATGTTCTTCTCGCATCACCGGAATCCAGCTATACTACCGCAGAAGTATATGGAGTAACTGGAGGAAATCATACCGCCTGACATCTCGGAAATGATGTGAAATGTACAGACAAAGAATATTTCCAACTCCGTAGTTGGAAATATTTTAGCGATTTTACAAGATTGATAAAAGCCGTATCTGGTAAATATAAGCAACTAAAATTTACCTGGTTAGAATTTGATAACAAAAACCTGACGGATTAAAGTCTCTTTAGCCAAGCTCTCCTTATGATATCTTTTCTTCCCTCCAAGAAATCGATATGTAATAAGGGGAGTGCTTTATAACAAAGTAAAATCATAAAGAAGGCCACCTCATCATTCTTGAGGTAGCCTTCACTTATGTAAATTAATAAAATCTTGTTCTATTTTTACTTTGCCATATAAAGATTACTCTTCATTATGCTCTTTAATATACCAATCCAATGCGGCAGTCATAGAAGGTGCTTGCACCGTAGGTGCTTCCAAATCAAGCCGGAGACCGGCATCACGCACCGCTTTAGCTGTAGTAGGTCCAAAACTTGCAATAGCTATATCGCCCTGCTGGAAATTCGGAAAGTTCTTCAGTAAAGAGGTAATTCCCGCCGGACTAAAAAACACCAGCATGTCGTAATCAAAATTCTCTTCCGAAGAAAAATCGTTGCTTACCGTACGATACATAACCGCCTCGGTGTGTTGCAAGTTACTTTTATCCAAAAGATTTTTAATTTCATCCGTATGCACATCCGACATGGGCACAAAATACTTATCAGCCTTATGCTTTATCATGGAAGGAAGCAAATCGTCAATCTTACCGGTTGCACCGAAAAAGACTTTGCGCTTGCGATACTGCACATACTTTTGAATATATAAAGCAACAGCTTCCGTCACACAGAAATATTTCATATCCTCCGGAACAGTCACACGTAATTCAGAGCACAAATGAAAGAAATGATCAATAGCATGGCGAGAAGTAAAAATCACCGCAGTATGATCGAGAATAGAGACTTTCTGTTGTCTGAATTCTTTGGCTGATAAACTTTCGACCTTTATAAAGGGGCGAAAAACAATCTCCACGCCGTATTTTTCGGCAATGTCAAAATAAGGCGACTTCTCTGATGTCGGCTTAGGCTGCGACACGAGTACTTTTCTAATCTTCAAGGTACTAATTTTTTATTATCAACAAGTCATTCGTAGAAATCAGTGCTTGCCATAGCAAGAAGCAAGGCACTATTTCGAGAGCGCAAAAGTACACAATAAAATACAAGAAGCCATACATTTTGTTTAAAAAGATATTAAAACACTTATAAAACAACATTATTTCGCCTAAAACCCCCAGTATAACAAAGAAAATAAATGAATTTAAGTTGGATAAATCGAAGTAAATAACCAGCAAAAGTAACGGAAACAAAAGTATTCCAAACAGAGAATAGATCAAAGAATAAGATTCCAACCAGACGGAATTTTTCTGTTTGTCAAAAAATATCCAATTCACAAACCTGTAAAGCACCATTTTCAAAATATAATATAGTACTATTATTCCTACATAAGTGCTTAATAAAAAAACCGATGAATAACGACTGAAAAGTTCCGGATAAAAATCATGTGAATAATCGAAGAAAAATATTCCGAGAAAGATACAGGTCTGCCCTATTAATAGCAAACGGTAACGAACATCCGAACCGGTTTCCACGGCAAACAAACTGGCTCGTTCCCTGACATAAAAAAGATTCTTTATCTGGTGAGCCAAATAACGTTTCCCATTCGAGAGAACATAAGAAAGCAAGAAAAAACAAAAGAAAATGCATACTGTCAGCACATTATCCGAGTGAAGCTGATAAGGTATAGGATCGGATTCTTTTCCTACCGATACAGCCATCGGTATGGTATTTGCCGTGTCACCCGGCAAATATTGTTCCGGATGAAATGATTTCAACGTATCTGTTGCAAACGCCTTCGGTATTGTTCCAGCCGCAGCAAAGGGAATGACATTTGTCGTATCCGGAAAAACTTGCGTCATTGTGTCGACAGGTTGAGACGTAGCGGAGAAACCGGATACATCACGAGACATAGCTTTTTCCGGCAAATTAAGGGAAACAATATTTAATCCAAACAAACAACTCATATGGCGGCAAACTTTCTAATCTCTTTACTCCAAACAGGAGTGGTGAATAATAAATCGACGGCTTCTTCCGGCGTTTCCGCCACGCTCCATATCGCAGCATGCTGCGGGCGCATAAAATGTTCCTCTACTGCCTTTTGCAACATCTCCAGTAAAGGGTCGAAAAAATGGTTTACATTCAATATGACAATCGGCTGCAAGTAAAGTCCCAACTGCTTCCAGGTAATCACCTCAAGCAATTCTTCTAAGGTTCCGCAACCTCCGGGCAAAGCAATCACTCCGTCCGACAACTCCGCCATCCGATGTTTACGTTCGTGCATGGTTTCGGTTACTACTAGTTCCGTCAAACCTTGATGCTGCCAACCTTGCTCCACCATAAAATAAGGAATAACTCCGGTCACTTCTCCTCCACCGGCCAATACGGCATCGGCACACGCACGCATCAGTCCCATATTGCCGGCTCCGTTAATTAACCGGATATTTTTCCGGGCAAGTACTGTTCCCAGCATTTCGGCACATTCCATATAGCACGGATTGATTTTCGTACTGGAAGCACTATATACACACACGTTTTTTATATCGTTCATCTTGTCGACAGCTTATTTGCGCACAAAGATACATGAAATCTCCCTATTACACATGATACGACCGCACTTTTGCAAATCCGGAAAAACTAAAAAATCCTCTTGTTAAGCCCCGAATTGTAACCATGTCGAGAAAAACAAGAGGATTATTCTATTCCTACTTACAAAGTATAAGTATAGCTACTGCATTTTCCTAATTTTAAGGTAGTCTGCCTGCTGTGAGCCTTTAGTTTTATCACTTCAAACCAAAAGCTTCTTTCACGCGGGCTACATAATCAAGCTTCTCCCATGTAAAGAGCTCCACCTCTACAGTTTTGGTCGGTTGATAATTCGACGTGAAAGTCTTCTTCACCCATTTCGGCTCGCGTCCCATATGTCCGTAAGCAGCCGTTTCCTGATAAATGGGGTTACGAAGTTTCAAACGCTCCTCAATGGCACGGGGACGAAGATCAAAGAGTTCCTCAATCTTTCGGGCAATCTCACCGTCGCTCATATTCACGTGTGCACGTCCGAAAGTGTTTACATAAATATTGATAGGGCGAGCCACACCAATGGCATAAGAGACTTGCACCAGCATCTCATCCGCCACACCGGCTGCCACGAGATTCTTAGCAATATGACGTGCCGCATACGCCGCGCTACGGTCCACTTTGCTAGGATCTTTTCCGGAGAAAGCGCCGCCGCCATGCGCACCTTTACCCCCATATGTATCTACAATAATCTTCCGTCCCGTTAATCCCGTATCTCCGTGAGGGCCGCCGATTACAAACTTTCCAGTGGGGTTCACATGATATGTGATGCGGTCGTTGAACAAAGCCAACACCTTTTCGCTATGTATGCTTGCAATGACCCGAGGCATCAGCACCTCAATGACGTCTTTACGGATTTGAGCCAGCATTTGTTCATCCGCTTTCAATTCCGCCGCTCTGGTATTACTCTCCGGCAAGATAAATTCATCATGCTGGGTAGAAACCACAATCGTGTCAATCCGCACAGGCACACCGTTATCGTCATACTCAATTGTAACCTGGCTCTTGGCATCGGGACGGAGATAAGTCATCTCCTTGCCTTCACGACGGATTTCAGAAAGCACCATAAGAATCTTGTGAGCCAAATCCAAAGAGAGCGGCATATAATTTTCAGTCTCATTTGTAGCATAACCGAACATCATACCTTGGTCGCCGGCACCTTGATCCATCGGGTCCTCGCGTTCCACTCCACGGTTGATATCGGGACTTTGTTCATGAATGGCCGAAAACAAGCCGCAAGAGTTTCCATCAAACATATATTCGCTCTTGGTGTAACCAATCCGGTTGATTACCTCCCTTGCAATACGCTGCAAATCAACGTATGCCTTTGTTTTTACTTCACCCGCTAGCACCACCTGTCCGGTAGTAACCAATGTTTCGCAAGCTACTTTCGAACTAGGGTCAAAAGCCAATAGTTTGTCAAGCACAGCGTCCGATATTTGATCGGCCACTTTATCGGGGTGTCCTTCCGACACCGATTCGGATGTAAATAAGTATCCCATTTTCTTGTAATTAAGGGGTTATAAATTAGTAAAATATGTAAATGGAGAAACTTGTTTGGGAAGAATGTAATGCACAGCGCCGAGGCTGTTTTTATTTAGCATTTTTTACTGTGGTTGCAAGCTGCCCAAATCTTTCCACATTTAAATCGGGTGCAAAGATACGCAATCATTGCAAATAACAGCGCGTTTATTAAGGATATTTTCATCTCTTCACGCCACGATACCTAACAATCAATATTCAAACTCCTATTTATAGAATGAACATATCAGTCCTTTCCTACTAACAATAAGTTTTATGACCCTCACATTCCGCCTGTCTATTTCCGTTCCAATCCCATCCCCGCCTACAAACCTTCCTGTACAAGAACGCTTCCGCCTGATTGATCAAGGATATTCAAACACTCAGTAGTAGCCCGTACATGAACACTCAGTATCTCCTTCCCCATTAGCCAAACTTTCTACATTTCCAAAAGTCAGTAAATAAATAGCATACTTTTTTTAGAAATATGGAAAAAGAAATAAAAAATCCTTTATCGGAAATATTCAATTCTCTACGGAAGAAAGCAGTTCTCTTATCGTTTTTCCATATACCGGATGCATCACATCGGGAGCAATTTCTGCCAAAGGTTCCATCACAAACCGGCGCCCTGCCATTTCCGGATGAGGAATCGTCAACTCTTCGGTATGGAGTACTTTATTGCCAAATAGAAGGATATCAATATCAATCGGTCTGTCGTGGTACACCTTCCGCACACTCTTATGCCGCCTGCCCAACAGCCTTTCTATTTCTTGCGTTGCATGCAGCAACTCCACCGGAGAGAGAAAGGTATCGACACCTATCGCCGCATTCAAAAAAGAGTTCTGCGACTCAAATCCCCATGGTGCTGTTTCATAAAAAGAGGATAAAGACACAACTGTCCCTATCCTCTCCTTTATGAATGAGAGCGCGTCTTCCAGATTCTTCCGTTTATTGCCCAGATTAGAGCCCAACCCTAAATAAACGCGCGTCATAATTCTTATCTATCCAAAATCAACATGGCATCTCCATACGTACCGAAACGATAATCTTCTTTCAAAGCTACCTGATACGCATCCATAATCAAATCGTAACCGCCGTACGCCGCTACCAGCATCAGCAAAGTAGAAAGGGGCAAATGGAAGTTGGACACCATACTATTTGCCACACTGAAATCGTATGGAGGGAAGATAAACTTATTCGTCCATCCGTCGAATTCCTTCAAATGCCCGTCCGTACCTACTGCGGTTTCTATAGCCCGCATTACAGTAGTACCCACGGCGCATACATTATGCCCTCCGTCTTTCGCTGCGTTTACTTTTTGCGTGGCTTCCGCATTAATAAACATCTGTTCGGAATCCATTTTATGCTTGGTCAGGTCTTCCACATCAATCTCACGGAAATTGCCTAGTCCTGCATGTAAAGTGATATAAGCAAAATCAATACCTTTGATTTCCATCCGTTTCATCAATTCCCGGCTGAAATGCAGTCCGGCTGTAGGGGCTGTCACCGCACCTTCATTCTTGGCGAAAATAGTCTGGAAACGCTCTGCGTCATCCGGTTCTACTTCCCTGCGGATAAAATGAGGCAAAGGCGGCTCACCCAATTCATAAAGCGCACGCTTAAACTCATCGTGCGGGCCATCGTAGAGGAAACGGAGCGTACGCCCACGCGAAGTAGTATTATCAATCACTTCGGCTACCATCGAATCATCTTCACCGAAATAGAGTTTATTTCCAATGCGGATTTTACGTGCCGGATCGACCAACACATCCCATAAACGCAATTCTTCGTTCAACTCACGTAACAAAAACACTTCAATACGGGCACCGGTTTTCTCCTTGTTGCCGTAAAGACGCGCCGGAAAGACTTTTGTATCGTTAAAAATGAACACATCTTTATCATCAAAATAGCTCAAAATGTCTTTGAACATCTTGTGTTCTATCTGCCCGGATTTCTTATGAATCACCATTAAACGGGACTCGTCCCGATGGTTTGCCGGATGTAAAGCAATCTTTTCCTCCGGAAGCTTAAATTTAAATTGCGACAGTTTCATAAATCTCTGTTTTATTCGTTAGTTTCTACTTCTTGTTTCTCAATCCATTCAGGAAAATCGTCCAGCGGAATGCAATCCGTCAATGTTATATTACCGACTCTGGTACGTTCCAACGCCGTCAGATGCGCGCCGCTTTGCAGAGCTTCCCCGATATCACGCGCCAAGGCTCGTATATAGGTGCCTTTGCTGCATACTACCCTGATTTTAATTTCAGGCAAGTTACAGTCGAGCAGCTCTATTTCATCTATAACCAAAGTTTTCGGTTTAAGTTCTACGTCTTTTCCCTTACGGGCCAAATCATATGCCCGCTTACCGTTAATTTTACAAGCAGAAAAGGAAGGAGGCACCTGTTCTATAGTTCCTACAAAGGAAGCCAATACTCTCTCTACCATTTCTTTGGTAATATGCTCCGTGGGATATGTCGCGTCAATCTCGTGTTCCAGATCGTATGAAGGCGTAGTAGCTCCCAACCGCAAAACAGCTACATACTCTTTCGTATGATATTGAAACTCTTCTATCCGTTTGGTCGCTTTTCCCGTACAAAGAATCATCACGCCGGTAGCCAACGGGTCAAGGGTACCCGCATGTCCTACCTTAAGCTTTTTCACCCCCTGCTTACGGCATAAAAAATAACGTACCTTATTTACCACTCCGAACGATGTCCATTTGTAAGGCTTGTTAATATATAAAATCTCTCCTTCTTTAAAATTCATCCAAATTCTGTTTTATCATGAAAAGAATGTGCTTACAATCGTTATCAGACCAACGACAGCACAATATATGGCAAAATAAATAAGTTTTCCTTTCTTCACCACGTTAATCATCCACTTGCAGGCAATGCATCCCGACACAAACGCTGCTACAAATCCAACCGCCAACGCACTTGCTGAGATTTCGGAAGTTGCCATTGCTTCCGTACCATGCTTTATTATCTTCACCACATCCAACAACGCTTCACCCAATATGGGGGGAATCACCATCAAAAAAGAAAATTGCGCCAGCTTATCTTTCCGGTCGCCTAATAACAATCCGGTAGCAATGGTAGACCCTGAACGGGAAAGACCCGGCAGCACGGCCAACGCCTGAGCCAGTCCGATAATAAAAGCGTCTTTCCGAGATATGTTTTCTTTCTGCCGGGGCTTGGCATAATAGGAGAATGCCAGCAAGGCAGCAGTCACCAAAAGCATACACCCAACAATCAACAATCCGGCCCCGAAGATATCCTCTACATAGTCTTTAAAAAACAAACCGACGATACCTATCGGAATCATTGAAATAAGAATATTTATCACGTAATTCGTCTCGCTGTTCATCCGGAATTGAAAAAGGCCTTTGAATATCCAGGCTATTTCTTTCCAAAGAATCACAATGGTACTTAAAACAGTAGCTACGTGTACCGCCACCGTAAAGGTGAGATTATTTTCTCCGTTAATGCCGAACAAAGCCGCGCCAATTGTCAGATGTCCGCTGCTGCTTACCGGCAAATATTCCGTCAATCCCTGAACAATTCCCAGGAATAAGGCTTGTAACCAATCCATCTCTAAATATTCTTTTTTAAGTTTCGCTAATTTTTATCTTTCATCTAAGTTTCGTAGACTATACTTATCAAAAGGAAACTTTCATTTTCCGCAAAGTTTAAACCAGTAAAGCAATCCTTACTTTGTTCCGACAGGAGTGAATGACTAACACTTTACGATAGTATCGCCTTTTACTCCTTAGCTCACTCGGCGGACGATAGCTCCTTTCCGACTTCCACTACTCCTGCTTCTCCTTTTGATATTGCTGTCCGCTCTTAGGTTTGCGTAAAATGGCATATATCATAAATATAAATCCAAAGAAACATATGACAGGAGCCACTTTAATACGGCGCACACTGAAAATATCCGGTTCGAACATTTCTTCCGTCGATCCCGGTCCGGTCATCAACAGGAAACCGATAATCACCACAACCATCCCTATAGCCAGCAGGATGAAGTTCATTCTATCCAAAGCAAATTTCTGTTTATCCATTGTTATCTAAATTATATGTAGTATAAGGTATCAGTGCGCATACGCAGATACCTGTTGATTGAAAAATACGCACAAAAATAAGTAATGGCTATTCCGAACAAAAATACGGACACCACCATACACAACAACACATCCGTAGTAACCACTGAAATAAGTTCCGGTTCATAATTGACCAACATATAAGCACATCCTAACAATACCGCATCAGCCATCACTCCGGAAATAATTCCGACCCAAAGATTACGCACCAAAAAAGGTTTGCGGATAAATCCCCAACTGGCACCAACCAACTTCATGGTATGAATAAGAAAACGTTTGGAGTAAATTGTCAGGCGGATAGTATTGTTTATCAAGGCAAAAGAAACCAAAGTAAGCAAAGCGGCCAGTCCCAACAAGACCATACTGATTTTACGAATATTAGCGTTCACCGCATTCATCAGTTCCTGCGGATAGACAATTTCCGTTACCTTTTTGTTTCGTTTTATGGCTTTTTCTATCCACTTAATGCTGTCGGAATTAGCATAGTCAGAGTTCAATTTAATTTCAATGGAAGCCGTGAAAGGATTATATCCAAGAAATTCCTCAGGATCAGACCCCATTGCCTCCGACTGTTCTTTCAGCGCTTGTTCCTTAGAGATATATGCGGTCTCTTTCACAAACTTCTCGGCATTTAATTTCTTTTGAAACTGCAAGATTTCCGTCTCGCGCATATCCTCGCTTAGTAATACGGAAAAATTAATATTCTCCCGTACATATACCGACAAGTTATGAGCCGACAATACGAAAAACACCACCGTACCCAGCAAAATAAGCACAAGCATGGTACTGATGCAGGAAGTAATAAACTGCATATCCCAATAACCGACAGTCTGTTTCTTTCCCATTACCGTTTCTTTCTAAAAATATAAATAACGGAACTGCTTCTTCCTTTTTTTGCCAAGGTGTTGATCCAAGCTCGCCCCCCCCAATACATTCCTTTAAGAAAAGGGAAGGCGCTACCTTTATAGCGCTCACTCATCATCGATATATAAAAAGCATCGAATGGCATAGGATAATGCTGTTCCAATACAAACCGGTGTTTCAATCCGAACTGCTGCATAGTGGCAGGCGTAAAATGCCATAAATGGCGGGGCACATCATAAGCCGCCCAATAAGAACCGTATTTCCCCGCATCATAGGAGTTACTGTTGGGCACGGCAACGACCAGTACACCGTTATCATTCAGTAACTCATACGCCGTATCCCATAATTCATTTAAGTGTTCGATGTGTTCCATCACGTGCCACATGGTAATCACGTCGAACGAACCGGGCGCAAAAAATGAAAGCTCGCTTTCCCCTTTTACTTTCAGTCCGAAATGCTCCCACGCAAAATGCCTTGCTTGTTCATTCTTTTCGATAGCCTCTACGTCCCAGCCTTTCTCATACATGGTATGAATAAAATAACCCGTACCGGTACCAATATCCAGCAAGCGTCCGTTTTTCCGACGCAAGGCTCTACGCACCAGCTTTGCCTTGCGGTTCAGCATATAACGACGTACATAATGATAGAGACGGTTGATGAGTCCTTTGCGGGTATCGCTATGAGAAATGTAATCGGGAGTGGCATAATAGGCTCCGATCTCGGCTTCTACCGGTACATTTTGCGTGAAACGGAAACCGCAGTCCTCGCATTCGTACACGGCAAATTCTTCTCCTGAAGCGTAGTAGTCCGTGCAATCCAGATAATGCTTAAAATGAGTCCCGCCGCATAACGGGCAAGCCTGTATCGTGAGTTTATTCATTGATGTTAGATACCTTTTTTATGGCCCTGACCTTGCAGCAGGGCATACGCCACCCAAATTTGGTGCAAAGTAACAAATAAATTAGATTGTCGTGACGTTTATTTAGAAACTTTTAAGACAATCATCTAGCATCTTCCCATGCTTTCAAAAAGATAACCTACCGAAACTTAAACATAATTCCACATTCCAACCCTCTAAACCTTGCAGAATCTTATGTTTTTTATACTTTTGCATTCAGTCATTTATTTTTCATTTAAATAATCAAAATCTATTTTCTATGAAAGAGAGTTTAAACTTTATGGAGGCTGTAAAAGTTTGCCTTTCAAAGTATGCCACATTGGACGGAAGAGCCCGTCGATCAGAGTATTGGTGGTGGTTTTTAGCTGCAATAGTTGCCAGTTGCGTATTAGGGTGGATTCCTATTTTAGGATGGCTTATCTGTTTGGCTTTAGCGATTCCGAGCATAACCGTAGGAGTACGCCGTTTGCATGACCTCAACAAAAGCGGCTGGTTATATCTATTATGCCTTGTTCCGGTTGTTGGCGGTTTACTTTTGCTTTACTGGTTCAGTTTACCGGGAACCGTAGGAACCAATCAATATGGAGAAGATCCGAAACAATAAAATAATAAGATGAAACAATGGGTAACAAAACGCTAACCAAATCGAACAACAAAATGCTAGCCGGAGTATGCGGCGGCGTAGCCGAGTTTTTTGGCTGGAATCCTACATTGGTGCGGGTTATATGGGCATTTTGCTTATTATTCTTCGGCTTCGGACTTGTGCTATACATTGTTTTATGGATAGTAATGCCTAAAGCACCCAAGAAAAGTTATCAGGATCGGATGCAGGAGAGGTTGGACAAGCACAGAAACTTTTGATTTCTTTTCCACTCACTGTAATCCCAGATTTCAGTTCACTTCCATAATTATATGGGAGTGAAACAACTATACAAAAGTTTTCATCCTGTTTTGCCGGCACACTGGCAAGCATCTGTATAGCATATACTATATAGTTGTTTACAGTGTGCCGGCAAGTATATTAATAAACAAGGTTTCGCTAGCTGCTATCGCCCTTTGGCACTAAACGAAAAACCGAAGAGGATACATTCTTTGCACTTTTAACGTATTTATCCGGCTTTCCCTAAAAAGGGTTTCTTTATTCAACACAGCATATAAATCGGAATTTATATGTACATTTGCAACACTTTAGCCTTACAGAAGTAAAGAAAAATTGAAATAGAATTGATAATTTTGGAGTGATGGAAAAATTAGTAATAGTAGGATGCGGTCGTCTTGCCGAGATTGTAGCAGATGCCGTCATCAATGGTTTATTGCCCGACTATGATCTGGTGGGCGTTTATTCACGAACGATTTCGAAAGCCGAACATCTGGCAAATAAGATGCAACTGCACGGAAAAGCATGTGCTGTGTGTGACTCTTTGGAAAAATTGCTGGCGCTGAAACCGGACTATCTGGTAGAAGCGGCCTCTCCTGCTGCCATGAAAGAACTGGTATTGCCGGCTTTGGAAAACGGAACGTCCGTCATTACCCTCTCCATCGGAGCCTTGGCTGATGCTTCTTTTTGCCAGAAAGTGAAGGAAACAGCAAAAGCCAACCACACACGGGTATACCTTGCCTCCGGAGCCACCGGCGGATTCGACGTGTTACGGACGGCTTCACTAATGGGACAGACTTCCGCTCGGTTCTTCAACGAAAAAGGACCAGACGCATTGAGAGGTACAGCCGTCTACGACGACTCTCTGCAAACGGAACAGCGCACCGTATTCTCGGGCACTGCTACCGAAGCTATCCAACTGTTCCCCACAAAGGTCAACGTTACAGTGGCCGCTTCTCTGGCTTCCGTGGGACCGGACCAAATGCAAGTAACCATACAGTCTACTCCCGGCTTTAAAGGAGACACGCAACGAGTGGAAATCGAAAACCACCAGGTACATGCTGTAATCGATGTATACAGCGCCACCTCGGAAATAGCAGGGTGGTCGGTAGTGAACACCCTGATCAATATCACCTCACCCTTGGTATTCTGACAGGTTGGCAAGCACTTTCTCGCTCAGGCGGTCAAACGCCTGACGAGTGCGGCCAGTAGACACTTGCATGCAACGAACATGCGGATGACTGAGATATTTTGCTTCTCCCAAAGCTCCCAATGTATCGCAGAAACAAAGGTTGTCCCCCTCTAACCACCGAGCAAAAGGAGCTTCCTCCCAAGCCGGCGACAAACCGGTATTGAACAGAATCTTCTTGTTTCCCAATGCTTCGAACTCAGCATCATGCAACAAAACAACATTTTTATTGAGACAGCAACATATCACTTCATTTTGGGAAAGCAACTCCCTCAATGGTAAAAACCGATACCCCTTGGCAGCCGCTTCCTGTTTCTCGCCACGGGCATAATAGGTAATATCCGCACCGAAGAATCTCAACGCATCGGCTATCATCCCTCCGGATTTACCTAGTCCGACCACACCCACCTTCAGCCCGGTTATCTCGCGTGGTATTCCGTCCCACGCTTCCTGTCCGAATCCGTGAAGACAACGTACCAGCTCACTCACCACATATTCCACCACCCCTTCGTCGCCATAGTCGCGAATACCGGTTACGGTAATCCCTCGTTCGCTGGCATAGCGAATATCCACGTTTGCGCTTTCCGGAGAATACAGAGAACAACACATGCCAATGTATCGGATGTTCGGACATTTTTCCAATACAAACCGGTTTATCCGAGAGGTATAACTCAGCAGTACCGCATCCGCACTTCCGATGCGTGAAACAATTTCTTCGTCCGTTGCCGGAATATCAGGATACAACACCACTTCTTCGGCAAACGAATACAAGGCTTTTTCAGCCGATGGAACCAAACTGACAGGTTCTATCGCAACAAGTTTCTGAAACATAGTTTTAAATTTTTAGGTGGTAAATGTAGGTAAAATCCACGAGATTTTACCCCGGCAGGATATAAAAATACACCACGCTGCAAAAGCAATCTCCAGTCGGTGGGTTTTGGATCGACAGAAGTAGACTTGCTTAGGAATAAAAAGTTAGGTAATCAACTAAATTAGGTATAAAAGCAGAAGTTGACCACCGGATCGGTTCTTCTTCCAGTTGGTTGAAATGCGGCATTCTTAACCGCTTAGATTATACTATGCATGGGGAATATACTTTTAAGTAAGAAGGAATCCCCCAACTTTTTTCACTGAATGGAAGAAGAAGCAAGGAATTCAGTATAGTACAATTTATTTACATCATTTCAGCGTGCACAAACGCAAAGGTCAAATGTGCACAAATCGACTTGCCATTTGTGCACAAATCCAAAGTGAAATTGTGCACAAACGAAGGTTACGTTTGTGCACAATCTTGAAACGCCCGTCAGCAAAGGGTTTCAGAGGGGAGTTTTGCATAAATCCTCCTATTTAGCAGAAAGAAAAATATAAACAAATATGACATTTCATAAGCGGATGCTTCTATACCTTATTATATGGCCTCGAGCGTCTCGCCTTTCAAAGTAGCCGAACTGGATTCGGTAATGCGAACCTTCACAAAGTCGCCGATACGATACATCCCACGGTCGAATACCACCACCTTGTTTTGTTCTGTCCGACCATATAGTTGATCACGCGAACGTTTGGACACTCCCTCTACCAAAACTTCATAAGTCTTGCCGACACATCGTTGGTTACTCTCCGCCGAAAGCTCATTCTGCAAGGCGATAATCTCATTTAAGCGACGCACTTTCACCTCTTCCGGTACATCGTCGGGCAAATGCTTGGAAGCATACGTTCCCGGACGTTCAGAATATTTAAACATAAAAGCCGAATCGTAACCGCACTCGCGCATCAACGACAAGGACAACTGATGATCTTCTTCCGTTTCGGAATGGAAACCGGAAAAGATATCGGTGCTCAGGCCGCAATCGGGAATAATGCGGCGGATTGCCGCTACCCTATCGAGATACCATTCGCGCGTGTATTTACGGTTCATCAACTGAAGGATACGGTTGCTTCCGCTTTGCACAGGTAAATGGATATGCTTGCATACATTCGGAACTTCGGCTATCACTTGCAATGTTTCATCACTCATATCCTTGGGATGGGAAGTGGTAAAACGAATACGTACCCCGGGAGCAGCTTGAGCTACCGTACGAAGTAATTTCGGAAAAGTAACCGTCTCTCCATCTTTCTCGAAGCGGTAAGAATTCACGTTCTGCCCCAACAGAGTAATTTCCTTATATCCTTTTGCCACCAAATCGCGCACTTCGTTCAGAATACTCTCCACATCACGGCTCCGCTCTCTGCCTCGAGTATACGGAACGATGCAGTAATGGCAGAAGTTATTACAACCCCGCATAATTGAAACAAAACCGGAAATATGGTTTCCGCAGATACGTGAAGGAATCACATCGCGATAGGTCTCCGTAGTCGACAACTCCACATTCATGGCCTTTTCGCCCGCCTCCACCGCAGCAATCAATTCGGGTAACGACAGGTATGCATCCGGCCCTACTACCAAATCCACATGATGATTCTTGATCAAATCCTCTTTCACACGTTCGGCCATACAACCTAACACTCCTACAATCAAGTGCTTCCGTTTCTTCTTTAACGCATAAAAAAACTCCAGTCGGTTCAGAATTTTCTGCTCGGCATTGTCGCGTATGGAGCATGTGTTCATAAACACGGCATCTGCCTCTTCCAACGTTTCGCATACCTGATAACCGGCCATTTGCATCACAGAAGCAATTACTTCACTGTCAGCCACATTCATTTGGCAACCATACGTTTCAATAAACAGCTTCTTGTTTTCAGTCGCAGATTTTAAGTCTGCTTCTTTTTCATTGTTTGTCATTTCTTTATCTTGTCAGTATTAAAATTTGAATTCGCAAAGTTACATGATAATTTTCAGAATCTCATGCTTGGCAATAAAAATATGGCAATGCCTCTAGCTTAATCCATACGAGCAAATTTTATAAAACGTCTTGATTACTAAACGAAAAACATCCGGTTCATAAGAAAAGGAGGCAAGTACAGCTTACAAATTAGCAAATTTAAGAAGCCATATCGTAACAAAATAAAAGATAAGAAGCGACAAAAGTTATCATTTAAAGGCACTAAAGACTAATATTTGTTAAATGACAACAATTTAATGAACCAAATTTTGTGTTTCTTAGATATTATTCTCATTTTTGGCTAAAGAAAAAACGTTAGATTTTTTCATAGTTAAGGTTTAGGTTAAAGAAAAAGGGAGCTGTGAAGCTCCCTTTTTTCAGATTTTTTATAACGTTGATTGAAATAATATCCTTATCTTTGGCAAATTAAATAGATACAGTTATGGAAGATATCATTCAACTTCTGGTTATCATGGGAGTCTTATTCATCGGTTTTGTTTTTCAAAACAAGAAGAAAAAAAGACAAATGCCCGAAGAAGCTTTCCCTCCTGTCTTCGATTACGAGGAAGAGGAAGAAGAAGAAATAAAACAGCATCCCAAACAACAAACGGGACCTTTTATCCCTTCTTTCACTCAGACAGAATCGGTGCGTTCAACCAGCCATTATACGCCGGTGACTTTACAAAAAGGTCCTATACAACCCTCCACCCCGATTACTAATAAAGAAGGTACTGAACGCCGGATCAATCTGCGTTCTCCCCAAAAAGCACGCGAAGCATTCATTTATTCGGAAATATTTACTAGAAAATATAAATAAAACAGTTTGAACTATTATGGCATTTAAAATTATTTCTGCTGCGGAAGCAGCCAGCCTGGTAAAGCACGGAGACAACATTGGTCTTAGCGGTTTTACACCGGCAGGAACACCTAAAGCAGTAACCCCCGAAATAGCAAAAATAGCTGAAGAGGAGCATGCGAAAGGGAACCCTTTCCAAATAGGAGTCTTTACAGGCGCCTCCACCGGCGACTCCTGCGACGGTATTTTGTCAAGAGTAAAGGCTATTCGTTACCGTGCGCCTTACACCACTAACGCCGATTTCCGTAAAGCAGTCAACAACGGTGAAATAGCCTATAACGACATCCACTTGTCACAAATGGCACAAGAGATACGCTACGGATTCATGGGAAAAGTAAATCTGGCTATTCTTGAAGCATGTGAAGTTACCCCCGACGGCAAGGTGTATCTGACAGCCGCAGGCGGTATTGCTCCTACGATTGCACGTTTGGCAGACAAGGTGGTGATTGAATTAAATGCTGCTCACAGCAAAAATATGATGGGCATGCACGATGTATACGAACCGCTTGACCCTCCTTACCGCAAGGCTATCCCTATCTTCAAACCGAGCGACCGTATCGGCGTACCTTATGTGCAAGTCGACCCGGCTAAAATTGTCGGCATTGTAGAAGTGAATAAGCCGGATGAGGCTCGTTCTTTTGCAGCCCCCGACCCGGTTACCGATCAAATCGGACAAAATGTGGCCGATTTCCTGGCAGCCGACATGCGGAGAGGTATTATCCCCTCCACATTCCTTCCGTTGCAAAGTGGTGTAGGAAACATCGCCAACGCCGTATTAGGCGCTTTGGGAAGAGACAAGACAATTCCTCCTTTCGAAATGTTTACCGAAGTGCTGCAAGACGCCGTGGTTGGATTAATCCGTCAGGGACGTGTTAAATTCGGAAGCACCTGTTCTTTAACGGTTACCAACGAATGCTTGCAAGGTATTTACGACGATATGGATTTCTTCCGCGACAAGCTTGTTCTTCGTCAGTCGGAAATTTCCAACAATCCGGAACTGGTACGCCGCTTAGGTGTTATTTCTATCAATACAGCTATTGAAGCGGATATCTACGGCAACGTAAACTCCACTCACATCGGCGGTACCAAGATGATGAACGGTATTGGCGGCTCGGGTGACTTCACACGTGGCGCATACATTAGCATCTTTACCTGCCCCTCGGTAGCGAAAGAAGGCAAAATCAGCGCCATTGTCCCAATGGTTGCCCATGTGGACCACAGCGAACATTCCGTCAACATTATCGTAACAGAACAGGGTGTTGCTGACCTGCGAGGAAAAAGTCCATTGGAACGTGCAAAAACCATCATCGAAAACTGTGCTCATCCCGACTACAAAAATTTACTGTGGGATTACCTGAAGATATCATCCAAAGGTCAGACAAATCATTGTCTTCGCGCTGTTTTCGGCATGCATGACACTCTTGCTCAAAAAGGCGATATGCGGCTGACTCAATGGAGCGACTACTTAAAATAAGAAACATTATTCTATAAATAGGCGGATTGCCTTAATGTAAAAGGAGATACTTTCCTTTTCGTTAAGGCAGTCCGCTTTTTATTTTCTTTTTAAAACCGTTTCACTTCTTTCCTTGTTACTATACCTTATATATAATATTAAAAAGAATGTATTCGGCTAATAAAACAAATTGTTTTTTGCCAAATAGCAGGAAGATCAACAAAAAAACATATTTTTGCAGATTGCCTGTCTATCCCTAACGGAACAGGATTATTATTACTGAAACGACTCGTATGAATTACAAGGAAGAACAAATTTTAGCTGCGGTCAACCTAAAAGACCAACAGGGTTGGGAACTTCTCTATGACCGCTATTATGCCGCCTTGTGTTCGTTTGTAGCCAACATTCTTAAGCAACAGGAAGATGTTGAAGACTTAGTACAAGAAATATTCATAACCATTTGGGAAAACAAACGCATTTTTACGGATATTAAAGAGTTAACCAACTATCTATACCGAGCCTGTTATAACAATGCTTTGCTTTATATTCGGAATAATCAGATACATGACACCATTTTGGATACCCTTCGGCAAAAGAATGAAGAAGAAGATGAAGAAGAAATTCTATATGCCTTAGCCGTAAAAGAAGAAATCATCCGACAACTCTATATGGAAATAGAAGAACTACCTGCCGAACAACGGCGCATTATCCTGCTACGTATAGAAGGATATTCGTGGGAAGAAATTGCCGAAAGGCTCGGAATAAGTATTAATACTGTAAAAACACAACGTAGCAGAAGTTTCAAATTCCTACGTAACAAATTAGGAGATTCAGTTTATTGGATATTGTTGTTTATTTCACCGTGGAGCGAAAATTTATTTAAATAAGAAGGGAAAAAAAGAATCGGAACTTAACATATTCGTGCTAAAATTAAAAAAACATTTCTTCTTTGTCACCCTTTTTACGGTTTCGAATATAATAATAATGAGAATATTATAAAAAACATTATGAAACATTCATTCAATATATATGAAAACGCGGAATTGTTGAAAAAACAACTTACCGAAAACATCACAGAAGAAGAAGAACTGAAAGCCGAACAGTTACTTTCACAACATCCCGCCTTAAAAGAAAACATAGAAGAATTATATAAAAAAGGAGGCTTGGAAAAAGCATTTCAGAATCAAATCCGATTTTCAAGTAAGGAAGCTTATCGTCATTTCATACGAAAAACACAAAAAACATCTGCTACCGCCAAATGTTGCCGACGAAACTTATACCGATGGTGGTATTCTGCCGCTGCGGTCATCTTAATTATAACGGGTATATGTACATTCGAGATATTACAATCCGAATCAAAAAAAGCACCTATTATCCTTGCCCCGGGAGTACAAAAAGGAATGCTGGAACTGACCGACGGCAGAAAAATAGGTATAGAAAAACAAGAAGTCAGTATTATAGAAGGTGATATCCAAGTCGATTACAAACAAGGAGTTCTTTCTTATACACCGGCTAAACAGCAGCCCGTAAATCAACAGGCAGAAGAAGAAACCGAAACTTCAGAATACAATAAGTTCGTTATCCCGAGAGGAGGAGAAAATACGGTGGTTCTCTCCGATGGCACAACAGTACGTTTGAATTCCGATTCAAAACTGATTTACCCGATACGGTTCAAAGGAAAACGCCGTATGGTTATATTGGAGGGAGAAGGCTTCTTCGAAGTTAAACAAGATAAGGAACACCCCTTTATCGTACGTACCCAATATGGCGATATCACTGTATTAGGCACAGCGTTCAATGTAAACGCATACAGCGAAAACGATGCCTGTTACACTACTTTAGTACGCGGAAAAGTACGTGTATCCACTCCTATGGACGAATCTCAGGAACTAGAACCGGGAGAACAAGGTATACTCCAATTAAACAAAATAGAGAAGCGCACCGTACATGTTGAAGACTATACCGGATGGGTTCATGGTATTTTCTCGTTCCATGAAGAAACATTGGAAAATATCATGTCTACATTAAAACGCTGGTACGACATCGAAATAATTTTTGAGGACCCCTCTTTGAGCCAACTTACTTATACAGGCACTGTGAAACGTTATGAGAATATCAATTCATTCCTTGATGCATTCGAAATGACAGGCGACTTAAGTTACAAAATAAGCAATCGCAAGGTGCATATATTTAAAGGAGAATAATATCATTCCACCACACATAAGGACTTATATAACTCCGGATATTTTTTAATAAGGCTGCCTCAAAACAAAAAGAGACAGCCTTATTTATAATCTGTCGGTTTCAAGAAACTGATTTCTTCTACTCTTTAATTAATAAGGAATCAAACAAAATATTGAGCGAAGTTAAAAAAAGGCTTCAGCTTTGTCACCCTTTTTAGCATTTCAAGCATAATAATAACAAAAGAGCCGCTACAAATCATTCTTTGATAACATAAAGAAAAAGAGAGAAGAGATTATTAACCAAATAAATCAAAACGGAAAAACTTAACAAAGCTAACAAAAAATGAGAGAGTTACGATTATTCTTTGGTGTCCTTTTTATTCTGATAGGCATATCCGCTAAAGCACAGTCTACCGATAAAAAGGTAACATTGGAAATGAGAAATGTTCCTATTGAAACCTGCTTGGAAGAAATAAAGAAGCAAACTGGAATAAATTTCCTGTATAATGCACAGGCATTTAAAGGTGTAGAGAATGTATCGGTAAAAGCTACCAACGAAGCTTGGTCTACCGTGCTGAAACGTGTGCTTGAACCACGGCATTTCACGTATGGAATAAAAGACGGTACGGTGGTTATTCGTAAGAGCAAAGAGCCTCAAACTCCCAAACGACTTACCGGAAAAGTGCTCGATGAAAAAGGGGAACCTATGATTGGAGCTACCGTAGCCGTAAAATGTGCCGATGGTTCTCAGACTTATACTGTAACCGATACCGATGGCGTTTTCAAAATCGAATGTGGCGGAAACGAAAGAACAATCGTCATTTCGTTTATCGGATACGAAGTGGCTAAACAAAACATACGCAAAGACAAAACCGAATATATTTTCCAACTTTGTGAAGACTGCCTGGCAATGGAAGAATTGGTAGTTACCGGCTACCAAACTATAGATAAACGAAAGTTAACCAGCGCTATCAGTTCATTAACGGACAAGGACCTTAATTTTCAGGGAGCCCTTACGGTTGACCAAATGCTGGAAGGAAAAATACCCGGTCTGTTAACCATGACTACTACCACTACTCCTGGAGCTGCTACCAAAATGCGTTTGCGCGGAAGCAGTACCTTTACCGGCTCACGTGAGCCTCTTTGGGTAATCGACGGTATTATATATGAGAATCCGGTTCCGTTAAGTGCTGATGAAATCAATAGCTGGGATAATATCAACCTGATTGGTAACGCCATCACCGGACTCAATCCTCAAGATATAGAGCGAATTGATGTGCTGAAAGATGCTTCGGCTACAGCTATTTACGGAACACGCGCCGCCAACGGTGTGATTGTGGTAACTACCAAAAGCGGAAAAGTAGGAAAGACTAGCGTCAACTATAGTTTCAACGCACAAGTACAACGACGCCCGCGATATAGTGATTTTGAATTGATGACTTCCAAAGAACGAATCGATGTATCCCGTGAAATCATGGATCGCGGACTTTTCTTTCAAAGTATGCCCGAAAGATACGGTTACGAAGGAGCTATGATGGATTATTGGGACAAGAAGATTACTTTTAACGAGTTCCAACAACAGGTTTCCAATATGGAGTCGATGAATACAGACTGGTTTGGCGCCCTCTACCGCACAGCTTTCAGCCAGACACACAGCGTCAGCCTGTCGGGTGGCAATAATGGTACACGCTATTATTTCTCGGTAGGTTTTAACGATGACAACGGTTCGGAACGAGGAGCTGACTTGCGACGTCTTACCGCACGTATGAACCTTTCCACTCATCTGCGTGAAAACATTATGGTGGATGTACGCTTAAGCGGATCGGTACAAGATGCCCATTATAACCCAAACAATTATTCTGCTTTTAATGAGGCTTATTACACCAGCCGTATTTTCCCTATACGTAACGATGACGGTTCGCTGCATTATGTTCAGAAACTAATTAATAGCGACCAAACGACTCATGAGAATATTTATGCTAAATACAACATTTTAAATGAATTTGAGAACGGAGGAAATGATGTAAAAAACAAAAGTTTGAATCTGACTACCGCTTTCAACTGGGAAATTATTCCCAACCTGCGTTACACCGCTACAGTAGGACTTACCACTACCACAAACCTCACGGAGAACTGGATGGGTGAAAAAAGTTTCTACATTGCCAAATTACGCGGATATGATTACGGTGCCGAACCTCCACGTACAGACTTTAACACCATCTCCCGCATTATCGATGGCGGTATCTGGTCGAACAGCTCTACCAACCAATATTCTTATATGTGGCGTAACCAATTGAATTATAGTTTCGATTTGGCAGAGAAGCACCATTTCAATATCGATTTAGGACATGAAATGTCGTCCGTACAATATCGCGGACAAAACAGCGGTACCATTCCGGGATATGCTCCGGAACAAGGAGAGTCGTTTATCCCCATCTGGGCAGGAACTCCAGAAATAGCTCAAAATTACTATTGGTATCTGAGGGAATGGTTCATGTCCAGCGTTAGCGCCAAGGCATTTCCTACCATTACCGACCGCAAGGACAACAAACTGTCTTTTTATCTGACTTCGACCTATACCTATAAAAACTATTTTTCCGTAAACTTCAACATCCGTAACGATGGTTCCAACCGTTTCGGACAGTATGAATCGGAGAAGTTCAATCCGGTATGGTCTGTTTCGGGACGTGTTAATCTAAACGAATTTTCATTTGTAAATCCGGATGTAGTAGATATGCTTGCTTTACGCGGATCATACGGTTATAGGGGAAGTGTGCCGAATGCTACACCGTACCTGATTATTTCCACACCCAAGAAGAATAATGTTTCGGGCGAATTAGGCTCCACCATTCCGAGCAACGGTTATCCTAACTCTAACTTGAAATGGGAAAAAACCTCCACTTTCAACCTTGGTTTGGAGTACTCTTTATACCGTGGACGTATTACCGGCGGTATCGACGCTTACTACAGCAAATCTACCGATTTAATTTCCATGCGTGCAGCTTCTTTAGTTAACGGAACCAGCAGTATGATGTATAACGACGGAACGGCAACGAACCAAGGTTTAGAAGTGAGCCTCGCTACGGTAAACATCAATACAAAAGATTTCAAATGGCGTACATCACTTACCTGGTCGTGGAATAAAAACCGGATAAAACAAGGTAGCGCCACAGCCAACTCCTACACCGACTATTTACAGGGAAGCGTTGTTCACGAAGGAAGTTCCATCGATGGATTCTTCTCCTATCAATTTGACGGATTGGACAAATACGGCCTACCCCGTTTCAAAAACCTTACAGGGAATCCTTCCAAACTCAGTCAGGAAGAATTCTTAAACCGGGTTTTTGCTTACTCAGGTACCCGAACCCCTACTTCTTACGGAAGTTGCTCTACGGAAGTTGCTTGGAAACAATTCAGTTTCCGTGCGGAATTCAGTTATAAATTAGGATATAAACAACGGTTATCGGCACTATACCAAGACGGAAATCCAGCCCTGCCCATGCCGCAAGACAATATGAACAACGCATTCGTCCGTCGTTGGCGTAAAACGGGTGATGAAGCCTTTACCACCATACCGGTTCTAAGCAACATTACATTAGAAACACCTTATCCGAAGACTCCGCCTTCAGCAAGCGAAGAATACAAATATACCATGATAGATTACGAATATTATGGTATTGCGGCTCCAACCAATTACACAGGGTGGTTTATGTATGACAATTCCGACGAACGCGTAGTAAAAGGCGACCATATTCGTTTACGTTCTCTTACGCTGGGTTACGATGTTCCTTCGCAATGGGTAAAACGACTGGGCCTGAACAGCCTCCGTCTGGACTTACAAGCACAAAACTTAGCTGTTTTCGCTTTCGACAAGAAATTGAAAGGACAAGACCCCGACCAGGTATCCTCTATAGGTATGCCGGTACTCCCGACTTATAACTTTAGTATTAATGTCAACTTCTAAACCGCTAAACGAACTTATACAAAAATGAAAAGAACCGCATATTTCCTAATGGCTTTCTGTGCATGGCTATGCTACGGATGCAACGACTTCTTAAAGGAAGAAGATAAAGACCAGCTTATTCCCCGCACCACCGAACATTACGAAGCGATGATGCATCAGGAGGCATTCATGAAAGTAAATTTCAATTATACATCAGATTTAATGACTGACGACATTGAAGAAAATGAGCGTGCCGCTACTATTGCCAAGAATGCTTTTAAGAGTCTCTATACCTGGCAAAGAAATGTAGAATTCGACGGCGCCGGAGAAAAAACGTCCCAAACAAATCCGTGGTGGGGTAATCTATACAATGACATTCTGATAGCCAACTATGTACTGGAGCATATTGCCGATGCACAAGGAACGGAGAGTAAACGCGATTATTTGCTCGGCGAAGCCAGCTTTCTGCGTGCACGGGCTTACCTTGAATTGATTTGCCTGTACGCTCCGAACTATGAAGAGGCCACTGCATCTACTACGATGGGTGTTCCTATTCGTCTCGACACCGGAGTAAAGAACACTTACACTCGGAACAACATCGACCAAGTATATACACAAATAGAAAGCGACTTGCAAAAGGCTATCGACTATTTCGAGCAAAGTACAGAAACAATGAGCCTTTGGCACCCCAATACAAAAGCGGCCCAGTTATTATTATCACGCATGTATCTTTATAAAGGGGAATGGGATAAGGTTATCAGTCTTACTACAACGCTGATTAACAGTTGTCCCGCTGGACTTTGGAACCTGGCTTCTTATTCAAATACTCCTTTTGTAACAACTAACAATCCGGAAATATTCCACACCTATGGCAATTGTTTCGCTTTAATTGTTGAAAAAGACGATGGGAACCCTACATGGAAGAATGATATTCCTAAAATATATGCAGGTGAGGGAGAAGACGGTATAGAAACCGTAGCATATGGCGTTTCCAATGAGTTGCTAAACAGCTATTGGGAAGGAGATTGTCGGAAATCACTTTACATAGTATCGACCACCGAAGGAAAAGACGTGCCGGCCAAATGGCATTCACAATATACATCCCTCGGTGCTTATAGTTATCGTCTGTCGGAAGCTTATTTGAATAGAGCCGAAGCCTATGCAGCCAAAGGAATGAATAAGGAAGCCTTGGCTGATGTACGCGAACTGCTCGAACACCGGGTAAAAGATATCAGTAAAGTCAGTTTTCCCTCAGAAAGCGGCGAAGTACGCAAATTTGTATTGGATGAACGCCGCCGTGAATTTGTCGGAGAAAGTCATCGTTGGTTCGACCTGAAACGAACAACATCCTGGTACCCTAAACAAATCAACCATAAATTCACGCTCCGTTCCACGGGAACGGGTGGCGGAAGCGGCGTGTTGCAAGGGACCGAAACCTATTTGTTGGCACCCAACGACCCTAATTATGTTTTCGAATTGCCTGAAGCGGAAACAACTATCAACACGGTTATAGAAACTTATGGAAAACGAATCGAAAAAATAGCGATAAAAGTAGATTAAACAAACGAGCCTTATGAAGAATGTATATATTTGTTTATTAATAAGTTTGTGCTGGATTGCCGGCGCATGCAACGATAGTGAGGACACCACTCCTTCTATGGCAGATAAAGACCGTCTGGAAATGTTGATAGACCAATCGAACACAGATATTGTAGATTTCAAGCAAAAATACGGAACCTATATTCTTTATGAGTTCGATAATCTGCTGGATTTTGCCTATCAATTTGAAGAAGCTTCGGCATGGCGGAAAGCCGTTATTACCAAATTAGAGAAAGAAGATGTTCCCAATGCCATCAGTTTCTTAAAGAACAACTTCCTAAATTGTTACACCGAACATATCATAAAGGAATATTTCCCGCGAAAATTACTTTTGTGCAGTAAAATATATGGAGAAACACTAGGGGTTTCCATTGTCAACGGCCAGACTTACCATAGCGCCGTAGCCAACATGAACAGTGTAACCTTTGCCGGACTGGACCGAGCGACTCTTTCCGGACTGACACAGGCGCAAAAGGAGGACTACCTCCAACAACTCCACTTTATCTATTTGGCCGGATATGTAATCAATGCCCGTACTCACTATTTTGTCGATAAAGTCTTTTACAGCTATTCATCCACATTATACAACAGTTTGATGGACAGCAACCGTACGCAGGCTAAAGATCTCTCCGACGAATTCTTTTATGAAAAAGGATTCTTCCGTCCCGATAATGAATCAGATACCTACTTCGGAACATCCGAAAACGACTTGATAGCCTATACCAAAAACCTGATTCTGATGGATCAAGCTATGCACGACAAGATTCAACATTACGAATTGATGGAGAATAAAATGCGACTGGTAGCTTTAGGACTTAAGAATATGGGAGTACAAGTAGAGCAAATCAATCCGCTGATTGCGGACTTCTTAAAATAAAAACAAAAGAGAATTTTATATAGTATTCAATTTTAAAATTAGAGAAACATGAAAAAAGTAAATTACTGGCTTGCCTGCCTCTTTGCAGCAGCCTTGACGACCACCTTCACAGCATGTTCATCAGATGATGATCCGGACTACAATCCCCCGACAATCACGATGGGATCAACTACTACCGGAGAAATAAACCTATCAGATGCCTTGACATTCGAATTGCCTGTTAACATCACTTCCGAAGCCGGACTGGCATCTATCGTTGTAAAAGATTCCGAAGGAACAACCTGGTTGAACCAAACATCTTTCACGAATCCTAACAGCGTAAGTAGCGTGACGTTAGATTTAAGTAACTGCCCGGAAACAAAAGTTTTACTTTTAACCGTTACAGCAACCGCTAATGATGGAAAAGTAACTAGCAACACGCAACCCTATTCATTGAATGTATATGTACCACAATTGTATGTAGCACTGAGTAATGTATCTACCATTGCCAATGAAGCAACCATGAATATTACCATAGGACGCGGATTAAAGGAATTGGAAAAGGCCATCGTTTATCTCAACGGTGCATCCATTAAAACCATCGACCTTTCTACCAAATCAACAGCCAAAAAAATTATGGAAAGTGTAGATTTAACCGGACTGGAAAACGGAAAGAATCCGGTGAAGGTTGAAGTCTTTGAAAAAGGAAATGCTGCAGCTGCGGCAACAGGAAATAACGAAGCACTGAAAGTAAGCAATTTTTACATGCTTTTAATTAACTCCATGCAGTATGAATTAGAAATCAGAAGGAGTGATGATAATAAAATCATAGAATTTATAAAGTTTGCTTATGGCGGTACCCCAGACGAGATGGGTATGCCAGTTGGATTTGATGTGAGATATTGGTACTTTACTTATAATGATAATAAAAAGTTAGTAACTCAAATCGAAGAAACTAAAGATGATGGAATGGGAGGCCCAGAACAAAGAATCCATTTATACAAATTTATGTACAATGAATTCGAAGAGTTGACAAGTGTTACATGCGATGATTCCCCTTACGTAACTGATGTAGTTTACGAAAATGGCAACATTGCAAGTTACAAAATTAATGGCAATCTATATAATGCCAAATATGCAGAAGCTAACGAAATACGCACAAGAGTTGACTGCTTGGATGCAACAATGTCTGGTACTACATTCGCATTCGACGGAACCGAACGTCCTAATCCTTGTTATATAGCAGAGCTGCCGGCTGTTATCCCCGGAGATATAGCAGGAATTCCAACTCAAATTTGCTATAGCCAATACTTATTCAAGAGTTTAGGAAACATATGGACCGGAGGATGGGTAGAAGAAGATTTTGGGGGATACCCTGCCTATACAGCTAAAGTTAATCGTAATGGAAAAGAATGGACTTTTAATTACATTTACAAATAACCATCCATTTAATTGTATATCAATTTTTATTTCTCCGTCTCTTTCTCATTCAAAGAGACGGAGAAATAAAAATTGTTGTTACCGATTAATGCAGGTTTCAAATAATCTTTTCTTTTGCCTCTTTGAATGAGAAAATGAAGTGGATTTTTCGGATATTTACAAAACCAAACCTAAAAAACAGAATTTATGAAACATCTATGGTATTGCCTTTTACTTTCCATAGTATTCATTTCTTGCGGAAAACCAGGACCTACGGACGAACAGTTGAAAGACTTATGTCGTAATGTGGGATTCGCTGCCCGGGAATTGAATGATACAAAGGCAGAAGAAGAAACCTTCTGGAAAATGGCGAAAGAATCGGAAGCCAATTATGACCTCCAGAAAATATCGCCAGAACAAATAGATTTATTATTTGCTACCGGAGGCGGTACTCTTGCTACCCAGCTACGCGAATGGTTGGCTCCGGTTCTAAAGAACAAGAAAGATGAAAGTACCACTTTTGCCTATTACTATTGGAAGTATCTTCCGGAAAATAGTCTTTCCATATCCGATGAGAAGATCAACGCTTACAAAAATCTAATCAGTCGGAAGGATTTAGCAGAGTGGATGGAGACTAAACCTGATGCTGCTGCAGAATTGGTAGACGGCGCCGCAGAAATAAAAGGCGACAAGTGGTTGAAGTTCGGAATAGTGCCGCACATAAAAGCACTACTCACTTATCCTCTTCCTGCCAATGCCATAGAGCAAACCGTTAAAGTATTCAATACAGGATTTTCCAGCGAACAGCTGCCCCTCGCCGATAAAGAAGATATTCGTAAACAAGTGCTTAAACTATACCAAGAGTTGGTTCAGCAAACGACTTCTCCTTCACAAAAGAAACGGGCGGGGAATCAGATTACCTATCTGCAAAGCGCTTTTGCAACAGGGACATTAATCGGTAACAAAGCTCCGGAACTTCACTTCCGCTGGATTAGCAACGGAAATGAAAAATCGTTAGACGATTTCAAAGGTAAAGTGGTAATGCTCGATTTTTGGGCTACTAAATGCGCTCCTTGTGTAGCTTCTTTCCCCGAAATCGCAGAACTGCAAAATCATTACAAAAACAGTCCGGTAGCTATTATCGGAGTCACTTCCATTCAAGGATATTTTGTGGATATTCCCAATAAAACTACTGTCAATACGGCTCACAATCCTGAAAAAGAAATAGGTCTGGTACCTGCTTATATGAAAAGTATGGGTATCAACTGGCGAATCGCTTTCAGCGAAGAAGATGTCATGAATGTGGACTACGGAGTGCTTGCTATCCCGCATGTAACTCTCATCGATAAACAAGGCCGGGTACGCTACAACAATATCACTGCTACGAACGAAGAGAAAATAAAACTGATAGACAGTCTCTTAAATGAATAAATAAACTAACATCACAATTTATGAAGAAACTAACTTTCGCCCTGTTGGGGCTTATGATGTTTGCGGCTTGTCAAAAAAAAGAAGCAACCATCCATATCACCGTAAAAGATAAAACGTTGGATTCGGTATCCGTTTATCTTGCAAATGCGGACACCGTTCTTGCGCTGGATGCGGAAGGCAAAACATCGGTAACACTGCCTGTGACAGAAGCGCAATACGGAATGTTACAATATAAATGGAAACAAAGTCCCGTATACATGGAACCGAGCAAAGATTTCAGCGTTACGTGGGACATGACACCTTCCGAACTGACTATCGCGTTTGAAGGAGAAAACGCCGATAAGAACAATTTCATCAACAGCAAAGAGATGAAAGGTCCGGTTATGGGTGACTCGGACGTCCTGAAGAAGAACTGCTCGGACAATTAGAGGAGTATCAGACAAACGACTTCAAGATTCTCGAAAGCAAAGGTTTCGACAAAGCTTTTGTTGAAAAAGAGAAGAAACGTGTGGAATATTGGATTTACGGCATGTTATGGCAATACGCCACTAACAAAGCATGCAGCGACGCTACCTATGAAAAGCTGGAATCACTCATAAGCGAAGATGAATGGCTGACCCAACTCAGTGAATATACCAACTACATGAGCGGCGCTATCTCCGTATTAGCCAACCAAGGCAAAGACTATTCGCAAATATCTGCCAGCGAAAGGGCCGAAAATAATATGGAGTATGTGATCAACCATATCAAAGCGCCGAAAATCAAAGAATATTTGCTCGGAGTATACGCCATTTCGTACGTTACCGACAAGGGTGTAAACAATGCCGAGAAAATTAAAACGCTATTAGAAGAAAACGTTACGGATAAAGAAATTCTTGACACTTTCCATGCTGCATATTCAAACGGCGCTACATTGGCGAAAGGTTGCCCGTCACCCGATTTTAAAATGACCAGCATCGACGGCAAAGAATATACGTTGGCCGATTTCAAAGGGAAAATTGTATATATCGATATCTGGGCTACGTGGTGTGCACCTTGCCAGGAAGAACTTCCCCACTTGAAAGCGCTCGAAGAAATGTTTGTCGGCTCTAACCTGTGTTTTGTAAGTATGTCTATCGATAAGGATAAAGACAGATGGGAGAAACAAGTAAAAGACGACAAATTGGGCGGCATCCAGCTCTATGCCGGACCGGAATCCCAGTTCTGCACCGACTACCATGTAAAAGGTATTCCTCATTTTATTTTAATAGATAAGGAAGGCAAAATTATTGAAGCAAACATGACTCGCCCATCCGATGTAAAAACAATCGAAATGCTGGGCATGATGGCTGAACCTCTCGAATGATAAATACTCTCTCTCTTTCAAACGGATTATCCGGTTACCCTTTCGGAACGGATAATCCGTTTTTCTATTTTAGAAAAAACAACCGCAAAAGTATGTTCGCACGAAAAAAACGCTACCTTTGAAGCGCATATTCAAAATCAAAACAATACTTATGAAAATCGCACGCCTCATCCTCCTTTTCCTGCTGAGCTCCGTATGCTTTAGTTGCGGAGGAGACTCGGACAATGACCCGATTCCCGCTTTAGAATTATCCACTTCCGTATTCAACCAAATCAGTAGCAACGGCGAAACATTGGAAGTAAACATACAAAGCAGCTACAATTGGACGGTTAATATGCCGAATAACGCCAAATGGTGTACGCTATCGCAAAAATCGGGATCGGGTAATGGAAAACTTATCTTATATATAGAGGCTAATCTGAATGAGAGAACAAGAAGCACCTATGTAACGGTAAGTGCCAACGGAATCCACAAATCCATCCAACTGACACAAAACGCAGCAACCACTACCGATGGAGAATATCATTACGAACTGCCGGTTATCTTCCATGTGCTTTACGAAAATGCCTCCGACCCCACACAATATGTGCCGCAAAGCCGCCTTGCCGAAATATTGCAAGGTGTGAACAGATTGTACCAGGATAAGCTTAAAAGCGTAGACATGAACCTGACCTTTACCCTTGCCGCCACGAATGAAACCGGTAAAGCACTACCGGCTCCGGGCGTGGAATATATTCATTGGAACGAAAGCTATCCTATCAGTTGCGAAGAGTTCATGACTGAAGAAACAGGAAAATATGCATCGTTACTTCTTTGGGACCCCAATAGATATATCAATGTAATGGTTTATCCTTTCGTTGAAGATCTGATTTTAGGTATCACTTATCTTCCTTTTTCTGCAAAAGGAAGTTTTTTGGAAGGACTTCAGCCAATAGATATAACGTATCTGGAGAAACAAAATCTGCGGAATCCTTACAGTGTGTCTATAAACAGTACGTATATCAACCGTATGTCCACAGACCGATACTATGACTCGGCCGACGCTACAAAGAATCTGGCACACGAGCTGGGGCATTACCTCGGATTGCATCATGTTTTCGCAGAAGATGAAAATGGTTATACTGACAGTTGTGCGGATACGGATTATTGTAAAGATACCCCCTCTTATAACCGCAACAAATATGAAAGTTGGTACGCCGCACAGCTCCTCTCGGGAGTGAACCGGTTTGATCTATTTGTCCAGAGAACCAATGAAGAAACCGGAGAAAATTTTATCTCCACCAACATTATGGATTATTTTGTAAGCTATAGTAATCAGTTTACAGCAGACCAACGTACACGTATCCGTCACGTCCTGATGTACAGCCCACTGATTCCCGGTCCTAAAAAGACACGTAATCTACGTAGCGCAGCTCCGGAAGGCATGATCGATTTACCGTTCCGCACAATTAAATGTTCCATAAAATAAAGGATATACCTAACGCTTCATTTTTTCCATTATTTTTTACATGCTTTTTTGTGCACAAACGCAAAGGTCATTTGTGCACAAACGAGGGTCTCCATTGTGCACAAACGAGGTTGGGATTTGTGCACATTCGGCACTTGCGTTTGTGCACAAATCTGAAACGCCCTCCAGCAAAGGGTTTCAGAGGGGCTTCTCACCGAAAAGGTGATGATATCGGAAGTTAAAAATATGAACAACTCTACCCATATTCAATCATTAATCTACACTAAAAAATTGTCGATTAAAATAGGGGGATTATAACAAATATAACTCGTTTATAATTAGTATAAGATTATTTCCAATTGTTCGAATTATCTCGAATCTTGAGATTCAGAGCAATTTACTTAATATTTGTTCATACGGAACCATATTTGTCAAAATATAAGTCAAGTTATGATTTATAGTGAACACTACTACTTTCCAATGCAGTTTCTTTATTAATGGAAAATACAAAATTTTCTCGTGGAATGGTTTCTTCTAAAACAGACTTCCATAGATAGCGCATGTCGTTTACCTTAGCTTTTATACTCATTGCCTAACTCGAATAGAACAAAACTTTATTATAAGAATTAGAAGAATAGTAAGGAAGAAGTTGCAATATTTTCAAAAAACTTTTTGTCTATTAACTATTTTCTATATCTTCGAAAACGATTTCAGCATTTATGGTCTCACTAGTTAATTTAAAAATATATCAAACCAACAAAAAGCCCTAATTAATAACTAAAATGAAAACAACAATCTTTAAAATCACAATGTTATCAATCGCTTAAGTAAGCTTATAACATCATTATTTGCGTATCTCCTATAAAAAAGAAACAGCTAAAATATTATTAAATGATATTGAAGCTATTTCTACAGACAAATCAGGAGACAATTACGGTCATCCTTTACTACACTTCATCTGGTATTTTCAAATGTGCCAGTTGTGCAGGAAAAGGTTGTAGTTTTGCATGTTAATCTTTCATCTATTATAAAACAACTATTAAATGTAAGAGTATTTGCATTCAATACAAATGCTCTTAAATTAAAACTTTCAATCCTTATATGAAATCAGCCTTATTTAAATTAATATGCTTTGTTTTTCCACTTCTCGCTTGTAATGCCCCTCAAAAAACAGAGAACTTAAGCAAAGCAGACATCGCCATAGAAGTTAAAAAAAACGCCCAAATACATTTTTCCGACATCTTTGAACAGGTAGAATATATTCCATTAGAAACTACAGACACCTGTTTAGTAGGTACAGTAGAAAGATTACGAATATTTGACGACAAAGTCTGCATCTTATGTGATAAATCCCTTCTTATATTTAACATACAAAATGGAAAATCAGAGCTGAAACTTTCTAAATTGGGAAGCGCGCCAGAAGAATATTAATCGGTCTACGATGTTTATATCGACAAAGAAGAGAACTGTATAGAACTGTTAGACATGAATGGGAAAAAAATACAAAAATATGATATGAGCGGAAAGTTTAAAAGCTCATTATCACTACCATTTATGTCCTTTTCGTTCACCAAACAAAAAAAATCAAATTACTGGTTCTACAACAACAATCTAATTTCCGATAAAACAAACTCCAAAGTGATCCATTATGATGCTGATAATGAACGCGTCATCAACCAATATTTTCCCATCAATCCTCATTTATCTGAATTCTTTTTTGTAATGGAAGGAAATAATTTTACCAATCAAAAAGATGGTATCCTTTTCTTCGCATGCCCTTCGGATACGATTTACTCATTAAAAGAAAAACCACGTATCGCTTATACCTTTAACTTGGGTCGCCACCGTATTCCTGATGAATTCTACAATCGTAAATTCTCCGACATTATGGACTTCTCAAAGCAAGCTAACAAGCGAGAATATGTCTATTTTATCAATAATTTCTCGGCAAATAACGAATATCTTTTACTGTCTTTCCTTTTAGATAAGGAATACTTTTGGAATCTTTATGATATAGAACAACAAACGAACTATACGGGTAACATTTTAGAAGATGATATCCATAAATTATCCGATTTCCCCATAGAGAATCCAAACACCCTATTTGCCATAAACGAAGAATGCTTATATTTTCTTATATCTGCTAGTCAGTTTATAGAAACAACTAAGAAGAATAAGAGTTATAGCCAATATGTAAGAGAGAAAAACATAAGTGAAGAACATAATCCTATATTAGTAAAATGCAGATTCAAGAAAAAAGTATCAAATATATAGCCCTATTATGCACACTTTTATTGCTCATATCAACGTTTTTTATTAAACAATAAAAATAAAGAATGTCAAGCATTAAAAGAGGATATATATAAATTCAGCTAATTATCATACCCTGCAGAAAATGCTATATAGAAATTTAAAAGCTATAACCAATTCTGATAATTTCTCATTACATCAGAATCTTATCCTATATCGATACAAACACGAAAAAAAGACTCTATCTGCATTCAAGATTTACGAAACAAACAAATATTATTTATTCCGAGAAAAAGTTGTAACGTTTGTTACGATGAAATTTACGAAGCTCTCCTTTATGCAAAAGATTCTTTAAATTCTGATATTAATATTATTACAAACAAAACGAAATATAATGAAGTTCGAAATATGATTTATGATTTAGGATTCGACTCTGAAATATATACATTCAGTAATGATGCATTTTGGGAACTTATGTCTATAGAATATGCGCCATTTCTAGGTTATATTGACAAGCATCTAAAATTTTGCCATTGTTTTATTCCACTCGTAAATTATCCGCAATATACACATTTATATTTGCAGACTTTATCGGAGAGGTATAGAATTCATCCAAACAAAGATTAGACAGTCAAAGATTTATCTGCAAAGCTCCACACAAACTTTATCTTGAAAAGCCCGGGCTTCACGCGCTTTCAACACATTTTGATTGATAATGACAAATGCCAGCACATGGTTGTCCGGCGTACGGGCAAATCCGGCCAACGAACTGATGCCTGTTACCGTTCCCGTTTTGGCACGCACTTTCTTATACGCGCTTTTTCCACGCATCCGATACTGCAACGTACCGTCTACACCGGCTATGGGAAGGGACTCTTTTAACACAGTATACACTTCCGGGCGGGCGTAAGCATACTTCAAAAAAGCAAGAAGCAAATCGGGAGAAATATAGTTATAAAGCGACACTCCGCTGCCATCCACAATACAATAGTCCTTCGGCTCATAACCCATTCGCCGTATCAAGTGACCAATAATCTCTACCCCGTCGGAAGCAGACACATGTTTCTTCTTATCACCCGTCAGCGCCAAATGGCGGAGCATGGCTTCTGCAGAAAGATTATCGCTTTTTTTCATGGCACGGGTCAATACTTCAGCCAATGAATGGGATACAGAAGCTACCCACACTGCACTGTCGGCAGACAAAGACGATTTACCCCGTACATATAAGCTGTCAGCATCCGAATGAACCGGAGAGACGGACGGGGGAACTTTATCCGGTACGCACAAACTGTCGGCACGCAGAGAGAGTTCTCCAAAACAATAATCTCCGGTTTCAATGCCTTGTCGCCGTAAACGTTCGGTAAAAGTGTGCATAAAAAAATTCTGCGAATTGTGCAGGCTAAGCAGTTTCGTTGTCCGTGCCGACACATTGCCTGCAACGATCAGTCGGTTTCCTTGTTCCATCCAGTTGCGGGTAACACGAAATTTGCCAGCTTCCGGACGACGGCAACGGGTCTTGTTCTCCACTGTATAGTAAGAAGATACCGGCGATACATAAACTTCAGCTATGGTATCTTGCAGGGCAGGGTGAGCCGTCACACTGACGACCCCTTTACAATACATCAACGGAGACAAACAAGGCTGAAACTCATATACCGCATCATTCCACGACCATCCGTCACCATAATAAAGCGAATCGGCCAAAGAGACATCACCGATCACTTTACCTTCAATACGATGGATGCCCAATGCCGCTACCCGACCAACCAACTCATCCATCTCCTGCTCGCCAAACTCGGAATCAAATCCACCCACCACATACAAATCGCCATGCAATATGGAATCCGCTACTACACCTTTGTAATATACAGAGGTGGTAAACGCATAGTTAGGACCGAGTTCCGACAACGCCGTGATACCTGTCAACAATTTTTCAATAGAAGCCGGTCGGTATAATTTCTTATCCTGATAAGTAAAAACCGGTTGCTGCACAGTGAGGTCATATACCGTAATCCCCACTTCCGAAGTACGCAGCACAGGGTCATTCAACAAACGTTCCAAACGAGTAGCCAGCGGTTGGGCCTGCAAAACAGCCAGGTAAAGGAATCCGACACAACCTAAAAGAATACGTTTCATTTTCATCTCCTTTTTTGAAGCGTTTCCAAAAATTCATCCTCTTTGACAGGTATCACCGTCACATGCTTCTCATTGCCATAAAAAACCAGCAAATATTCCACCAGACACATACGCCCGATTCGGAAACTACGCAGCTTCTCTACTCTGCTAATCTCCTGAAGGGAAATCTCCTTTTTCCGTTGAAAACGCCCATAAGAAACAATGAGCAACCCCTTGGTCGTAATCGTATAGGTAGTATGTATTACCCGCTCTATGGCCACAATTAACAGCAGCAACATAGCCAGGCCACATAAAGGCATCATCTTCCAGAGAAAAAGTAACGCCATGGCACCCACCAAAGCGATAAAAATAAACATGTAAAAAGGTACTCGTGCGTGAAATATCCTGTCCATCATCTTCAATTTGCCCGCAAGTTACGAATTTTACGAATTAAATGACTTAAAAAGTATCACTAAATTGAGTTATTTAGTAGTTTTGCAAGCAGATAAAACCATTCACATGATTAAGAAATATGACTTTTTAGTAATCGGCTCAGGTATTGCCGGAATGAGCTTCGCTCTGAAAGTCGCCAAGAAAGGTACCGTTGCACTTATCTGCAAAACGGAACTCGAAGAAGCCAATACCTATTTTGCGCAAGGTGGTGTAGCATCCGTTACGAACCTGCAAGTGGACAATTTCGACAAACACATTGAGGACACGATGATTGCCGGAGACTGGATAAGCGACCGCGCCGCCGTAGAAAAAGTGGTAAGGGAAGCTCCGGGACAAATCCGGGAACTCATTAATTGGGGAGTAAGCTTCGACAAGAACGAAAAAGGGGAATTTGACCTGCATCGGGAAGGCGGGCACTCCGAATTCAGAATCCTGCACCACAAAGACAATACAGGCGCTGAAATACAGGAAAGCCTGATAGAAGCCGTAAAAGGACATCCTAACATCACTATTTTCAATCATCACTTTGCCGTTGAAATCATTACCCAGCATCATCTGGGAATCATTGTCACCCGCCACACGCCGGGCATTAAATGCTATGGAGCTTACATCCTGAATGAAGATACCGGCGAAGTGGATACTTTCCTCTCGAAAGTAACTTTAATGGCTACCGGAGGAGTGGGCGCCGTTTACCGCAATACAACCAATCCGCTGGTTGCCACAGGCGATGGTATTGCCATGGTCTACCGCGCCAAAGGTTTGGTTAAAGATATGGAATTCATTCAGTTCCACCCCACAGCCCTTTATCATCCGGGCGACCGTCCCTGTTTCCTCATCACCGAAGCTATGCGAGGTTACGGAGGCGTACTCCGCACCATGGACGGCAAAGAATTTATGCAAAAATATGACCCGCGTCTTTCTCTGGCGCCACGCGATATAGTAGCACGTGCCATTGACAGTGAAATGAAAGCTCGGGGTGACGACCATGTATACCTCGATGTAACCCATAAAAATCCTGAAGAAACCAAGAAACATTTCCCCAATATCTACGAAAAGTGTTTAAGTCTGGGAATTGACATTACGAAAGACTATATTCCGGTAGCTCCTGCCGCCCACTATCTGTGCGGAGGCATCAAAGTAGATTTGAATGCCGAATCGTCCATCAACCGCCTGTACGCCGTTGGCGAATGCTCATGCACGGGTCTGCACGGAGGCAATCGTCTGGCTTCCAACTCACTCATCGAAGCAGTGGTATATGCCGATGCGGCAGCCAAACACTCTTTAAGTGTTATCGACCGTTACGAATTCAATGAAGAAATTCCGGAATGGAACGATGAGGGTACCACTTCCAACGAAGAAATGGTATTAATTACCCAAAGCATGAAAGAGGTGAACCAGATTATGGGCTCGTATGTAGGCATCGTACGCAGCGATCTTCGCCTGAAACGTGCATGGGTGCGTCTGGATATACTGTACGAGGAAACGGAAAGTCTCTTCAAACGCAGTAAAGCATCCAAAGCCATCTGCGAACTGCGCAATATGATTAACGTAGGTTATTTAATTACGCGCCAGGCTATGGAACGTAAGGAAAGCCGCGGACTGCATTATACCATTGATTATCCGCACGCTGAAAAATAAAATAACAAAAGAATATTTTCAGAACGTCGTGTTCAAACGGGAGGAATTCTCGGGAACATGGCGTTTTTTATGCTATACCGTTCTATCAAAATATGTCATTTCTCAGACATCACTAATATAAAAGCTATAAGAATAAATGCTGCAACAAGACAAACTATCTCCCCTACTGTATCAAAAGACATAACAAAAGTTTTTTACATTACCCCACAAAGATAATATAAGCGAATGATTTACCCCCCCCCATTAGTTAATTTTGTATAAAATCACAAAACTCGAAACTTTCCACATCTCTTGCGGAAGCTTAGTAGATAAAATTTAAATAAAATATTCTATTCCAAAATTTTGAAATTAAGCGAGAAGTCCCTAGCTTTGTGGCCGACAGATATGAAATCTGTTCATTATAATATTACAAAATAAAAAGGAAGAAAAGCCTTAACACGGAGAGCCAAGGCTCTCAAAAAGGTTGTTTCTTCCCATTAATTTGTTAACAACGAAAGGGAGAGCGTTCCGTTTCATACTTATAAAAGATACTTGAGCTTTTAGCTTTTGTTCTCCAGCTTCGAATACCGCCAATATTCACACATATGAGAACAAGCAAACTAAGAGTTCACGCCTTCTAGGCGTGAACTGTTCATGCTTGTTTATATGTAAGGCAACTTGGCGGTAACCTGAAGCTGAAATAAGCATTGAATGGTTCCCGCCTTTTCTTAAAATAAAAAAGTATGAAAACATTCCGCAAATCTGATTCTCTGTATGTACAAAGGTCATTACTTCTATCCGCTTATTCCGACAGTAGAATAACTTTTATCACAAATTTCAAAACAATAAACTCTGTTTCCTTCCTAAATGACCGGCAAATTGCCGGAAACCGTTTGAAGAATACAAATTATTAAATCGAACTGTCATTAAGATATCTAAGAAGATGGTTTATTGTATTGACATAGTACACAAACAGTTCCTCATTTTCAAGGTTATCTTTAATAAATTACAATTTAAATCACGTTTTGCGCAAGGAATTCGCAGACAAAACAAACTTCTCAATTTATGAAAAAGCTATTTTATGACAAGGTATTCTACCTTATGTTATTAATTGTATGTGCAGGCACTGCTCTAGTCGGTTGTTCTGATGACGATGATGATGACGATGGCAAGGGACAAACGACAAACGCAACCATGGAAGCCATCAGTGGAAAATACAATGTAAAAGACTCCGGTGAATACGATTTTATCGAACTCACTGCAGATGGCAATTATGTTATTGCCAAAATCGGTTGGCAACAAAACAACAATGAAGAAAACAGAGCTAACACTCCGGCTTATCTTGCCAAAACTTTGCACAGTAAAGCCTTGAAAAGTACACGTTCGGATAAAACACTCGTTTTTACCGGAACTTATACCATAGCAAAAAATAACACTTTGATGCTTCAAGGTTATGGAACTCTTGTAATCGTTTACAACGGTAACACCATTTCTTCTTTTAAACTTACTCCTACAAACAGCACCGCTGTTTTGTTCAAAGTAGAAAAAGGAGAGGAAGTAGCTTCAGGTCAGTTTACAGACAATCTATTTCGAAAGTGGAAAATTATTTCTAACCACGAAATTGAATACGAGAATGGACTACCTATTCGTGATGAAATCTATAATCCACAAGAAGTCATAAAAGAAGGAGATGCTACCCATGTATTGATTTCCAAAGCGGGTACCTATGTAGTATACTACCACGATGGATCTTCCGATATTGCAAAATGGAGATGGAAAGATATATCAAAGGGAATTATCCAATATACATGGGATGGAGAATGGTATGAGGAGGACTTTGCTGTCATTGAACTCATCCATAAAGACAGAATGAAGGTTACAGAGCAAAATGCTAACTACTTTAGCGAAAATATATTGATTCCGACAGAATAACTTAATTCAGATTACCACGTAGAGTATCTAATAAACATCTTATACTATCAGAATTATTAGCATACTCTACGCTTGGTTCTTCAACAATCCTACCTTTTCTCTCCTTATTCATCTTATCGGATAAACTACTTTCACAAGGTATATATGTATTCATAATTTTCTTCTTTAAGAATATGCCTTTTAATATAGTGATTCCTAAATAGCGAACAACTTTTAAGCTCAAGACAGACAAATAAACCGATTAAATTACTGAAGCCTTTTTTGATAAGATGTAAAAACTAGGATACTTATAATTTGATAATAGAACGGAAAAATTCCGATTACTTGTTTTTAACTGTGACGAATTCTACCATTAATGCAGAAAAAGCAAACATAAAACACTTCGACATATTGCCTTCGATTCTTTATTTAGGTCGGAATTAAAATCGAAATAGGATTAAAGGTTAAAACTCAGCGTCATCCAAAGCCTCCGCTTCAGACAAATCTTTTGATGATAATAAAACGGGGTCCTCCGATATAAACTCTTCTTCCGAGTGCTCGGCCTCCGCAATCAAGCGTTCTTGCTTGGCAGCAAATATGGAATCTAAGAAAAATGTATCTTTCTTTAAAGAATTCAAGGCTTGTTTGGCAGCAATTTGCTGACTCTCTTTCTTAGAGTAACCCGTTCCCTGCCCGGCAGAGATACCTTCGAGCAATACTTCTGTCTGAAACACCGGACTGCTCACCTCTTTACTTTGCTCCACTAAACGGAACTCTAGCATAATACGATTTTTCTGTCCCCATTCAATTAATTTAGATTTGAAATTCACTTCTTTATAAGCCATTTTATCCAAATTAATATACTGGCGCAAAATACGTTCTTCCATAAAACGCATACAATAACCATAGCCCAAGTCAAGATAAATGGCGCCAATTAACGCTTCGAAAGCATTGCCGCACATATAGCTGTTGTGACTGTTGATGCGTGAAGAATATTTGATAAGTTTATCGAGGCCAATATCTACAGCCACCTTGTTCAGCGTCTCCCGCTGCACGATTTTGGAACGGGTATTGGTAAGAAAGCCTTCCCGTTTCCCATCAAAATGTTTATAAACAATATCGGCAACGATGGCATCGAGAATAGCATCGCCTAGAAACTCCAGCCGTTCATTGTTTAAAGGGCGTCCCTTTTCACTTCGTACCGAAGAGGATTTATGTAACAAAGCTTCCTGATAATAACGAAGTTGACGGGGATAAAATCCCAAAATCTTATATAAACGAAAATAAGACTCCCTGTCCTTACGGAAAAAGAGCCTTATTTTATTTATATCTAGCCGAAACACAGCTTATTCAGCGTATTTCTTAACGATTACACATGCATTGTGTCCACCAAAACCAAATGTATTGGAAAGCGCAGCGTTAACAACACGTTTTTGAGCTTTATTAAACGTAAAGTTCAAATTATAGTCGATGTTTTCGTCATTATCGCCCTCTTCATGGTTAATTGTCGGAGGAACAATATCATTCTTAACAGATAGAACACAAGCCAGTGCTTCTACCGCACCGGCAGCTCCCAAAAGGTGACCGGTCATAGATTTAGTTGAACTGATATTAAGTTTGTAAGCGTGATCGCCAAACAAGGCCTTAATAGCTTTACATTCTGAGATATCTCCAACCGGAGTAGAAGTTCCGTGAACATTGATGTAATCAATATCCTCAGGTTTCATTTCAGCGTCTTCCAATGCATTCGTCATCACTAATTTGGCGCCTAATCCTTCCGGGTGAGAAGCAGTAAGGTGATGAGCGTCAGCACTCATACCCACACCCGCCACTTCGGCGTAAATCTTAGCGCCACGTGCTTTGGCATGTTCCAATTCTTCAAGAATTAAACAACCGGCTCCTTCGGCCATCACGAAACCATCACGGCTTGCACTGAACGGACGGCTTGCTTTCTGCGGTGCGTCATTACGGGTAGACAAAGCATGCATAGCATTGAAACCACCCACTCCACAAGGGAATATAGCAGCCTCGGCACCACCTGTAACAATGGCGTTTGCTTTACCTAAGCGAATTAAGTTGAACGCATCAGCAATAGCATTGGAAGAAGACGCACATGCTGAAGAGGTCACATAGTTAGGACCATGAAAACCGTACATAATAGAAATCTGTCCGGCACAAATATCAGCAATCATCTTCGGTATAAAGAAAGGATTATATCTTGGGCCCATATCTTTATGAAGAGCATAATTGCCTGTCTCTTCTTCGAAAGTTGACATACCTCCGATACCGACTCCAAAAATCACTCCAATCCTGTTCAAATCTTCCTTCTCGACGTCCAGGCCCGAATCTGTTACAGCCTCTTTAGCTGCCACAACAGCATATTGGGTGTACAAATCCATCTTGCGAGCTTCTTTGCGATCGATAAAATCGGAAGCATTGAAGTTCTTTACCTCACAAGCAAACTGGGTTTTAAACTGTGAAGCGTCGAAATGAGTAATAGGTCCTGCCCCACTTACTCCATTCACCAAATTGTTCCATGTTTCAGAAACAGTATTGCCGACGGGGGTCAATGCACCAAGACCTGTTACTACAACTCTTTTTAATTCCATACTTATGAAATGGGATTTACTTAGCGTTAGCTTCGATATAAGATACAGCGTCGCCTACAGTGGCAATTTTTTCTGCTTGATCGTCAGGAATTGAAATACCGAATTCTTTTTCAAATTCCATAATCAACTCAACTGTATCCAATGAATCTGCTCCAAGATCGTTAGTGAAGCTTGCTTCGTTTGTAACTTCTGATTCTTCTACACCTAATTTATCAACGATAATCGCCTTTACTCTTGATGCAATTTCAGACATAATTTTAAGTTTTTAATTAATAATTTGTTTTATTTCTATAATTTTGCGGTGCAAAGAAATAAATATTTATCGTTACGAGCAAATATTTGATTAAATAAATGCAATTATTTTGCACATTTTTCGATAATATGTGCACAAAAGCAGCAAATTATGGGCAAAAACATCGTTATCTTCGCTTCCGGTACAGGCACAAATGCCGAAAATATCATTCGATATTTTGAAAAAAAGAAGTCGGCCTCTATTAAAATTAAATTGGTTCTTTCAAACAAAAAAGAAGCTCAGGTGTTGGAACGGGCAAAAAGATTGAACATACCTTGTCGTTATATTCCGAAAAATGATTGGGAAAAAGGAGAGGAAATTTTGTCTTTGCTCCAAAGTAACGAAATCGACTTGATCGTATTGGCCGGATTCCTATTAAAAGTACCCGACAGCTTGCTGGAGGCCTATCCACGCCGTATAGTCAATATTCATCCTGCCCTGTTGCCCAAATACGGTGGGAAAGGCATGTACGGGAATCGTGTACACGAAGCGGTGGCAGCTGCCGGGGAAACAGAAACAGGCATCACCATACATTATATTAATAAGGAATACGACAAAGGGGAAATTATATCCCAGGTCACTTGTCCGATACAGCCCGATGATACGCCGGAAGAGATAGCCTCCAAGGTACACGCTCTGGAGTACGAGTATTACCCGCAGGTAATAGAATCGCTATTATCCTAGAGGTACCTGTAGATACGCTTACGAATACCCTCCGGACTTCGTAGCTTCTGTGAGCACCCGTATTTGTTGTATAGACAAGAGTCGTCAGCCATTCCGAGCGAAGTTACAACTCTTTTCCATATTCCATAAAAGGAAAGACGAACCTTTTTTCTACCTGAATGTTTATAAAAGAAAAAGCCATTATGATTAAAAGATTGTTTTCTTTCCTAATTGCAATAAATGCTTTCATCTTATTGTCACAACCTATGGAAGCGTGCACAGGAATTACATTAAAATCGCAAGACGGAGCGCACATTCTGGCACGTACCATCGAATGGGCAGGCGATAACCTAAACAGCCGGTACGTTATCGTGCCACGCGGATATAAGCAAACCTCTATCTTGCCGGATGGGACTCGTTCGGGAATGGAATTTACCGCACGGTACGGATATGTGGGATTAAGCGTGGAACAAGAGGAATTTATAGCCGATGGACTAAACGAAGCCGGACTCTGCGCCGGACTATTTTACTTTCCCAAATACGGACAATACGAAGAATATAATCCTTCGGAGAAGGCGTCAACCATATCCGATTTCCAACTGGTTTCGTGGATATTGGGAAACTTTAAAACGGTAGACGAAATAAAAGAAGCACTTCCGAAAATTCATGTTGTAAATATCGAACCGAAAGCATCAACCGTTCATTGGCGCATGTCCGATAGCAGCGGTCATCAACTGGTGTTGGAAATCATAGAAGGCATACCGCATTTTTACGAGAACAAATTGGGTGTATTAACGAACGCACCGGGGTTTATATGGCAACTGACCAATCTCAACAATTACGTTAACTTATATCCCGGTACTACAGAAGCGCATCCGTTCGGCAATATACAACTTTCTTCCTTTGGTGCAGGTAGCGGACTTTTAGGTATTCCGGGTGACGTAACTCCTCCGTCACGTTTCGTACGCGCCGCCTTCTACCAGACCACCGCTCCCCAACAGGCAACCGCCCGGGAAACCGTATTACAGAGTTTACAAATATTGAACAATTTCGATATTCCTCCTGGCATTGAATTTCCACAAGGAGAAGCTCCCGCATCGTTACCCAGCGCAACCCAATGGACCATCTCCACAGACTTGACCAACCGTATGATTTATTATCGCACCATGTACAACAGCACCATTCGTTGTATCGATCTGAAAAGAATCGACTTCAAACATATTAAGTATCATTCCGCACCTCTCGATAAAGTTAAAGAGCAACCTATTGAGCTTATTTCCATCAAATAAGTAATAAATGATACTCAGCTAACACGCTGATTGGCGCAGGTTTTTGCAGACGAAGTATTGAATTGCAGAAATCTGCGCTTTGCACATATATAAACGGTCTGGTAAACGATTAACTAACAAAAAAAGCTGCCGATACATACCTTCTTCAAAAGACTCCTCCTCTTCTTCGGAAGTTAAAGGAGTTGCATTTTCAGTCACCTAAAGAACAGATAAGTTCCAAATATCCGTATGTTTCAAATAATTTAAAGTGTGGACTACCTATGCTTATCTTCACCAACCGACAGAGTTGCAGGAGAAACTTTATATAAGAACAGACCATTGATTATTAACCAGTTGAGGTTGCGCTGTCTACGTTGTAAGGTAGAGAGCCGTCCACATTGCGAGGTTGCGCTGTCTACGTTGGCACGTTGCGCTATCCACGTGGTAAGGTTACTAAAGAAGTATCGTTTCGTTTGATAATTCGCACTCCGACTCCACTCTGTTTTATCAAGATTAAGAAGCCGATATGCCTGTTTCCTTTTAAATTGCTACATCGACAGACAAAAAGACGAACCGGCCCGGCTCATCCCATTATTAATGTATAAGCTCCCAGTTCACGCCGCAACGGATAATGCCCCCGCAAATATTCAAATTGCTCGGGATGTGCTTTCAACGCTCTACTGTCTGTATAAGGATTGTAACTAATCAATTGCGCTTCGGCTTCATTCCTTACCCGTAGCACAGGCTGGGAAGGTGGTGGAGGCATAATCCGATAATCCGCTTCAAGATGGAAGAAACGACAAAAAGCATCCAATGCCATACGGGTAGCATTTGCTTTTCCATCCGCCGAATAACCTGCAATATGGGGAGTACCTATCATCACCTGTTTCAACAATTCCCGGTTAATATCCGGCTCATTCTCCCATACATCCACAATAGCATCCCGCACTATGCCACGCCGCAACGCTTCGTGCAAAGCAAGATTATCCACCACTTCACCACGGGAAGTATTGATAAGATAAGGGCTTTTCTTCAACGAAGCGAAGAAAGCTTCATCTGCCAGATGAAAAGTAGGACAGGCTCCCGTACGAGTGAGAGGTGTATGAAAAGTCAGTACATCACAAGCCTCTTTCAAGACTTCCAACGGCAAAAATCCCTGTTCTCCCTTCGCCGCCCGTGGAGGGTCGCACTGCAATACTTTCATTCCCAAACGCCTGCCCACTTCTACCACTTTGCTCCCGACATGTCCGACTCCCACCACGCCGAGAGAGGAATTTTGAAGAGAAAGATGTTTATCTCTCTCCAATAGCAACAACGAAGAACAGACATATTGAGCCACTGAACCGGCATTACACCCCGGAGCGTTACACCAAACGATACCTGCCTGCCGGCAATACTCCGTATCAATATGGTCGAAGCCGATAGTAGCCGTAGCAATAAACTTCACCCGGCTTCCTTCCAGCAAGGAACGGTCGCAATAGGTACGCGTACGAATAATCAAAGCATCGGCATCTTTCACCAACGACGGCGAAAAATCTTTACCTTCCGCATACACCACCTCATCAGCAAGGTTTTCTATCACCCCTTTCATATAGGGAATTTTACTGTCTGCAATAACCCGCATAGCACTTCTATAAGCTTAATTCTTGGCAAAGATATATACTTTTACCATATAAATATTGTCGATTCCGAAAAGTTTAGCTATGTTTGTAAATTATAATTTTTAAACAGAACAAAAGACATGACATTTACCGAACTTTGCAACCCGATTTTCGTACAATCAATCCATGATTATCACGTAACGGACAATGTGGATACGCCTATACAAAATCCATTCGAGTTAAAAAGCATCGAGTACTATCTCTATCTGAAAAACTGGATTGACACGGTGCAATGGCATTTTGAGGATATTATCCGCGACCCGAATATCGACCCGGCAGAGGCTCTTACGCTAAAACGCCGCATAGACAAAAGCAATCAAGACCGTACGGATCTTGTAGAGCTCATAGACAGCTATTTTTTGGACAAATATAAGGATGTAAAGGTGTTACCCCACGCAACCATCAACACGGAAAGTCCGGCATGGGCTATCGACCGCCTTTCAATTCTGGCTCTGAAGATTTATCATATGCGCCAGGAAGTGGAACGCACAGATACGACAGCCGAGCATCATTCCCAATGCGAAAATAAACTGAATGTGTTGCTGGAACAACAAAAAGACCTTTCGTCCGCCATCGATCAATTAATAACCGATATCGAAGCCGGACGCAAATACATGAAGGTGTATAAACAAATGAAAATGTATAACGACCCCACATTGAATCCTGTTCTTTACGGTAAAAAATAAAAACCGCTTATCATTTGAAAAGGCTATTAATAATACGATTCTCCGCTATTGGCGATGTAGCAATGACGATTCCCGTCATTTATGCTTGTGCTGTAGACAATCCGCAGCTTCGGATTACCGTACTGAGCCGTGAGTTTCTTAAACCTCTGTTTTCCCGTATGCCGGCGAATGTAGAATTCAGAGGAGTAGACTTAAAAAAGGAATCCTATCGGGGTATTAAAGGCCTCAACAAGCTTTTCAACGAATTAAAGAACGAAAACTTCGATGCTGTAGCCGATTTTCATGACGTATTGCGCAGCAAATATTTACGATACCGTTTTATGCTATCCGGCACTCGAGTCGCCCACATCCTTAAAGGAAGAAAAGGGAAAAAACAGCTGACAAGAGAACGGCACAAAATAATGAAGCAGCAAAAAACCTCTTTCCAACGTTACGCAGAAGTGTTGGAACGGCTAGGCATCCGCATTTCTTCGCATTTCACTTCCATCTTCCCCGAGGGAAAAAGCGATTTGTCCCGGATTATCGAAATTACCGGAGAAAAAGGAAACAGCAAATGGATAGGTATAGCGCCTTTTGCAGCACATTACGGAAAAGTATATCCCTATGAATTACAAGAAAAGGTAATAAAGATGCTCGATAAATTTCCTGATACTCGGATATTTATATTCGGTGCAGGCGAGAAACAGTTGGAAATAGCGAAAAGATGGCAAAACATGTGTCCCCGTACAACTGTTTCAATGATAGGAAAATTGAAAATGGACGAAGAACTTATTCTTATGAACCATTTGGACGTAATGCTTTCCATGGATTCCGCCAACATGCACCTTGCTTCATTGGTTAATACTCCCGTAGTGTCCGTTTGGGGAGCCACTCATCCGTACGCCGGGTTTATGGGATGGAACCAGAAAACGGAAGATGCCATACAAACAGATTTGCCATGCAGACCTTGTTCCATCTATGGAAATAAGCCCTGCATCAAAGTCAAGCCACAGGAATATTGCCCATGCATGAGCAGTATAAAACCGGAAGTCATCGTAGAGCATCTAAAGAAGTATCTCAATTAAAATTAAACGATTATGAAAGTTGTCATTCACCCAACATATCAATATCTAACAAGTTTCATTTACAACTTGCCTCATACGTTCGAATCGGAAGGCACGCTTTTGTACAAAGGGCGTAATGTAGTGAAGCAATATCAGGTGAACGGCACGAATCTGGTTGTAAAAAGATACAAGCATCCCAACATTATACAACGGGTAGCCTATACTTATTTTAAACGTTCAAAAATGGCACGGGCTTACGACTATGCAGCCCTACTGCGGGAAAAAGGAATCGATACACCGCATGAAGTTGCCTACATCGAAACATTCAAAAAAGGGTTGTTTACGACCGGATACTTTATTTCGCTCTATTACAGTTATCCTCCTACCAGTGTTCAGCTTGATGTGGAAGAGTTCAATCTCAAATTCTCAAATCCTCTTTTCAGTAATGTCGCAACCACCTATCCCGCAGATGAAACGAAAGAGTTCAATTATCCGTTAGCCAATAGTCTGGCTGCATTCTTCGTGGAACTGCACAGTAAAGGAATACTGCACGGAGATTTGAATCTGAGCAATATCCTCTATTATCAGGAAGAAGATGGAAAGTACCATTTCTGTGTTATCGATACAAACCGCTCCATTTTCAAGCAGCCTACCCCAAACGAGTGCCTGGAGAACCTGAAAAGAACCACCCATCGGCGTGATGTACTTACCTATTTAGTATCACAATATGCCGAACTGCGCCAGTGGCCTTCGAAAGACTGTACCGATAAAATTGTACGGCAATTAGATATCTTTGAAAAAAGAAACCGGTTGAAGCATAAGCTGCAAGGCTGGCTAAGAATAAAACACAAATAATTTATGAAAATTGTCTATTTCTTAATATTCTGTTTCTGGTACCTGCTTTCTTTGCTACCGTTGCGGGTTCTTTATTTCTTTTCCGATTTACTTTACTATCCGCTTTACTATTGCATCCGTTACCGCCGTCCCATTGTACGGAAAAACCTGATAGGGTCCTTCCCCGAAAAAGATATCAAAGAAATTATCAAAATAGAGAAAGAGTTTTATCAGTTCTTCTGCGACTACCTGATGGAGACCATTAAATTATTTACCATGCCGAAAAAACAACTGATGAAACGCATGACTTTCGACGGCATTGAAGATATTACCGATGAGCTGGAAACAAAGAACAAGGAATTGTGTTTCGTGTATTTAGGTCATTACGGAAATTGGGAATGGATTGCCTCCCTTGGTTATTGGACGCCTAAAGACATATTGTGTGCGCAAATATACCATCCGCTCAGTAACAAAGCTTTCGATGCCCTTTTTATAAAATTGCGCAGCCAGTTCGGCGGTGAATGTATCCCCATGAAAGTAACTTTGCGGCGTATCATCGAACTAAAAAAAGCACAGCAGAAAACCATTATTGGTTTCATATCAGACCAGTTGCCCAAATGGAGCAGTATCCACCACTTCACTCCGTTCCTACATCGGGACACTGCCATGTTTACCGGAACCGAACAGATGGGAAAGAAATTCGGCGCTTTAATTTATTATGCTGAAGTAACCCGCCCTAAACGAGGATATTATCATTGCACCTTTAAAAAACTCACAGAGCATCCCGAGTCTTTAAAAAATTTCGAGGTAACCGACCTTTACGCCACGCAACTGGAACAAATGATAAAGCAAACACCCTATTTATGGCTTTGGAGCCATGACCGTTGGAAACGTACCAAAGAGGAATATGAACGCCGGAAAAAAGAATCCGCCTCCAACCGCACTTGAAAACGCAATCAATCTGCAGCGACAAAAGAAAGATTCCGATTAGGAGCAAGAACAGAGGTTTTTGCCATATAATCTTGATTATTGGCATAAATAAACAAAACACTTCCTCCTTTAATTGTATTGATAATAGGTTTCGCCACAGCTTGCGGTAAAGCGGGACATCCCAGACTCCGCCCCAACCGACCGGCCGAAGCAATAACGGAAGGGTTGGCATATGCAGCGCCATGCACCACAATAGCCCTCTCACGCGCTTTATCATTCACGCCTTTTTCAAGCCCGTCGAGAAGCAACGAATAACCGTTTTTCCCTTCATACGTATTCCCTGTAAGGTAAAAGCCCAGAGAACTTTTATAAGAACCTTGCTTATTAGAAAAAGAGACGGCAAAGTTTTCACCGCTATTCCGTCCGTGAGAAACCAACGAAGAATACAGAAGCTCTTTTTTCTCCATATCAAAAACAAAAAGGCGTTTTTCGGTTGAAGGTTTCGTAAAATCAATAAGCGTCAAGATAGGTTTATTCTTCTGTTCTATCTTATTATAACCTTCCACAGCCTGACGGAATGCAAGAAAACCTACCACTCCATCCAATCGCATGGCATGAAACAAAGCAGAACCATCCATCTCTTCCGATGCAACAGGCATGTTTTTCTCAAATGAGAGAATTGTCCGTACAGGCAGATGATTTAATGGAAAACTACAAAGCAATAACAAGAGCAAAAACTTCCGCATACCCGATTTTAAACTAGAAACGCCGCAAAAATAGACAGAATTTTATTCCAAAACAAATATAATTGTTTCATTAACAGGAGCCCAGTCGAAAATAAACTTGGCATGCGAGGTAGCATTACGCACACACATGTGAGAACGAGGGATCGTTCCAAGCGTCTGACTGTACTCCAACAAATAAGTAGCAGGAGCATTCGTAGGTACCCCGTGTATATATCCTCCGTTATGAAAACGGCTAGCATATGGGGCAAAACCTCCAGTATCGGCAGAACCGTCTTTCAAAAAAATCATTTTCACTTTCTTCTCTTGCAGAACAAATATTCCTAACGGAGTTTCCTGCGCATAAGGAGGATGGTGTCGTCCTGTGGTAGCAGGATTCATGCTACGTACTAACCAAAGTGCTTCTTCTTTCCGCTCCAGCGTAGCAATATTTTGGTTGAGCCGGTCTACCATAATGGCCTTATCAAAGAATACCGTATCCGGAAGCAACTTTACGTAACGTTTCGGAGCCAGCCACTCACCGCCGATAAATATCGGGGTTACTTTTACATACGAACCCTCTTCACCCAAACAACGGCTCAATGCTCCATCACTACCATAACGCTCTGCCACCAATGTATCGGTTAATAAAAAAAGAGGAACCGACTGATAACGCTCCACACCTAACGTATCGGTAATCCGTTTGTAAGCACCCCATGTATACTTCTTCACTAAAGGAGCCTCCCCGTTCCGGTTTTTATAGTTTTGCAACACACACCACCGTGCAGGTTCTCGTTGGATATTTTCAAGCAACGCAAGCCGCTCTTTTATTTTATCCCATTGAAAATGTCGGGTAGTATCTTTATAAGGATAAGTATCTTCAAGGGTATATTTATCGTATAGGAGTTCCTTTATAATCTCAATATCATCGGAAGTCAAATCTTTTACTTCAGCCTCAACAGGGACAGCTTCCAAAGAATCCGTTCCGACTGATTCTTCCGAAAGACTAACACTCTCTTTCATTTCGGGACCACATGCCTCGCATACACAAAGCAAAATCAATAAGCACAAAAATAGAATCGTTCTCATACAAAGGGCGATAAGTTACTTTACAAATATAGACATTCGTAACATATCTACCCACATTTTTGTTTGAAATATTTATATACAGACCCACAGCCGGCCTTTATAAAAAGCAATTGGTGCCGACACGGACGATGGCATGCCTCAATTTAAACAAAATAACCAAAACAATCCTATTGTAACCAACGGAAAATCAGCAACCACAGAACTTAGCGTTCAACGGAAAAAGTCCCGATACAAGGAATAAACTTCTCCCAAAAACGAATCCTCCTCTTATGCATAAAGCCATGACACCCCATAGGTAATTGCCGATGATGAAGCTCATGACAAACATCCGGCTTCAAATCATATGCGAAATCCAAGGCTTCTTCCACACTCGGATAAATAAATTCTTTCGGAACCAGAGCCCAAAAGATATCTTCATTATAAAGAGGTCCTTTCTTTTTATTAAAACGTAAAATCTCATCGGCATATCGTTCACATGCTGCACTTAAAGCAGCCACTTTACGCAAGCATAATCCTCCGTTTCCAATCTTACCGAACATTTTTGAACGAACCATCCGATTCGGGGAAATGAAACATGAACGCAACCATAGATATTGTTTCAATGGGAAACGAGTATACCGTGGTCGTGTGGGCCAAGGAGCCGCCACCAAGTCATAACCCCTTCTACACCAATCCAACAAATCATCACGAAATACCCAGGCATCGAGATGGCAAATAAAAATATATTCCGTATCGGCAAACAAATCATAAAAATCCTTCGACATCATCATTTCATTGTATCCGTCTATTCCGTTTTTCCTTCCCAACCATTCAGAAGAAACCTCCATCACCTCTGCCTGAGGATATACCATTGTAAATTCACTAATATCTAACCCAAATGGTTTAAGAAAAACTATAGGATGGGCAGAAAGCACTTTCATTGTATTATCCAACGAAACACGTTCCCAACTCTTAAGATTTACTTTATAAAAGGGTATTACTATCTTTACAATACTGTTCATCATAAAATTTATTTTACTATATAACCATTTACTCACACATATATAAAGAGTTTTAGTAGCTTTTAAAGGTTTTCTCAATCTTGTTATTTCATACTTTAAAGAATTTATATGCAATAAAAGAAGCAAATCAGAACAGAATATCTATAAGTTAAATTCCTCATTTCCTATTATATATGAGATATTTATTACAACCTTACCTGCGGATAGTTCAGCGGGTACTTATTCATGTAGAGTGTTATGCAATTTGGCTAAAGCGTTTTATCTATACAATCAAAAAATTATACATAATTACTAAAACCCAACATGCTTATGCATCGAATTTGATTACTTTGCGTCTCTGCTTTTTTGCTATTTTCGCCGGCACACTAATACACGTATATATAATACATTACATACTTATTAATTAATTGCAATGTACTGGCAAGAGTGTTGACAAGGGTTGACAAATGATTTGTCAGCACCCCTATCGGTGCTATTTCAGCTTGTCATACATTGTTAAGACACTTATTTGCAGACTCCTATCAGGTGCTTATGCAAATCAAGGTATTTTCCTTTAAAAGTTTGGAAATTCCACTATACTCAATATGTTGAAGGTAAAGCATCCATCTCTATTGCATCGTTTTTTAAGTTTATTGTTCCTTTCACTACATCAGGAGAAAGAGAATAGTTTTCTCTCCCCTTTCTTATAAAAACCTTCAACGATGCCGAAAAGTTCTTTAAAAGTCTTATCTTTTTCTTCAGCCCATATATGCAAACGATACAGACTATGTATGTAAACTATATAGCCTGCATATGTAAATTCTATAGCCCATGTATGCAGGACGAAGAAAAATAACCTATTAAAAATAAAAAGAAGTAAGAGAGAACAAACTATACTAGTTGTCCCTCTTATTTTATAAACCGGGAAGTTGAAATCGGAAGAAAGAACACCCCTACATAAGCTGATTTAGCCAAAAAGATACCTTTCTTTCCAGATGAATATGGCATTACAAGCTTCCCGTATATTGACGATACGACTGATCTAGTTTTACGATACGGTAACAGTGCTGCTTTTGTTTGGAATGAGGCGGTACAACCATATAATCTCCATATACCAATGAAAGCAATGCGTCCGGCTGACTTACTCCATTAAATACCTTCCCTTCAAAAGAAATCGAAACAGGTGTTCCATACACGGCTTTAGGCGCAATGGCACGCGACCTAGGAAAATCATGATCAACCACCCATTCGGAGGAATTAAAATCATATTTGGTTCGTACTTGTTTCAGTTTTTTCTGCAAATAACTACGATTAAAACAGAATCGGCAGCATAATGTTGGTAATGAACGTAACCCGCGTCCATGCTTATAAGGGTCACGACAAGTAAAATATAACAGTCTCCCCCAAAAGTGGCTTTGCATGAATAACCAACATTGCTTTATCTTATTTGAAGAGATTCCATCTAACGGAAAAACATCAATACACACACCTCCAACATACTGCAGTTTACGTCGTTCCAATAAAGTAGTGCTGGCATCCTGTATCTTACCAAAACCAAAAGGATAATTTTCTACAGTTTCAGGACAAACAAGTTCTAATTGCCCAGGCAACCACTCTTTTGCATGTTGGATAAATCGTTCATAATCAGGACGCGGCATTGCAATATCAATATCGTCATCCCAAGGAATAAATCCCTGATGGCGTACAGCACCGAGTAATGACCCTGCCACCAAATAATAACAGATGTCATGCTTTTTACATACTGCATCTACTTCCGTAAGTATATCCAGCAATCTTAACTGAAAGGTGCGAAGATTGAATGATTCCATAGTATATGTCTGTTTTATCTTTCGACAAAGATAATTATTTTTTTACTTTATAAGCTAATTTTTAACTTGTTCTTTTTACAGTCTGAAGCAAATAGAAGAATATATGACATTTAGTTAACAAACAACAGTCTTTTTTTAATAAATAATCTTATCTTTGCATATTAGTAAATTAAAACACAGATATATGATAAAAACGGCAGTTATTATGGCTGCGGGTATCGGAAGCCGTTTCGGGGAATATACCCGGTTGATTCCTAAAGGATGCATTAAGGCAGGCGGCATACCGATGATTGAACGTTCCGTTGAAACATTGATTCATTGTGGTATTGAACGTATCATTATCGGTACAGGATATCAAAAAGAGGTTTACGATAAGTACCCGCTGGACTATCCGCAAATAGAATGTTGCTACAACCCTTGCTATGCCGAAACTAATAGCATGTACACTTTATATCAATGCAAAGAAATAATAGGAAAAGATGACTTTTTACTTTTAGAATCGGATCTCGTATTTGAAGAAAAAGCTATCACTTCTTTATTGGAGTGTCCCCATCCGGACGTCATGTTGATTTCCCCACTTACCAAATTTCAGGATCAATATTTTGTAGAACATGACGAACAGCACATTCTCAGTAATTGCTCAACAGATGCGTCTGTACTCCACGCAAAAGGTGAGTTGGTAGGTATTCACAAGCTTTCCAACCGCTTTTACCATGCCATGTGTCGCGATTACGCCCGGAAATTAAAAGAACAACCGAAACTTGGTTACGAATATGAGCTCTTATATATGTCTCAACACGAGTTACCCGTTTATGTATTAAACGTAGAGGGACTGAAATGGTACGAAATAGACGATAAAGATGACCTTAAATACGCAGAAGAACACATAATAAAATATATCTAACACAAATAAAATATGGGTAAAACAGTTTATCTGGGAATGATTGCGGACATCATGCACCCGGGACTAATAAATATCATCAACGAAGCGACTCACTATGGTGACGTAATAATAGGATTATTTACAGACAAAGCCATCGCCACTCACAAACGGTTGCCTTACCTGACTTATGAGCAACGCAAGAAAGTGGTAGAAAATATTAAAGGCGTATCGCTGATTGTGCCGCAGGATGAATGGAGTTACACGCATAATCTGAGAACTTTGAAACCGGATTATATTATTCATGGTGATGACTGGAAAACCGGACCGGAACAGGAGCTCAGAGAAGAAGTCTTTAAAGTAATGGAAGAATTAGGCGGCAAGGTTATAGAAATTCCATATACTCAGGGAATCAACTCTTCCGGCCTGATAGAAGACATGAAGGCAATCGGAACTACGCCGGAAGTACGACTAAAATCTTTACGCCGACTCATCCAAGCTAAACCCATTGTCCGCATTTTAGAAGCGCATGATGGCTTATGCGGCTTGATTATAGAGAATTTAGAAGTAAAGAACAAATTGAAAACAGAAGTTTTCGACGGGATGTGGTCGAGCAGTCTGACGGACTCTACTTCTAAAGGGAAACCGGATATCGAAGCGGTAGACCTCACTACCCGATTGCAAGATTTAAACAATATTCTGGAATGTACTACCAAACCTATTATTTTCGACGGAGATACCGGTGGAAAGATCGAACATTTTGTTTTTACGGTACGTACGCTCGAACGCCACGGAATTTCTGCGGTTATCATTGAAGATAAAGTAGGGCTGAAAAAGAATTCACTCTTCGGGACCGATGCCATACAGACACAAGATACGATTGAAGGTTTCTGTGCCAAAATACATGCGGGAAAAGCTGCACAAGTTACAAACGACTTCATGATTATCGCACGCATAGAAAGCCTGATTGCGGGAAAAACAGTTGAGGACGCACTGGAAAGAGCTTATGCTTATGTAAACGCAGGTGCCGATGGAATCATGATTCACAGTAAAAACAAATCGGGAGAAGATATCAAAGAGTTTTGCCTGCATTTTCGGAAACTTCATCCCTCCGTTCCCATCGTTGTTGTACCTACCACATATAACACGATTTACGAGAAAGAACTCTGCGAATGGGGTGTAAATATAGTGATTTACGCCAACCACATGCTGCGAGCCGCCTATCCGGCCATGCGAAAAGTAGCAACTCTTATTCTTGAAAACGAGCGAGCGGCAGAAGCTAATGAGTATTGCATGCCTATTAAAGAGATCTTAGAATTAATTCCCGGAACCAAATAGTTATAAAAATGATATCACCCGCTTTCTTTTACCAGTTTTTACAAAAGAGGGGACTTGAGTTCTATTCAGGAGTACCCGATTCATTATTGAAAAATCTATGTGCTTATCTTACGCATAACACGGAGAAGAAAAATCATATTATTGCTGCTAACGAAGGAGGTTCAGTCGGATTAGCAGCCGGTTATTATCTGGCTACCGGTAACATTCCTGTCGTCTATATGCAGAATTCCGGATTAGGAAACACGGTGAATCCGCTTTTGTCGCTTATGGATAAAGAGGTCTATAACATTCCCGTATTATTACTGATTGGCTGGAGAGGCGAACCGGAAGTAAAAGATGAGCCTCAGCATGTGAAACAGGGGAAAGTAACAATCCCCTTGTTAGAAGCAATGGGAATCCGCCACGAAATCATGGAAACGGAGGAAACGCTTCTGACTGTACAATTGGAACGCTCTATCCGTTTTATGGAAGAAACCAAAGAGCCCTTCGCCCTTGTCATACGAAAAGGTTCTTTTGAGGAATACAAACGCCCCGAAAATACCTTGCCGATTTACGAACTGAGCCGCGAGCAAACAATCGGACAGATTGTATCCCATATGGAAGACAGCGATATCGTGGTATCTACTACAGGAATGATTTCGAGAGAACTTTTCGAATACCGGGAAGCTACGGGGCAAGGCCACAAACGTGATTTCCTTACAGTGGGTTCTATGGGGCATGCCTCGCAAATAGCACTGGGTATTGCCTTAAACAAACCCGAAAGAAGAGTTTTTTGCATAGACGGAGACGGCGCAACGATCATGCATATGGGAGCCCTCGGAATCATAGGAAGCATGAACCCTTCCAACTATTTTCACATTGTGCTGAATAATGGAGCACACGATTCCGTAGGCGGGCAACCGACTATCGGATTCCAATTGGATCTTCCTCAAATAGCACAAGCTTGCGGATATAAAAAAGTGATAAGCGTAGAAAACGAACAGGCATTGCAAGAGGCTTTGAACCATCTTTCCGAACAGCCAACACCGCTTTTGCTCGAAGTGAAAGTAAAGAAAGGAGCTCGCAAAGACTTAGGACGCCCTACCACCACGCCAATTGAAAATAAAGAAAACCTAATGGAATTCCTAAACAAGTAGTTATCATGAACATAAAAAGAAACATATTACTGAATCCGGGGCCGGCCACAACCACCGACACTGTAAAAATGGCACAAGTTGTGCCCGATATTTGCCCGCGCGAAAAAGAGTTCGCGGACATGATGAAAGGACTGAGAAAAGATTTGCTGAAGGTTGTGCATGCCTCACCGGAGAAATATACATCTGTTCTATTTTGCGGATCAGGCACAATTAATATTGATATTTGCCTCAATTCATTGTTACCTGCCGGAAAAAAAGCTTTGATTTTGAACAACGGGGCTTATAGCACACGTGCCGCAGAAATCTGTGAATATTACGGACTTCCTCATATCAACCTGAAATCATCTATTTACGAACCGATCCGACCGGATGAAGTGGAAAAGGCTCTGAAAGAAAATCCCGACATTGCGCTAGTATACACCACCCACCATGAAACCGGTACCGGATTATTGAATCCACTGCAACAAATCGGAACATTAGCACACCGCTATCACGCTATTTTTGTAGTCGACACGACATCCTCATTAGGCATGATCCCCTTAGATATGGAAAAAGACAACGTTGATTTCTGTATGGCTTCGGCTCAAAAGGGATTAATGGCAATGACCGGTTTATCGTTTATCATTGGAAACGAAGATATCATCAAACAATCGAAAAACTATCCGAAAAGATCCTATTACTGCAATCTTTATTTACAATATGATTTCTTTGAACGAACCGGAGAGATGCATTTTACTCCTCCTGTACAAACCGTATACGCTACCCGAAAAGCCTTAGACGAGTATTTCGAGATGGGAGAAGAAATGAAGTTCGCACGACACAAACGCGTCTTTGAAGCCATCCATAAAGGCTTGGAACAACTGGGTTTCCGAAATGTCATTAAAAGGGAATGGCAGTCGGGATTAGTCGTGTCCGTACTTTATCCCGATGATCCTAACTGGGACTTTGAGAAAATACACAATTATTGTTACGAACGAGGATTCACCATTTACCCGGGAAAGATTTCCACCACCAATACATTCCGTCTCTGTGCTTTAGGAGCTATTGATGAAAAAGATATTGAAGACTTCTTCGCAGTATTGAAGGAAGGTATGGAACACTACTCCATCCGGATTCCTGTACAATATAACCAACCTGAATAAGTTCTTTGCCGGATATGCGTCAGTTCAATTGCTAAAAGGATGGACGCATATCCAAGGCAATACTACAGACAAAAACAACTGCATCATTTTTAACCTGCGCAATGCCACAATTCTTGGTTCTACATCAAAGGACAACAAAAAATAATGAATAAAAAGGAGAAGTTGGTAAAAAAATATATTCAACCGACAAGTACAAAGAAATCCTTATATTTCCTCGAAGAAAAAAAGTTTCTATATTCAACCGGTATATAAATCGGAATTTATATGTAAGTTTGCCCTCATTAAAAAATGTGGCGAATGCCTAAAGTACTTAATTTATGTGCCAATATGATTATTTAATTGTCGGAGCAGGACTTTTCGGTTCAGTTTTTGCCCATGAAGCGCACCGCGCAGGAAAGAAATGTTTAGTAATTGATAAACGCCCGCAAACAGGCGGAAATATCTATTGTGAAGATATAGATGGTATTCATGTACATACATATGGGGCGCACATATTCCATACCGACAATAAAGAAGTATGGCACTATGTAAACAGATTAGTTGAATTCAACCACTATATAAATTCCCCATTAGCTCATTATCATGATGAGTTATACAACTTACCTTTCAATATGAACACTTTCCATCAATTATGGAAAGAAGTAAGGACTCCGGCGGAAGCAAAAGCCAAAATAGAGGAACAACGTAGCGCCTATGCCTACATTACGGAACCTGCCAATTTGGAAGAACAGGCTTTGACGTTGTGTGGAAAAGATATTTACGAACGATTAATCAAAGGATATACCGAAAAACAATGGGGACGTCCGGCAAAAGAACTTCCCGCATTTATCATCCGCCGCGTTCCATTCCGGTTTACCTATAATAATAACTACTTCAACGACCCATATCAAGGCATTCCGATTGGAGGTTATAATCTTTTGACGGAACGTTTGTTGAAAGGGTGCGATGTACGCACGGGAGTGGATTACATGGTACATAGAGCAGAACTTGATGTCTTAGCTGACACTGTATTATATACAGGATGCATTGATGAGTATTTCGATTACTGTTTTGGCCGTTTGGAATATCGTAGTCTGCGCTTTGAACACAAGCGGTTGGAAATAGAGGACTTTCAAGGAAACGCCGTAGTAAACTATTGCGAAAGCGAGGTTCCTTACACACGCCTTATCGAACATAAGCATTTCGAATTCGGGCAACAACCCCACACCGTGATTACTTACGAATTCCCCGACTTGTTCGAACCGGGAAAGGAGCCTTATTACCCGATAAATGACTACCGTAACAATCAATTGTTCCAACAATATCAAAAATTGGCACAAACCAAAAAGAATGTATTGTTTGGAGGACGCCTTGCCCAGTATACCTATGCCGATATGGATGATACTGTAGCTGCTGCATTGGATTTATGGAAAACTCACGCTTCTAAGTCGGTTTCACCCAAATAGCTCTTAGTTCTATCCTATTTTTTGAGGTATATCAAAGTGAGTCCTTTCATTTATTATAAAATATAACGAATTAGGGATATTCAGAAAATAAAAAATATAAGGCAAGTAATTCATGACGAATTACTTGCCTTTTTTGTATCTTTAAGCATTCCTCCAAAATACGGTTTGACTGCCCAAACGGTAGAAATCCACAACAAGAACACATAGTAAAAATACAAGAAACCTAAGAAATAGCACCTACTTTAGGCTTTACAGAATTCGATATGGTGGAAAACTATCGAAAGAGTTTCTCCTATAGTAAACCTAATCGAATTCATTCCCTTTTTCCGTTTATTTCCCTCGCTGGAATTACGATAAATGAAAGAAAAAGGTACTCACAAAAGGAAGCAATCAAAGGTATTTATCCACCCCATTGTTGCAACGTACCGTACGGCATTCGTTTTGTTGTGCCTCGTAAGCAAAATTCTTTTCACGGTTATACATAAATTTATCTTCGTGCCACAGATGATAAACAATACCGGCAAATTTAAGATAACGCTTTCTGCATCCGCTCCTTTGGAGACGATTACCTAAATCAATATCTTCTCCTCCCCATCCCTCAAAAAACTCGTCGTATCCATTAATTTTAATGAAGTCTTCCCGAAAGAAGGAAAGATTACATCCTAAAGCTGCAGAATGATGCTTCCGATAACGGGGAGCTAAAAAATGGGCAATAAAACGATTGTGCCAAGCATTCTCCGGTTTACTTTCAAAACTTCTACTCCAACAAGACAACCTACGTGCAATACCTTCCCGGCAAATAAGTTCCGTCGTTTCCTTATTCAAATTAGCACGTCCTCCTTTCACATATATACCTTTCTCTGCCTCACGTAAATGATCGGCTATAAATTGTGGATGCAAAAACACGTCTCCATCAATTTCTATAATATATTCCCCTGAAGCTCTCGCTACACATTTATTGCGCATCATTGCCAACCGGAAGCCTTTATCTTCATGCCACACGTGAAGGATTGGAAAAGGCGCCTTTTTCTGGAGTTCCTCAATCAACCGAGCGGTTTCGGCTGTTGATCCATCATCCCCTATCAGAACTTCATCAGGCAAGACAGTTTGTTTGAATACACTATCTAAACATACCCGCAAAGCATCCGGGCGATTATAAGTAGATATAATTAAAGAGTTTTTCATGTATGATATTTGAGTTCATTCAGTTTTATAATAGATTCCTTGTTTTCTACGTTCCCTCAGAAAATAACGGTTTCATACTGTCTTTTCGACTATTCTCGTTGCAAAGATATAGATTTGAACTAAATTAATCCAATTTTATAGATGAAAAAGAGAGCTGCTTTTCGTTTTTAGAAAAAGATTTAATAAATCCTATTTATGCTAATAAATATATGCAGATTAGGTTTAATCACTTAACTATCAATAAATGCTCCACATAAAATATTTATTATTGAATACTACATAAAGATTTAGTATTATTTTTGGGATGTTAATACCATGAGGAAGTACTGAATAAATTTAAACATCATCGGATAAGTCAAAACAATGAAATATGTAAGAGTTGGTTCTACCATGATTATAGACGTATGAGGAGGACAATGTATTTCCATATAAAAATCAAAAGGGAATTTAAAATCTTTTCAGTTTATCCATTATTATCCAAAACAATTTTAAAACAAAATTTGTTAATAAGCAGGTATGAATTCAGAATTTATTCAATTTTCAATTATTTTTTTGCTGGAAATTAATGAAAGAAATCTATGAGAATAAAGCATCTACACTTATTTCTATTACTTATAATCTGCTTTTTCACTTTCTTTGTTAACAATAAAGTGATCTATACAGACATTATGGAATCACGCAATATCGTTACAGCCAGGGAAATGGTATACGACGGGCAATGGATGGTTCCCACTATGAACGGAGAATTACGACTGGAAAAGCCACCGTTACCTACGTGGATTGCTGCCGGAGTAGAAATGGTATTTCCTGATAATATGGAAGCACAACGTGCTATGGCTGGACTTGCGGGTACTCTCTTAGTTTTTTTCTTCTATCGATTGGGCAAACGACTTACCCAAAACGACACTTTTGCTTTAGCCTCATCCCTTGTTCTCTGCACTTCCTATAACCTCATATTAATGGGACGAACAGCCTCGTGGGATATTTACTGCCACGCATTCATGCTGGGAGCCATTTATTTCCTATACAGCGGATTACAGGAAAAAGGACGACAATGGAAGAATTTCCTTGGAGCCGGAATTTTCTTAGGGCTTTCTTTTTTAGGTAAAGGACCAGTCTCATTTTATGCGTTATTTCTGCCTTTCTTAGTCAGCTACGCCTTATTCCTCCGAAGTTCTTTAGAGAAAAAAGGATTGCCCATTCTTCTCATGATAGTCATTTGTCTGCTTATCAGCGGTTGGTGGTATCTATTCATCTATTTTTTCCATTCGGAAGAAGCCCGTTATGTTTTGGATAAAGAATCCACCGCCTGGATTGAACGAAACGTCCGTCCTTGGTATTATTATAGTACCTTTTTCTTGGAAACTGGTGTCTGGTCACTTATGGTACTTACCACCCTTCTGGTTCCTTACTGGAACAAGAAACTACGTTTAAACCGGGAATATTTGTTCGCATTATGCTGGATGCTGTTTTTAGTTGTTTTCTTATCCCTTCTCCCCGAAAAGAAAAATCGTTATCTACTCCCAGTGCTGATTCCGGCAGCCTACACCATTGGATTTCTGTTCACATATTGGACAGAAGAGATACGAAAAAACCAGCTTGACAAAACCGGCAAATGGCTCTATCTGATAAACGCGGGATTAGTAACACTCATTATATTTGCTCTCCCCATCATTGGATATTTTATTTTATATCAGAAAGGAATGCTCTCCTTAACCTCTCTTCTATTACTTACGATACTAATATGGGGATTGGGAGCATTCATGGTCACTTCCATCACTCAGCTAAAACCGATGCGTTTTCTTTCCGGAGTTGTGATCCTGTTTATCATAGCTGAACTATTTTGCATGCCTTACATCGGCGGATTAGTAAACAACCCTGAATTTAAAAGTATCAGCGGTATCAGACAAATAGAAGCTTTAAAACCGCTTCCTTTCTATTCCGTGGCCGGTCAGGAACTTCGCATCGAGCTGGTGTACGAAGCAAACAAAAAAATACGTCCGTTAGATGTAAATAATACGCAAGAAGTACTGGAAGCCCTTCCCTGTGCCATTCTTACCCACGGACGAGTAGGTGAAGAACTGCCCTCTGTTCTTTGGGAGAAAGTAGACACTGTTTGGATAGATCATTACGACAATAATCGTCGTCCCAAAACAACAAAACGGTATAGTAATCTGTTTCTATATAATATAACGATTCTAAAAAAGAAATAAATATGAATAAAACATCCCATTACGACTTAACTATTATCGTTCCGATTTATAATGAAGAAGACAATATGGCCGCTTTGGAAAGCAAATTAGGCGCATACTTACCTACTTCCGCTTATCCAGCCTGTGTATTATTTGTTAACGATGGTTCGAAAGACAACAGCGAAAAACACATAAAAGAAATTTGCGCACGTAATCCCCACTTTTATTATATCAGTTTTGCCAAGAATGCCGGACTTAGCGCAGCAATGAAAGCCGGTATCGACATGGCGGAATCCAAATATGTAGGATACATCGATGCCGATTTGCAAACCAACCCCGAGGATTTCAACCTATTGCTTCAATATATCAAAGAATATCCTTTGGTAATGGGAATCCGTGCCAACCGGAAAGATTCAGGATTCAAGAAACTACAATCGAAAATAGCCAACGGATTCCGCCGAATGATGACACATGACGGAGCAACCGATACGGGTTGTCCGCTGAAAGTTCTTCATACGGATTATGCCAAACGCATTCCTTTTTTCACAGGAATGCATCGTTTCCTTCCCGCATTGATTCAGTTACAAGACGGAGGAAAGTTTAAAGAGATTCCCGTACGCCATTATCCGCGTATAGCCGGTGTATCAAAATATCATTTATGGAACCGGCTCGTCTCTCCGTTTAAAGACTGTTTTGCGTTCCGGTGGATGGCCAAACGCTATATCAATTATACAATAGCTGCAAATAATATAAAATAATGATTTATCCATGCACGACTATCTGATGTTTGCCATAGGTTTTCTGGCACAAGCATTTTTTTCCGCCCGCATTTTATTCCAATGGATTTTGTCGGAAAGAGCCAAACAAGTGGTTTCACCTACCATTTATTGGGTCTTAAGTATTTTCGGCGCTTATTTACTGTTTATTTACGGCTGGCTACGGGATGATTTCGCCATTATATTTGGACAGATGATTTCTTACTACATCTACATCTGGAATCTGAATGAGAAAGGAGTATGGAGAAAACTACACCTTTTGGCCAAAATCATATTGCTCGGCACACCGCTCATTGCTTTCGGCATGGTATTTCATAATCTTCCGGCTTTTATTAACACGTTTTTCCGTAACGAAAACCTTCCATTATGGATGATTCTATTCGGTTCGATGGGACAAATTATTTTCACGCTCCGTTTTGTTTATCAATGGTACGAATCGTCTAAACGAAACGAATCGATCCTTCCGGGTGGATTTTGGATTATCAGCCTGATAGGCTCGGGTATTATCATTGCTTACGGCATCTATCGCCTTGATCCTGTGCTGATATTAGGGCAATCAGTAGGATTCATAGCATATAGTCGGAACTTAATCATCGGGAACAAATATAAAAAACAACACGCATGAATACTCTCCTTTCGGCTTATCGTACCATTTTCGGGAAAGGCGGCACGCTATACCGGCTTTTCTCACCTTACCGAATATGTCCGCTCGGAGCGCATGTGGACCACCAACACGGATTAGTTTCCGGATTCGCATTCGACAAAGGTATCGAGTTCTTGTTTTCTGCCACCGACAACGGAAAAGTGGAAATGTGTTCTCTCTCCTTCGAGGGACTTGCCACATTTAATGTGCAACGCCCTGTAGAACCCCGGCAAAACAACTGGGGCGACTACTTGCGAGGAGCAACTCAAGCCATACAGCATGATCACATCCTGACGAAAGGTGTAAAAGGAGTGGTCAGAGGCTCTATGCCTATCGGCGGGCTCTCTTCTTCAGCAGCATTGCTATGCGGTTTTGTTATAGCGCTGGCACAATCCAACGGATTGGAATTAAGTGATATGCAGATTATTCATTATGCTTCGGAAGCGGAACGAAACTATGTCGGGCTCCGCAACGGTATTCTCGACCAAGCTTGCGTGGTGTTATGCAAAGAAAACCGTCTATTATATCTCGATACGGAGGACAGCCATTACAAGTTGTTACCTTTCGGAGGTGGAGAAGGAGAACCTTTGCCTTTTGAAATCGGAATATTCTTCAGCGGAGTAACCCGCCAACTGACCGGTACAGACTACAATCTGCGGGTAAACGAATGCAAAACAGCCGCATGGATGATACAAGCCTACGAAAATATTCCTCTTAAAGAATTGGAGAATACCCGTCTTCGGGACGTCCCGAAACATTTGTTCAGCAAATACGAATCTCATATGCCTGAGCGACTTGCCAAACGGGCACGCCACTTCTACACGGAATGCGACCGGGTAACTGCCGGCATAAAAGCCTGGCAACAAGGAGACATTGACACCTACGGTCGCTATATATTCGAAAGCTGCGAAAGCTCTATCCATAACTATGAATGTGGTTCTGCCGAGCTCATAGCTCTTTACGACATCATGCGACAAACAGAAGGCATATACGGAGGCCGTTTCAGCGGAGCCGGATTCAAAGGCGCTTGCATCTCGCTTGTAAACCCGGACAAAAAAGAGGAAATTACCCGGACGGTAAGCGAAGCATATTTGAAACGTTTTCCACAGCATAAAGAATTATTCGAAGCCTTTTACTGTAAGGTTTGTGACGGCGTTAAATTTATCTGATATGAAAAACATAGTTATTGCGGCAGGATATGCCACTCGTTTATACCCTTTAACCGAAAACTTCCCCAAGCCTTTGCTGGAAGTAGGAAACAACACTATTCTGGGACGCTTGATAGAGGACATCGACCGGATTGAAGAGATTAACGAGCATATTATTGTAACAAATCATAAATTTGCACACCACTTCCAAGAATGGGCAAGGCAAACGAAGACTTTTAGCCCCATACGCATTATCGATGACGGAACGGAAACAAACGAAACCCGTTTGGGAGCAGTATGCGATTTACTACTGGCTATTAAAGAATGCCGCGTGGAAGAGGATATATTAGTGATTGCGGCCGATAATATTTTAGACTTCTCATTCAAAGGTTTCGTGGAAGAATTCAAGAAAAAGGGAACCTCTCTGATTATGTGTCACAACGAACCGAGTCTGAAAGCACTACAACGCACAGGAGTTATCGAAGTGAACGCCGACATGAAAGTGTTGCAAATGCAGGAGAAACCGGAAGTACCGGTATCGAACTGGGCGGTTCCTCCTTTCTACATATACAGCCGTCGCGATTTACCGCTTATTAAAAACTGCCTGCAATATGGATGTAAGTTCGACGCGCCGGGCAATCTGGCACACTATCTTTGCGGTATTACTACTCTTCATGCCTGGCAAATGCCGGGTAAACGATTTGACATCGGTAGTCTGGACAGCTACCGGCAGGCACAAGAGATTTTCGGAGCATAGCAATGTGTTTAAAAAGGAGCCAGCACTTGCCGGTCAAAGGTATTTGTTATAACTTAGCCCGCTGAACCGATATCATCTATTTTGAACCAAACAGAAAAGAGAACATGAAAATAGCAGCCGTTGTCGTCACTTTCAACAGACTCTCCTTATTGAAGAAAACTGTTCAATGCCTCAAAAGTACACCCTCATTAGATACCATTATTATAGTAAACAACGGCAGTACGGACGGTACAGAAGAATGGCTTTCCGAACAATGCGGACTAACGGTTATCCAGCAGGAGAATGTAGGCGGATCGGGAGGTTTCCACACAGGCATGAAATACGCCTACGAAGCGGAATTCGATTGGATATGGTGCATGGACGACGATGTATTTCCCGCTCCCGACTGTCTGGAGAAACTTTTGCGGCAAGACCGTGCCGACACAGGCATACTGTGCCCCCGACGGATGCAGAACGGACGAATCTTTGTCAACGAATGCCGAAAAGTAAATCTCTCCAACCCTTTCACCTCGCTGCACCAACAAAAATTATCCGCCGAAGGAATTAACGAACCGGTATCCATCATGGGTATGGTGTTCGAAGGGCCGCTTATTAAACGGGAAGTAGTAGAAAAAATAGGCTATCCCAACAAAGATTTATTTATCTTCTACGATGATACCGATTACTCTTACCGAACCGTGCTGGCGGGTTATAAAGTGATGTATGTGCCCGACGCGCTTTTGCAGAAAGAGCAATTCTTTACCCAAGACACCTGGAAAGAAAAGCAAAAGAAAAAGAAATGGAAACGGATGTACCAGATACGCAATTCCGCGTACTTCAACCATCATTACGGAAAAAACTTTTTCGTACGTTACGGGCGTGCCTTCCAGAGAGTATGCGGTTATATGGTATTAGCGCTTTGCTGTGCCCCATTTACCGACGCATACCGGTTGGGTGACGTAAAACAATTCTGGACGGCTTACCGAAATGGCATTCGAGAACAACTTGGAAAGATCAAGAATTAAGAACGAATTTATTACGAGCCACCCGTCCGGAGATCTCGTCTGTATATTTTTTTCCTTTTCCGTATTTAGGAAGTCTTCTCCAAAAACCCTTCTGAAACCCTTTACTGGAGGGCGTTTCAGAACTGTGCACAAACGCAACCTCTGTTTGTGCACAAATCCAAAGTGGAATTGTGCACAAATGGCAAGACGATTTGTGCACAAATGAAGGTTGCGTTTGTGCACAGTTTTTTCTTGTAAGGATTTATAACCTTGTCGGGAACTATTTGCGACCGAAGTCGGCAGGGACCTCGCCCCACTGTTCTGTTTCCCATTTGATGAGCGGATTGGAATATGTATTCTCCCGCAACCATTTTTCCGCACGCTCTATATAAAGGAATAACTGCTCCGTTTGCTGATCACGGGTAAGTTTTGTCTTACACTTCTTCTGCTTTATCCAGTTCAGGGCATTACGACTATCGGAATAAATAGGCATTGAGTGCAGACCTTTTTGCTTCAATAATGCCAATCCATGCACAATGGCCAAAAATTCACCGATATTGTTTGTTCCGTGCATCGGCCCGAAATGAAATATTTCCTGCCCCGTGCGCAAATAGACACCACGATATTCCATCGGACCGGGATTGCCGCTACATGCAGCATCTACGGCCAACGCCTCACGGCACACCGTATCGGGAATAGATTTAGCTGCCGTTGCATGGGTTTCCGCTTGTTTGCCCATATATATATAAGGTGAAGAGGCGGCTGCCTGCCAGGCTTCGTCCTCGTTATCGAACGATTTGTACAAGGCCCCCGTATAACCTTTTATCTGAGCTTCGCACTCTTTCCACGATGCATACACTCCCGGTTCTACACCCTTCCACACCACATAATATTTCTTTTTTGCCATAACGTTTCTATTATCCGGTAGCAAAAGTACACATAAATCCTTTATTTCCATTCCGGTGAAACCATGTTATCTTTCTCCTGTCTGAAAAAAGATAACATATAGAAAAAATAAATAAACCTATATTTACATGAGTCATCTCCCAACAAATGAATAGTTCTATGCAAATCCACTAAAACCTGCGTTACAGCAGACAAACTGATTTACTCATCCAACCTCCCTTCTGATAAAGATTGATTTTAAGATGTCTCTATCAAAAAAAGAGCAATCTATTGGTTTTCTCCCCAAAAAATGATTTATTTGCAATGAAATCTCACCGCTAATAAGAAAATGAGTAAAAACATTCCTTTAAATCTTGCCGATTGGGACGAACATTGCATGCAGGAATTTATTAAACAAAATTCCTCCTCCTTTTATGTTTTTGCCAGTCACTATGTAGACAATAAGGAAACCATTGATGATTTCTTGCAGGAGGCTTACATCAAGCTTTGGACTCACCGGAAAACTATCGGTGCGGTAAAATCACCCCGGAACTATTTCTTTACGGTTATTCGGAATGTAATTATTGATAACTGGACTTACTATCAACAAAACGATCAGGAAAAAGACACGTTAGACTATCTGAATATTGCCTCAAACGAGACGTTTATCGAGCACATGATTGAAGCCGAGAGTTCATGCCTTATTGCAGAAGCCATACAAAAGCTGACTCCGCAAAGTCGAAAAGTAATCCTTATGACCCTGCAAGAAAATAATATGAATGAAATTGCCGATGCACTAAATATTAGTATCAACACGGTTAAAACTATAAAATACAGAGCTTTAAAACAATTATCCGAATATCTGTCTAAAGAAGATTTTCTCTTGCTTTTACTTTTTCTATCTCTTTGAAATGTTAAAAACATCAGGGCTTGTCATACTTTTCTGCTAAAAAACCCGTCTATATAATAAAGGCCCTTAAAAGGATTAAAAAGAGATGAAAACACCTGCTAATATATCACGGCTGATTGCTATAAAAATTTTGGGACAACCCTTATCCGAAACTGAACAACAACAGTTGGACGCATGGCTGAAAGCCTCAAAAGCCAATGTAGCATTATTCAACCAGATAAAGAGTCTGCAAGCAACATCGCAGATTCTGGAACTGGAACAAGAAGCATATGGGCAAAAAATGGCTGAAAGATTCAGAAGAAAAATTACCCCCCCCCATGAGAAACCCAACCAACGGAAACATCTTTACGCATGGTTAGGAAGCGTTGCTGCTGTTGTGACACTGCTCATTCTTTCGGTTACGTTGTACAAGACTTCCTATCCGGAGGCCGAACCGCTAAAGAAAACCGCCCATGTAATTCAACCGGGCAAAACAGGAGCCGTCCTGACACTTGCTAACGGAGAATCGATTCAACTGAATCAAAATAACAAACAAGTAAAAAAACTCATCGATTCCATATACGTTGAAGATGACCGCCAAACAAAACCGGCCAAACCAGAATTCCATACCCTGTCTATTCCCGCCGGAGAAGAATTCTTTTGTCAACTGGATGATAACACTTCCGTATGGCTGAATTCTCAGACAGAATTACGTTTCCCCAAAAAATTCGGAAAAGACGAGCGCAAAGTATACCTCAAAGGAGAAGCTTTTTTTGAAGTTACCAAAGACAACAATCGGCCGTTCATCGTGTCAATGACTCAAGGCGACATCAAGGTGTACGGTACACGTTTCAACATCACTAATTATGCCGAATCACCTCTCGCCGCCGTATTGGTAGAGGGAAGTATCGGATTTACCACCCCGGAAGGCAAAGAAACGAAAATAAAGCCTTCGGAGAAACTGACTTATGAGCAGGAAAAGGGTATCATCACTGTCTGCACGGTGGACACCTCTATCTATACAGCCTGGGTAGATCACCTGTTCATCTTTAACGGACAACCGTTAGAAGAAATTATGACCACCCTTTCGCGCTGGTACAATTTCAAGGTTTCTTTTGCTTCCGATGATATCCGGCACATCCGCTTATCGGGACAACTATATCGACACGAAGATATCCGGATATTACTGAACAGTTACGAACGAACTACCGGACTCCGGTTCGAAATTGAAGACAGACACATTTTAATCACTAAATAAAAATTATGCTATGAGAGAGAAAAAAGAAAATGGACAAAGGGCATGCTTTGCTTTAAAGAGAGCTACCTCCCTATTTTTAATGGTTTTGGCCATCGGACTTATGAGTATGTTCCCTTCGGAAGTCGCCGCTCAGAAACTGACGATCCGTATCGAACGAGGCACTACGTTAGACCAAGCCTTCCAACAAATTATCAAGAACAGCCACGTGCAATTAGTGTACAAGACTAACGAAGCGGCGCAAATCAAGTGTTCCTCACACATCTTCCAACAAAAAGAAGTGAGCGAAATATTGAATGTGTTACTGACTAACACACCCTTGACTTACAGCAGGAAAGGAAACATTTACACTATCACACGACAAACATCTCCACAAACACCTCAACCGAAAGAAAGAAAAATTACCGGTACGGTATTGGACGAGAATGGGGACCCAATCATCGGTGCAGCCGTACTTATCAAAGGTACCCAACAAGGAACGGCCACGGATATGGATGGAAATTTCACACTTGAACGGGTAAAAGGAAATCCTACACTCGTCATTTCCTATATAGGGAAAAAAACAACAGAGAAGGTAGTGACATCAACTTCCAAAAACATTTTCACCATGGAAGAGGATGCCTATATGGTTTCCGAAGTAATCATTACCGGTTATCAGGATATTGCCAAAGAAAAAATGACCGGTGCCGTTACTACTATCCGTACAGATAAAATCGAGGAACGCTATACCACCAACATCTTGAATAACCTGGAAGGACGCGTGGCAGGACTCAGCACCTACGGCGGCAAGACTACCATCCGTGGAACAAGCTCATTATACGCTGAAACAAATCCGTTATTGGTAGTAGATGGAATACCCATCGAAGGCAAGATAGAAGACTTAAATCCTTATGACATCGAAAGCGTCAATGTGCTGAAAGATGCCGCCGCCACCGCTATCTATGGTGCACGCGCTTCAAACGGTATCATTGTCATCACTACCAAAAACGCCAAGAAGAAGGGCAAGATAGACATTGATTTCTCTGCGAACTTAACCATTTACGAAAAGAAGAATATGGATTATGCAGCCAACTTCTACATGAATCCCGAGCAGCAGGTAAATGTGGAATCGGATTACTACGAATATTATTTCTTCGACAACGACGGCGAGGTAAGTGATCCGATATCTTCCACTACCACAGAGATTGAGGGAGGCTCCAGCGCCATATCACCTATACAATACGCTTATTACCGACTTGCCAAGGGAGAAATCACACGCGACCAACTCAAAGAGACCTTAGAATCACTGAAAAAGAATAACTTTGCCAAAGAATATGCCGACAACATCCTGCGGCAACAAATTCTGCAACAGTACAACCTGTCGGTACGCAGTCGTTCGGACAAGTTCCAAAGCAACCTGACCTTGAATTATAAATATGATAACAGCGGAAAAATAAATACGAATGCCAACCAGTTGAACATCAACTATAAAGGTATTTATGAAATGGCTCCTTGGCTGACAGCTACTTTCAGTATCAATGGTATTTACGACAAAAGTAAAGAACCGGGAGAAGATTATAATGCTAAACATACCAATCCGTGGGCTATCCCCGCTTACGAACGTATGTACAATGAAGATGGTACCGCTAATACCTTCTATTATTGGTACGACGGTAATCCTTACTGGAGCAGTAAAGGAGCTGAAGGCCTCCATGACTTGGGTGTAAACATCAAAGATGAATTTTATAACAATGTAGAAACGACTCAACGCCAACACATGCGTTATCATGGTGACTTACTTTTCAAAATTATTAAAGGACTTACCGTAAACACTCAGTTCATTTATGAGAACGACCACACCACTACCAGATGGTATGCAAACGCCCAAAGTCATGTGGCACGCAGCATTCGCAATGCCTACACAACGATAGATTCTAACAATAAGATTACTTACCTTACTCCCCAAGACGGCGGAATGCTTCGCACCACCGATACAGACGGAACTTATTGGACAGCCCGCGGTCAGATGAACTACACCAATACATTCGGGAAACACGCCGTTGCAGCATTAGCCGGCCTCGAATTCCGGGAAACAAAATATAGGGGTTCTAAAGCTCTGATGCTTGGCTATGATGAACAGCTGCAAAACAGTTCTACCCATACCATAGACTTCGGCGCATTGAGCTTGGTAAATTATAGTCCTTACTATATGTCTTCTGCCGGAGGATACCCCGCCAACCAGTTCGTGTTCAATCCCTACTTCCGGGATGGCATGGGTGTCGTTCCGGAAGAATTGCACCGCTATGCATCAGGCTATGCCAACCTGACTTATACATATGACGAAAAGTATAATGTATTTGCTTCATATCGTAAAGATTATGCCGATGTATACGGTTTGAACTCTAAATTCCGTGGGAAACCGTTATGGTCGGTAGGCGCAGGATGGAATTTACATAACGAAAGCTTCATGAAACCGTTACAGTGGATTAATTTCCTGAAACTGCGTGTGAGCTATGGCGTAACAGGTAACATCTATCAAGGAGCCACCAGTTATATGACAGCTACTTCTACCGGTATGAACCAATATACCAACCTCCCGTACGGAGAAGTGGAAAGCCCTGCGAATCCCAATTTGAAATGGGAACAGAGCCGTACAACAAACGTCGGCATGGATTTTTCTTTGCTGAACAACCGGTTAAGAGGTTCGCTCGACTACTACAATAAAGAAGGAAAAGATATTTTCTCGAACAAAACACTAGACCCCTCTACTGGTTTTACTTCCATGTTTGTCAATATGGCAAGCATCCGTAACAAAGGTGTTGAGTTGGCATTAACGTATGACTGGCTGGTAGAACGACGACGCGAAAACTTTGGTTGGAGCACCAGTTTAACTTTCGCACATAACAACAATAAAGTAACAGATGTTGAAAATCCGTCCTCTTCTGCCTACCAATTAATAAGCAATCCCTACCGGACGGGGTATCCTACCAGTGCCCTATGGTCCTATCGCTTCGCAGGCATCAGCGACCAAGAGGGGCAAAAAGGACAGACTTTATGGTACATCGAAGAAGGAAATACTACTCATTCCGCATCAAGCAGGAGCATTGACATCTTAGAGTATTCCGGACAAAGCGAGCCGAAAGTGGTGATGGGTATGGATAACCGTTTTACTTGGAACGGATTCAGTCTGAACATCCTGATGGCTTACTATGGCGGACACAAAATGCGCGCATTAGCAGAAACCGAAACTTTCTCGATATCCTACGGAACTATTGCCAGCTATTTCCTGAATGCTTGGACACCGGAGAACCCGACCAATACACCGGGTATCGGACGTTACGGTTCCAGCTCACTCGGTTCTGAACCTCAATATTCCAATACAGCCATACACGATGCTGATTTTCTGAAAATCCGTAACATCGTATTCGGTTATGAACTGCCTGAGAAATGGTTGAAAGGCATTGGAGTAAATCGCATCAATCTTCGTTTCCAGATAGACAATCCTAAATATCTCTGGGTAAAGAATAAAGTGGGTGTAGACCCCGAAACATTGGGACTGCGTAATCCCAGCTCTTACATCTTTGGTATAAACGTTAACTTATAAACAATATGAAGAAATATATATATAGCATCCTACTTGGAACCGCATTACTCACTGGTTCCTGCTCCGACTTTACAGAAGTACAACCTAAAGGAAAGAATCTGCTTTCCACTACCGACCAGTTAGAAATGCTGCTTAATGCAGAAATTTCCATCTCCACTTCCGATTGGAATGTATGTTGCGGAGATATGATAAGAGCTTTCGAAAATATTCCAACTCTTATCAACCGTCCCAACAAAACCCGTTCGGCGATCCTTATCTCTTGGGACGAAACGAATCAGGACAAAATGGCGGAATTAACTTCCAGTGACTCTGATTATTCCGAATGTTATGGAATCATCGGTCAAATTTCAAATGCAATTTTATCACATATTGACGCTGCCGAAGGCGATGAAGCCACTAAAAAGAAACTGAAATGTGAAGCACTAGTTTTACGTGCTTATTTCCATTACATTTTGGTTAATAAATTCGCTAAAGCTTATAACCCAGCCACTGCTGCACAAGACCCTGGAATCCCTTACGTGACGGAGGAATGGGATATTTCCCAGCCCACCGAACAAATCACAGTACAAAAAGTATATGAGAATATTCTAGCGGATTTGAACGAAGCAATTGAACTCGATGCACTACCAGTCATTTCCGTAAACCGTATGCGCATAAGCAAACCTTGCGCTCATGCAGCCAAAGCCTTGGCGCTTCTCAGTATGCAAGAATTCGACCTTGCTGCGGAAGAAGCCCGAAAAGCCTTAGCGCTTAACAAAACCGTAAACAATTACAATGAGATGATCACTACTCTGACCGGTAACATCACAGGAGGAGAATATCCGGTAATTTATCGTCCTATTTTGAAATGTGAAGAGGATTTATTCTATGTTTACCATATTGAATTCTTCAGTGGTCTCTCTCCCGAAGCATGGAACGCTTTCGAAGAGGGGCATGCCAGTCGCGACAAAATGTCTACCGACTATCTGATGTACGATAAAACACCCGGAATAGGATTGGGTAAATCTTATTTGGGATTGCCGGACTACATATTTACTTATGACATCAGTTCCGGCTGGAACAGTTGCGGGATGAAGACTACCCACATGTATCTGATAATTGCCGAAGCGGAAATCCACAACGGTCATTATAAAGAAGCGATGAAAGCGCTAGATGCCATTCGTATAAATCGTATCGACCCGGCAGTTTACGCTCCCTTGGAAGGAACCGTTACTACAGAAGCAGATGCCATTTTCCACCTGAAGCAAACTTCACATGGCGAAAACATCTACTCCTATTATAACTTTATCAACCGTAAACGTTGGAACCAAGTAGAAGGATATAAAGAAACATTGACACGCGACATTGCCGGACAGATATTCACACTTACACCGGATTCCCCCATGTGGATTTTCCCGTTCCCGCAAAACGCCATAAACTCTAATCCCAACTTATCGCAGAATTATAAAAATTAATTAATAAAGTAACTATGAAGAAAACTTATATAAAAGGCATACTCCTGTTAATAGGAGCTATCGTCCTACAAGCTTGCCAACCGGAAGGCTACACCATACAAGGTATATTAACCGGCGATACTGAAGGCAAAACCGTATATCTCTGCAAAGGAGATAACATCTTCCAGTTAGAAGGCATTGACAGTACCGTTATTCAAAATGGACGGTTCGAATTTAAAGGAAAAAGAGAAACCCCCGAACTGCTGACCATTAAAATCTTTCCGGACAGTACACGCAACCTAATGGGACAACGCGGGGTTGTCATGCGTCCTATCATCCCATTGATAGTCGATAATAACACGATTGAAATAACCGCTTGCCTCGACAGCATTCCATTAGATTTCTATACTTACGGAGGAACATATGATTATAATAAAATATCGGTTAAAGGTTCCCCTTTACAAGAAAAATACATGAAATACAAGCAACTGCGTACAGATAAAAAAAGTATAAAAGACAACCTGACAAGCGACTTTTATAGTCGTTCGCGCACGGAAGAAGGATGTGGTATTACCGATTGTGTGACATTTGTTCATCAAGCAGATTCCTTACAACAGAGCATTGCAAATAGTATGGCAAACCTTATAAAAGAAAACAAAGAAAATTTTGTAGGTCTATACGCTATGAAAGAGTGCATGGAAATGTTCGATGCCGCCACTTTGGAAGAACTTATCCAAACATTTCCGGTCTCTTTGAAAGAGAACGCAATTGGAAAAGAAGTGTTTGCCAAAGCGGACAGCGTGAAAAATTGCGCGATCGGAGCTCCTTTCATCGATTTGAATTTGTTCGATAAAGAAGGAAACGCCATCAAATTGTCGGATTATGTAGGAAAAGGCCACTATACGCTGGTGGAATTCTGGGCGTCGTGGTGCGGTCCGTGCCGGGGTGAGATCCCGCATTTGAAAAATGTATATGAGTTGTATCATTCGGATGGCTTCGACATTATCAGCATCTCTATGGATGCCAAGAAAGAAGACTGGCTGAAAGCCATCGAATCGGAAGGAATGAGCTGGACACAGGCTTCGGATCTGAAAGCTTTTGATGGACCGATAGCAAAACTATATAATTTCAATGGTATCCCTTACTGTGTGCTGGTGGGACCGGACGGAAATATTTTGCATCACAATGCCCGTGGACCCCAATTAGATGAATTTCTTGTAGGTCAATACGGTAATAAGTTTAAAGATGATTACCGTCTCTATAAATAAAAGGACGGTATCTCCTGTGATACGGAAATTTTAGTGTAAAGTGATAAATGGGGAAAGAAGAATATGATTAAACCTAAAAGAAATAAGAACAAATTCTATATTTACTTTTATTTTTAAATGTAATTTTGCTTTTTTCTTGTGAAGACACTCTTTTAGAAACGGATAGCATTCTATGATGTGATTTTCTTCGATATGTATGAAACCTAAATAAGTTAACATTTTCAATTTAAATTCTTAAGAATAGCACACTTAATAAATCATACATAATGAAAAAAGTTATACCTTCGTATGTTTCTGTTTTAACGCTTTTGCTCTCATCATGCGGAAGCATGAAAACGTTGCAACTGAGTCCACAACAGATGCAAATGGTTAGTACACGGACTTTCGATGCAGACTATGATGTAGTATTCAAATCGGCTCTTTCCCTGCTGGCTTCTAAAGGGTTCATTATCACCAATAACGATCGGGAGAGTGGAAGCATTACTGCGGAAAGAAAAAAAGATAAAGGTACCTCTTTCTGGGAAATCCTTCTGACCGACGCGACACGAAGAAGCTATATGACAAAAGTGTCTCTTCTTATCAGTAAAATGAAAGAACAAGGAACCGAAGTCTGATTAACCCTTTATTCGAGTGAAACGACTTTTTAGGAAGATACGCATGGGCATACTAAATCGAAAGAAACAAATGGAATCGTACAAATTCCACAAGTCTATTATGAGTGGTTCGAAATGCAAGAGCAAGAAATAAAAAACATCCAAAACAAATATGAATTATAAACAACCGATATTCATTCAATTAAAAAACATATTCCAAACATGAAAAAATTACTTTACTCCGGTATTGCAGTCGCCCTGCTGGCAAGCTGCGCCCAACAACTACCTAAAGACCAGTATCTGTTAAACGGAAGCATTCAGGGTAGGGATGGACAATACATCTACATGGTGTACGCGGCCAACGATACAACAGTCGTTAAAGACAGCGCCCTAATCAGCAACGGAACGTTCGAGTTCAAAGGAAAAA
>ERZ825137.205-NODE-205-length-84891-cov-9.998102_pt1 | contig 84891 bp, 72 predicted proteins | sample MGYA00519873_ERZ825137 | MGnify/ENA primary metagenome ERZ825137 (study PRJEB31778, sample SAMEA3449190) | human gut metagenome | biome: human gut; feature: human-associated habitat; material: faeces | place: United Kingdom | collected 2010/2012 ...
TTTCTCGGTTGACACTCGGCAATATGCTGCAATGTTCATTTAAATTTCCTCTGTAGCATCTCGTATTTTGTTACTTCTATTATAACTAAAAGAACCTGTTTTGTCAACAAAAAAGTGCCCATTTGAAAACCCATCCGTCAGCAGCATTTCATTAAACGTATTTCCTGTGCTTATTTACAAATAACGGTTTTTAAAGTGTTTATAATTGCAAATATTGTGATTTTATCCTTGAAAAATCAATGAATATGTGGCAAGATAATAAGCAAGATAGTAAGTAAGTCGGGAGATGTTAAAATGTCATATATACCGCCATATCAAATAACGGATAAAATATTATCACTTGTGTCTGAGATTTCAGAAAAAATCGGTAAAATAAACGAGCGCACAAATTTAGATTCAAAACCGCATTTGCGTAAGAACAATAAAATTAGGTCTATTCATTCATCTCTTGAAATCGAGGCTAATTCTTTGTCGTTTGAGGAGGTTAGAGACGTTATAAACGGTCGTACTGTTATTGGTGCGCGCAAGGAAATACAAGAGGTTAAAAATGCTTATGCCGCTTATGCGCAAATCGGAAAATTTGATATTTATAACTTAGAAGATTTTAAGCGCCTACACGGTGTTATGACTAAATATATAGAGGATGAAAGCGGCAGCTTCCGTAAGGGAGAAGAAGGCGTCTTTAACGGTGATAAGTGTATTTTTATGGCACCGCCCGCACAATTTGTTCCCAAACAGATGCAAAATTTATTCGATTGGATGAAGAACTCCGGCGATAAGGTGCATCCGTTAATTCTGGCATCTGTATTTCACTACGAATTTGTTATTATCCATCCTTTTTCAGACGGTAACGGAAGAATGGCAAGACTTTGGCACACAGCAATACTTGCCGCATGGAGACCTATATTTGAATTTATTCCGATTGAAAGCCAAATCGAGAAGTTTCAGGAAGGGTATTATGATGCAATAGCTAAATGTCATATAGACGGTGCAAGCACTATGTTTATTGAGTTTATGCTAACGCAGATTAGTACAGTGTTGGATGAAATATTAAATACTGTCGGTTCTTCTTCGGATAATCTTTCTGAATATGTTAAGAAGTTGCTTTCAGTTATGGAATATGATACTCCATATACTGCAAATGCTATTTTAGATTTATTAGGGCTTAAGTCAAAAGAAACTCTACGCAAAAATTATTTAGGTCCTGCGATTGAAAACGGCCTAATTAAAATGACCTTACCCGATAAACCTAATAGCAGAAATCAGCGATATATTAAGATATAAAATATAAATTATCGTTACGGACTCGTATTCTTTGTTTGAATTTATAACGAAAAATGAAAAGCAGATAATTATACATTTACGAATCAAAGACAATAATCAATTCTCATTTTTAATTTTTTCCTGCGCTGACTTCACGGCGTTTTCCGCCTTTACGGCATTGACCTGCATTAAAATTTTTAATATGTATTCGGCAGACTTATCTGGCGGATTGGGATTGTGAAAATGATATTTAAGCTTTGGTTGTATCATTCCCACACCCCTTTGAATTTGTGTTACTAAATTCTATGTAAAAATAAATAGCAGTATTACTTTTTATTACGCGCCGGTTAATATCCTATTTATATTCTATCGGAATTTTTTGTGCGGTTTCAAGAAAACTTAAAATTTTATACTATGGAAAGCATTGTACCCTGATTGTATTGTCTAAACGCAACAGGCATTCCGCCGTTATTGGAATTAAATTTAAAATGAGCGTCATTATGATATTAAAAAATGCCCGTCATTTCAAAATGATAGGCATTTTTTGGGTTAATGTTAGATTTTTTACAGTTTAATTATCGGGCTCATTTTGAAATGATTTAGGGCTTTCATTACGATATGATTTTGACCTTTCGTGATGACTTTTTTATGACTTTCTTCTCCTAAATGACGGGGATTGCAGACCCTCTTGCTTGCGGTCATAATGAAAGGCATTTTTTCGTCATTTTTAAGCTTAAATCATTACAAATTTTTATCATTTCAAACGGACAGACGATTTTTAAAGATTTTTTTATTGAAAGCCGATTACGGGAGCTTAGCCCTGATTAAAGTGATTTAAAACCGATTAAAGCCGATTGCACTGCAAAAATCCGGCTATTTACTATGATTTTGGTACGATTTTGAGCGTTTTCAATACCTAACCTTTAAGGGGGCGGCGGGTAGGCAAAAACGTTCTTTTTTACATCTGTCACAAGAACTATACCAAGTTCTGTCACAACTACTGTCACAGGTTATCTGTCACAAATTCTATCCCAAGTTCTATCACAAATACTATCACAGGCAGCCTCAAAAACAGTATCACAACTTCTATCACAACATACGAAAAAACACTATCACAGATTCTATCCCATAAAGCATAAAAAGGACTGTCACAGGTTCTATCACAAGTAACTCCAAAAATACTATCACAGGTTCTGTCACAAAATGCTGTTTTCTGAAAGATCTCATTTACAGCATATTTTTCAAAGCATTTCAAATTTATTTGACGGCGTGTAACAGCATGTCTATGAATAGGTTTAATGCCCCATTTTGATTTTTGTGTACCGATTTTGTCACATAAGTTGTGGTACTCTGTTTTTACAACAAAATTAAGGACAATGTAAAATGAAGATTGAGGTTCAGTATTACCCGCTTGAAAACTGCAGCGGAAATTTATGTAAAATTATTGTAGAAACAACCGATTACGAATCGGCAGCACAAATAGTTATGAACATGTTTAATATTCCGCGCAGTAACATTTATTCGGTAAATTCCTATATAGGGTGATTTTACATGTTATCTGAAACTATGAAATTAAAAGAAAAAATCATCTGCATTTGTAAACAAGATAAAACATTTTTAAGAAAAGGTTCAACATTCGATAAAATTACCGTTTTAAAATCAGGCTTTTATGGCTCTATGCTGTGTGGCCCGGTTACTTTTTTAGGACATACAGACAGTTATGAAATGCTTTTCAGCAGCGGTAACGGTCGATATTATTTTACAGTGCGTGACGGCTGGGGTGTTGAAGATAATTGTTTTTATGCTTTGTCTATCGGCGAAATCAAGCGTGACTTCAAAAAGGCTGTTACTATTGAGGAAATTGAACACGAAATAAATAACCTTGAAGAGCCAAGAAGCACTTATTCAGCAATGGCAATAAAAATGAAACTAAAAGACAATACCCAAATACTCAAGGTGTTGAAAAGCAAGCCGTAAAGCAGTATAATAAAGGAGCAAAAATGAAAGTTTCATATGATTTGAAATTTGAAAAATTTTTGGTTTTATGGAGCAAGGCTGAAAAAGGAAAAGACAAAAAAGCGCAATTTAAGCTTGCCTTATTGTATTTTAAGCATAATCAACCAGATACTTCTGTATACGCTTTTCAGCTTTTTAAAAAATCCGCAAAGCAGGGATTTACAGATGCCGCATATATGCTGGCGCGATGTTATCACGAGGGTTTGGGAATACACAGAAATTACCAAAGTGCTATAAAATGGTATAATGAAGCAGATTCTCTTATTACACACGATATTTGGAACAACCCAAGTAAAACTGACAAAGAAGAAAGCAAGCTCTTTCAAAAATATCTTGATGACGATGAATTTGCAAATAGAATTGATGAAAAATTAGATGTCAGGGAAGAGCAGATGAACATTGATAATATTATCAACACTGCCCTGAGCGGCAGCTCCGACGCACAAAACCGATTGGGTTATTACTATTATAACGGCAATGAATTTGAAAAGGACATACAAGAGGCAATTTTTTGGTATGAAAAAGCGGCTGCACAAGGCAATGACGCCGCTATGGAAAGACTTGCAGAGCATTACAATAAAACAGGTCAATATAAAGAATCAGCCGAATGGTACAGAAAATATACCGAAGAACGAATTAAATGGCGCAACAAGCGCCTTAATTGGTAAAATCAAAACGAAAGGTGTTATGACTTATGGATTTATCAAAAATATCAACAGCACAGCTTGTAGATGAGCTTTCTAAAAGGGAAGCTGTTCAAAAATTAATTGCGGAACCGTATCAGCCATATCAGATAACAGTCGGAGAAACTACTGTTTCCGATACCGGTCCGGTTGTTATTCTTAGAATCTGGGACTAATTTTTGCGGCGTAATTTTTTTATATTTTATAATTAGGTCTTATTAAAAAGTGTGGTATAATGGAGAAAAAACAAAAGGAGAAATGCAAAATGGATAAATTAGAAGCATTGGTTAACAGTCTTGAAAAACAACCGCCAATGGAAAAAGACGATAAAATCGTAAAAAAGTTGCAGGAGATTTTAGAAATTTTTCTTCGTAATTATTATGTCGAATTCGGAGCATTTAAAATTGACCCTATATTGGTAGAAGCATATTACTATAATGACAAACAAAATTTTAAGGATGAGTCTGTTCATGCTGCAAGAAATGAAAACGGAAAAATTGCAACACATGCAAGAGAAAGACAAAAAAATAATTTTGGTAAATTATACATACATAATGTAATAACTAAAGACGACGGACTTGATGTATGTTTATCAAAAGGCAACTATTACTTTTCGATTTTAATAAAAAATGCAATTATTAACGATAAATATTTTGCAACGCAAAGCAATGTTTCAAAAATTATTTGTGATAAATGTCAAGGCTGCAATGAAGTACCAAGTTGCTTATATTACCAAGAGTGTGTGCTGAAAAAGCGTGAACAGCCTAAAGATATGACTGTGATTTTTTTACCCCGCAAAAATGTGCCCTCCACTGAACGGCTTGCAGCTGTTTCTTTAGACAATATAAAAGCCAATATGACAGATCTTTCACTTGCGCAAGGATACGGAAAACAGTGGGAATGTTCGGTTATAGCGCTTTCAGAAGTTGGAAACACCGAAAAAGCGAAAAAACTTGCAGATGCGATATTTGGTTCTTCAATTGAAGATAAGTATTTTAAATTAGCAAAAGAAAGTTTAAACATATAATAACATGCTCTACTTTTCATCACTTCTAAAAACCAACCCCAAATATTCATTATCGGCAGTGAATTTGTTTTCCGCTTTATCCGACAGCGGAGAAAATTTCACTCTTTTTGACGGAGCAAAAGATATCTGGGCAAGGGATTATATGCCGATTAAAACAAAAAGCGGTAAGTATATATCGTTTCGGTACGAGCCGAGCTATCTTGCAGACGAGCCACAATTAAGAACAAATTTTAAAACCGAAATTACGCCGCATTTCACACTGCCTGTTACATATTCAAATATTAATCTTGACGGCGGAAATGTTGTATTTTCGCCGTCTAAGGCAAAAGCCGTTATTACCGACAGAGTGTTTTCAGAAAATCCCGAATATGACAAGAATACTCTTTTATTAGAGCTTGAAAATTTGCTCGAAGCAGAGATAATTATTATTCCGTCGCTTGAAAGCGATATGACGGGTCACGCAGACGGCGTGGTACGGTTTGTGAATGAAAATACGGTGATCGGCAATGCCTCGCCTTACAAAAACGGTTACGAGCAAAAGGTGAAAAGGGCGTTAAAAAAACACGGTATTTCGGTTATGGATTTTCCGTATTTTGATTCCGCGGGCATAAGCGCTGTCGGAAGTTATTTAAACTTTCTTGAAACCGATAATTGTATTTTTCTGCCGATTTTCGGAAGCGTTCAGGATGAAACGGCAATAAAAAGCGCAAAGGAAATATTTGAAAAAAAGATAGTTGCCGTTAATATAAACGGTATTGCAAAAGACGGCGGAGTATTAAATTGCATAAGCTGGGAAACAGACTGACAGTGTATGTGAAAGGGCGATTTTATGAATTTAAGAGAAACAGCAGAATATAAAGAGCACGGCTTTAAAATTGTAACCTGCCCCGTATGCGGCAACGAGACCCTTGATATGCATTGGATATGCGAGCATTGCGGCTGGGAGTATGACAATACAAAATCCGAGGATGAATATTCTGCCGCAAACAATAGTACAATTAGAGAATACAGAGAAAAACATTTAAACTCTTAAAACCGTTCGTAATTCAATTCACCCGATTGCTTAAAAAAGCAGTCGGGTGAATTTATATGTAATGTACCGAATTTGCACCACTGCTCACCGTATAATAAAATCAAAGCTTAAATCTAAAATACGGAGATGTGCAATGTGAAATTCTTTGAAAAACTTAAAAAAACCTATAGGTATTATAAATCACTCAGCAAAAACAGCAAGCTGCCACAAAAAGCAGAGGTAAAAATCAGACCTGACGCTATTGCGTTTTTAACCTGTCCTTATCCTGTTTTAGAAAGTGAAACGGAGGAACGCTATGAAATTGATTGAGCTTCCGTCTCTTAAGTGGTTTAATTTCGGTAATATTTTCACAGGAAGCATATGAACGGAGCCGGAAAAAGGGTGTTTAAATTCAACAACCTTTAACTATAAGGTCAAAATAACAGATAAAAACAAGCTTACTGCTGTTTGTTGGTTTACACTGTATTGGAATGCAAGTACAAATATGCTTGAAGCCGCCATAGGATTATTTAATGCAGATGATTTTGGAATTGAGGTTGCAGAGAACTGGCTTATACATAAATGCTTTAAGGATTATCAATCCCTCAAGGGTTTGCCTGCAAATACTCCTTGCCTATCACAAAATAACCCCAAAATCGAATTTAAGCTGTTTCCATAGACCTTGAAATTTTTAATATTTATATTATAATTAAAATGGTGAAAAATGTGACCTATGTTATAAGCGATATACACGGTATGTATGAAAAATTCATAGCAATGCTTGAAAAAATAAGCTTCGCGCCCGAAGACGAGCTGTTCATATTGGGCGATATTGTAGACCGCGGTAATGACCCCGTAAAAATACTTGAATACATAATTGATAAGCCGAACATTATTCCGTTGCTTGGCAATCACGAGGTTATGGCGCTCGATATTTTAAAACGCATAAATGTTGAAATAACTTCGGAAAATGCCGAAACTCAGATTGATAAACAGACAATCAGCGACTTAATGGATTATCAGCTTAACGGCGGCGTGCCGACCTTAAAGGGCTTTAAGGCTTTGGCACCTGATAAGCGAAACGAGCTTATTGATTTTATGGAGGATTTTTTGCCGTATGAGGCGATTGACATAGGGGATAAGACTTTTGTTTTGGTTCATGCAGGGCTCGGTAATTTCAGTGAGGATAAAAGACTTTCCGAATACACTCTGCCTGAGCTGCTTGAAATGCGCCCCGATTATGAAAGGCAATATTTCAGCGATAATTCGATTTATATTGTTTCGGGGCATACTCCCACGCAGACAATTAACGGCAAGGCGGAGATATATCAAACACACAACAATATTGCAATTGACTGCGGTGCCGCATTCGGCGGCAGGCTCGCCTGCTTAAGACTTGAAGATATGAAAGAATTTTATGTTTAGAGGGAAAAGCAAAATGAATGTTAATAAAATAAAAACTGCGTTAAATGAGATGTATGCTTCGGTGTATCAAAGCTGTACATTTTGTAAGGATTGCGACGCCTGCAAGCACTATAATGAGGAGTCTATCATTCATGACTGTGCAGTTAAAATCGGTGAAAAATATGGTGAAAAATTAAAAGTTTTGATTATTGGAAAAGAATCAAGGACAATGCACAATGAAACCGGTGAAACGGAAGCTTTTGAAACTCAAAATAATCAGCATTACAAAAGAACCTATGACATTTTAAATTATTTAATAAATGATATAAGTATTGATTCTTATGATGGGTATCACCATGTATCTGAAAACGAGCTTTCTACACTAAATAAGTTCTTTGCGTTAACTAATCATTATCACTGCTCTTTCGGTAAAAATGCACATTCAAAAAAGTCAAGCAATTGTATGTGGTATCATTGTGCGGAAATAGTAAAAAAGGAAATCGAAATTTTAGACCCTGATTTGATTGTTATTCAAGCCGGTTGGTCAGCTAAAGAAAACACAAATATATCAGATATTGAATGCATAGTTCCAAATGATAATAATAAACTTAAAATCTATCAGACTGGATTATATGGTTACAATTATCGTGGAAGAATTGTATATGTAATCGGGTCGTATCACCCGTCTTATAACCTTTGGCATAAAGAAAAGTATTTGGGTAAATTAAAGGAAAGATTAAACGCAGTCAAAAATTATATAAGGTAACCCAACCGCCGGACTTTTTCAGTCCGGCGGTTGGCTTATCTAATACTTAAAAATTCTTTTTCAGAAAGTATTATATCTGGTTTTTTAAATATGGACGATTTAAGCACCGAGCAAGTAAGAAAATTATTATTCGAAGCCCCATTTTCATAAAATATCGGCGTGCTGAAGAATAAAACTATATCGGCTGTTTCAAAAATATTTTGAAAAATCAATTTTGATTTTTCGTCATATCCGCCTGAAAATTCACCGTTCGACAGTACGGATTTTCTGTTTAAAACGAGTTTAAGTAATGTGCTGCAATTATCACTTTTATATTTTGTAATATTGAAATTGTTTTCAAACATTTTTTCAAAAGTCAAATGCACTACGACGTTAATGTCATTACCGAAAACAAGCGAATTTGCGATTGTTTCCAGTCCCGAACCGGTTCTGCCCATTATTACGCAAAGCTGTCCGTTTTCTAACCCTCCGCCGATTGCTCTATTGAGTTGTTCCAATTTGAATTTAAGCATTATTTCTTTTGATTCCCTCCATGCTCACTTGCTTTGAAATTATATATAGGCTTTAAAATTTTATTGACCGTTACGGTCTCGGAAATATTTTTTAATATTTCCTCCATGGGCTTATATACAAACGGGGCTTCGTCTATTCGTGTCTTTAGATACACTGGTTGTAAAAATGCCCTCCATTGACTTTTTGAACTGTGACAGCGTAAAGCTTTGCTCCGCGTCCCTGCGGTTCATCAATCTTCCGGCGCCGTGCGGTGCGGAGCAGTTCCAATCGCTGTTGCCAAGCCCCGTGCAAAGCAGGCTGCCGTCGCGCATATTCATAGGGATAAGCAGCCGTTCGCCCTTACTTGCCGATACCGCTCCCTTGCGGAGTATCATATTGTCGGTGTCAATATAATTGTGAATTGTTTCAAAGCTTTCTTCCTCGTGAAGCTTTAATCCGTCAACAATTACTTCCTTTATCACGGTGCGGTTAAGCGCGGCAAATCGCTGCATAAGCTCCATATCGTGAAGATAGCTTTGCATAGAGTCCCCCTCTAAAAAGGCAAGCTCGTACGGTATTTCGCTTTGCGTTCTGCCGCCGCAGGCGTTGTATGCCGTTTTTTGATAATATTCAGCTACCCTGAGCCCTAAATTTCGACTGCCTGTGTGTATAACAAGATAAAGGCTATCGCCGTCTGTATCAATCTCAATAAAATGATTTCCGCCGCCAAGTGTGCCTATGCTTTCCTTTGCACGGCGTGTATCTATTTTTTTAACACAATCAAGCTCGTATATATCAATCCTGCCGTGACTGCGGTGCGCACGCTCACGGACATTTCGCCCAAACGGAATATTCTGCCTTATAAAGCTGTCAAGCTTCGGCAGTTCAAGCCGCTTTTCTTTTAATTTCACCGTCAGCATACCGCACCCTATATCCACGCCTACTATATTGGGAACAATTTTATCGGTAACCGTCATTGTAGTGCCGATAGTACAGCCCTTGCCGGCATGAACGTCCGGCATAATGCGGATATTGCTGCCGTACGAATACTCCATATCGCAAAAAGCCTTTATTTGACCTGCGGCTGAAGGCTCTAAATTATCGGTATAAACCAATGCGGTATTATATTTTCCGGTTATTTCAATCATTTGTTTTTCTCCAATATCGGTTGATTTCACGCTGCATATTTTCTCTGCCTACGGGATTTTGAGTGTGCAGCTTGATAGGATAAAAGGTTTTTCTTTCGGCAAGCCAATCGATAAGCTTTATTCCGTCTCCTCCGTCGGCGGCATAATCTCCAAGATCGTGGTCGCAGTTTATTTCTTCGATTTCGTTTTTTTCCGCTTCGCAATGAATAATTTTCAGTTTTGCCTCATTCACGCTGCGGCAGTGAAAATATCCGTTAGGCGCCGGTCTTATATCGTCAAGCCATATTTTAATTATATTCATAATATCACTTTCGTTTCGGGAATTTGCGGCTTGAAACCGAACCTCAGCCGCAATGAGTAAGGTTTTTATGCAGAGTTAGCGTAAAAAACCATAAATTCACATTAAACAGTTTTTTATAACGGAAATTTTATAACAAATTCAAAAAACTTAAACATTAAACCCGAACCTGTTATCTTCCTTTTAAGCTGTATGCTCTGCAACGGAAAAGCTTTTACAAATCAATTTCAAGGGTTACGCTGTTATTCAGCGTATCAAGCGCCGTTTGCAGTGCCGATAATTCGTCAAACGCCCTGTCATAGTCGTCCTTTACCGTCTTTCTGTCGTAATTTATATATCTGTAATCTATAATGCTTGTTCTGCTGTAATATTCCTGATTTTCTCTTGATTTCGGCAACCTTGCTTTCATTTCGGCAAGCTTTTTAACCTTTTTTGAAAGCTGAGGAATATATACAAGCGCCTCGTCAACCGTAAGCTCAAAACCCGGCAGAGTGTGCGAGGTATTAAAGAGATTTATTGCGTGCTTTAATTTGATTACTCTGTTTCCGAGTTTTTCCAATGCTTTTTGCGTTTCTGTATAATCGTATTCCAGGCGCACGCTTTCGGGATCCTCGCCCATAGCGGCAAGAAAGGTGCTGCTCTCCGCCTCTTCCGCAAGAAGTAAATCATATTCGTCGTTCAGCTTTTTAAGCAACTTGTTAGCCTGTGCAGATGTATATTTCACTTTAATCTCCGTTCTGCCGCTATGTCGACAAAAATAGGATACAAATCTCTTCTTAGCGGCGAATGGAGATTAATCCGGCATGTTTCGCGGTTGCCTTTTATGAAATGAAAGGCGAGCGGAACGCCGTCCCTATATTGTTGTTAGTGTGATTTTCACACTAACCGCTCCTTTTTTCTTTCTGATACTATTATACGAAACGGTATGTACCGAAAATGGGATATAAAAATCCCGACTTTCCAAAATAAATTCAGAAAGTCGGGCTTACCGTTATATCAACCTTTGATAATCCCAAATTAAATAGTCCAATAATCGGGGGGTAACATTTTTATTGTCTCTTTTTAGTAAAGTTACACATTCGCTGATAATCTGCTGTGCATCATCAATAGTTATATCTTTATTTACACTATTTATAAAACGCATTAACATACGATCTGGTTTTACAGTATTTTCATTACCTGCTAACATATAAAGGTATTTTAGCATAATACCACTGCTTTGTCCTTTTATATTCAAAATTTCTTTTTCTAAATTACAACGATGTTCACCGAAACATTTTTGAAAATCAGCTAATGTGTTAATTTTATATTTTTGAAAAATCTTTGCTATTTCATATACAGCTTCCGATTTCAATATTCCGTTTCTGGAAGAAGTACGCTGATGATTTTTTAAGACAATATCTGTAAATTCATCAATACTTTTAAATCTTTCCACATTTTCAATAAATTCTTTTATTGTATGTTCAGGCTTTATAGTACCGCTTTTTTCATCTGAAACTATATTGAAATAATTCATATAATTTGTATAAGTATTTTTAGAAGAAGTGTTGTTTGCGGCAATTGAAAAAACTGCTTCTAAAAGACAAATCGGCAGCGCTTTAGGGAAGCAGTAATTCGGATCGGTCTTTGACAAATCCAAAGACTCTTTACACTTTTTCGCCAAGTTTTCAACATCGTTATTACTATACATTATAAACTTCTCCTTTTTTTAATATATTTATAATTATAAATCGCCGCCATAGAAAAATCAACGGCGGCAAATATACTTTGTATATACTCACAAATAAGCTTCTATCTTTTATTGCATTATCACGCACTAAAATTGCTGCAATAAATTCCAAATTCCGTCCTCAGGCTCGCCGATTTCGGGGCCGCCTATACCGGCAGGTTTTAATTTTCCGTTTTCGTCAAAAAGCATATCAATATTTACCTGCGGAGGGCCTTTGAAATATTCGGTCAATGCAGCTTTGTCCGAAAACATTTCCAACGCGCCGTATGAACACCTGAAATCCTCATTATCGCGCGCAAAAAGTGTTGGGTCTCGCAGTAGCGGTGAAGGCGTATCAAACAATTTTTCAATTACATATCCCCTTTCTTTATACTTCTGTTCGCTGTAAATTTTATATAATGTCTCAACATTCGCTGCAAGATTCGGGTATGAAACATTTTTTTCGTTAAGCTCAAAAAGAAATTTTATAAACGGAGATATTTCCGGATCGTATTTTTCGTTAATTTCGAGAATTCTCATTATAAAGATTCTTAACGGCTTTAAATTAGGGAAAAAGGTGCTGACATACCGATCACGCAAAATTGCTTCCTTTTCATAAGAGTCCTTTGGACCGAGCTTTGCAAATTGCTTGATAAAACCGAAAACCCGATCGTCACCGGGCGTTTTTAGACGACCATAATATTGTTTTTTCAAACCCTTGGGGCAGGTGACGGATTTATCGCAGGTATGATAAAGATAAATGTTATATTCACAGCATTCACCATACGGGCAGGCAGGCTTTTTGGGTGCGGCGGTCTTCGGCGGAGCTTTTTCGGGCACAGCTTTAGTTATTTCGGGCTTTTCGTTTTTTTCCTCGGCCGAGTTAAGTTTCGGCGTTTGCTGTATCGGCACGGGAGGGGTTTCGTCTATAATGCCGCAGAATTTCAAACCGTCGTTTATATCCTTGCGAAGGCTGTCTATCTTTTTATTTATAAAATCTATTGCCGAGTCTAATCTTCCCATTAAAGCTCCCTCCATTTTTTAAACTGCTTGCAATAACTTCCCTCGAACGCCATATGTCCCGAGGTATCGAGACTGTGAACCCCTGCCGAGCATTGACCCCGTACGGAATTAGTATCGGTTTCCGCCCCAAAGCAGGTCTTTTTTCTTGCACCCTGCCAATTATCGCAGGTGGCGCAGCATTTGTTGATTTTCGGTACGCTGAACATATTATTTTTTCCTCCTCTACATATTGAGCGTCATCATAAGCTGATCGCCCTTTGCTATCTGTCTTCCGTAAAAATCGGTGGTAATATCAAGCTTTGCGTTATATTTACCTTTGATTTTGCCCGAAAAATCCTTTATTTGCTTGTTTCCGGTTGAGGTATCAAGCTCGATAAAGCCGATAATTTTACCCGTCCAATCCTGTACTTTAATTCTTTCAATCATTACTTTTCCTCCTGTTCAAGCCAGGTTCCCGTTTTATCGCTGAAAACGGATAACTGGGAGTCGGTTATATTATGTATAATTCTGCTGAGCGCTTTTCTCTCGAGCGGCACCTCATAAGGATAGCCTTCAAGTATTTTTAAAATATCCTGTTGACGCAGATGCTTTTCACTGCTTGAATGCTCCTTTAAAATTAAATATACAAAGAGCGGCGCCATACTTTTTCTTGAATTTGTCTTTTTAGGTCTAAAAAGGTTATCAAGCTCCTCATCGCTCATAAGCTCATACCTTTCAATTTGCAGCCGATAGGTGTTATCAACCGTTTCCTTTGAAATACAATATTTATGCAGCACCATAGCCGCCGCCAATAAACGGGCTTCGTTTTTTATAACAATTTCGGGAGCGTTAAGGCTTAACAGTCTGCAAAGTCTTGTTGCCCGTATAACGTATTCATAAGCGCAAATATTGTTTCCCACACGCTTTTCTGCTTCCTTAATAAGCGCTTTGCAATATGAATTGTAAAGCCTTTTTTCGTCTTTGGTTACGAAAACATCTATATACTCCCTGAAAAAATCCTTTTCATCCTTTGTTAATTCGGCGCCCTTTGTGAATTTGCCCGAAAGCTCTTTGAGATAATCCGCCGTGTCAAGTCGATCTGATATATCGTGAACGGTATCATATTTTAAATCCTTGGAATTTAATGATTTCACAAAAATCTGCCACACATTGAAAAGCCGTGCGTTTCCGTTTTCTTTGCAAAATACCTTTTGTGCCGTTTTCTCACTCCCGTCTAATTCTTCGTATTTTTCGGCAATTCCTTTAAGATCGGAATAAAGTCTTTTAAATTCCGAACAAACCGAATTGCGGTCCTCCATTGTCCAATCCATTTTGCAGCGGTAACTGTATTTTTCTTCACAAAGTGACAACTCGTTCGGAAATTCGGGAATATAAAGCACGCCGTCCCCGTCGGTTCGGTCAAACATTAAATAAATGTATTCTAAGGGTGTTATATCGGATTCAAAGGATAAAGTTTGCGTTTCTGTTTCTTTTGTCATACTCAAGGCTCCTTATCATTTATAGCTTTAATTATAGCGTTTGCGATGTACCGCACGCGGTACATAGATTTTTTGCGTGCGATTTTTGAAAGCGAGAGAATTGTATCACAGGATTTTTTAAAAAACAACTAAATAAGGACCTTCAAGGTCAAAGCGTACCGTTTTCGGCACACAACCCGCGTTAAAATATAATATGTTGAAAAAAGCGGCAAGATACAGTAAAATTATATTATTAAATGTAAGCGGAGGTCGGGATATGGTTTATCTTTCAAAGTCAAAATATTGCGGACTGTGGCAATGTCCGAAAATTGCGTGGCTAAAAAAATATAAACCCGAGGAAATCAAGGTCGATCCTCAAGTTATAGCAAGAATGGACGCCGGCAACGAGGTCGGTGACCTTGCAATGGGGCTGTTCGGCGATTATACCGAGGTTACAGCTTTCGACGGCGATAAAATAGATATAAAGCAAATGATTGAAAACACAAAGGCGGAAATCGAAAAAGGGACGCCTGTTATTTGCGAAGCCTCGTTCGATTATAACGGACTTTACTGCGCAGTTGACATACTGAAAAAGGAAAACGGCGGCTTTGCGATATACGAGGTTAAAAGCTCCACAAAGTACGATAAGGCGGTATATGCCGCCGATGTTGCTTATCAGAAATATGTGCTTGAAAGCTGCGGCGTTAATGTTACGGTCACATATCTTATATGCCTTAACAACCAATATGTTTTTGACGGCGTTCTTAATTTGGATGAACTTTTCGGTATTCACGATATTGACGATTCCGTAGCTGTAGAAGAAAAGAATATTGCGGCCAATCTGTCGATTGCCGAAAGAATTTTAAAGTCGGAAAAGGAGCCGGATATTGATTTATCCGTTTGCTGCGATAAGCCGTACACCTGCGCGTTTTGGGGCTATTGCTCGCGGAATTTGCCGAAGCCCTCTGTTTTTAATTTATACAGGCTGCATTTTGATAAAAAAATCGAATATTACAAAAAGGGGCTTGCAGACTTTAACGATTTGTTTTACAGTGCCGATATTACCAATGCAAAGCAGCTGCGGCAAATGCTGTTTGCAATTTCCGACCAAGGCACATATATAGAAAAGGACGGTATACGGGACTTTTTAGGCACGCTTACATATCCGCTTTATTTTCTTGATTTTGAAACAATTCAGCCTGTTATACCGCAATTTATAGGAACAAAGCCTTATGCCCAAATACCATTTCAGTATTCGCTGCACTATATTGAAAAGGAAGGCGGCGAGCTTTTACATAAGGAGTTTTTGGCAGAATCGGGCACCGACCCGCGCCGCGCCATTGCCGAAAGCCTTTGCAGGGACATTCCTATGAATGTCTGCGTTACCGCATACAATAAGGGCTTTGAGTGCGGAAGAATTAAGGAACTGGCGGAGACCTTCCCAGATTTGGCGGAACACCTTTTAAATATACGCTCGAATATAAAGGATCTGCTAACGCCGTTTCAGTCGGGCTATTATTATAACCGTGCAATGGGCGGCAGCTTTTCCATTAAAAGCGTATTGCCCGCGATATTCCCGAACGACCCGTCGCTTGATTACCATAATCTTGACGGAGTACACAACGGCGGCGAGGCTATGACGGTTTTCCCGAAAATAACGGATATGCCGCCGGAGGAACAAAAGACCGCACGGCACAATCTGCTTAAATACTGTGAGCTTGACACCTTTGCTATGGTTAAGGTATGGCAAGAGCTTGTAAGGGCTGCGGAATAAACAAACACCCCGCCGTTGTTTAATAGTAACGGCGGGGTGTTCTATATGTTTTTTATATTTTTTATTATTTCAACTGCTTCTTTAGAATACTTCATCAAATTTTCTAATGACTTTTTGATTTCGGGGGCGGAATCCTTTTTTTGAATACTGAACGAAAGAATTAAAAGCCCGTTATCCTTTGGCGTAACCTTTTCGGTTCTTTTATTTGCATTTAATTTAGAAATGAGCACTTCTTTAGACTTTAACAGTTTTTCTTCATTGTTATATTTTTCAATCAATTTTTTAAATGGCATATAACCATTTGCTTTATTGAGATCTGCAATAAAATAATAGTTAATTTTAAATTCGATTTTTTCGTCAGTCCATTTAATGTATGGCAATATCAAATAGTTTTTGTTTATTTCATTGCTTTCCGCAATCTTGAAAAATTCTTCGTTATAAATACACAGTTCATATGGGCGTTTTCCGCTGCCTCCCGGCATAGCCATATGGAACGTATAATTATTTTCCAAAAAATTTGTTATTGTTTCATATCCGGTATAATAATCTTCTTTTTTGTTATTCGGCGAATTAAGAGAATTTAAGATCATTGCTAATGTTTCCTTATTCCATTTGCCGGGAATATCAATATTTTTTAAAAAAATTTCAAAGTCTTCTTTTGAAAAAATATCACATACAACAACACGGTTGCTCAGTTTGTTTTCAAAATCTATTTTTTTTCCGGTATATAAATCCTTTATTGGCAAATTTTTTAATTTTATATCCTCGTTCAAATCATTGGCTGTATATTTATAACATTTAACATTGTTAATTTTATTCTGAAAATTGTTATATTCTGCTTTTTCCCAACTATATATTTCACCACTCTTAAAAAGAACATAATAAATTTTGTTGTATTTTTTCTTTGAGATTTTTTCTATGTATTTTAGCATTTGGTAATCATGTAAAAAGGTATCTGCTTTATCTTCAATAATTATTGCGTCTTTTTCTCCATTATGCTCAATGTCTACAAGTACATCTATCTTTTCATACTGGGTTTTAATATTGACTATTTTAAAATCGTTTGGTAATATGTCAACTTTAGACTGTACTTTAATCATTGCTTTTAAAAATTCTTTACCTATTTTATTATCCATATTAAGTAACCAAGCTACAATAGTATCCTGTGAAAGCTCCTTTGTTGCCCACATAAATAAATTGTTTTCTGTGTTTTTACTCGAATCCATCTTTTTAAAAACTCTCCCTTTTGTTATTTAGCTTATTTTTCGCCTCGCAAAACCACTTATTATCATGCTCTATTTGAAGAACGAAATTTATTTTACCCTGCAAGCGGTTATAATACCGCTCGGCGTCTGGCTTGCCGTCGGTTAAAAACTCGGTATTATCGGTATGTATTATGCTGTCAGTCAAGCCGTATTTAAGCGCATAGTAAACCTCCTGGCGGAGCCTGCGCTTATAATCGGCCGAAACCGAAAGCCTTTCGTTTACGGTAATACCCGTAACGCTTTGACGGTTATTGCTGTTTATAAACCTTGTTTTATTTTTGTTCAGCTCAAAGCCCATATTTTCAAGCATATCCTTTACCCGCTTAAAAACCGGGTAAAGCAGTATATCGGCGGAAAACGTCATATCATCGCAATAGCGCGTGTAAGCTATGCCGCACTTTTTGCACCACAGACCTATACTGTTATCAAAATTATACATTACAATGTTTGAAAGTGCGGGAGAAGTCGGCGCGCCCTGCACCAATGCATCGTTAAGGCAGCAAAGCTCCGTTAATATTACGCCTGTCTGCTTCGGAAAATATTTTGTATTAAACGCGGCGGAATACACCTGCTCAAAGCGTATGCTGCCGAAAAAATCGGTTATATCCAGCTTTAAAAGATACCGCTTTCCTATATGGGGAGCGGCATTTTTTGATATTTGAGAGCCTTTTTGATAAGCGGCGGCGTATTTTGAAACGGGCAGATTTTTTAAAATACGGCGGTTTATCGCAGCTTGACAGGCTTTAAGCTTGCTTACAGGTGCATAAAGCCGCCGCGGTTTTCCGTTTTTCTTTTTAATTTCAAAGGCGTTATAATATTTATCGGTGTTTTTGGATATAAAGAAAAGCTCTTTTCGCTTAATCCCTAAAAAATCCGCCAGTTGGTATGTATCGTAAATAAACGGCAAATTATTCCGCGATTTATAGTCAAGCACCATCTGAGCCGCCTCAAACAACCCGAATTTTTTTACAAATTCGGCATCGCCCGAGCCGAACACCACATTACTGTCGATTATATTCATAAATATCACCGCTGCAGAATAATATTTAAGTCTAAAAGAGTAAAGCCCCTTGCAGTACAAAATGACCCGATAAAAGCGCAGGCGAACTGAAAATAACGGAGTTATTCTTTTGTTCGTCGGAGTGTTATCGGGCGGCGCCTTGCCGCGGATATATCTGCGGCAAGGCATAGATCCTTTAGAAAATCAGGGCAGCGACTCGCCGTCCCTCTCAAAGTTACGCTTTAAGATGTACGCTACTGCAAGGAGCTTATGTTTTTATAATATACCTTATTATTTTAAAAGTCAAATTTTTTATAAAACAACTTCCGTAATTTTAATACTTTCGCGCAGTTTTCTTATATCGGAGTACAAAAGCGTTTCCTTTTCGCTGAGCATTTGTGCCGCCTTTTCAAGAAAATCACGGTTTTTAATAAGTATCTCGCGTGCCTTAAACATATACCGCTCAAGCTCGGCATGAACTACCGATTCGTTTCTTGAATTGAAGCTCTCGGAGCTTTCAGGAAAACGGTGATTAGCAACATCTATCATACCGAAACCGCCGGTGCCGCTTTCGGATATGGCGTCCCTGATATTATCTGCGGCTTTTCTGATATCGCTTTGACAGCCGCTTGCACAAACTCCCGAATAATAAAGCTCTACCGCCGCTTTCCCCGCAAGCGAAATGAGAATATGGTGCGCCCGCCTTGTTACGGGCATACAACGGTGAATAAATCCGCCTGTTGAGTCTCTGCCGGCAGTTCTGAGTGAAGCCAGTCCTACGCTGCCGGGAGTTAAAATTTCGGAGACCACAAGGTGTCCCGCCTCGTGCAATGCAATTTCTTTTAAAGCGTCGCTTGACTTTTTTGTGAAATTATCGGGTGCGTCATACTGCATACGCAGAACGGATTTCACAAGGTCGTCCATTTCTATTTTTTCTTTTCTTGCGTATGCCGCTCCGATTGCTGCCTCGTTAAGAATTGTTTCAAGCTCGGCACAGGAGCCATAACTCACCATTTTAACGAGATCGTCCATATTAACATTATCAGAAACCTTTTTCTGACCGAGATAGTATTTAATAATTTCCTCCGCGTCCCTGTCGGTAGGCGAGTTTACCTCTATCTTTCGGTCAAATCTGCCCGAACGGATAAGCGAACGAGGGAGCTTTCTAATTTCATTAACGGTTGCAAACACAAAAACATTACAACCCTTAACCTCGTCAATACCTGCCTGCACCGCAACATATTCCTCAGCGTCTATATGGCGGTCATCCTCATTTGCGAATTTATCCATATCGTCAAGCAATACTATTGCCGGAGCGTTTTTCTTGGCTTTTTCAAAGGTGTCGGTAATTTTTCCGATAAAATCATCACTGCCCTTATCACGGCGGACAATATATGCCGGCAGTCCGCTTTCGGTAATAAAGCTTTTCGCCATAAGGCTTTTTCCAAGTCCCGGATCGCCGTAAAGCAAAATTCCCTGCGGCAGCTTTGCACCGAGATTTTCGTAAATTTCTCTGTTGTGAATCATATCGCAGATCTGCAAAAGCTCTTCTTTGATTGTTTGGTATCCGATTATTCTGTCAAACGCGCTCATATTTATTTCCTCCGTAATTTTTTTAATCCCACAAATTCCAAAACCACCTGTTAAACAGGTTTAAGGCTTCGGTCTTGCAGCGGTCTCGATATTCGTCAAGCTTTATAGATTCCTTTAAATAAAGCTCGGCTGTTTCTTTATATTCGGGAATGTCACTCGGTGAATAAAGTCTTTTTGCCCCGTTAGGATAAATATCCTCAGGCTTTAAAAGCTTTTCGCCTAAAATCCCGTATTTCTTGGTGAATTCCTTGTAATTTTTCAGGTTTTCCTCCTCGTAAGGGTTTTTGACGGTACAGGTCTCTTCAGAGGCCTCTCTTAAAAGAAATATCATTCGGTCAAGAATTTCATTCCAAATATTATTGCAAATTTCGTCTGTTTTTTCACGCAGCTTATAGCCCTCGGAATTTTCATCGGTGGGCCAAGAGCAGTATTCCTCATATGTCATATTAAGCTCGCTGCTGTGTGCCTCGACATATTCTTTTTGCAATTCGCCGGGAAATCCCATATGGTGTTCCTTTAAGTATTCGAGCATTTGGGGCATAACCTCCAAAAACCAGTAATCAATACTCCAGGTGTCCTTAACGCTCCAGCCTCTCTTTGCTCGCTGTCGGCGATATTTATGCTCCTGCCGCCGCTCTTTAATAGTTCTTATAAATGACATAATGAATTCCTCCCATAAACAACATTTTTTGCTTTCACTATATGTATTATATAAAATGTTATGTACCGTTTTCGGTGCTTAAAATTTTCAATTTTAATTTATATGTATTTTTTAATATATCGGTAATGCGAAGAACCGTCATTAATAACCTTTATTTCTTTTTCCGCATTGCTAATGTCAAACCGTTTTATAATTTCCTCAATTATTTCTTTTCGGTTTATATCGGTATTTAGAAAAATTTTAATGCTTTTACCATATATTTCAACTCTCCCTCTCGGGTAATAATTATACGGTCGTCCCTTAGTAACGCGTTTTGAAAGCTTTGCCCATTCGGCTTTGTGATTAAAATTATCTCCGGATTTTGAACTGAATACCGCCTGCTTTTCCGCCTTGCCGTTTTCGTTACAGGCAACAGAAACAACAATAAACTTCCTCTTTGCTAAATACCAAAATATTCCTTTTTGCAAAAGCTTGCACCTCTTTTAAAAATCTGAATTATGCGGTTGTAATAAATACCTGCTCCTCTTTGCCAAAAAGTTTGCTTTCTTTAAGCTTGCGGCAGTAGTTTTTTGGCAGTCCTGAAATAATAAGCGGTCTTTTTTCATAATTCATATTAACTGCTTTTTCGGTATCGCTCCAAAATTCGCGCAATTTTAAAAAGCACATAAGCTCAAAAAAGGTTCTCTCATTTTTGTTATTCATTTCTAAGGGTTGATTTTCGGCATTAACGGCACTGAATATTCCGTCCGACCGTAAAACTACCTTATGTCCCTTTTCCCCCGGATAGAAAAAGGGCGTAAAGCTCTTTATATACTTATTAAGCCGATGCCTGAAAAAACGGGTTGCAATAATACCGTCGGTTTTTAAAAGCTTTTCTTTTTTATGCGGATCGTCAAGGTGTTTATATAGATTAAAATATTCGGAATATACGGCAGAATCCGAAAAATCAAAAATGTTAAAGCTTTTCGCTTCGTTTGGGGAGCCTCTTGTATTTATTTGTTGGTTTGCGTGAGGTACTATTTCAGCTGTTATTTCAGGGCTTTCTGAAAAATCCCCGTTTATCACCTTAAAAACCGCTCTTAATATATCAGCGTTGTCTATTATATTTATTCCGGATTGAAAACGACATGCAAAGTGCGAAATGCCGCAATAATTGTTTAGTTCAATGCTTTTAATTATCACTCTTTCGCCCTCCCACCGTTTTACAACTTATTACCGCCCGAATATTTTTTTAATAATGCTTTTTTGCTTTTTATGTATTTTATAATTCGGCGGAATAACGGTATATAAACAGCCAAGCCCGTAATTATTTGCATAGCAAAAACAGCCGTATTGCAGGGCAGTATGCCTTATAAATGAAATAATTTCGGGATTCCCCGTAACAAAATACACATTTGAATATCTTTCGGTTTTCACCGTGGGAAAAATCACCGGAATGCTCTCGGTATAAATATAAAGCGTATTGTTATATACTGTATGCGTGCAGTTTTTGTCCGAAAATTCAAGGCTTTCCGCAATACCGTAATAAATTCTTAATGCGTTCCATACACGTTTTTTACTTTCGTTCATTTCTGTTCACCCTTTCCTTATGTTTTTATTATATTACCTTTAATGTACCGAAATCAGGGCATAAAAAATCAGCCGCATAATTTGCGACTGATTTTAAAAGCTTATTCATATTTTTTTATTGCGTTTTCTAAAGAATCTTTAATTTTAATTTTCAGACCTTCGGGTTTTGTTATCCTCACATAATTTATATACTGCATTGCCCAGTGCTCCATTGCAATGGGGCTTGCTTTAACGCTCACTGTTACCTGACCGTCTTCACGCTTTGAAATTTGCGTATCGCGCCCGAACCAATCGATTATCTGGTCGATAATGCAAGCGTCGGCAATAAACTCAATTCTTTCCGGCTCGTCGCTGTACATATACGGCATTGAGGAAGAGAATCTTTTGTAGTCTATTCCACTTTCATAGCCTGCGACCGAGCGAATAGGCACGGCGGCGGTTTCCGATATGCTCATATTGGTTATATGGTCAAGACGGTGAAAAACCATATTGCTCCAGTATTCGCTGTAAGCCATAAGGTAATAACGCTGATTGTGAAGTATCATCTGATAGGGGCTTACCACCTGATAAGAGCTTTTGTGCAGCTTTTTATCTGCACCGTATTTGTTATAGTCATAGCTTAGCTGTCTGCCGTTTTCTATTGCGGTATCTATAAGCTCTATATTGTAAAAAAGCGCCTGATTGTCGGTCTTGCTCCAATCATTTACCGAATAAATATTTTTAATATGCGACTTGAAGTATTTATTTGAAAGTCCGCATAAGCGTTCTATCAGGTCTTTAGAGTGCTTAGCGGTTATATGCTTGCTGCTTAAAATGCCGTCTATCAGCATACGAAGCTCGCTGTCCTCAAACTCACGGCAGTCAATATAGCTGCCGGCTCTGCGTGATTCGATTTCAATATCCGCTTCCTTTAAAAGCGATATGTTTCGGCTTATCGCCTTTCGTTCAATAATTATCCCGTAATCGTTTTCAAGATGTGCGGCTATATCGTCCTGAGTCAGCGGATGGTCATAATCGCTGTATTCTTTAAGTATCTGCCATATTCTTATAAGCGCAAGCTTTTTAGGTTCAAGGCCTTCCATCTTCATTGCTCCTTTTTATAATGATAGAATAATCTTTAGTGACATATTCGGTGCATTACTATATTATCATATAAATATGAAACCGTCAATTACGGGGAAAACAAATTATTAAAATAACCTTTTTACCTTTATCTTCAAGTTCCCTTATGTTGGCATATGTTCCTTTGCTTTTACCGTTCCACAGCATAATTGAAAAATCGCATTCCTCGGCCATAAGCGAATCCTTTTGTCTGTGCGCTTCAAATCCTGTTTTATCAGTTCTGACACTGATTTCTTTCCAATTGCCGATATTATTTCTTGCTTTTTTGCAAGCGGTGTAAACCGTGACATTTCGGTATTTCAATTTATTTAGATATTGCTGTACAGCTAGATCCGTCCCGTAACAATCTCCGATTAAAATTTCGTGACTCTGTTTTACGATACTGTATAATATTTTTTTCATTCTGTATGGCAAGGCGCCTATTTCTTTAGATCCGCCGATAAATATTTTCATATAACACCGCCTGATTGCTTTCAAATCTGTTTTAACATATCTTATGTACCGAAATTGGGATATAAAAAGTAATTGTTAATGCAAAGCATATTCTATAATTCTTTATAAATATAATGGCTATGGATATGCATACAGTCTGGCAACCGCCGCGAAAATAGTTCACATACAGCTTTTGGTCGTTGATATAAAGCAAAATTACGCAAAAAAATACAGCTAATGCCCCTTAACTCATTAGCTGTATTTTTTAAAGTTCCCTCTTCAAACAAGATTTTATTGTCTGCCATATATTATAAACTATAAAGCATTATTTTTCAACAATTTAATTTTCAAAATTTCCTCCACACCATTTTGTTAACAACGCCGGTGTAGGACTGGATTATCTTTACAACCTTAGTTGAAACATTTTCGTCGGTGTAGTTGGGAACTGGTGTGCCGCAGTCGCCGTTTTCGTTCATATCTATCGCCGTTGTAACCGCCTGCAAAAGGCTCTTTTCATCAATGCCCGCAAGTATAAAGCAGGCCTTATCAAGTGCCTCGGGGCGTTCTGTGGAGGTCCTTATGCAAACAGCAGGGAACGGGTTGCCGACGCTTGTAAAGAAACTGCTTTCTTCTGGCAGAGTGCCGCTGTCCGACACAACGCAAAATGCGTTCATCTGCAGCTTATTGTAATCGTGGAAACCGAGCGGCTCATGCTGTATAACTCTGCTATCAAGCTTAAAGCCGCTTTGCTCTAATCTCTTTTTAGAGCGCGGGTGACAGGAATACAGTATAGGCATATCGTACTTCTCTGCAAGCTTGTTTATAGCCGTAAAGAGTGATAAAAAGTTTTTTTCGGTATCTATATTTTCTTCCCTGTGAGCTGAAAGCAAAATATATTTCTTAGGCTCTAAATTAAGCTTTTTAAGAATGTCGGATTGCTTTATTCCCTCTAAGTTTTGGTGCAGCACCTCTGCCATAGGCGAGCCTGTAACATATGTGCGTTCTTTGGGCAGTCCGCACTCGGCAAGATAGCGGCGCGCGTGCTCCGAATACGCCATATTAACATCGGATATTATATCTACTATGCGTCTGTTGGTTTCCTCGGGCAGACACTCGTCCTTACACCTGTTCCCCGCTTCCATATGAAATATCGGGATATGCAGACGCTTTGCCGCAATAGCCGAAAGGCAGGAGTTTGTGTCGCCGAGAATTAACAGCGCGTCGGGCTTAATTTCGTTCATAAGCTTGTATGAGCAGTTTATTATATTGCCCACGGTAGCGCCTAAGTCGTCGCCTACCGCGTCCATATATACTTCGGGATCGCGAAGCTTTAAGTCCTTAAAGAACACGCCGTTAAGGTTGTAATCATAGTTTTGCCCCGTATGCGCTAATATACAGTCAAAATATTCGCGGCATTTGTTTATTACCGCCGCAAGCCTTATTATCTCAGGTCTTGTCCCTACGATTATTAAAAGCTTTAGCTTGCCGTTATCTTTAAATTTAATATCGCTGTAATCGGTTTTTATTTCCATTTTCAACACTCCGTTTCAAACAAGTGAAGCTGTTTATACAGCTCTTTTCTGCTTTTACTACTGTTATACAGTTTTTTGAAATTCATATGGCGGCGTTTGCCGGTCAATACTCTTATAAACCTTCTTATTCCCCAAAATGCCCAGCCTATCGGCAAAAGAATTTTAGCCTTTTTGGTTACTTTCCAGTTGGTGTATACTATTTGGTTTACCGAAAGGATAAACTGCACCGGTCTTGAATGGTTTACCCCGTCCTTACCGCGGTTGGAAATAAAAAATCCCTCGCCCGAACGGTCCTTATCCTTACTGCCGAAATTTCCGCCCGAAATAATATCGTTAAGCGTGGAGCAGGCAAGCTCTGTATTGCCGCCCATAAATTCCTGTTTCGGCAGACCTATACCTATACTTGCCGCAAGGCTTATTGTTTTTGCAAAGGTCCACAGTCCTACATTTTTAAGCCTTTCTTTAAACAGCGTTTCAAACTCGTTACCCTTAAATGAATTTACAAACACCGCCCAGTCGCACAAGTGTCTAAGTCCTATACCCTCCGACAGTAAGTGGTGCTGCATATGCAAAAGCATTATAAGCCCGTGATGGAATTTATCGGGATTAACAAATGTGCAAAGCTCGGTCTTTACAAGCTCTGAGGTTTCTATCATATCCGAGATATATTTCCGTACCGCCTCGCCTGCTTTGCCGTTCGGCACGCCTGCAGGCTCAAAGTGCATTTCAAGGTGTATTTTGCCCTTGCGGAACACTATATGGCAGATATGCTCTTCCTCCCACGGTTTAAAGCCGTTTTGCTTTAATACCTCGGTTGCTTTTTCAATATCTTCCTTTTTAACAAGAAAATCCACGTCCCCCATTGCCCTGAATATAGGGTCGGGGTAGTAGTATGCGGACGCCGCGCCCTTTAAGACAGTATATGGTATATTTGCCTTTGTCATAATATTATTAAGCAGGGTATGGTCTGCAAATACTCTTGAATTGACCGTAATATTTTTAAATACGGTGTTTGCATCCTTTACATTTTCGGGCATAGACACATTTTTTAACGCCAATGCCGTTACCGCCTGCTGCTTGCTTTCGGTCAACAGCCTGTTAAAATCTGTATTGCAGGGTATTTCCGCTTTTACACCGAAAAGGCTGTTTGCTATAATGCTGAGCAGTGCTTTTTGTTCTTCCGTTATTTTCATATTTATACTTTCTCAAAATAAGTGTCGGGGCGGCTTGGGTCGAATTGCTCATTAGCCCACATAAGTGTTACAAGGTCTTCCGTATTTGAAAGATTTATTATATTGTGGGTGTAACCTGGCAGCATATGTATCGCTTCTATTTTTTCGCCCGTAACCTCAAAGCGTAAAACCTCATCGCTGCCGATTTTCCGTTCTTCAATAAGCCCATGGCCCGATACCACAATGAAAAATTCCCACTTAGAGTTATGCCAGTGCTGACCTTTTGTAATTCCGGGTTTTGTAATATTAACGCTGAACTGCCCGCAATTGGCGGTTTTAAGCAGCTCTGTAAAGCTGCCGCGTTCGTCAATATTCATTTTAAGCGGAAAGCTGACCTTTTCCTTCGGCAAATACGAAAGGTAGGTGGAATACAGCTTTTTTGCAAATGAATTATTCGGTATTTCGGGCATTAAAAGCGTTTTCGGCTGGTTTTTAAACTGCTCCAATAAATCCACGATTTCACCGAGCGTAACTTTATGGGTTATCGGTACGGCGCAGTATTTTCCGCTTTCGGTAATTACGGTGTCTATTCCGTTAAACTCGCAGTGATGTTCTTTTTTCTCAAGCGCGTCAAGCATTTCCGCTGTCAAATCGTCTATGTATAAAAGCTCAAGCTCTGTATTGCGGTCGTTTACGGTTATCTCTAAATCGTTTGCTATATTATTGCAAAAGGTGGCAACGGCGCTGTTGTAATTCGGTCTGCACCATTTGCCAAAGAGATTTGGGAAACGGTACACAAGCACCTTTGCGCCGGTTTCTTCTGAATACTTAAAAAACAGTTCTTCTCCCATTTTTTTGCTTCTGCCGTAATCGCTGTCATATCTTCCGATAAGGGTCGCCTGAATAGAGCTTGACAGCATTACGGGGCATTTGTTATTGTGCTTTTTAAGGGCTCCCAGCAATTCGCTCGCAAACCCGAAATTGCCCTGCATAAACTCGGCAGCATCTTTCGGGCGGTTTACGCCGGCAAGGTTAAACACAAAGTCCGCCCTTTCGCAAAAGCCGTCAAGTAAGGCTTTTGCGGTATCTATATCGTATTCAAAAATTTCTTCTATTTTAATATTCCGTGTTCTGTCCTTGCCGTCGCGTATGTTTTTAAGCGCCGCGCAAAGGTTTTTTCCCACAAAGCCCTTAGCTCCTGTTACAAGTATGTTCATTTGCTACTCCTTAAAATTAAAATCCAATCCGACAAAATTAAGTTCTCTTTTATACTCGGCGATTTTATCATCTGTTATATAATTTAGCTCTTTTTTCTGCGTTGTTATTTTATCCCGTTTATTAAAAATAACGTCCGCTATTCTTACAGCCCACATAACCGGCAGAAGAAACGGCGCTTTTTTAAGACACGGGTATTTTTTGCACATTTCTTTATACGGCAAAAATATAAGCTTAAATATTTTTTTAAGCTTAACGTTTCCGCCGGAACCCGACGCTTTAACCGCGACGGATACTATATGCGAAACATATGTGCCGTATGAGCCGCTTTCAAATATTCTTTCGGTTATAAAGTCGCTCATAATATCCGGCCGTTCGCCGTTAAACCACACATTTACCGTGTGAAGGGTGTTATTATAAAAATCAAGCAGCTTTAGCTTTTTAAGCTCTGCTTCTATATATTCTTTATTCAGATCCGGCTTTGCAGACAGATAGACATATAGATCCGTTATATGCCGTATGCCTATACCGCCGTCGCGGTAATGCTTTGCATAATGGGTAAAGATGTATATGAATGTATCCTCGTTCGACAATTTAAAGCGGCTTTTGTTTTCAGGCCTTGCAAAGCTCCACCCTTCACCGTAATAGGCATAGTAATCCTTATTGTACGAGGGTATCAGCCGTTTATGAAGCTCAATGTGAATGGTTTTTTTATCCCAAACAAGTTCGTGGTCGCTTTCAAGTATTTCTCTGAATCCGAGACCTTGCATTGTCACGCGTATTTTTTCATATTGAATGGGTTTTATAAGTATATCCGCGTCACCCATCGTTCTCATTTCGGGTTTCGGATAAAGGCACTTCATAACCGCACCCTTAAGCGGCATATATTCTATACCGCCTTTCTCAAACGCTCTGTATAATTTTTCAAGCTCGTAAAGCTGATTGTGGTTTACCGCTATACATTGGTAGGTTATATTTTCCGTTTCTGCAAATATATCCTTAGGCGCTTCTATTTCCGAATACATTATTCCGTAATATATAAGCGGAACTATCTGGTGCTTTTTTGCTGTATCAAGCGCATTATCCCAGTCGAAATTTTCAGAGACTTCCGCCTTTTCACCCGTAAGAACGCTTTTAACAAGAGCTGTTATTCCGCTTTGAAACCCGTTCACCTTAACACCTCAAATTATGAATTAAATTCGCCGAGCCGTTCTTTTATATATGCAAGAGAGGCAATTTTAGCTTTTGTTTCCTCAACGTTAAGTATTTTTGTATTGTGCGAATTAAACTCGGTTAATGTATTGCGCTTTTCGTCGCCCTCTTTGAAATATTTATCATAGTTAAGCCCGCGGTTATCTGCGGGAACACGGTAGAAGTCCCCCATATCCACCGCTTTTGCACATTCCTCATTGGTGAGCAGGGTTTCGTACATTTTCTCGCCGTGGCGTATGCCTATAACCTTTATATCCTCGGTCTTTCCGCCGAACAGCTCGCACACCGCCTTTGCCTGCGTTTCAATTGTGCAGGCAGGGGCTTTTTGTATAAGCAGGTCGCCGTTCTCGCCGTGCTCAAAGGCGAAAAGAACTAAATCCACCGCTTCTTCAAGAGACATTATAAAGCGGGTCATTGTAGGTTCGGTTATTGTTATGGGCTGACCGTTTTTAATCTGGTCTATCCACAGCGGAATTACCGAACCGCGCGAGCACATAACGTTGCCGTAGCGGGTGCAGCAGACTTTAGTTTTGCCCGAATTGCGTGAGCGCGCAACCGCAACCTTTTCTTCAATCGCTTTTGTTATGCCCATTGCGTTTATGGGGTAGGCGGCTTTATCTGTTGAAAGACATATAACGCTTTCCACACCCTCGTCAATAGCGGCGGTCAGCACATTGTCCGTTCCTATAACATTTGTGCGCACAGCCTCCATAGGGAAAAATTCACAGCTCGGAACTTGTTTTAAGGCGGCCGCGTGGAATATATAGTCTACGCCGTGTATGGCGTTTTTAACCGACTGTAAATCACGCACGTCGCCTATGTAAAACTTTATTTTATCCGCAGCCTCAGGCATTTTAGCCTGAAACTCGTGACGCATATCGTCCTGCTTTTTCTCGTCTCTTGAAAATATGCGTATCTCGCCTATATCCGTATTAAGAAATCGGTTAAGCACAGCATTGCCGAACGACCCCGTTCCGCCGGTTATCATTAAGGTTTTGTTTTTGAATAGTGACATATTTATCTCCTCCGATTATTCACTTACAATATGTAATTTACACTTTATTCTGCTTAATATATTTTTCCTTTCTTCTTTTGAAAAAGAAAGAAACCATAAGCATAAAAAATACATTATTGATATACAAACGCCTTTCATACCCAAAACAATCCAACCGCCTTGGGATATTAAAATGTTCAAAATAATCCCCGAAAAAATCATTATAATAAAAGGTATAATCATCTTTAAGTAGCACTCTTTTATAAAGAGCTTTATATTTATTCTCATAACCTTTTTACATATAACATGATATAGAATTGCTCTGAAAGAATAAGCAATAAATATAGATATGCAAGCACCTATAACATTAAAGAAGCTCGATAGTATAAACGAACATATCACGTTCATAACACCGGTAACAACAGCAATATAAGCTTGTAATTTAACCTTGTTTCTTACTATCATTGCAGTGTTTGCAATTTGTAATGAATTAAAAAACATTCCGGGAATTATAACCATAAGTATTCCGATATAAGCAGACATATAATCTCTGCCCATCCATAGGTCTATAAATGATTTGCCTAAAACCGAAAAACCGCCGACAATAAGACAGTTTAAGGCAAATTGAAATTTCCCTACCTTTAGCATCAATGGCATTATGTCTGCATCGTCACCGTTTTTAGTGTAAATCCGTGAAATCTCAGGCATAAACATTCCGTTTATAGCAGTTGTAAAGGTAAATGTATACCCCTCTATTGTTGTAACAATGCCAAACACGGCAATATCGGCCGAACCGGAAACAATTCCTAATATAGAGGGTGTAATATTAAATATAAGCCTTTGCGCTAACGAATTTACCGTTGTCCACAACGAAAAGCTGAAAATACTTTTGTATACATTTTTTGAATCCTTTTTGAAGCATACCTTAACCGGAGTGGTAGATTTAATTACGATGTATTTATATATAATTATAATAATTCCCGAAACTGCATTTACGGTTACAAGCGCATATAACCCGTATCCGCGCCATAATGCAAAAATCATCAACCCGATATTTAAAAAACGGTAAATTAAATCCGCCGCTTTCAGTTGTATAAACTTTTCGTATGCAGTCATTATACCGTTTAAGGTTATAAACGGGAAACTGACTATTGCATATAAACCGGCAATAATATATACAACCTTAAATTTGCTTAATTCCTCAGGCGTTAATTTAACATATATCTTATCAAGAAACAGGTAAACAGCTATAAATACAATAAATATTATTGCGCTTATAAATAAATACAGTTTATAAACAGCGCCTAAAAATTCATTAATTTTTTTCTGATTTCCCTCTGAATTGTACTTTGATACAAACCTTGCGGTTGCAGCGCTTAATCCGAAATCAACCAGAAAAAGTGTTATCAATGAATTTGCCAGCGTAAATAATCCGTATTGGCTCTTTCCGATTTGTTCTATCATCCATGGGGTATATACAAGTCCTGCCAAAATATTTACTATAATTGACAGATATGACAATATTGCCCCTAACTTAATTTGATTCTTAATACGTATCTCAACCTTTATATCGAATTTTCATTAAACTATTTTATACGAAATAATTTTTTAAGTTTTCTTTTTACGCTTTTTTTATCTCCGTATTTTACGGATAGTAAGAATCCCTCAACTTGCCTGTAGAAATTCACAAATGGGTGTCCACATCCCATAAGTCTAAAAAGTTGTTTTCTGTACTCAACATCCTCCATAACATAATCCGGATGCTTTAAAGGAAAATCTATTTCATAGCTTTTCATTGTAAAAATTTTTCTTAAGCCTTTCGGTATGAATTTTAAATCCGATGAGCTATGAGTGCCCCCTTCAGCAGTTTGACCAACATTTAATATCATATTATATTTCGGCACAATATTTATAGTATTTTGAGTAAACATATTATATGATAGTATAGATTCATAATGCGCACGTCCGCTTTCTTGATGACGAAGTGCAGTTTTAATATAAGAATTCATTATATTTTTACTTGCATTAGAAGTTTTAAATTTTTTCAACATTTCAGGATTATTGAGCATAGGATATGTATCTGTCCATTGTTCAATTACTCTGCGCCAGCTTGCCCAACCCCAAATTGAACCCGTGTAAGAGAAAAAGTAATCTGTATCAATATTCTCATATGATTCCAAATTGTTCATTCCGCAAATTATGTTGATTCGTTCATCATTTTCATACCTGTCAAGCAATTCCTTACAGAACGGAAAAAAGGATTGCGAGGGAACATCGTCATCCTCAAGAACAATACATTTGTCAACGATTGAAAAAGCCCACTTTTGTGATATGTATTCCGAAGGGTCGCAACCCACATTATCAGTTTGATAAAATTTATATACTTCACATTTCCAGTCTATATCCTCTGCTATTTCACGGCATTTATTTATACCTTCTAAATCATTTGAATTTCTTGCACCGTCCTGATACAAAAATAATTTACTCGGTCGAGCCAATTTTATCTGTTCAAAAACTTTTTTAAATGTGCTTGGTCTGTTAAAGAAAATAAGCAAAACGGCAACATCATTTTTATACTCGAAGCTACCATTTATTGTAATAGGATTAATATTTGAAACACAAGTTCTGTTTATCATAAGACATACCTCCAACAAGCCGTATTTTTTAATTATTTGCCGATATACTTTTTTGTTTAACAGCAATTATCTTGTCATATAATCTAATATATTTTTCTATTTGCCGCGTCATATTAAATTGTTCTTCTGCGTATTTTCTGCATTTTTCACTGTAAAATGCTTTTCCTTTTGTTTTTATCTTTTTATAAGCTGTTTTTAAGCCTTCAATATCTGAACACGAAACCAAAACACCGCATTCTTCTGTTACAAGCTCAGAATTCGCTGTTGAATCGAAAGCAACAACAGGTGTTCCGCAAGCCATAGCCTCAGCAACAACATTGCCGAAGGATTCCTCCATAGAAAGCTGCATAAAAACATTTGCAATCGAATAATAATTTGCAAGCTTTTCTATAGAATCAGTAGGAGGTACGGATATAATATTATCGGGCAAGTTTTCAATATTCATTTCCCCAACAAGAAGTATAACTTCATTTTCATCTAATAATGAAGCCAATTTAATAAAGTGATCTATTCCTTTGCTATGATGCCAAGCACCGGCAACACCGAGAATTATAAATTTATTTTCCAAATGCATATATTCAATCAATTTTTCATCCGGTTTGTAACAAAAAGCATTTAGATCTATTCCGTTATAAATGTATGTACATATTTTAGAATTTTTTAAAAATGATTTTTTAGCTTCATTGATTATCCATTTTGAAACGCCGACTATGGCTAAATTTTCAATGCTGTTGTAATATGTTTTTTTATCGTTCCACATTTTATTTGTTCGGTCAAAAAACCAAGTAGGTATATCGCTTTTTAATTTCGGACAATCAGAACAGCCATACTGCCATTTATAGCAATTTGAAATTGTATAGTGAGTACATTTACCGGTGTAATTCCAACAGTCATGAAGTGTTTGAACGGTCGGAATGTTACTAATCGCCAAAAATTTCAAAAGCATATTTATATTAACATAGTTTGAATGAAGATTATGAAGATGAACGACATCCGGATTTATTTTTTTAATATATTTAATCAAACTGTATGTTTGAAAAGTCGAGCCATATCCTTGTTTCCCAGTTATTCTTGATTTTAAAGAATGTAACGCTCTGTCAATTTTATTGCCGATAGCATATTGATCTTCTGAAAAATCACATCCAAGAGCACACGCTACATACGAGTCTATGCCATGCTCTGTAAAGTAATTGTGCATTTTCAAAATTATTCTGCCGGTGCTCCCGTTTTTATAAATGGCATTTATTTGTAATACCTTCATTATTTAAACCCTCGCTAAAAGCCTTACGCTATTTAAATAAATTTTTTATGTCCTTGCAGAATTCTCTGTCTAATTCCGAAATAACAGCTTTGCCGTTATAACTGTCGTTAGTATCAACAGAAATAATTGCCTTTGCTATTTCCTGCGGTATTTGCTTATTGTAATAATACATATACTTCCCTATTGCCGAAGCTTCAATAGCCGGTATTTTTATACTGACAACCCTGAGTCCATTAGCCATATAAGACAGCACCTTTGACGGAAATGATGTTGCGTTAAAGTCCGCATCCGGGTTTTGCGTGCTAAGCCCTATATCGCAGCTTTGAATAAACCTTATATACTCTTCACCCGATAAAAGCCCGTCATAGGTAACCGCAGCCTTGGTCTTTTTTGATACTTCGGATATTTGATTTTTAATATTTTCTTTTTCCTTATCCGAACCGAAGCCTAAAATATGTATATGATATTTTTCCGGCAGGAACTCCCCTGCTGCTGCTGCTGCTGCTGCGCCTCCTTTTCGCGGGTCTAACGTGCCGGCGTATACAATATGTATTTTACCGTCGTTAAATATTTTTTCCCGCGCAGGCTCTGCTTTATATGTTCCGTGAATTATAGCCTCAGGTTTTCCCGATTTGTTTATTAAATTGCTTAACAGCTTTGTCGGAAAAATATACGCTTCAGCCGATTTTAGAATTTTCACTTCCTTTTTTCTTAATCGTTTATTACCGATAACATCCGAATATATCTCCTCAACCTCAAAAACAAGTCTGAATTTTTTAAGTCTGTGTGCAAGGTTAATCAGACCAAAATAACCCAGCGAATGATAAACAATAACGGTTTCACTTTTATTTACGTTTTTTAATATCCAAACTAAAAATTTTAATTTATCAATAAATCTCGATATAACCCTTATAATTCGGTTTTTGTGCGGTTTGAGATTGAAATATTTAACCCAAACCCCCTCTCTCAGCTCGATATACTCATCTGTTTTAATGGTATCTGCAACCGATGAAAACGATATGATTTCCGCCGAACCAGTTATATTTGCAATAACGTCGGCAATATAATCCATTTTATTAACGGCTGCCAGAGTGCAATTAGCTTTATCCGCTCTGGCGCTGTCTGCATAGTATCCAAAATATTTCATTAACAATCTCCTAAATAAAGAAAATGAATATTGCCGCTTATGAAAACAAACAGAAATATCATATATAAAATAAACTTTATTTGAAACACATATAATGCTCTGCTGTTTACTGCCAATAGAAGCTGTACTGCGGATCGCTTTTAAATATTAAAAATACCAACAATACAGTTATGAACCCAGAGACAATAATTTGACTTTTTTTATCAAATACACTTTCAATCAATTCCGGAATCAATAATACAAGATAAATCGAATAATACTGAACAACTCTCATAGCACTCGGTTCAAGCCAAGTTAAAGGCACAAAAAATGTTGCTAAAAATAAAGCATTGTAAAGTCGTTTGTTTTGTTCCAAATTTAAATCCTTCTTATAAGCAACAAAGGAAAGTATTAAAATTAAAAGCAATAAAAATGTAAATGTATATGTACCGGCACCCTCATAGTTTTTTGAATAATCATCATAACCGGATATACCGACAAAAAAACTTTTTATTTGGTTTTTAAATATAAAAGACAGTAATATTAATACAGTCCACATTGACAGAGTTATTTTGTCAACTTTGATTCTGCTTATAAAATAGAAGGGCAGAAAAACAAGTGCTGAAGCATGAATTGTTGATGCAAGTAAGGTTATAATTACAAACGGTATAAGCTTTTTTTCTTTTATCAGCCTATCGCCAATCAAGACCACCAAAGCGGTTGAAATAGTTTGTCTGATTCCGGTAATTGAGAAAAAAGCATAAAAAAGGCTCGAATAAAGTATAAAGCTAATAAGCGGGTTTCTTGATTCCCTTATTATCCAGATTGTAAACGGAAGCATGAAAATAACAGCAACAAAAATAAGAAACAATTGATAATCCTGTGAAAACGATTGAAATAGCTTTACAAACAAATTATATCCCGGATCTTTAATATCCTTATGATATAAGTATTTGTCTTTAAAAATCTGAAGCAGGCTATTTAACGATATGCCCTTTACATTTTCAAAAAACTGCTTGTATGCCAATGTATCGGCACCTACCGATATTCCGCGTAGTCCCGAAATTAAAATCCATAAAATTCCGCATATACCGCAATAAATTTCTTTTTGGGTATGCAGTAATCGCTCATTTTTGAGGTCTCCGTTAATCGTATAACCGCCTAATAAGCAAATGCCTAAAAATATTTCAACAAATATATTTAAATAATAAACCATACCTACTCCTTATCAGGGCTTGCATAAGAACATAAATCTTCAAAAAAATCTTTTCTTATATCGTTAGCCTGATGATTCTTCAAACCATACTCCTTTGCTTTTTTAGAATATTCAATAAGAATATCCTTATTTTCCAGACATTTATTTAAGGCTGCAGAAATATCCCGGTAATTATCAACGCATATTGCAATATCATTGTTTTTAAGATATATATATCCGGCATGTTTTTTCCAACAAACAGCCATTACCGCACAGCCGCTTGACATACAGTCTATAATTTTTGTTGAGAACGATAATCTTGTCAATAAACGATATCTAAGACTGAAAGCTTCAACGTGCAGCGCTATGTCACTGTTGAGATATTCATTTTTTAATTGTGCCTGAGATATTGAGCTGTGAACCCGGCAGCTTCTTCCGTCATTTAAAAGTGCCTGCTGTTTAGAAGTTAAATTACTTCCTGTATATATATCTAATTTCATTTTCACAGTTTCTTTATTGATTATTTTTATTTGTTCTGCAATTTTAGCCAATGTCTTCCATCTTCCGCAATAAATTCCACCGGCATAAATTAACCTTATCGGACTGTTTACTGCTCGCTTTTCAGGCACAGCAGTAAAATCACCGCTTTTTTTTAATATCTTCATATTACAATGAAGTGCATTTTCATACTCCCGCTTTTGCTCATCTGTCATTGTATAAATCAAATCGTATATTTTAAATGTTTTTCTCATATTATAACGAAGGATAAAACGGTTAAGCCAGTATATAGGGTCTAATCTGAATTGGTGCAGGCTATAATTATCATCTGAAATATATGAAATAACAGGAACATTGGCAATTTGCTTTGCATATCGGTCAATCGCCAATAATTCATGCGAAGCATAACAAGGCGCAAATATTATATCGGGGTTGAAATTTTTAATAAAGGCTTCAAGTTCGCAATTTTTCCAATCGGAAAATTTCCAAATTAACGACCGTATAAAATAAAAAATTTCCAATCTGTGATTTCTGAAAAAATTATAAAACTTTTTGTTCTCTTGTTCGGCGGTAACTGAATTTTCCGAAGTATCCGATGGGTATTCATTGTATTTAAGCGTTTTACCTATTTTTTCCTTTTTAAGTAAATTGCGAATCATCATTTTATCGGTCATTTGATAGTAATTCTTACACAAGTTATTCATGGGTTGCCCCGGGAAACAAAAAATTTGCGCAAATTCATAACCGGAGTCCTTAAAAATATTGCTTAATACATTACCTCCGTTATTGTCGTCACGCCAAACTTCAGAAGAGATTATTAATATTTTCATTTTAACATTACCTATTTATTTTTATTGATCTATAAATGTTTAACAGCAAGCTTATTATGGTTATAGGCAATACCCGTGCATATCTTAGCAGAAGATTATTAGGGTATTTCAGCATATACTTATATACTTTAAGCTTTTTTTTGCATTCTTTTTTTTGGTTTCTGTTTAAATTATTATAGACTAACAAAGCGCATGCATAATGCCAACCCAATAACCTATTAAAATCATTGGCAATATATTTATAACTATCATCTCTTAATTTGTTTTGCCAAAGACCGATCGTATATAATAAGTCATCTATGGATTTTGCATCCGCAGTACCGGTAATCGAATCATTTCTGTATTTTAAATACACATAGAAGGCTTCATTTATAGCGCTGAATGTATCAGCCTCAAGATAAACCTTAATCAGCCAATCTATATCCTCCGCTTTTATTCCTTCTATAAAATACAACTTCTTGTTAATTAACATTTTTCTTTTAGTGACAGTGAGCCAAGCCGCTCCGGGGAATAAATTGTTTTGCAACAAATACTTAAGCGTTTCTTCCTTCGATGCGTTCTCCATAAACCCAACATCATAAATTCGATCACATACTTTTTCTTTGTTTGTAATGCAGGAACGTTCAATATTGTTATATACGAGTACATCGATGTCTTCGTTTTTTAAACTATCATAAAGATTCATAAGTGCTTTTTTGGAATTCCAAAAGTCATCACTGTCAAGAAATAATATATATTCTCCGGTAGCGATATTGATTCCGCAATTTCTGGCAGAGCTTAAACCACCGTTAACTTTATGCATTACCCTAATGCGCGAATCTTTTTTTGCATATTCGTCACATATTTCAGGACACCTATCTGGAGATCCATCGTCAACCAAAATTATTTCAAAATTTTTATATTCTTGCTCTATAACACTATAAATACACTTATCAATATATTTCTCAACATTATAAACCGGAATAATAATACTAAAATAAGGATATTTATCCATAAATTTGCTCCTATAAATTTTTTATGGTACTTTTTACTACTTCATTTTTATCAAATATATTTTTCATACGTTGACGGGCTAATAATCCCATATGTTTTTTCTCATCATAAGAAAGCTCGGTAAATTTTTTCATTACTCTATACAAATCTCCTGAATCCCTTTTTTTACACAAATAACCGGTAATTCCGTCTTCTACTGCCTCTAAGCAACCGTGTATGCTGCTTGTAATAATAGGTCTGCCCATCGCAGAGGCCTCAAGATTTGTATTAGCCATACCTTCGTGCCAAGACGGGAGAACAATACAGTCAGCCTCCTTAATAAAAGGTCTTACATCATTCTGTAATCCCTGATAATTGAGCCATCCTTCGGATTCGTATTTAAGAATCTGTTTTGAATAGTCTTCCTCACATTCTCCTACTATATTTAACATACAATTTACCGAATTCTTTAAAAGCATCTGCATAGCCTCAAACAACTCATCAATCCCCTTTTCCCTCATTACCCTGCCTATGAAAAGGAATTTTGTTGTTTCGCTGTCTATAGGATAATCTTGAACATTAAAATAATCCAAATTAACCCCTGCCCCGTTCAGCAGGCAAGCTTGGTCGGGCTTTATTACTTTTTTTCCAATAAATAATTGCTTATTCTCGATGTTTTCAAAAAAAACTGTTTTTGCTTTCTTCAATCCTAATTTATACATAAATGTAATAAGACTGTTAAATAACCCATTTTTTTGAAATGCCGTACCGAGACCTGTAATATTAACATCATACTGTATCCTGAAAAACCTGCAAGCAAGCCCGCCGTATATGTTGGGCTTTATGGTGTATGTAATAACCAAATCGGGTTTTTCCTTAATTAAAACTGAGCAATACTTAAGTAATAGCCTTAAATCCTTAAAAGGATTCATGCCTCGCCGTTCTAATCGGGTTTCAATGTAATCACATCCGATTTTTTTGAAATACTCCACATTTTCTCCGTAGGGCAGAGCTACAATAACCTGATTATTTTTTAATAACTCATTTATAAGTTCTTTACGAAATCTGTATAATCCTATATGATGATTTGCCAATATCAAAATTTTCATTTTTTCACCGCCGGAACTCCTATATAAGTCCCGCTTTCCGTAATATCCCTTATCACAACCGCACCCGCGCCGATAATGCATTTTTCACATATAGAAACATTATTTATTACAGTAGCCCCTGCACAAACAAAGCTTTCCTTACCAATCTTTACATTTCCCGCAAGGTGAGTCCCGACGGAAATATGTGTGAAATCTGCAATATCACAATCATGGTCAACCGAGCTGCAGGTATTTAATATGCAGCCCTCGCCTATACGGCTGCCGGAATTTACAACCGCACCAGCCATAATAACAGTCCCTTTTTCTATTGTTGCATTTGCAGATACGGCGGATTTTGGGTGTATGAGCGTTGCAATTTTTGCTCCCGATTTGCTGAGCTCTGTAATTAAGCCTTTACGCAGCTCATTATTGCCGATTGCAACGAAGAACGAATACCCGTCAATATATTTCTTAAAATCAGATATTCTCCCGATCACTTTATCATTATCGGATTTTTTATCATCTAAAAAGCTTACGGAATATCCTAATTGTTCTGCTATTTCGGCAGCAACGCGTCCGTGCCCGCCTGCACCTAATATAATCAGTTTTTTATTATTCATAAATCGGTTCTTTCTCTTTTTCATTTGTGAAATTACCTTTAAATTCTTCCATAGTCTGCGAGGTATTTGAGCTTATTCCTTCCCGAACCAATACAGATTTTACGGTTTCAAATATAATCCTTATATCCGTTATAGCAGAAATATTTTGAATGTAATCTATATCAAGCTCGAATTTTTCTTCCCATCTTATAGCGTTTCTGCCGTGAGCCTGGGCTAAACCCGTAAGTCCGGGGCGAACGTCATGCCTGTGTCGCTGTCTTTCGGAATAAAGCGGCAAATATTTAACAAGTAACGGTCTCGGTCCTACTATTGCCATATCGCCCTTTAAGATGTTTACAAGCTCAGGCAATTCATCAAGCGATGTAGAACGCAAAAACTTCCCGTATTTTGTAAGCCGCCTATTATCCGGGAGTAAATTTCCGTCCTTGTCCTTTTCGCAGGTCATTGTTCTGAATTTTATCAGCTTAAAAATCTTTTCATTTTTACCCGGTCTTAACTGCGTGAAAAACGGGTTGCCTTTCATTGCTATCGCCCCGATAACCGTTAAAATAATCAATAACGGTGAAAGCACTACAATGGCGCAAAACGAAAGAAAAAAGTCCATTGTTCTTTTTATGTACTTGGCGTATATACCGTTTGATACATTTACCTCTTCGGTCGGTTTTATTTGTGTTTCTGTCATTGCAATTCCCCTTAAAAGCAAGACCTTATTATCTCAATTACCTTTTCCTGTTCCTCGGCGGTCATTTTAATATCGCTCGGCAGGCAAAGTCCTCTGTCGAATATATCCATACCCGCATCAATTCCGCCGCCCGCTATGTAAGCGTTGGTTTTGGCTCTGCCGTTGCCCTCTCTTGTTACAAAACCGTTCATACGGTATATCGGCTGCATATGCATAGGCTTCCAGATAGGTCTGCCTTCGGCGTTGTACTTCGCCAGTGTTTCAAGTATCTCGGTCGGGCAGGATTTACCCTGTTCCGTTATGTAGCAGGCATCGTTATCGCTTCTTACCTGCTTGCACATAGCGTCCTTATCGATAATCAGGCAGGAAAGCCAGAAATTGGGCTCGCTGTTTTTCTCATCATACGGGTTCATAGAAACGGGTAAGCCCTTTAAGCCATCTTTATATCTTTGGTAGATTTCCTTTTTAAGCCTTATATGCTCTTCAAGGTAGGGGAGCTGACCCCTTACAACACCCGCTATAACATTGCTCATACGGTAATTGTAGCCTAATTCCTCGTGCTGATACCACGGTGCGTTTTCCCTTGACTGGGTTGACCATTTTCTTGCCTTTTCCGCGGCTGCCTTACTGTCTGTAAGCAGCATACCGCCCGAAGAGCCTGTTATTATCTTATTGCCGTTAAAGCTGATTGCGTTGTATGTACCGAATGTACCGGTTTCTCTGCCTTTATATGTGGCTCCGAATGACTCTGCCGCGTCCTCTATCATTACGGCGTTGTGTTTTTTGCATATCCCGGCTATTTCGTCCATTTTGCCGGGCGTGCCGTAAAGGTTTGCAACCACAACAACCTTTACTTCGGGGTATAGCTGGAACGCTTTTTCCAAAGCCACAGGGTCCATATTCCAAGTGTCGTACTCGGTATCTATAAACACCGGCACGCCGCCCTCATAAACTATCGGGTTTACCGTAGCGTCAAAGGTCATATCGGTGCAGAAAACCTTGTCGCCGGGCTTTATTCCCGCAAGCTTCATACAAATGTGCAGCGCCGCCGTACCGGCAGACAAAGCCACCGCATATTTGCAGCCTATTTTCTCGGCGGCAATGCGCTCAACCTCGTTAATATTTTCGCCTACCGTAGACATCCAGTTTGTGTTGTAAGCCTCGGTCATATATTTAAGTTCCTCACCGTGCATTGTGGGTGAAGAAAGCCATACTTTGTTTTTAAAAGCTTCCATAAAAATTCTCTTTTCAATATAAATTTACCGAATATACATTAAATCCGTTCGCCGAATGATAAGCTTTCACCGGCATAATTTTGCCTTGTCGCTGCGTTTTTTACCTTAATCAATCCTATATCATCAAGCTTTTTTCTTCGTGAGGGGCTTAATGTATCGTACTTTTCTCTTTGATGGCGTATCCAGCGCCCGATTTTGCAGCCGTCTGCCGTGGCATATGCTACCGGAATATTCAAATTTCCGTATTTCTTTTTATAATCGCACACTGCCGCATACGATTTTTCCCAACTGTTATCGTGCTTTGAACTCCAGCACATACCGATTTCATTAAGACGGGCAATCTGCACGTCTGTCAATTCTGCCGAGCCGGACCGATTTCCCTTATAAATTCTTTTAAGCTTTGCGATCCATGCGCCGAGACGTATTCCGTCCGCCGATGTGTAGTATGTCGGCACCTGAAGATTTCCGTTTTGCCGATAATACTCTAACGCCGCCTGATAATTCTTTTCCCAAAGGTAATCAGGCACGTCCCACACCATACCGATACTATTCAACATTTCGGTTCTTTCGGGGGTTAAATAGGACGAATTTATTCCGCTTTTTTTATAGTTTCTAAGCTGTGCTATCCATCGCCCCAAGCTGACGCCGTTATAATCGTTATCGCTGATATTGACAAGCAAATTGCCGTGTTCTTCATAAAACCGCCTTGCAGCGGCATAGTATTTTTCCCAGCTTAGATCTCTTATTCCTTCCCAACGCATACCGATTTTATCAAGCTGCTCTATTTGTTTGTCCGTAAGCCTTCCGCAGACCTTGCCGGCTCTTACCAGTCTTTGCGTATTTATCCAAGAGCCTAATGCGTATCCGTCAGGCGTTACATATCTTTTGGTAACCTCAAGATTTCCGTTTAATTCAAAATACTGCCGCGCCAGCCCATACATTAAGTCCCAAGAGGCTGTAAGCACCGTATTAAGCTTGCTGAAAATCTCACGGCAATCGCGCACCTCGTCAAAAATCTCAAAATGCTCATTTATAATATTTTCGTCTCCGCCGTGAACGCGGTAATATGCTGTGGCAATCTGCATTTCTTCTTCAATAGCGCCTATGCTGTAAAGATTTTCTATATTAAGCACAACATCGAAAATAACGGGAGTGCTCTTTTTGCCCGCCGACAGCGCGCGCCCGATCTGCTGCTTATAAATAATCGGAGAAACAGTGGAGCGAAGAAGTATAACCCCGTCAACATCATCAACGTGTATACCTTCATTGAGCATATCTATTGAGTATAAAAGCTTTAAGTGTTTGCTTACATCTGCCTTAAAAGCAGAAAAAGCCTTGCTTGTAGCAGGGTCGTTTGAGTATGCCTTGTATATATGCGGCTCGGTGTCTACCTTAGCAAACCATTCTTTTGCCTTATCCGCCATTTCGTTCATATGGTCAAAGCTCGCGCAGAAAACTATGTATTTGCCGTCTCTTTTCGGCATATGCTTTGCAAACACCTTGTCAAGACCGTCTGCCTTATCAAGCGCCCTTTTTAAAGCGTCAAGGTATTTTTCACCCTCTGCCCTTACAGCCTTTGACTTTGCATTTCTGATTTTTTGCTCATATTTTTTAAATTCATTGCCGTAACCGAAAACAGACAGCACATATTTCGGCGGATTTAAAATTCCTCTGACAATTGCTTCGCCCAGCGTCATTTCCGAAGCTATGTTTCCGTCAAACAGCTCGTCTGCCATATCACGCCTGTTATCGAGATAACGTATATTGGTTGCCGTCAACCCCAAAACAGGAATATCGGAATATATATTTAAAAGGCGGTTAACGCCCTGTCCCCACATTTCGGCGCCGCAGCGGTGAAATTCATCTAAAATTATGTAATCGGGCTTTATTTCTTTAAGCTCGGTATCGCTCATAAGCATAAGCTTTGCATAAGTAAAAAAAGCAATGTTATCCGGCACGGCAGAACCTGCTGCCGTAAGGTTTTCACACTGCGTTTTAAAGATGTATTCACCTGGGGAGAGCCAGCATATTTTTTTATCGGCATTATCAAAGCACAGCTTAAAGGCTATAAAGGATTTACCCGTGCCTGTCGGGTGGATAACGGCGGCTTTGCCTGTTTCTTTAAGCATTTTTGCGGCTGAAATGTATGCAGTCTCGTTATGCTCAAAAAGCTTAATACTGCTGTTATCAGCCATCTAAAACGCCGCCCTTTCTTTTTCTTAGAACCCTTAATTCCAAGAACAGTAATTATATGCAATTATTTTATCACAATATAATATAGTTGTCAATTATTCACCATAAAAACACAAAATATTTGAAATAAAATTGCAAAACTCGGCGGCGGTCGAGTCTTTTTTTATGTTATTTTTTCTTTAAGCCGTCAAATTTTCAGTCAGACATTTTATAATAAAATCAACAAATTATAGGAGTGTTAAAAAATGTCAAAACGAGGAGAAAACATATATAAAAGAAAAGACGGCAGATGGGAGGGCAGATATTTGAAAGACAGTAAAAAGTACGGATATGTTTACGGTAAGACATATAAAGAAGTTAAAGAAAAGCTAAATTATGCAAGGCTGAATACCGAAAAACAAAAAGATAAAACAAAGCTTGCCGTGCTTTGCGACAACTGGCTTACGCGCAAAGAGCAATACATAAAGGAATCAAGCTTTGTTAAATACAAAAGCATACTGGAAAGGCATATAAAGCCGTATTTTAACGAAATTCCCGTAAATAAGATTGATGAACATACAATTGAAGCCTTTGCAAAAAACCTGACCGTAAAAGGTTATTCGGCACAAACGGTAAAAATTACACTTTCGGTTTTGGAAGGTGTTTTTTTGTATTTTAAAATAGATGTTTCGGTGAAACGGATTATTCCCAAAAAATGTCAGAAAGAAATACATATACTAAGCAGTAATGACCGCTTAAAATTTGAAAAATATTTACTGTATGGGCAAGACGCATACAAAATCGGGATATTATTATCTCTTTATACCGGAATAAGAATAGGTGAATTATGTGCTCTTAAATGGGAAGATATAGACCTTAATGCAGGAACAGTGAAAATAAACGCTACCTTACAGCGTATTCAGGACTTTAAGGGGATTTCCGGCAATAAAACAAGAATAGTTATAACCGAGCCGAAAACTCCCTCGGCAAAACGAACGATACCCTTGCCCGATTTTATAATAAAAAGGCTTAAAGCTGTAGATCCGAAAAACGGCTCGGCATTTCTGCTCACGGGAACCGAACGCTTTACAGAACCGAGAGCACTTACATATGTATTTAAAAAATATCTTAAAGAAAGCGGCGTGCCGGATATAAATTTTCACGCCCTTCGCCATACATTTACCACTCGGTGCATTGAATATGATTTTGAGCCAAAGGCTCTTTCGGAAATTTTGGGGCACAGCTCTGTTAATACCACCCTCGGAATTTATAACCACCCGTCTCTTGAATACAAAAGGGAAAGCATTAACCGATTAACGCATTTTTAACCGTCAGAATAAGCCGTCAAAAAAGCACGGAAAGCCGCTGTTTGGCAGTTTTCCGTGCTTTTTTCTTGAATTTAAGGGTTCTGCGAAAACCTATGAGACCTTGTTATTTAAAATAACAAAATAGCTTGTTTACTGAAATCCTGCACAAACTTCACCTGATTTCTTCTAATGTAACAACTGTACCGTTTCCAAAATAAAAAGCATAGTTTGATGATAATAGGAAATATGTTATTGCTTCGGCTTGAAAATTGTTTGTAATCTTTGATAGGTTGCTGTATCCGTTATTGTGAAGTTGTATTCTGTTTGAGTTACTTTTATTTAGCCCGAAAAATGTTGTATTAAGCCCTTTTTTTGTTCTTATTGCTTGTATTGTATACCCCATTTCATTTATATTTAAATTACTGGAGTTTGTATCAATTAAAAAGCCGGCATTTCCATTATACGTTCCTATTAAAGAATCATATATCGAATTTAAAGGATTTTCATTTCCAAAAGAGTCAGTAAGGTATAGGTAGTTTATACTTTTGTTTATCGGAATAATAAATTGAGTGCCTGATAAAATATATCTTTGAGAATACGGATTTAGCACATTAATTTTAATTGAGTCAACACCTGCATCTCTCATAGCAAAAGTTGTTCTATTAGCGGATATACTTTTAAAATCTACCGGATGGTTTTCCAATAGAGTAAAATCGGTATTGCTTAATTTGAAAATTTGTTCTATTGCTGTTGCATATCCGTCAAGCAATTTCGTTAACTTAAATTCTCCGTTAGAAAGAGGACTGCCGTCAATGTCCTTATGCGTTATATAATATGTGCTATTTTCCCATGTTTCAAAGCTTTCATTTAATGGTCCGACTATTGTCGGTTGTGTATCCCATATTGGTGTGTTTACTTCAATGCTTTGTCTTAACGGGCTTATTGCTTGAGCCACCGCTATGCCGCTTTGAGCGTTTCGGGAATTTTGCGAATAAACTTGGTCAATGTTTTCAACAATTCCGTTTTCACCCTTTTCACCTTTCAATCCTGCCAACTGCTCCGAGGTAAAATCCGCATAGGTAAAGGCGTCGCCCTTATCACCTTTGTCACCCTTATCGCCTTTATCTCCTTTAACGCCCTGAACGCCTTGCTCGCCTGTATCGCCTTTTTCGCCCTGTAACCCGCGCGGGCCTGTATCTCCGACATCGCCCTTTTCACCTTTTAGCAGTGCTAACTGTTCATCGGTAAAGTCGGAGTAAACGAATGGATTGCCTTTATCACCCTTGTCTCCTTTATTGCCCTTATCACCCTTAAACACGCCGTTGTCTGCATCTGTTCTGACAGATTGTGCCAACTGCTTTGTTGCGTTTGCAATACTAACAAGCTGTTCGTATTCCGTTGGTGTAGGCTCCGACGGCTCGTCACCCTCTCCGTAGCCGCTTTCCGTTACTTTTACTCTTGCCTGCGGAGTTGTTGCCTTGCTTTCTCCCAAGACACCGAACACCGACACCGTAAATTGCGGAGCCTTTATAACTTCATACGGTATGTAACACTCGTTTTCGCCCGTGCATAATTCACTGCTTTCGTCAAGAACCACACTTACCGTTTTTTCGCCGTTTCTGAATACGGCGGTTTTTTTATATCCGTTCCAGCTTTCAGGGAAATTAAAGCTTATTTTTTCAAATAAAACGCTGTCGGCAATGATATTGTTGTGCGCTATAATCTGCCCATTATCAAAAATTTCTACTTTAATCATTTTTTCCTCCAAGATTTAATGTATATCAAAACGGCGGTATATATATCCTCCTTTCGGTTCGCATTTTATTTTGATACCATTGTAGATAAAGAGGAACCAAGCGAAATTTGTAAACATAACCGAAAAATAAATAGTCTCGGCTAAATTTAGGCAACAACAAATTTTAACTGAGGTTTCAATATTACGATATTTTTTATACAAAAACCTGCCCTTATTTTAAAATAAAGGCAGGATAAAAACAATTATACGCTATTATTTTTTCATTTAAAATTTACACCGTTTTTATAGCTGTTAATTACCGAAAAGCAATTTTATCCACCTATAAAAATCTCCTCTTCCACCCTTGCGCAAAGGTAATGGTATACGGGCAGGTGCAATTCCTGCACCTTAAAGGTATCGGTTTCGGGCACGCATATGCATATATCGCATATACTTTTAAGTTTTCCGCCCGTTTTGCCTGTAAGCCCTATTGATAGAATAAAAAATCAGCACGGCAAAAAACCGTGCTGAAACTCTTTATCAACGCAATCGGGTACATATTTTGCTTATTTTAAATGCTCCTTACCGTTCTTCATTCGTACATATCCCGCAATGTAACAAGTTTCACCTCACCTTTATCGCCGAGCGACTGCAGCCCTTTGGTAAAACCGCTCTTTGAAAAGATGTAGTAGTGATACTTTTCGCCTTTTCCGAAGACCTCGGCACAGTGCTTCAAAAGTTTAAACTCATCAACTCCGATAGGCTCATTGCGATACTTGCAGGAACCGATGATATACTCTTTGCCCTCAACAGGCGTGCCGACAATATCAATTTGAATTTCCTTTTTCTCCTTTGCGTCATTCCCCCACCATTGACCGATATTTGAGAGTACGATCGGAAGATCCTCTGCATAAAGAAACAGGTATTCCTTGCACATCTGCTCGTAAACAAGACCCATATAGTCAGAGAAATTTCTTTTGATCACACTTTCATAGATTTTGTCGATGTGCCCCGCCGTAATTGCCGAAGCATTCTGCGGAACAAACCGATACCAAAAGCGAAAGAAATTATCACCGATTGCATAAATGGTTTTTTTGCCTGCCTTTTCGGTAATCGGAGTTTCTTTTTTTAAAATTCCGAGGTTTAAAAGCACTTTAAGATATTTTGCGCAAACTGCCGATTCTATTCCGACCTTGGTTGCAATTTCATTTGCCTTGGAGGCTCCGCCGGCAATTGCCGTAATCACAGAATTATAGATCGCCGGCTCGCGAAGCTCCTGCTTTAAAAGATTTTCCGGTTCCTCATAAAGGTAACTGGAGGTATTAAAGAGATTTTCTTTCAAAGCAACATCAACATTACCCTCGACGTCCAGCTTATTGATATAATGCGGAATGCCGCCTGTAATACCATAAATAAGCGCCTGATTCTCGTCCGTCTGTTCGGGATTAAAAACAGTCATTTCCTTATAGGTCAGCGCCTGAAGCTTATATTGTCCCGTTCGTCTGCCGTACAGCGGACTTTCATACCCAAGCACCTGATGCTCCATAAAGCTCATAGAAGAACCGCAAAGAATAAGAAACAGATTGCTGTTTGCCCATGTATGGTCGATAATATGCTGCAAGCGGGAAGAAATAGATTTATTCGCTCTTGCGAGATACGGATACTCATCAATCACAAATACCAGTCGCTCTTTTTCTGCAATGCGTGTGATCTCAGCGAAAGCAGCATCAAAGCTCGGATATACGGGGGCGGTTTCCGCATTCGGGTGTTCCTTTTCATAAATTGCTTTGGAAAGTGCCTCCAGATTTTCTTGCGATGTTGCATTCAAAGCCGAAAAGAACACCGTAGGCTTATTTTTGCAAAATTCGTTGATCAATGCCGTTTTACCGACGCGGCGTCTTCCGTAAACAACAAGACATTCAAATCCGTTTTTTGCATAACGCCTATTCATATCGCCGAGTTCTTTTTCTCTGCAATAAAACATATGAAACACTCCTTTGCAAACTCATAAGTTACTAACTCATAAGTCAATTATATATCGATGTTTGAAAATTGTCAATAATATATGCTGTAAAGTTTTAATTATGAACGCAAAAAATCCCGACGAGTGCGGAAAAACCGAGCTCATCGGGGCTATGCTTTTTACGGATGGATATTTAAGATATATTTTGCCGATAATTGTAAACTTATTCCATGTATCAAAATCAGCACGGCGTGAAACCGTGCTGAAATACTTTATTTATGCGGTTATGCTGCCAACCACACAAATAATGGATTTGTAAGATAATGTCTGTTTAAAAACATAACACAATTGAAGAACCGTTTATTTAAAATACTTTACAGCCGAGCGGAACATTTTAATATCGTAATTTCCGGGAACGTTTTTATAAAGGTCGGCAGCATATCTTTCAGAGTGACCCATTTTACCGAACACTCTGCCGTCGGGCGAGGTTATACCCTCAATCGCATAGTAAGAGCCGTTCGGGTTAAAGTGAATATCACTTGTGGCTTCTCCATTTTCATCCACATACTGCGTAGCTATCTGCCCGTTTTCAGCAAGGCGGTGTATCAGTTCGTCGCTTGCAATAAATCTGCCCTCGCCGTGGGAGATAGGCACGCTGTATATATCGCCTACTTCTGTATCCGTAAGCCACGGAGACTTATTTGAGGCTATACGCGTTCTTACTATTTTTGACTGGTGGCGCGCTATTGTATTGTAGGTAAGGGTCGGGCAGTTTTTGTCGGTATCGATTATCCTGCCGTAAGGCACAAGCCCCAGCTTTATAAGCGCCTGAAAACCGTTGCATATGCCGCACATAAGCCCGTCTCTGTTATCAAGCAGGTCGGTCACCTGCTCTTTAACCGCGGCGCTTCTAAAAAATGCGGTTATAAACTTGCCGCTGCCGTCAGGCTCGTCGCCGCCCGAAAATCCGCCGGGAATAAACACCATTTGCGCGGTTTTAAGGCTGTTTGCAAATTCTTCAACGCTTTTTGCAACATTTTCGGCACTGCGGTTGTTTATAACGAATATTTCAGGCTCGGCGCCTGCGTCGCGCATTGCTTTTGCGCTGTCATACTCGCAGTTAGTGCCGGGGAATACCGGAATTAACACCTTGGGCTTTGCCGTTTTTACTGCGGGAGCAACACAGGTTTCAGCCTTATAAGAAAATGTCTGCATTTCGGTCTTCGGGTTTTCCTTATTGCAGCGGTAAACGCTTTCAAGCTTATTTTCGTAAATTCCGAGCAGCTTATCAAGCCTTATTTCCTCGCCGCTATAAGAAATTTTGCCGTCTGCCGTTATTTCGCCGATTTCTGCGGTATCTGCAATATCCTCTGCCACTTCAAGCAAAAATCCGCCGTAGCAATAGCCGAAAATTTCCTTAACGGTCAAATTATCGGCAAACTTAAAGCCTAATGAATTACCGAAGCACATTTTCATAACCGCCTCGGCTATGCCGCCGAGAGTGGGTGTGTAGCAGGCAACCGCCTTGCCCGAACGCAAAAGCGCGGTTACTCTTTCATAAACATTTAAAAGCGAGGCGGTATCGGGCAGACCGTTTTTATCATAAACGGGCTTTATTAAAACAACCTTATCACCCGTTTTTTTAAACTCGTTTGATACTATGCTTTCGGTTTTATCGGTTGTAACCGCAAAGGAAACCAAGGTGGGCGGAACGTCTAAATTTTCAAAGCTGCCGCTCATTGAGTCCTTGCCGCCTATTGCCGCCGTTTTAAGCTCGGTTTGCGCCTTTAATGCGCCGAGCAGCGCCGCTAGCGGCTTGCCCCAACGCTTTTCATCCTTATTAAGGCGCTCAAAATATTCTTGGAAAGTAAGGTAAACATCCTTAAATTCCGCGCCCGTTGCAACCAGCTTTGAAACCGACTCTATAACCGCAAGGTAAGCGCCGTGGTAGGGACTTTTCTCGGTAATAAACGGGTTGTAGCCCCACGCCATAAGCGAGCAATCGTTCGTGTGCTTTTTCTCAACCGAAATTTTCTGCACCATTGCCTGTATGGGCGTCAACTGATTTTTTCCGCCGAATGGCATAAGCACCGTGCCCGCGCCGATTGTGGAATCAAACTGCTCTGAGAGCCCGCGCTTTGAGCAAATATTAAGGTCGCCCGCCAAGGCAAGATAGTTTTCGGTAAACCCGCCGTTTACCTTTTTCTCGTAAGGCTCGGGTTTTGAAACAACGGCGGTAATATGCTTTTCGGCGCCGTTTGAATTTAAAAATTCACGGCTTATGTTAACGATTGATTTGCCGTTCCAGTTCATTACAAGGCGGGGTTCTTCCGTTACGACAGCCACGGGCACTGCCTGTAAATTTTCGCTGTCAGCAAGCCTTAAAAATTCTTCTGCGTCCGCAGGAGCTACCACAACCGCCATTCTTTCCTGCGATTCGCTTATTGCAAGCTCGGTGCCGTCAAGTCCATCGTACTTTTTCGGCACGGCGTTAAGGTCAATTTCAAGACCGTCCGCCAATTCTCCTATTGCAACCGAAACGCCGCCCGCACCGAAATCATTGCAGCGCTTTATCATACGGCAGGCGGTGGGGTTTCTGAAAAGCCTTTGCAGCTTTCTTTCCTCAGGGGCGTTGCCCTTTTGCACCTCTGCGCCGCAGCTTTCAAGCGATTTTAAGGTGTGCGATTTTGATGAACCTGTAGCGCCGCCGCAGCCGTCGCGCCCCGTTGAGCCGCCGAGCAGTATTACGGTGTCGCCCGCGGCGGGTGTTTCGCGCCTTACGTTGCAGGCGGGCGCCGCGGCTATAACCGCGCCTATTTCCATACGCTTTGCGGCGTAGCCGTCGTGATAAATTTCGTCCACAATTCCCGTAGCCAAGCCTATCTGGTTACCGTAAGAGGAATAACCGTCTGCCGCGGTGGTAACAATTTTTCTTTGCGGCAGCTTACCCGGCAGCGTTTCAGATACCTTTTTAAGCGGATCGGCAGCGCCTGTAACGCGCATGGCGCCGTAAACATAAGATCTGCCCGAAAGCGGGTCGCGTATTGCGCCGCCTATGCAGGTTGCCGCCCCGCCGAACGGCTCTATTTCGGTGGGGTGGTTGTGGGTCTCGTTTTTAAAGAGCAGCAGCCAGTCCTCATCCTTGCCGTCAACATTCACCTTAATTTTAACGGTGCAGGCGTTTATTTCTTCCGATTCGTCCAGCTTTTCAAGGCAGCCCTTGGCTTTTAAATATTTAACCGCAACGGTTGCAATATCCATAAGGCAAACGGGTTTTGTTCTGCCGAGCTCTTTACGCATTTGAAGATAATCGTTATACGCGCTTTGCAGCAGCTCGTCCTCAAAAACCGCGCCGTCTATATGTGTCAAAAACGTGGTGTGGCGGCAGTGGTCTGACCAGTATGTATCAATCATTCTGATTTCGGTCATCGTGGGGTCGCGGTGTTCGGACTTAAAATAATCCTGACAGAATTTAATATCGTCCGTGTCCATTGCAAGCCCGTATTTGCTTACAAAATCGGCAAGACCTTTATTATCAAGCGCGGTGAACCCGTCAAGCGTTGCCACGGACTCCGGTATATTGTATTTTAAGACAAGCGTTTGCGGTTTTTGAAGCGCCGCCTCGCGCGCCTCAACGGGGTTTATAACATACTTTTTAATCGCTTTCAGTTCTTCCGCGGTAATATCGCCGTAAAGCATATAAACCTTTGCAGTGCGGATAAGCGGTCTGTCGCCCTTTGATATAAGCTGAATACACTGCGCGGCGGAGTCGGCGCGCTGGTCGAACTGACCGGGAAGATATTCCACAGCGAAAACCGCCGCGCCGTCGTTTTCAAGCTCCCGATATGTATTATCGAGCTGCGGCTCTGAAAAAACGGTGTTTACCGCGTAATCAAAAAGCTCTTTCGTAATATTTTCCGCGTCGTATCGGTTAATTACACGAAGTGAAATAACGCTGTTTATCTGCAAAAGCGTATTTATATCGTTAAGCAGCGCTCTTGCCTCTGCCGCTAGCTCCTTTTTCTTTTCTGTAAATACACGGTATACCATATCAGTTTTCCTTTCCGGCGTTAAGCGCCTTTAAGCCTATATCCCTGCGGTAAAACGCATTTTTAAACGAAATTTTTTCTGCTTTTTCATAAGCCGCGCAAAGCGCCTCTTTAAGCGTAGGTGCGGTTGCAGTAACGCCTAACACCCTGCCGCCGGAGGTTACAAGCCTGCCGTCCTTAATTTCTGCGCCCGCAACATAAACGCTGTCTTTAACGCTTTCGTCCATTTTAATTTCAAAGCCCTTTCGGTAAGCTACGGGGTACCCGCCCGAAGCTATGATAACGCAGGCGGCGGCACCGTTTTTAAACCGTACCTCGGTTTCCTTTAACGTGCCGTTTGTAACCGCGCGCATAACCGTGAAAAGGTCGCTTTCAAGCAGCGGCAAAACCACCTGCGTTTCGGGGTCGCCGAAACGGCAGTTGTATTCTATTACCTTAGGTCCGTCTGCCGTCAGCATAAGCCCGAAATAAAGGCAGCCCTTAAAGGTGCGCCCCTCTGCATTCATAGCGTTTACCGTGGGTAAAAAGATTTTTTCCATACACTGCTTTGCAACTTCGGGGGTGTAATAAGGGTTCGGCGCTATTGTCCCCATACCGCCTGTGTTAAGCCCTTTATCTCCGTCCAGCGCGCGCTTGTGATCCATTGATGAAACCATGGGAACTACCGTCTCGCCGTCCGTAAACGAAAGCACGGATACCTCGGGGCCTGTTAAAAATTCCTCTATAACAATCTTTTCGCCGCTTTTGCCGAAGACCTTATCTTCCATAATATCGCGCACGGCGCGTTTTGCCGCTTCCCGCGTTTCGGCAATAATTACGCCCTTACCGAGCGCTAAGCCGTCCGCCTTAATAACGGCGGGCAGCGGCGCCGTTTCAAGGTATGAAAGCGCGCTTTCGGGGTTATTGAAAACCTCGTAAGCAGCAGAGGGTATGCCGTATTTTTTCATAAGATTTTTTGAAAAAACCTTGCTACCCTCAATAATCGCCGCTTTTTTATCGGGTCCGAAACATGGTATACCCGCCTTTGTAAGCTCGTCCACCGCGCCGAGGCACAGCGGGTCGTCGGGCGCTACTACTGCGTAATCAATTTTATTTTCGGCTGCAAATTTAACCTGCGCCGCTATATCGGTAGCGCCTATATTTACGCAAACCGCGTCGTCGGCAATTCCGCCGTTACCGGGCAGTGCGTAAAGCTCGGTTATTTCTTTACTTTCCTTAAGCTTTTTAATAATGGCGTGTTCTCTCCCGCCGCCGCCTATTACCATTACCTTCATTAAAAAAACTCCTTATCAGTGGTGGAAAAGCCTCATGCCCGTAAACGCCATTGCAATGCCGTATTTATTGCAGCAATCAATTACAATGTCGTCACGAATTGAGCCGCCCGGCTCTGCAATATACGAAACGCCGCTTTTATGCGCGCGCTCTATGTTATCATCAAACGGGAAAAATGCGTCAGACCCTAAAGATACGCCCGAAATGCCCGATAAATAATTCTTTATTTCCTCATCGGTCAGCGGTTCGGGGCGGGTTTTAAAGTATTTCTGCCATATGCCGTCGGCGCAAACGTCCTCTTCGTTGCGGTTTATAAAACCGTCTATAATATTATCGCGGTCGGGACGTCTTATATCGTCCTTAAACGGCAGTTCAAGCACTCGTTCATACTGCCGCAAAAACCAGGTATCAGCCTTTGAGCCTGCAAGACGGGTGCAATGCACGCGCGACTGCTGCCCCGCGCCCACGCCGATAGCCTGACCGTCAAACGCAAAGCAAACCGAATTTGACTGGGTGTATTTAAGGGTTATAAGCGAAATTATAAGGTCGCGGCGGGCGCTTTCGGGGATATTCTTATTCTCAGTCACAATATTATTAAGCAATGAATTATCAATTTTAAAATTGTTTCTGCCCTGCTCGAAGGTTATGCCGAAAACCTGCTTGCGTTCTGTCGGTTCGGGAATATATTCGGGGTCTATTTCAACTATATTATAGCCGCCCCTACGCTTCGTTTTTAAAATTTCAAGCGCCTCAGGCTCATAACCGGGGGCAATAACACCGTCGGACACCTCGCGCTTTATAAGCTCGGCGGTCTTTTTATCGCATATATCCGAAAGCGCCACCCAATCCCCGAAAGAGCACATACGGTCGGTTCCCCTTGCCCTTGCATACGCGCAGGCAAGCGGAGAATCGTCAAGCCCCTCTATATCATCAACAAAGCAAGCCCTTTTAAGTTTATCGGACAGCGGAATACCAACCGCGGCGCTTGTGGGGCTTACATGCTTAAACGAGGTAACGGCGGGCAGACACAGCGCCTCTTTAAGCTCCTTTACAAGCTGCCAGGAATTAAACGCGTCAAGAAAATTTATGTAACCCGGCTTGCCGTTAAGGATTTTAATGGGCAGATCCGCTCCGTTTTCCATAAATATTTCAGCGGGCTTTTGGTTTGGGTTGCAGCCGTATTTCAGTTCAAACTCTTTCATTTTTTATCTCCCGTTTTTGTTTATTATCTTATCGGTGTACTTGCCTGTTTCAATATCGGTATAACGCACATAAAGCGAAATTTTGTTTTCCACATTCAGGCTTTCCCATATTTCGCTTGCAAATTCCTCAATATCTGCCTTAATATTTACCCTGTGCGGTTCGCCCGTAAACGTAGGCAGCGGGTCGCCGTTGCAGTTATAGGTGTGTATAAAGTGCCCAAGCCCCGCAATCGACGGATAAGAATAGGTGTAACGGCAGCAGTCAGAGCCGTTTTCGTCTATGCTTTTTAATATACTCATTTCATAATTAAAGCCGTTCTCAAAATAAAGTATGCCGCTTATTCTGGGGGTGAAATTCGGCGCGTCCGGCTCAAATTCACGGGTTTCAAGCGATTCTTTAAAGCTTTTGCCATCACTCATTAAATTATATACCGTGTCTGTTTGGTCGCCGTTTGTAACAATAAGACTGTTTTCCGTTTTGCGAACGGCATTGTAAATTATAAGCGACGGGTCGCTCACCTTTGAAACGTCAAAAGGCTCGGTTTTAAGCGTTTCGCCTGTCTTTACAAACACGCGGTTGCGGCTGTTTTCGCTCCTGCCCATAATAAAATACGCGCACACCGCATTTTTCTTATCGGGTGATGTTCCTATAACTATTCCGCGCCCCGCATACTCGTTGTCTTTTAAAATGGCAGATATATCGTAGGATTTATATACGTTCATTTTTTTGCTCCTTAATTTCTTTGCAAACCTTTTCGGCAGCCGTAGGAAGTATTATCCATTCGGCGTTTTCCATAACCCGCTTTTGCAGAATTTCGGGCGTGTCGTTTTCTTCAATATCAACCGCCTTTTGCATTATAATTCTGCCGCCGTCGGGTATTTCGTTAACAAAATGCACCGTGGCGCCCGTCACCTTAACGCCGTAATCAAGCGCCGCTTTGTGAACTCTAAGCCCGTAAAAACCCTCGCCGCAAAAGGACGGTATAAGCGACGGATGCACATTTATTATTCTCTCGGGGTAGCGCTTTACGAAATCCGCGCTTAAAATACTCATAAAGCCCGCAAGCACAATAACCTCGATTTTTTCTTTTTCCAGCGCGTTTAAAATACTTTCTTCAAATTCCTTTTGCGAAAAGCCCTTTCTTTCGCAAATCGCGGTTTTAATTCCCGCGTTTTCCGCCCTTTTAAGAGCGTAGGCGTTTTTATTGCTTGAAACCACAAGCTTTATTTCGCCGTTTGTTAAAATTCCGCTTTTTTGGGCGTAGATCAGCGCCTGCAAATTTGTTCCGCCGCCCGATACCAGCACAGCAATATTTACTTTATTATTCAATTATAACACCCTCGTCGGATTTAATAACCGAGCCTATAATATAAGCGTCCTCGCCGTTCGCTTTAAGAATTTCTATTGCCTTTTCCTTGTCCTCGTCTGCTACGGTAACGCTCATGCCCACGCCCATATTAAAGGTGTTGAACATATCTCGTTCGGGAATATTGCCCTTTTCTTCAATAAGGCGGAATATCGGCGGAATTTTAAGAGACGCTTTATCAACCTTAACCGAGTAACCCTCGGGCAATGCGCGCGGTATATTTTCGTAAAAGCCGCCGCCCGTTATGTGCGATACAGCTTTTACATTCACCTTTTCAAAAAGCGCAAGCATTGATTTAACATAGATTTTGGTAGGCTCTAAAAGCGTATCGCCGAGCGTTCTGCCGCCGAGTTCTTTAAGCGGAGAGGTAAGCTCGCAATTTTCAATGTCAAACACCCGCCGTACAAGCGAAAAGCCGTTTGAATGTACTCCTGATGAAGCAAGCGCTATTACCGCGTCGCCCTCTTTAACCGTGTCTTTTTGCAGCATTTTCTTTTTATCCGCTATTCCCGTGCAGTAGCCCGCAAGGTCGTAATCGTCTTCGGGCATAAGACCGGGGTGCTCGGCGGTCTCGCCGCCTATAAGCGCACAGCCTGCCCTCACGCAGCCCTCAGCTACACCGCTTACTATTTCGGCTATTTTTTCGGGATAATTCTTGCCGCAGGCAATATAATCAAGAAAGAAAAGCGGCTTTGCCCCGCAGCAGATTATATCATTAACGCACATTGCAACGCAGTCTATACCTATGGTATTGTGGCGGTCAAGCAGCATTGCAAGCTTAATTTTTGTGCCTACGCCGTCGGTTCCCGAAACCAAAACGGGGTCTTCAATGCCCTTAAGGTCAAGACCGAAGCAACCGCCGAAGCCGCCCACATCGTCAAGACAGCCTGCCGTTTTTGTTCTTGCAATGTGGCTTTTCATAAGCTCAACCGATTTATAGCCCGCGGTTATATCAACGCCGGCGGCGGCGTATGACTTTGACTGTGAATTATTCATTGCCGTTCTCCTTATTTTCGGAAATTTTACTTTCAAATCTGTTTTTCCTGGGGGCAGACGGTATTTCGGTCGGGTATTTTCCGTCAAAGCAGGCGGTGCAGTATCCCGTGCCGTGAACGCCCTTTGCAATCTGCTTTACGCTTTCAACGCTTAAATATCCGAGCGAATCAACGCCTATAAGCCTTGCTATTTCATCAACCGAGTGCTTGCAGGCTATCAGATTTTCCCGCGAGTCAATATCCGTTCCGTAATAGCAGGGGTTCATAAACGGCGGTGCGGACACGCGCATATGTATTTCCTTAGCGCCAGCCTCGCGCAAAAGTCTTACTATTCTGGCGCTTGTAGTGCCGCGCACAATTGAATCGTCTATCATAACGATTCGCTTGCCGCGTGCCACCTCGGCTATGGGGTTCAGCTTTATTTTAACCTTATCCTCGCGGCTTTTCTGCCCCGGGGCTATAAAGGTTCTGCCTATGTATTTATTTTTTATAAAGCCTATTTCATAGGGTATACCCGATTGCTTTGAGTAACCTAAAGCCGCGTCCAGCCCCGAATCGGGCACGCCTATTACCACATCTGCCTGCACGGGGTGCTCAAGCGCCAAAAAAGCGCCCGCCCTTTGCCTTGCGGTATGCACCGAGCAGCCGTCTATTACCGAATCGGGGCGCGCAAAATAAATGTACTCAAAAACGCAAAGCGAACAGGGCGCTTTTTGGCAATGGTCTTCAATGGTTCTGACCCCGTTTTTATCGAACACCACTATTTCGCCCGGCTTTATATCGCGTATAAATTCCGCTCCCACCGCGTCAAGCGCGCAGCTTTCGGAAGCCACAATGTATCTTCCGTCCTCTGTTTTGCCGTAACACAGCGGGCGGAATCCGTTTTCATCACGCACGGCAATAAGTTTTGAGGGGGACATTATAACCAGCGAATACGCGCCCTTAATGCGGTTCATTGCGGCGTTTACCGCCTGCTCTATTGATGGGGCGGTAAGGCGCTCCTTTGTTATAATGTAGGATATTACCTCGGTATCGCTTGTGGTGTGGAAAATTGAGCCTTCAAGTTCTAATTCGCGCCTTAGCTCCCCCGAATTTATAAGGTTGCCGTTATGCGCCAGCGCCATTTTGCCCTTTATATGATTTACCACAATAGGCTGCGCATTGCTTCGATCGTTTGAGCCGGTAGTACCGTAGCGCGCATGACCTACCGCAATATTGCCCTCTCCAAGCCTACCTATTATTTCGGGTGTGAAAACGTCGTTTACAAGCCCCGTATCTTTGTAAGCCTTAAAAACGCCGTCGTCGTTTACCACTATCCCGCAGGATTCCTGCCCGCGGTGCTGGAGTGCGAACAAGCCGTAATACGCAGTGCTTGCAACGTCGCTGGTCTCACCCGAATATACTCCGAATACTCCGCATTCTTCTCTTAAACTGCTCATTTATGCCTCCAAGTATCAGTTGCCGAAAACTCTTTTCATCATTTCGTTGTATGCGTCTTCTACTCCGCCCATATCGCGGCGGAAACGGTCCTTATCAAGCTTTTCGTCAGTGTCTGCGTCCCAAAAGCGGCAGGTATCGGGCGATATTTCATCGGCTAAAACAATCGTGCCGTCCTTCAGTCTGCCGAACTCAAGCTTAAAGTCTACTAACTTTACATTAAGCGAGAGGAAATACTCTTTAAGAATATCATTGATTTTAAAAGCCATAGCCTTAATTTCTTCGATTTCCTTTTTGGTTGCAAGCCCTAAAGCCAAAGCGTGGTAAGAATTTATAAGCGGGTCGTGCAGATCGTCGTTTTTGTAAGAAAATTCAATAGTAGGCTCTGCGAATACAATGCCCTCCTTAACGCCGTAGCGCTTTGCAAACGAGCCTGCCGAAATATTGCGTATTATAACCTCAAGCGGAACGATTGATACCTTTTTAACCACCGTTTCGCGGTCGTTAAGTTCCTCAACAAAATGAGTGGGAACACCATGCTTTTCAAGCAGGCGGCAAAGATAATTTGACATTCTGTTATTTATAACGCCCTTGCCGGTTATTGTGCCTTTTTTAAGCCCGTCAAGCGCGGTTGCATCGTCCTTATAAGATACTATTACTAAATCGGGATCGCTTGTAGCAAAAACCTTTTTTGCCTTGCCCTCATACAACTGGGTTGTTTTTTCCATTTTAAATTCCTCCGTTAATTAAACTCTTTTTCTATTGCCGCATTTTTTTCAAGTACCTTTTCGGCGTCGGCTTTGCGCTTTTCTTCGAGCTTTTCTGCCAAATCGCCATCGGTTACGCTTAAAATTTCTATGCACAGCAAAGCGGCATTAACAGCACCGTCAATTGCAACCGTGGCAACGGGAATACCCGAAGGCATCTGTACGGTTGAAAGCAGTGCGTCAATACCGCCTAAATTACCGGATTTTATGGGTATGCCGATAACCGGCAGAGTTGTGTTTGCGGCAACAGCGCCGGCTAAGTGCGCCGCCATTCCGGCAGCCGCTATAACCGCCCCAAAGCCGTTTTCGCGCGCCGTTTTACTGAAACGCGCCGCTTCCTCGGGCGTGCGGTGCGCCGAAAAAACGTGTATTTCAAACGGCACCCCAAATGAGGAAAGTGTATCCGCCGCTTTTTTTACAACCGGCAAATCGCTGTCGCTTCCCATAATTATTGCTATTTTTTTCATTTTATCCCCTCCGGAATCAAAAAGGGCATACTTGTCCTTTAAAAAAGGATAAGTATGCCCAGACGGTCGGCGTTTAAGCTTTTCGGTCCACGTGGTGCTCCACTTATCCGTCAGTCCCGAAAGCCATTTCGTATAGCGTAATTATATCATATCGGCGACATTTCTGTCAAGCAGCATTTTAAATTAAATAATGTTCTTCAGTTTTTCAAGCCAGCAGATAACATAAGAGGCGAAGCAATGATTGCAGCTGGCGCCGGTATCGATGTTTTCCCAAAGGGTTCCGGTTCTGTCTGCCATATAGCCGAAGAATCCGACAATATTTTTAAGAGCATCTTCCTTAAAGCCCGCCCTCATTAAAATTTCCAAGCGGAGATAATTGCCTATGAATGCATTCGCGGGAGCGATTTCGGGATAATCGGTATCACGGTTTCGTTCCGGACCGAATTTGTGAAGCAGTATTTCAAACAGCTCGCCGTTACGCTCGGGCGTTGCAATCCCGAAAAAGAAAGCATAATACTGACATACCTCTGTTGAGTCGGATTTTGTTTTAAGGATTCCGTTTTCCCTCACGGCATGGTCACGGAAAAATTTGCCGTCAAATGATTGCCGGTAAACAGTTTCGCGTATTTTTTCGGCTTTTTTGGAAAGTTCGGGTAAATCATATAGCTCTGAAATAGCCGAAAGCATTGCGGAATACAGCATATTGGAGGGATAATTAACTCCGTCGGTCAAATCATTTGCCCGCGACCATTCCACAAAGACCCAGCTTTCAAGATTCTCAAGCAGACCGTCGCTGTTTTCAAATCGGCTGAAGTATTTAAGGAGTCCAAAAGCTTTTGTTTTGAACCGCTCAACCATTTCACGGTCTCCCGAACGGTCAAGATATTCGCGAAGCTCTAAAAAAAGCCACATAGCCCAATTAGGAATAAAGGAATTCGGCGTATGATCCGCAGGGTAACACATCGGTATCATACCGTCGGGAATGTTAACATATTTTTCTTCACAAAGGAAATTTTCCAAAAAGTCATGTTCAACAGAAGTTTCACCGCAAAGCAGGTATTCCGTTCTTCCCGAAAAAAAGCTGTCGCAAAGCCAACCGGCGCGCTCACGCGAAGGGCAGTCCATAAACAAATCAACACTGCCCTGACGGAATGTTTCAACAGCCGCGTCTGCAATTTTGCAAATTTCTTTATCACCGAATTTCGGAGTGTATTTTAGCGGCGGATGTTTGTACTCAATCATAAAAATCTCTGCCGCCGCATCCCCGCCGTATACCGCCGCCTGCAGGTATTTGCAGGTATAAACCTCAAAAAATCGGAGGGTTCTTTCTCCTGCCGGCAAATCGAAAATTGCCGCATTGCAACATGTTCCGCGCAAATAATCCACACGGTCTGCGTTGCTCAATATTTCATCAAACATAATATACAGCCTGATCGGGTGCTGAGATTTTATATTTATTGCTATCATTCCGGTTGCGTTATACGGCAACTCGTAAATACCGTATGTGCCGTCCGAAAGTATTTTGTCTTCGTTTAAAACAGGAGTTGAAAGTTTAAGCTTTTCACATTCGTCTGTAATCATTAATTCGGGGTTTTCAAAAAGATACTCAGATTGCTCGTTTTTTGCTACCAACGCATCAAAAGCTCCGTTGCGCCAATAGCTTTCGCGTTCCGAAAAAGAAAATTCTCCGCCTGAAATCCTTTTTGCCGCAGTTTTTTCATATAATGGGTACGGTGTGTTTCTCTTTAAATAATTCTGCTGCGGCATAACCGACAGCGGTTCTGTCCCCTGCACAGTATCAGTAAAATATGTGTCGCCGGATATAATGCGGTAGGACTCCGCAAACGGGCGCTGAAAGCTGTAACGCTGTATTTTTTTTATATATTCCGGATTAATACGCGCAGTAAAATCGTTGCCGGTATACGCCGTCACCCGTCCGTCCGTCAACAGCTCCGCAGTTAAAAAGGAATCCTGCTTGATAAGGTAATAGCTGCGCGCGTTATAGCCGCAGACCTCTATAATTACCGTATTCTGTTCACGGTCGGCAAACGGGGTAAGGTCAATTTCATCCACACGGAAAAACCCGCGCCCTGCACGTGCGGGACCGTAGCAGACAAATTTACCGTTTACCGACATTTGATAAATACCTGAGGTGGCAATTTTTGCGGTGACGGATTTTCCTTTTCCCACAGCCGTTTTAAACTGAACCCTCAGGTTCATTTCCTTTTCCCTGCCCGTTACCCAAACGGGCACTGCTTTTTCAAAAAAAACGCTCATTTTTTGTCTCCCTGAAATTATTGCTCCGAGTACATTTCCCTGTACCTTCCGGGTGTTATACCGCTGTATCGCTTGAAAATTCTGATAAAGGTGTTGGGGTTTTCATAGCCTGTAAGGTATGTTACCTCCTGCACCGATTTCCCGCCGACCGTCAGCAATTCCTTTGCCTTTTCAATACGCACTTTATGGATATAGTCAAGCAAGCCGTTCCCGGTCTTTTTTATAAACTTAGCCGAAAGCGTTCGCGGATTCTGCTGCATCATATCGGCAATAAACGAAACCGACAAATCGGGATTGGCGTATTCGCGCTCCACGATTGCGGCGATCTCGTCCACAAAATCGACCGTATTTTCATGGCTTTTTCCAAGCGTAATTATTTGCTCAAGCGTTTCGTAAAATTGCCGCCTCAAAATTGCAGGATCTCTGCAGTAAAGAATATAATCTATGCGGTCGCTCATAGCGTCTATTAAACTGTTTTTATCGGAATCGGCAAAATATTCCCCGCAGGTTCTCAAAAGTTCATAGCACTGCAGTGAAATGAACTCTGCCGAAACCCTGCTCCCATGGCTTTTTTTATCAAATATCCAATCTATTGATTTACGGGCGCCGTCATAATCCTTGGCTTTTATCAAATTCAAAAAATGGAATTTTGATTCTATAATACGCGCATATTCCGACTGCTCGTTCCGTTTACCCGAAATATCTTTGAATAAACACACGGTTTCCGATGAGTCAAGCGCAAAGTCCAAAGCGGCACAGGCACGATAGTAGGAGCGCGAAACCGCCGTAAGCCCAAGGCTGACGCTGCCTATTCCTGCGCATACCGTGTGTTCAAATTCCTTTTTGCAAACCTCAATAATCTTCTGTGCGGGCAGCACCATATCCTGCGCTTCAAGCGCGGAATCGGTTGAAAACAGGCATACTATTCTGTCGTTCAGCCGAGTTGAAACACAATCGCCGTAATCGCACAAAATGTTTTCGGTAACAAACTGCATAAGCGCATATTCCTGCTCGTTCTGTGCATTTGCAGGCGAATCTTTTAAATCGCATATTTCAAAATTTATTACAATAAAGCACCTATTTTCAACCGGAATACCCACGCGCTCCAATTGTGCGGTTTCCGCCTTTGCATCAATAGGTGCGCGCGCGGTAAGCAAATCGTTTAAAAGCTTTCTGCGCATAACGGTGCGCTGATCGTCGTTTTGCTGCTTTAACTGATTAACATAGATCACCTGACGCGATACAATTCCCTCTATTGAGGATGGATCTTTTATGATTATTCGGTTAAGATCTCCGTCGTCGGGCTGCTCCAGTATATTTTTAACATTGTGCAGGGTGCGGTTTTGGAAGAATAATATCCATGCCAAGTACAAAAGCAGCAGCACGCATATAATTATAATTGCAATTATAACCGGTATACCCGATCCGAACTGTGAAAAAAAGCTGCCTGTTTTTTTCCCCGAAAGGAAAAGCCTGTACGGGCGCTCTGTAATTCTGGAACCGTAAATTTCCAATTGCTCGCCGTCGCTTGAAACAAATTTGTTCCCATTATAACCAAAGGTGAGCGACGTGAAACGCACACCGACAGGTTTTACATCATTTCGGGCAGAAAAAACATATTCGTTTTCGCGGTTTATAACGGTTATGTTTTCATCCGACGGAAGATTTGAAACCCCGAGCATAGTACGCAGTGCCTTACGCTTAAAGTTAATAAACATAAGACCAAGCGGCGTTCCGTCCTTTGTTGAAATGATTTGACGCACATAACTAAAGTTGTCAATTTCCCGCCAAAGGCTTGAAGAAACCGGCTTATTAAGCACCGACAGCATATACATATCGGCATTGTTTTCAAAAAGCTTTAAATAGGCGCCGTAATCCATAGTAAGGCAATCCTTAAAAACCTCCGGATCAATCTCCCGCCGCGAGCATACAGAAAGCACACGGTTTTGCGAGGAGGTCATTAAAATCACATTGTCAACAACAGGGAAAGAAGAAATGTATGCGGTCAGCAGCTTCTCGCACTGCTGTATTTTACCGTCGCGCAAAAGACCCATCTGGTAGGCGGCGTCCTTAGCATAGAACATTAAAGCAAGCTCTGAAGCGCTGTCAATCATTTTATCAAACGAGTTTGCAACACTTGTTACCGCATCGGTTCTTTGCTCGCGCTCGCGGCGTTCATAGCTTGCCGAAACAGAACGGGCAATAATTACAAAAACAAAAAAAAGTAGCAAAACAATACTGGCGGCAACGGAAATCAAGCGGGTTGCGGATTGATTGAACGGAATGGCGCGCAGCTTTTTGCCAAGTTGCTTTTGCAATTTTTTCACCCCATTAAAATAAACGATGCGCCCGATAAACTATTATTATTTTAACCCACAATGCCCGATCTTTCAATCCCTTCGGTAAACTTTTTTTGAACAAAGAAATAAATAAGCATAGGCGGAAGGATGACAAGCAGGCAGCCAGCCTGAACACGGATCATAATAAGCTGTTGGTCGCTTAAAGAAACAAACTCTCCTATAGCCATTGAAAGATGCGATAACGCGACCGTAAGGGTTGAGTGCTTATCGGCAAACATTGTGTTGAGATAATAGTCGTTATAATACCATACGCCCGAAAAAATAAGTCCTGTAAGTAAAATGGTTTTGGCATTCGGCAGCATTATTGAAAAATAGGTTTTAAACGCGCCGCAGCCGTCTATCATAGCCGCTTCTTCAAGCTCCTTTGGCATATTTCGGAAAAACTGTCGGAAAATGTATATAAACAGTCCGCTTCTTATTCCCATGCCAAACATTGCCGGCAGCCAAAACGCAAAGGGTGTGTTTAAAATGCTGATATTTACATCCGTACCGGATATGAGGCGAACAAGTTTCATAATGCCGAGTACGTCAAAATTTGAAAAGCTTACGAACATCGGTATTATAGTAGTTTGCGCGGGAACGATTATTGTAAACAGGGCTATTGCAAACAAAGCTCCCCTGCCCTTGAATTTAAAGCGGGCAAAGCCGTAGCCCACAAACGCGGTTACCGCAATTTGCAAAACCGCCGAAACAATATTATAAAACACTGTGTACCAAAGCGACCGCGGATAATTAAGCGAGACAAACGCCTGCTTTATATTGTTTAAAACAAAATGCTTCGGAATCCACACAATGCTGGTATCCAAAATATCGGCGTCACTGCGAAAGGCCGTGCTGAGCATATAAAGAATCGGGTAAAGAATAACATACGAAAGCCCTATAAACAAACCCAGCCTGAAAAGTGCAAGAGCAATTTTCTCAAGCCGGCGCACCGCAGTGCGGCGGTTTATGGGCTCACTTGCGTACCCTTTTAATTTTAACAAAACAGAATTCATAACGGCACCTCCCCCGCTTAATCGTTCATATAAAATACTTTCCTTGAAAACAGCCCCACCACAATAAACAAAATCAGGCTTATAACAACAAAATATATCCATGTCACAGCCGATGAAAACGAGTAATGCAGGTTTGCCGCCTGCGAGGTCACAAATTCCATTACACCGTTAGAATAGCTTGTAAACGTGTCAATTACGGTAAAAGCAATGTTTACCAATATCATTGGGCTTATCATAGGAACGGTGATTTTCCAAAAGTATTCCCAGGCGGTAGCCCCCTCAACGCTTGCCGCCTCTTTAAGTGAGGGCGGTATTGACTGAAGCGCCGCGAGGAACAGTATTATTTGAACGCCTGATTGCCAAGTCATTGTAAAAATACTGTCGATAACCGAAGTGAGATATTTTATAAGTCCGCTCGGCAATCCCGCCTGCGTTAAAATATCGCCGATAGAAAAGCTGGAAACCATAAAAACCGAGGAAGATCCTGTTACGTCTCCGCTGTAACTGTCGCTGTTGATAATGGAAAGCAAAACGCTTGAGGAAAGCATAAGCGGAAGAAAGAAAATACTTCTGACAAGTCCTCTGCCGTAAAATTCCGCGTTCAGCATTACCGAAATAAAAAGTGCAAATATAATTATTATAGGCACCTGAATTGCAATTTCCTTTAACGCCGCAACTAAAAGCGGAATAAACCGTTCATCGGAAAACAGGGCGTTTTTATAGTAAGAAAGACCCGCAAACCGTGTGTTTACACCGCCCTGAACGATAGTTACATGCGAAAATGAGTACATAAGCGAGGTTAAAATGGGTACGGCAAAGAAAAACAGAAGTCCCAAAAGCCACGGCAGTATAAAAAGATATCCGGTCCGGGCGCGCTTTTGCTCCAAAGACAGCTTTTTATTCATTCTTGTTCCCCCTGCCGAATCAATTTGTAATTCATTGCCGTAACCTTTATGCCCTGCATATCATAATCCGAATTTGTATAATTCGTAATTACCTGCGCGCCGTTTTCAAAGGTTGAAGCGTATACGCCGTCTGCAAGCTGCCGGTGAGAAACCAGCGCCGTTCCGCCCGTCGCCCCGAATATTTCCGAAAGCCGCCTATATTGCTCTGCGGCGGTCGTCAGCCAATCGTTATAATCAGAATTGTAAAGCCCTGAAAGATATGTTCCCTCGGTTTTCTCGCCGTTTTGCGCAGTAAAGGAAAAATTTAGTGCGCTCCCGGTTTCCGCCGCCTTTAGAAACGCCTTTTCGGGATTGCCCGAAAGGTTTACAGGCTCTGTGGAATAGCTGCGGTAACCGCTCAAAACCAACTGATAAAACGGAACGCTGCGGTCGGTAATATCATAGCCGCTGTCCGAAGTGGGGGCGGAAATAATATAATCCGAGGCTTCGGCGGCATAACCGAACGCGCCTGCCGTCAACAGCTCTTTACCCTGCCCCGCAGCATATTCCAATGCCTTTTTAGCGTAATTCAGCGCCTGATCCATATCTGTTGAGCCCTTATGATGATCCGAATAAAGCGTGCTTCCGAGCTCGCGCAGCGAAATGCCCGAAAGAGCCGAGGTGTTGTATTTTTTAAAATATTTTTCCAAAACCGCGCCGTATTTTTTCGGTGCCAAAAGGCAATAAGGCGTTAAGCTTACGTTTTTCAATCCGTTTGAAGGGCTGTAGGCGTATTGCAGCCCCGGCGTTCCGTCCAATGTGGCGGCGGAGGCGCTGTTTTTTGTAAAACCGTTTCCGTTTTGCATAAGGCGCACCGTGTTGACATCGGGCAGAAATGTAACGCCTTTGTCATTGGCATATTCAGCCAGCCTAATAAACTCCTTTTTCCCGCCGAGCTTGCCCTCGTATTTTCCTGCAGTAGGCATTTTGCCCGATACTCCGCCCTTTTCCCAGCCGACATACGAAAAAATCAAATTTGATATTCCGGCATTTTCAATATCGGCTATCATCTTCCGCGCCTGAGAATAAGTGGTAAGCGGCACGGTTACCGTCATAGGAATAAAGCATACCGTTCCCTTGCGGCGAAGCGCCCCGTAAGCGGTAAAGTAAAACGGCAATTTCTCTTGTTTTTCATTTGCCTTAAAATTTTGTTCCTTTTCAAGGTAGGCTCTGTAAGCCGCCGCTACCGAGTTATAATCCCCGGGCGCGGCAGTCAGGTAATAGCGCATGCAAAAATCGGTTGAAATGGCTTGCTCTGAAATTTTGCGCACCGTTTTTGCATTTTTAGAGGAACCGTCCAATACAACCGTTCCCGTAGAACGGTATTCAAACGAAAAGTAAGCGCAGTTATAATTTTTTTTCATTCCCGCGGTATATGCGTTTATGTAAGAAGACCCGTCTCCGCTTTCAACCAATGCGAGCAACCCGTTTCCGTTTCTGCCGATTCCGAAAACCGGGAACTGCATATTTTTCCGCTCCGTAACCAAACGGTCGGGAGACGCCACAACATCATCGCCGTAAATTCGCTCGTGAATTGCGCTGCCCGAGGATTTACCGTTGTTCATTTCAATAATCGTCCCGCAGCCGTCGGGCAGCAAAATAGTGCCTCTGTCGTCAAAGCTGCCGCAGCCGAAATAGGGCAAAGCCGAAATTTCAAGCAGGCGGTTTCCACCTTTTTCCGAAACGCCGTCCTTCGGAATCCTCACCGAAAGATACGAATTGCTCAATTCGTATTCCAGCGTTACCGAAATTTCATCCTCGGGGAAATTGTAAACAAACCTGCACCCATTTTCGGTTTTTGAAAACGAAAGCCCACCCTTTGCCACCGAAGCCACGGCGGAGTTTCTTTCCTGCGGAGAATTTTTTGTATCGTAATACAATATTTCAAGCTGAGCGCCCATAAGCCGCTTTTGCCCGTTGCCTAAGCGCTCGTCGGCATCGGAAAAAACGGGATTTGATTTCCAGCTTATTCCGCTTTTGGTATTTATTAAAGCAACTTCTCCGTTTTCGGCATTTGCATAAAACGACAAATCCCCCTTTGTAAGAACACTCGTCATACCGTCGGCAGGCGCTTCCGCCGCCGAGACGCGGCTGCACGGTGTGAAAATTAAAACCGCGAGCAAAGCAAAAATTGCCGCAAAAGCCGAATACCGTTTCATAAATTGCCTCCTTTAAGCCATACGGCTTTATTAAAGTCTGAACGACATTTCATTGAAAATCGTTACGCAAAACACATAAACGTTATGTAATAAAGTAAAAAACAACAATAAAAGAAAAATAACAATCACAATACCGATTGCAGTGAACAAAAGCGTTACAATGTTTTTAAATATTGTGAATTGATGTACGCTCATTGTGCCTATAAAAAGCAGCAACCCGCTCCAGGCATAAAGCAGAAACATCATTACATAGTAAAAGAACGCTTCCTCATTTGTAAATAAATGCCCTGCCAGTGTAAGCGGAATTGATACCATAGCATACGGCAGCATAGAGTAGCACGAAACTATCCATATTTCGGAAAAACGCCCTTTTCCGTCCAAAAGCGTGCAGAAAAGCCAATTTGAAAGTGAGAAAAGCAAAAGCAGCCCTATACAGCCCGCAAGCGACCATAAAAGATTGACGTCCTCGGTTTTTCCTTTTCTGAAAAGAAAAGCCGAAAGCACCTGATTAACCACTACCGCCGCGCAAAAAAGAGCGCAAACTGCATTTGCAAGCTTTAAAGAGCCCTTACGGTTGAACTTCATTTCTTCAAAACCGGTTACGGGGTGAAACAATATATAAAATAAATACCTTATGGGCGACATTTCACCGTATTTCATACCGTTTCCCCCTTTTCGGAACGAATCAGCCTATACACAGCCTTACCGAATTTTTTAAACATACCCGACTTTATACCGAGCGCCGCTGTAACCGTAATGACAAGCACCGCCGCAAAATAAAGCCCTATATTCTTTTTAAGCCTTTCGTTTCGGTACTCCTTGTACGCCTCGGAATAATGCGTGCGGTCGCCGGCAAGCTCAAAATACTCCATTGCCTGCTTATATTCCCCGAATTGATAAAGCGCTTTACCGTAGCCGAGGTTGGCAAGATAGCTGCCCGCATCATACCGCAGCACCTCCTGCCACATCGGCAGTGATTCCGAAAAGCGGCCATCCATATATACGTCTATCGCGTTATACAAAGCAGTTCCGTATTCCGTTAAGGTGAAAACCGTAAAGCAGCCTTTTTTCCCGTCCAGCACAACAATATCGTTACCGTTAAATGTAAGCGCAACAGGGTCTGCAAAGCAGCCCTTAAAGCTGCCCTGACCGCCGAAAACCGAAAGCAGGTCTCCCTCGCGGCTGTAAAGAAACACCTTTGCGTCGGTCCTGTCCAATGCGGCAAATACCGTTTTTTCGCAAACCGAAATCGATTCAAGCGAGGAATACCGATTTTTTCCGTTGTATTCATAAGGCTCATAATCGCCGAAAAAGAGCTTTTTACCGTCAGTTCCGTTTAAAATGTTGTTCCCAAGGGGATTTAGCTTTTTTATTCTTCCGTCGGGAGATTTTGAGGAGGCTACACAGGTGTAAACAAAATCCTCCTCGTCAATATCAAGCGATGAATATTGCACGGGAACATAACGCGACATTTTTGAGCGCTGCTCCTTTGTGGCAAGCTTTTTCCAAAGATTTTCCGTTATAATTTTAAGCGTAGGCTCAACGGTATTGCTGCCGTAAAAGCCGGTGAAATTAAGATTTTCATCAAATACTACCGCGCCCTGGTAAATTCCGTCGCACAGAACATACAGCACTCCCGTGCCCGTAACAACCAAATCCTCCGGTAAAAATTCCTTATCCTGCGGGAAAAGCTCGGATTCGGGCTTTGTCAATATCCGCCCTATTTCTCCGCCGTTATCGCAAACCAAAATCCGCCTGTTTCCGTTATCGGAAATATAGAGCGTTCCGTCGGCCGATACAAAAACATTTGTCGGAGAATTTAAGGTCTGCTTTTTGCCCTCAAATGAGAACTCGGTGTAAACCCGCACCGTGCGGTACTCGGAATCCAGCTTTATAATACGGTTATTTTTACAGTCGGTGATATAAATATTCCCGTCATTTCCGCTTGTGATATCCGTCGGGGAATTCAGTTCTCCCGTTCCTAAAGCCTTACCGTCTGCCGTAAGTAATGCTGTATAAACATCCGGCGAGTCTGTCGGCTCGTTATATGCGTTGTATGTATAAGTTCGGTACGCACGGGCGCTTACGGAAAGGCTGCCCGTAGCGGCAATAAGCGCCGCAATAATACAGACAATTCGTTTCAAAGCATTTCCCCCTTCCGTTAATCCTTCATTCCGGAATGAGACATAGTTTCCAAAATCTGCGACTGCGAGCAGACGAAGATAAGAATAGGCGGAATCATCAGTATTACCGCCGCCGCGGAAGCCTCTCCCATACGGACAATACCGCCGTCGCTTATTTGGTGCAGCATGGTCGGTAAAACCTTGAGCGATTCATCGTAAATATAGTTTGAGCCCTCATCGTTCCAAACGGTTTGGAACGAGAAAATAATACAGGTGAGCCATGCGGGCTTTACGTTGGGCATAACGATTCGCCAAAATATCTTCAGCGAGCCTGCACCGTCCACCCTTGCGGCCTCAATCATTGCGTCGGGAATTCCCGTAATAAACTGCTTCATAAGAAAAAGCCCGAGCGAAGAGCCTATTGCCGGAAAAATAATTGCAAACTGCGTATCTATAAGGCCCAGCCGCGATAAAACAATATAAAGCGGCAGTGCGGTTACCTGTGTGGTGAACAAAAGAGAAACCACAATAAAATCAAAATAGCCCTTTGAACCGGGAAATTTGAATTTAGCAAGCGGGAATGCCGCCATTGAGGCGAAAATTACGTGCAGTCCTGTTGCAAGAAGTGTCACAAATACGCTGTTAAACAAATATCTTGTAAACGGCACGCGTGACTCCTCAATCAAATCAAAAAGAGAAAGGTAGTTATCCCCTGTGGGGCTTGTAACAAAAAAGCGCGGCGGGTAAATGAATATTTCGTCTACCGGCTTGACGGACTGGATCACAGCATATAAAAACGGCAAAAACATCAGACTGCCGGTTATAATTAAAAATATAAGCAGCGCCGCGCTTCCCGCACGGGAACGCGAAATTTTTCGACTGCCCGTTTCGCGAATTTTACCCTTTTTTTCGGTATTTTTCACATTCAGCATAAGCCCTTCCCCCTTTCGTATATTTAAGCATCGTTGAACCTTCTTAAAACCGCTTTTACTATTTGGTTCATTAAAAACATCATTAAAAACAAAACGGTAGCTATCGCGCAGGCATATCCCATTTCATAGCGGTTATTGCCGTAGTCCATAATATGGGTCACAATCGTAGAGGCGCAGTAATCGGTTGACGGAAAGCCCGCCAAAGCGTTGCAAATAGCGCCGACCGAAAATGAGCTTGAAATCTGCATTACGGCGGCAAACATCATTGAAGGTCCCATTGACGGAAGCGTGATTTTTATAAGCTCCTGAAAGCGGTTTCGTATTCCGTCTATTGCGCCCGCCTCGTAAAGGCTGCGGTCTACGCCCTGCAGTCCTGCAATAAGGGCTAAAAACGATGTCCCGAGAGACAGCCATATCTGCACGACTATAATTATTCCAAGCGCATATTTAGGGTTTGTAAACCACAGCACCGGTTCTTCTATCAATCCGAGCCGCAAAAGTGTGCTGTTTACTAGTCCGTAGCTGTCGCCGCTGAAAATGTAGCTCCAAATCACATATAATGAACCCGATATTGACGGCGCATAGAAAATAAGCGTCATAACATTCCGCATTACCGGTCCGAATTCGTTTATCATCCATGCAAAAAGAATACAGAGAAAATAGCTTATCGGTCCTGTAATAACAGCAAACACAAGCGTATTTTTTAAGGATTTCAAAAAAATTTCATCTTCTAAAAACAAACGGATGTAATTAAAAAATCCGCGGAACTGCGCCGGCTGCAATAAATTAAAGTATGTAAAGCTCAAATAAATTGCAACGCATATGGGAATAACGGTAAAGGTGAGAAAAAATACCGAATAAGGAGCAAGCATTAAATAATTTTCGCTGTTTTTACGGATTTCCCTGCCGAGATAACGGATATTGGATTCTTTTTTCATTTTCCGCTTTCTCCCTTCAATCCGAATTCCTCGCGCTTTCGCTCAAGCTCATTATTAATTTCGGTGTTGTATTTATAAAGCACCTCGCGCGGGTTTGAGTTATTAACCGTAACCTTTCTGTAAGCGTTATAAATATTTCGCGTTACATAATAGCTTGCAATGCTTTGCGGAATACCCTTTGCCTCATTCAGCTGCTTCAAAATCACCGAGCTTTCACGCACAGTCCACGGGAGTTCCGGCACGGCAGCCAAATTAGCGCTGTTATACCTCGCCGATTCACCGATAAGCGCCTCCATATTTCGCCCGTACTCCGCCTGCGCCTTTGCGCTTGCAAACCACTTAACAAATTTCCATGCCGCCTGCTTGCTTTTGCAGTTATTCATAATAACCGCAGCAGTGCAGGAAACCGCCGTGGAGCGATCGACAGAGCCGTCCTCCCTTACCGTTCCCGGAACGGGAACCATAGTCCACATTCCCGATATTTCGGGCGCTGCAACCGCCAGCTTGTTATACATTGTGTAAGCCTCAATGCCTATGGGTATTTCTCCCGAACGGAAACGGTTATAAAAATCGTAATCTATCGGCACATCGTATTTTGTGTAATAGCCCGTCCATTCCTTAAAGGCGTCAAGCGCCGTTTCACTGTCGAATACGGTAGCTGAAGCATCATCATTGTAATAATTCTGCCCGTTTTGCAAAAGCAGGCTGTTAAATACGCAAAAGCCACCGCCGTCAATAGTAACCTTTGGCAGACCTATATTCATATTGCTGCGCTGCAGGGTGGGTATAAGCTTATAAAGCTCCACCCAGGTTTCGGGTATTGAAAGCCCCAATTCCTCAAAAATATCCGTTCTTACAAACATCATATTCATATCGGCGGTCATAGGTATTCCGTACAAGCCGCCGTTATAACGAAAGCCTACGGTTTCTTCATATGAAAACTCTTTGAGCAGCTCATCGCAGCCATCAAGCGAGGATAGCTCCGTCAATGCGCCGCGCACCGCAAGGTTGACAGGCTGGTCGGCGGCAATATATAAAGCAACGTCAGGTCCTGTTCCGGCGTAGGTTGCCTGTATTAAAGAGCCTTTTGAAAGTTTTATCTGCACGGCAATATTATTGTTCTTTGAAAAATCGTTATCAACCAGTTCCCTAACCACCTGTGCCTGATCTCGGCTTATTGAAACCCAAACGTCAATTTTTTCGGCGTCTGCGGCTGCATCGCCCACGGAATTATAATCGGTTGTAAACGAGCCTATAAACTGCCTGAAACCGAAGGCTATATTTTTAAAGAACCCGACAGAGGTATCGGTGTATTCGCCGTTTGCCGGCTTTATCTCTATATAGTCAAGCTCTAAGGGCTGCTCCTTCAGCCTTACAACAAGGGATGAAAGGCTGCTTATATTATCCGAAAAACCGGAAATGGATTCGGTAATTTTATCGGCGTCCTCTATGTAGCCGCCAAGCTGCGACACCAAACGCTGCAGGGTTGCGGTGTCGCTGTCTCTGCCGCCGTATTTTTTTTGCAGGGCGTCGTACTGCTCTTTAAGTATATCCCGCTGCTTTGTCATATCCTCAATCAGATTGGGAATTTCCTTATCAAGGTTGTAGTCTCTGTAAGCGTCGGGTGAAGTGCCTGTAAGCATAATTACGCTGCGGTAAATTCGGTTTAATTGCAGCACGCTTTCCTGCAGCGCCTCGGTAAGCTCGGCGGTATCGCCCGGTATTACCTGCATTGCAATGGAATGAACGCCTTTTGTAAAATAAAAGCCGTAATCCTTTACTCCGTTTCCGAGCGTTTTAAAATACCAGCTGCGCGCGTAGTTAAAATCAATTTGTGAAAGCTCTTTAAAAGGAACGGCGCCGTCGATATATATTTTTCGCGATGAAGCATACCCGCGGTGGTAATTCTGGCGCACGCGCATACCAATGTTATAGTAGCCCTCGGTTTCAATTTCAAACTCCCAATATATCCACTGCCCCTCGGTCTGCCAGTTATAATCACCCACGGTGTTGTATCTTGTAAGCACCGGGTCGGACGGTACGGTTTCGGCGTGGCTTCTGTCCTCCATAGGAACTATTGATGAATCGGAGCGGTACTTCATTTTCTCGCCCTGAATAATCACCGAGTTCGCTTTATCGGCGCTCTCGCCCCCTGAAACCGCAGCCGAATAGCTCTCAAAGCTTTCGGGCTCCTCCTCACCCTCAAGCGTTATTGAGGAAATAAGCAGATCGGTGCTTATGCCTATAAGCTCAACGGTATTTTCACCCTCAAAAAAGGCAAATTCATACGGTTCGTTGCTTACTCCCTCGCTGTCGGATAGAAAAACCTCCTGCCATTTTACCACCTGAACCGCCGCGGGACGTTTTTCGTTCCCTGCGCTGTCAACGGCAAAGTCGTCGGTCTCGTTTTTCCATATTTTAAAAAGCCCTACATCCCGGCAGGCGGTAAACGGGTATTCGCCGTTGATTTTAAGCCCCAGACTTATGCTGCTGTTGCTTTCAAGGGCACAGTAACGTATTTTGAGGCGATAACGCGCCCCTTTAGATACATTAAACCGCCAAAGCACGGATGAATCCTTTTCGGACGATACCCACCGAATAATCTTTCCGCTTTCTTGCTCGACGGAATTTTCCAAAGAAATATTATCGCCTGCAATTTCTGCGCAGTCGGCCGCGTAAAGCGAAAGCTTTTCGCCGGGGTTTGACGGAACGGAGCCTGTATTGCGGCAATATTCAGGATATGTCACCTGATCGGAAGCGGATATATTTCCGTTTTGTGTTTCGGTTTTTTCTTCGGCGGCAACCCGGCTTAACGGCAAACCTGCCGTTAAGCCCATTAAACCGCAAATGCACAATACCGCCATCACCTTTTTCATTGCTTCCATTCCTTTCAGTTACGGGGTCTATTTCGGAAGAGCCGCAGTATAAGCGTCAAGCTCTCCCTGCCATTTGGTTTTATAGGATTCAAGGGTTGCGGTTATATCCGCGCCGTTCATTACATCCCATATAAGCGCGTCGGTATTTTCAATACCTATAGTGTCATAATCCTTTGAAATTTTTCCGTAAAGCGATTCAAAGCGCTCAACCTGTTCGTCGGTCAAATAGCCTTTAAGATACTGCTTTCTGCGCTCATAATCCTGCTTACAGAAAAGATATGCGTATGCAGCACCGCCCGAAGGATTGGAAGAACCCTTAGGCACGCCGTAGGTAGCAATTGTTCCAGGCGCTACATTTTCATCGCCCGAATAGCCCGTCGGGAACGGAACAAAATCCCAATCAAAGGTTAAATCGGATACAAAGTGGGTTTTATTGCCGAAGCGGTCAACGCACATTGCCATTGTGCCGAGCTGAAAATCAGCCTGACTCCAGCCCTGCCAGCCCGTAAACGCCCCGACAGAGGATAAGCCTTGGAAATAATTAAGCGCCTCGCGCAGCTTGTTATCTTCAAGATTAAGCGCATATTTATGATCCGTCCACTTAACAAAGCCGCTGTTGTTAGCCTTTAAAAATATATTTGTATCCCATGAGGAAAAGGCGGTTATTGCGTCGCCGTCGGCTGTTTTTTCGCGACAAAGGCTTGTGGTAAGATTTTTAAAGGTATCCCAGTTCCATTTGCCCTGCTTGTAAAGATCAAGCGGCAAATCGTAGCCGAGGTTTTCAATCAGGGTTTTATTGTAGATTATAACCTCCATATTCGGTACGCTCGGCATACCGTAAACCTCGCCGTTAAAGGTTACAAAATCGCCGACCTTTTTGTAATCCTTGAAAATGTCCTCGTTCAGATCCACATACTTTGTAATAGGCGTGGCAAGATTATTTAAAATTCTGTCGGCGTTTATCGGCATCATATCATAGGTGATATTTGCCGCAAGGTCAACCGCCAGTTTATTTTTTATATCTTTATCGTCAACCACGGTGTACTCAACCGTAGCGCCGTACCAATCCTTTAATTGCTTGCGTATGTCGGCGTGCTCCTGCTCCCAGCCGTCGTAAGCGAGAATTTTAATCACGCTGCCGTCAAGCTTTTCGGGCAGGCTGACAGATTTGATTTCCGCTTTTCCGCTGCCGCCGCTTCCGCTGCCGCCGCAGCCCGCAAGACCTGAAAGCACAGTGCATATTGCTAATACCATTGATGCCGTTTTTCTTAGTTTCATAAAAGATCTTCCTTTCTTAGTATTCAATCGCACCGAGATCGGGTAATCCTTCCTTTGTTACCGATTTCCCGTAAAAATCCCTGCCCCCGCACTGAGAAATCCATTTACCCGAATTGATTGCCGGAGAGCCGGACTTTAATCTGTAACCGCCGAGCGTATCGCGGCCAATCACACCGGTTCCGGGATTTACAAACATCGGATCCGCGGTTAATGTGCCGCTGATCTTTACACCCGACTGGAACAACTGTGTAAAACCGTATGTACCGTAAAACAGGTTTGTATCAAATGTAATTCGGCTCGGAATAATAAACGAACACCAGCCTGTAGAGTTCATATTGAAAATGTTGTTTGTAAACCGTACATTTTTCGGGCTGGCAGCCGTTCCCCAGTCATAAGAGCCCACAAGGTTGGTTCTAAGCCCCGCCTTGGTATAAACCGTGTTATTGTAAATTTTCACATCGGAAATCGGTCCCGAGAGCGTGAAAATCTGACTTTTGTCGTTTTGGCTTATGTTGTAACGAACCGAAATATCCTTGTTATAGCCGCCGTTAGAGCCGTCGGTACACAGAAGAATAAATCCGCCTTCGTTATCGTGACTGTAATTGTATTGCACCTTGGTATTCACACAGTCTATATCAACATCGTAGCCCTGACCGTCGCCGCCTACCAGCTTTACATCATATGCCTCGTTATACTGCATTACAACATTTGAGCTGTAATGCGGCCATATACCCGCATAAGCGCCCTCTGCATAAGATGTATCGGATACGGTATTCGACTCTATAAGTAAGCCCTTGACCGCCGATATGAAAATACCGTCAGACGCGCAGTGGGAAACAAAATTATTGCGGAAGGTCGCATTGGTCGATGGGGTATATTCATACGCCGACCACTCAACTCCGGGTCCGTGCTCGTAATCAGAGGCCATTGCTATTCCCGAACCGCCCGTGTTTTTAACAGTGCATCCCTGAACCAGAATTTCGTTAAACGAAGTCGGGTTTTCGGATTCGCGAGAATAGAATACTATTCCGCCGTAAAAGCGCTGACCGTCGGTGCAGGAAACATCAATAACATCAAGATTTATAAGGTAAATGTGATTAAACACACCGCCCTTATGGAAAACCCCGCTGCTCACCTGTCCTCCGGCATAAACCGCAACTCCCTTGCGCGAAGCGGAATACTCAGAGGGATTGCGGATTTCAAGATTTCTGATTTCGATATACTGCAAAGAAGAAATAAGCACCGCCTGCGCCTCACCGTCGCCGTTTATAATCGGCTTAGCACCCTTGCCGTAGCTGTCTATGATAAAATACTTACCCTCCGTTCCCGAAGAACGCGGAACGAGCATTTGATCAAACACACTGCCGCATTTAAGCATTATTTTCGTTCCGGGCTCAAAGGTGCGGCTATTTACATTGTCAAGCGTTTTCCATGCAGAACGCTCGGTTCTGCCGTCGTTTTCATCGTCGCCGTTTTGGCTGTCCACATAATAAAGAGCGTATCCGCTTTCCTCTTTGCGCGCTCCGTTAAATACAGCCGCCTGCTTTACCGTTAAATCAATGTCGGCGTTATCGATGCGGCTTACCGTTTCAGAGGAAGTGACCGAGTCCGATGAAACTTTTGAGGAATCGGTATTTTCACGGTCTGTGCCTGTATTATCCGATGAAGTTGCCTGTGATGAGGAATCCGAAGCGGTGTTATTCGCCTTTGTTCTGCGCGTTATGGTAGTAGTTGTGACCTTAACGCAGCCCGCAAGAGCAAAAATCATATAAACGGATAAAAGAATTGCCGTTATTCGTTTCATTTTTTATCTTTCCCCCCTACCGATTTCAACTGCAAGTTTTTTCAGTTTTTCGGTGTTTTGCCTCACTGTTTGTTTTTTTGATGACTGTTCTATATAATCCGAAAAGCACTTTTCCCTATAAAGATATTTCACCTTCGCAAGGACATCCTCATATTTCTTAAAGCTGCCGTCGGTATTACAGAAAAGCGGATCGCTGTTTTTAATTTGATTGTAATACTGCTTAAGCTTTACATCGTCCTCTGTTATGACGCCTTCGTTTTCCAATTCCCCGCGCAAAGCAATCTGCAAATTACTTTTAAGATAATCGTAATATGAGACGGCGGTGTATTCCGTAACGCCGTAAACCGGCTCTCCGCTCTTAAGCTTTTTCGCACGCGCGGCGTTTTCGGCGTTCATTTGCTTTATAATTTTTTCATAATTCAGCTTTTCACAAAGCCCGCGCTTTTCACATTCGGCAAATAACGCTCTGTCGTTTTTCAAGCGCTCAACCGCAATTTCGGATAAATACTCAGCCGGAGTAATTCCGTTTTGCTCGGTTTCCCAAAAGTCCTTATCCGCACCGGATGACGCATCTGAAGCAAACCTTAAAATTGTGTCTGCGCGGGAGGCCGTCATATAAAATTCCAACTCATCCTTTGAAACGGAGTCATTGTTGATTGTAAGATAAGCGTTTTTTGTTTCAAGCATTTTCACACCCGCGGCGGCAGCGCCCGATAAAGCGACAATAGAAATGCAAGCGATTATTACTGTCTTAATTTTTTTCATCCGGCGCACCGCCCTTTCTTATAAGTTCAAGGCTACTTTATTTTTAATTCTCTGACTTTCTTTTTGTAAAGCAGAATTAAGACAGCAATTACTCCGCCGACCGCCAAAGCATCCGCAGCGATAATTATTCCCGTAATCCTCCAGTCAATCTCGCGTTTAACATCCGTTTTTACATCCACAACGGTATCGTCCGACGGCGTGTCTCCGTTATTATCGGGATTGCTTTCCGTTGCCGTGCCGTTGTTTTCAGAGACCACATCAGACACATTACCCGATGTATTATCGGCAGAAGAAGTACCGTTCGGCTTCTGCGAGGTTGTATTTCCGCCGCCGTTATTTGCGGAAGAAGTACCTGTGCTGCTGCCGGATGCGCTTCCGCCCGACTGTGGCGCGGTATATTCGTTTACAAGCAAATACCCCAGCGCACATGCCCAGTTTTCATAACGCGGCTCCCAAAAGTTCTTCGCACTGTCATAATCCGCGCCGTTTAAAAAACGGATGCGCAAATATCTGGCGGATGTAGGAATGCTCTTCCCGCGGAAATAGCAGTAGGTCGAACCCTCTGCGGCGGGCATATCGCGCATATCCTTGTAATTAAGAGTTTTCCATCCGTCGGTTGCGGTATTTGAATAGGCTATTTCAAGCGGAGGATTTTCCTCCATGCCCCAGGCTCCCGCCCAGTTTCCCGCACCTGCGATTCCCATAAATTCAAAGTCCTTAAAGCCGTTTTTAAATTCGTAAATCAGCTCCAGCTCACAGGCAACATAGTTTTTCATAAGGGTATGCGTGCGGGAGTAGTCGTTGCCGAAAACCTCTTTAAACAGCTTCATTGTCTTATTGGTTTTAAAGGCGGCAAGCGCGCGCTTATCGGAATTCGCCCCGAAAACACCGCCGTTTGCCTTAACCTGTGCCTCGGTTACATCGTAGTTTGCGGGAAGAATTGTTTTTACGCTGTAAGCCTTGGGAAACGCCGAATCCTCCATGGGGTCTAAAAACTTTTTGGTTTGTGCCGCCGCAGAAACGCCGAATGCGGGTAATAATGCCGTAAGCATTGCCGCCGCACACAATAATGCCGAAATTTTGCAAGCAATTTTTTTCATTTTTCTTTCCCCTTTTTCATTTTAAAGGTAAGTACCGCCAGCATAGCAATTGAAGCAAGATTGAGTATTACAGGGAGCGCATTGCTCTTTTCCCCCGTCGTCGGCAATCCGTTCGCAGCCGTTGCATTTACGATATTCTTTTCACAAAGCATATACTCTCCCCCGCTTCTTATAAGCAGGGTTACGGCTTTATTGCTAACCGTGCTGTAATCCGACTGTAAGGTAAATCCGCCGTTTACCGCGAAATTGTAAAGTTCGTTTTTATCGGTAGCAAACAGGCTGTTTTTACCGTTAAGCATTATAATAAGGTACGAAGTAACGCGATTTTCCTTATTCATTCCGTAAAAAAGCTTTTTGGCAGTTCCCAGTGCTTTTTTCTGAGCCGCAGTAAGCTTCGTCTCAGCGAAAGAAAGCGACGTATCAAACGGGGCAGATGTGTCGGTCAAGTCTTTACTTTGCAAAACTATGCTGTAAATCAACTCATTTTCCTCATCATTGTAAATATTAACCCTTATATCGCAATCGTTATTCTTTGCCGCGGCAAGCAATTCCGCAGGCAGCTTTTGAGCGGCGGTAAGATTGATTTCAATAAGAGACGAAGGATTCTCCGAAATATGCGACAGTATCATATCAAGCGGAAGTTCTTCCGTGAATATTCCGTTTGCAAGTGCCAGTGCGTAGTAGCTGTTTTCCGCGTTTACAAGTGATGCGTATTCCGTTACAAGCGAGCGCTGATAACTGTTAAGCGCTTCATACGCCGAGCGCGCCGCCTTAATTGCATCAAGGCTTTTAAGGGTTACTGTTCCTATGGCGCGTATCTTTTTGTCAACTGCCGCCGCGGCCTTTTCATCAGCTTTCAGCTTATCTGTATCCTCATATCCCGGGTATTCTTTCCCTGCGGCATTAAAAGTGCACAAATCCACCTTTAAGCTATCGCCGTCAGCCGCATTTTGAGGAACAAATCTTATTCCTGTTACGGTAAGCGAACCGTTGTTTGCAAGCTGAGAAAGCTTTTCGATATTTTTAAGATCAATTACCTGCTCGCTCTTGCCCTTTTGCAAAATGCCCAGCTTTACATATTTCACGACACCGCCCGAGCGTATTCCGAGCAGAATATCAGCCGCAAATTCGCTGTCGGTTTTGAGATACAGAGTATTTGCACCCTGCAAATTTATTCTTACCGACGTTCCGTTTGATGTAATATCAGAAACCTCGGCTGCATTATTCACAGTAGCGCACCAATCGTTATCGGTATTTATTTCTACCGTAGCCGCTCTATCGGATATATTTATCTGTTTTTTGCCGTTAAGCCACTTATCTACCTGCTCAGGCTCAAACCATGTCGGTGTAATTTCCCTTACAGTATCCTGACCGCCGTAACCGGGATAATAAGCGTCTTCGGAATCAAACAGGAATCGCTCAACCGTAAAGCATTTTCCCTTGCTTGTGGCAAATTCGAAAATAACGCCCGAAACTGTAAGCTTATTTTCGTCGTCGCTGATTGAGAGCAACTCCGAATTATCCGAAATATTAAAGGATCCGGAATTTTTACCCGCCGTAAGCGTACCTACGGGCACTGCGGCGTAGCTGCTGTTTTCGGCTCCCGTTTTAACTTTAAGTTTTATTTTAAGTTCAAACTGGGTATCGATTTTATAGAAAAGCTCGGTTTGCTCATCTAAATCTATGAGACAGTGGAAATCACTGTTGTTATGCTGCGTTTCAATGCGCATGCACCATTCCTGATCAACGCGGGCAGTCCAATATTTATCGGTCGCATCAAGTGCAAAACGGTCCTGATCGTCGCTGCCGTAGCGCCAGTCCCAGTTATACCAGCAGGTTGTCAGCGTATTCGGCGAAAACCAGTTGGGAATTACCGGCTTTGCATCTTCCGACGGTGATTTTATAATATTGCTCACCGAAAGACTTCCGGAAATCGACCAATATCCGTTTTCATCAATATAGCGGGCAAAAAGCTCAATATTTTTCTTAATTGTAACTGCGCCCGAATATGTCTGCCATTCGCCGTGCCTGCCTATCCTGTACTGTGTAAGCCGTGCAGTTTCGGGCACTCCCGAAACGGTTATTTCCACGGCGTCGGTCATTTCCTTTGTGTTTGAGGTAAGGGTCGGCGCCGCAGGCCGCTGCACCGTTTCAAGGTCAATAGCGAAATTCATATCGCCGAAATCCATTGTGCGGAAATAAATATTCTTACCTGTCGGGTCATCCTGCGGAATAAGGCGAAAACCGTAAACCGAAATTGAAATATTTTTAATGTAAGGTGCCAGCGCCGCAATATCGGAAATTCTGAATTTTTCGTTTACATTGCCGCTGTACCGCTTATCGCTGATTTTTATACCGTTATTCCCCTCGGGGCTGCCTGATACAAGCAAATAAAGTTCACACGGCACCTCTGTATCGAATCGCGCATAGAAATACGGATCTGTTTTTAAATCAACCGTATAGCCGGTTGCAATATAGCGTAAATCCTCAAAATCGCCCTTGAAATTAAGCTTTACTCCGCCTTTTGAGTCTGCCTCTCCGGATATGCGCGACATATCCGAATCACTCATATTCCAATTCCAGTTCCACCAAGCGGTGGGGGTATGATTTAATATCCACGATTCCGCATGCTTTACGACTGTGGGTACATACGGTTCTTTATTTAAAGAAAGCGTAAATACACTTACTTTTACGGTATCAGAGTTTTGAAAGCCATAGGTTTTAAATCCGAAGCCGGCAATCAGCAGGCTGTTTTCCGAATTGCACATTTTCATAAGCTCTGCACTTGAACGTAGATCAAGTGAATCTTTCCATTCACCCTTATCCATGCTTTTAAGCGGAATAAATGTGCGTGTGTTGTAGTCCACGGCTCCGTTTTCAATACGGTAAACCTGCGCATAAAGCGTGATTGGACGAGATACCGTGATATCAAAATTCACCGTATTATATTCATTTAAATTAACGGTAAGCCCCGGTCCGTTGCAGTCAATCCTGCCGTTTCCGCTGCCGTCCCCGCTCCAGCCGAGTTTGTAAGTCCAGCTGTCGGCGGTGTTTTCAATAAACCACGCGTTCTCTGCGTTCGCATAGGAGCGGTTTGAGTTTCCGTCCCACCAGTTATAGTTATTGGCTGATGTAAACCAACGGGAAAATCCGTCAATTTCCTGTGCAGCATCACCCTTTACAATTGAAAACGCTGTAACGCCAATCGTATCACCGTAAGCAAAGGATTTTGTATAAAAGCTAAAGCCCTCAATATATATCTTTTTGTCCTCTGTAAGATGTGATATTATTTCACTGTTTTTCAGCAGATCGACGCTGCCGTTTGTCTCCCCCGCCGCAATATCCGCAAGCTTTGTAAACGAGCGGGTATTTCCGTCTTTTGTTCCGTCTTCTTTCAGATTATATGTCTGAACCCAAAGCTCTACGGGCTTTGAAGCATTGACTGAATAATCAACACGGTTTGTTTTATTCAAATCGACTGTGAGTCCCGGACCGTTGCAGTCAAGTCTGGCGCTGCCGCCCTCAACACTCCAGCGGTGATAATACTGCCAATTGCCGTCAGGGTGGTTAATATAAAATCCTCCGTCGGAATTTGTAAGCCCGCTGTAAGAATTTCCGTCCCACCA